>Ga0194121_10000012_pt1 | contig 339319 bp, 332 predicted proteins | sample TA2MahCa50mmetaG_FD_148609 | JGI IMG/M metagenome (GOLD analysis project Ga0194121, IMG submission 148609) | Freshwater microbial communities from Lake Tanganyika, Tanzania - TA2015020 Mahale Deep Cast 50m | ecosystem: Environmental > Aquatic > Freshwater > Lake | place: Tanzania: Lake... | reverse complement strand
CACCCACCTCGCTGGAGAACTGGGCGAAGTGTCCATTCCGCTACCTGCTCGCGCAGATCCTGCACGTCAACGCGGTCGAGCGACCCGAGGCGCGCGACCGGATCTCGGGGCGCGACCGCGGCACGCTCATCCATGCCGTCCTCGAGCAGTTCCTCGCCGCGCACCCGCGCTCCGGGCCGGAGCACGGATGGTCGCCGGAAGAGCGCGCCGCGCTGCGCGCGGCCGCCGACCAGTGGTGCGACGAATTCGAGAGCCTGGGGCTCACCGGTCGGAAGGTGCTGTGGGCACTCGACCGGGCCCGCATCCTGCGCGAGCTCGACCGAGTGCTCGACACCGACGCGGCACTGCGGGCCGAACGTGGGCTCGTGCCGCACGGCGTCGAAGTCGGCTTCGGCACCGCCGACGACGAGCTCCCTGCCGTGCGCTTCGACCTGAGCACTGGCGCCACGGTCGCGTTCCGAGGCCGCATCGATCGCGTCGATCGCGATCGCGACGGGAACCTCGAGATCTTCGACTACAAGACGGGCATCCCCGACCTCGACGAGGGCGTGCTGTGCGACGATCCCGTCGTCGGCGGCACCCGCCTCCAGCTCGCGATCTACTCCCTCGCGGTGCGCGCCGGGGAGCCCAGCCGTGCAGTCCGCGGCTCGTACTGGTTCACTCGCAACACCTCGGAAGATGCGCTCTGCGGCTTCGCGCTCGACTCCGGCGCCGAGGACCGGGTGCGCACCGTGCTCGATCTCGTCTCCGAGGAGATCACCGCCGGTCACTTCCCCGCGTATCCCGGTCCCGACGACTATTGGAGGGGACCGCTCAGCTGCCAGCACTGCGACTACGACCGGCTGTGCCCGGGTGACCGCGTGCGCCGCTTCGAGCACCGACGGGGCGATCCCGCAATCGAGGGCATCCTGTCGCTCCGTGAGCCGGAGGATGAGCTCGACGACGACCTCGATCCGGTCCACGCAGAGGTCGACGCATGACCGTCGTCGCTGACCACGCCGCGCGCGCCGACATCGGCACCGCGCTCGACATCAACCTCTTCGTGGAAGCCGGCGCGGGAACCGGAAAGACGCACGAGCTCGTAGGGCGGGTCGTCTCGATCCTCGAGTCCGGCACCGACGTGCGCGACCTCGCGGTCATCACGTTCACCGAAGCTGCAGCAGCCGAGCTACGTGAGCGCATCCGTGAGCGGGTGGCGGCCAAGGCCAAGACCAGCACCGGCGAGATCAAGGAGCGTCTCGAAGCTGCGCTCGACGCGCTCGACGACGCCGCGATCGGCACGCTGCACGCGTTCGCCCAACGCATCCTGGCCGAGTTCCCGGTGGAGGCTGGCCTCCCTCCCGGCTTCGAGGTGCTCGACGAGATCGAGGCCGACGTGGAGCATCGTGAGCGGTGGGCACGCTTCCTCGACCGGATCTTCGACGACCCCACGCTCGCGCGCGCGATCACCACCTCGACCGTGGTCGGGATCGGCAGCAAGCAGCTCGAGCGCGTCGCGCGCGAAGTCGGGTCGAGCTGGGACCTGGCGAAGGAGTGGGCGCCCGAGCCCCAGTCCGTTCCCGACTTCGACCCCGCGCCGATCTTCGCCCACGTCGCGGCGGCGGTCGCGCTCAAGGACCAGTGCATCGCCGCCGCCGACACGCTCCTGGTGCACCTCGAAGCCGTCGCCGCGGGTGCGGCACAGGTCTCGGCCGCGCTCGATCCCTACGAGGCGCTCGAGCTCGCCATCGACATGCCACTCAAAGGTGGCCGCCGGGGACGCCGCGAGAGCTGGCGCGGTGCCAAGGAAGAAGTGATCGATCACCTGCAGCGAGCGGAGGACGCGCGCAACGCGGCGATCGACGCGGTTCGCATCCCCGCCGTGCGCACCCTCTTGAAGGAGGTGGCCCGGTTCGTGCGCGACTCGGTCGCCGAACGTCGCCGTGAGGGGCGCGTCGAGTTCCACGATCTGCTCGTGCACTCCGTCGACTTGTTGCGTGCCCATCCCGAGGCGCGCGCCCGGCTGCACGATCGCTTCCAGCACCTCCTGCTCGACGAGTTCCAGGACACCGACCCGCTCCAGATCGAGCTCGCGGTCCTCATCGCCACGGCTGACCCCGCCGCGAGCACCAAGCCGTGGTGGGAGTGCACGATCCCACCGGGCCGGCTGTTCGTCGTCGGTGACCCCAAGCAGTCCATCTACCGGTTCCGACGCGCCGACATCGAGCTGTATCGCCGCGTTCACCAGGTGCTCGGCACGCGCGAGGGACAGGGGCGCTGGCTGAGCACGAGCTTTCGCGCGCGCCCCGCGATCCTCGAGTTCGTGAACGAGGTGTTCGCGCCGCTCATGCCGGATGACACGCCACTCCAGGCGCCGTACGCGTCGCTCACCGCGGATCGCGATCCATGCGACGACACCCCTGACCCCGTGCGCACGTTCGGAACGGCCGTGCCCAAGGGGTCCGACCTCGATCAGCTGCGGCGCAGCGAGGCTCGCGAGCTGGCCGCCATCGTGCGGCGGGTGCGCGACGAGGCGTGGCCGGTGCGCGACCGGCACGGCACCGGGCCCACTCGCCCGGCGCGATACGCCGACATCGCGATCCTGCTGCCGGCGCGCACCACGCTCCCCTACCTCGAGGATGCACTCGAGAAGGCCGATGTGCCGGTGCGCATCGAGAGTCAGTCCCTCGTGTTCGCGACGACCGAGGTGCAGGAGCTGCTGCAGGTGCTGCGGGCGGTCGACGACCCGGTCGACGACGTGGCCATCGTCGCCGCGCTGCGCTCGCCAGGATTCGCGTGCAGCGACAACGACCTCGTGGAGTTCGCGCGCGCCGACGGCTCGTGGGACTACCGGCGCGAGCCGCCACCCACGCTGTCCGCCGAGCAGCCCGTCGTTGCCGGGCTCCGCGCATTGCGCGTCCTGCACGACGAACGCTGGTGGACCGGCCCTAGCGAGCTCGTCGAGCGCATCATCCGCGAGCGTCGACTCTTCGAGCTCGCGGTCGAGCGTCGGAGGCCGCGCGATCACTGGCGGCGGCTGCGGTTCGTGGCCGACGCGGCGCGCGCCTACTCGGACCGTGGTGGCACCAGCCTGCGCGGGTTCGTCGACTGGGCCGTGCAGCAGGCGGAAGAGGACGCCCGGGCCGTCGAGGTGGTAGTTCCCGAGCCCGACGACGACGCGGTGCGCGTGCTCACCGTGCACGGATCCAAGGGGCTGGAGTTCCCGGTCGTCGTCCTCACCGGGCTCGGGTTGAAGGAGCAGCCGCGCACCGGTTCGGTGCTCTTCGGATCGGATGGACCGGAGATCCGGCTGGGATACGAGGGGGCGCGCTTTCTCACCGAGCGGTTCGAAGAGCTCAAGGTGCACGAGCACGAGGCGTGGCGCGCCGAGCAGATCCGTCTGCTCTATGTGGCGCTCACCCGCGCCGAAGACCACTTGTTGATCAGCATGCATCGGCGCGAGGGCGACGGCTGCCTCGCGCAGAACCTGGCGACGGCCGCGAGCGCCCGCCCGGAGATCACGGGGAGCGCCGCTGCGCCGCCGCCGAGCGAGACGGCCGGCGGTGCCCCCGACATCCCCGCGATCGACCGCGACGAGTGGATCGAGACACGCCGTGCAGGGATCGAGCGGATGCGGCGCGCGCCGGTGGCCGCCGCGACCACGCTGGCGCACGCGATGACCGACGACACCGATGTCGTGCCCGACAAGGACGCCACCGACGCGACCGAGCGCCCCCCGTGGCAGCGCGGACGTGCGGGCACCGCGATCGGGCGGGCGGTGCACGCGGTGCTCCAGACCGTCGACCTCGCGACCGGCGAAGGCGTCGAGGCGACGGCGCGCGCACAGGCGCTCGCCGAGGCTGTTCCGGGGCGCGAGGCCGAGATCCGCACGCTGGTCGAGAGCGTGCTCGCGTCGCCCATCGTCCGCGGGGCGACGGCCACCGGTGCTCGGTGCTGGAAGGAGGTCCCGGTGGCCGCGGTCGTCCACGGGACGCTCGTCGAGGGGTTCATCGACCTTCTGGTCGAGGACGGCAACGGCTTCACCGTCGTCGACTACAAGACCGATCCCGCGCCCACCGGCGCGGAGCTCGACCAGGCCTTGGCCCGCTACACCCCGCAGGGCGCCGCCTATGCCGTGGCCGTGGAAGAGGTCCTGGGGCGCCCCGTCCACCGGTGTGTGTTCGTGTTCGCACGGCCCGGCGGGGCCGTCGAACGGGAGATCCCCGACCTCCCAGGGGCAGCCGCGGCGATCCGGGCCCGACTCTCGGCGGCTCAACCAGGGGCAGCTGCGTGACGATGAACTGGGGCATGCACTACACCCGAGCCCTCTCCGACCTGCGGGTCTGGATGTGCCACCTCTGCTCGATCGTGGGTGGCGTGGGTGAAGACGAGGCGCCGGACCCGGCCCTCGCCGCGGCGCCCATCGGTACGGTGCCGCCCCTCGAGCCGATCCGGCCCGTCGGCAAGCCCTACCGCCTGGGCTGACGTTTCTCGCGCGCGACGCCCGCGCCGCACACCACGCGTCTGACCCTCACCGGGAGGGTCCGCGAGGACCCACGGGTACACTCCGGGCGTGTCGCGCCCGACGGACATCGCTTCGGCGGAGCAGCTCGCGTCCGAGGGCAACGTTGCCGAAGCCATCGCTCGCTTGAGCGCGATCAACCGCACGCAGCGCGACCCTGCGATCGAGACCCGCCTCGTGGCCCTGCGTCGCGACGCCCCCAAGCCGGCACCGAACCCACCGCGGAGGTGGCCGCCGAGAGCAAGGAAGCGCTTCCGGGTCGGTGACGGTCCCCCCGAGGTGCGAGGCGCGCAGCTGTACCTTCGCGACGTTCAGAGCGGGATCCTGCGCCACGGGAGTCTCCTCGTGCGCGGGCTGCTCTCGCCGGCTCGCGTGACGCAGCTCGTCGAGCACATCGATCGAGCCTTCGACGGCTACGACGCGTTCGCCCGAGGCACGCCGGCGTCGGAAACCGCGCCGTCGTTCGTTCCCTACGAGGCACCCACCATCGACGAGACGCAACGCACCTGGATCCGCAACGGTGGCGGCGTGCTCGCGGTCGAGTCGCCGTCGGCGTTGTTCGATGTCATCGAAGCGTTCGACGACTCCGGCATCAGCGCGATCGCCCGCGAGTACCTCGGTGAGCCACCGATGATCCTGGCGTCGAAGTGGACGCTGCGTCGCATCCGCCCCTCGGAGCACACGTTCGACCCCGACGCCGGGCTCGACTTCCATCAGGACGGATCCTTCATGGGCACCGACATCCGCACGTTGAACGTGTGGGTGGCGCTCTCGCACTGTGGCCTGGATGCCCCAGGGCTCGACATCGTGCCCCGCCGCCTGGAGCACGTCGTCCGCACCGGGTCCGACGGTGCCGGGATGGACTGGACGGTGGGACCATCGCTCGCCCGTCAGGTCGGGCCAATCGCCACCCCGATCTTCGCGCCCGGTGATGCATTGCTCTTCGATCACCTGATGCTGCACCGCACCGGGCTCCGCCCGCAGATGACCGCCGACCGCTACGCGATCGAGGCCTGGTTCGCCGCGCCCTCCACCTACGCCGACGCGCAGCTCGCCATCACCTACTGACCGCGAGCGTCACACGCCGCGTTGGGGTGGGGTCAATCGCGGGCGGCCCGCACGTGCGGACCCACCCACCACACGAGGACGATCGTCAACGCCACGACCCCGGCGGCAATGCTCGCGGTGGTCTTCCCGTAGATCACGTCGGCGATGAGGCACACGACGGCGCTGATCGCAATCGCCAGCATCCCCGTGCCAGTGATAGCGAACCGGTCGGGGACGCGCAGCAGCTCCTCCTTGTCGCGTTGGCGCAATCGCAATCGGTGCTGCACGCCCGGAGCCATGAGAAGGATGGATGCCATCGCGGTGGCGACGAACGCCGCGAAGAACACCCGCCGTTGGCCGTCCGTAAGGTCCGCGAAGCCTTGTGCGAAAGGCACCGCCAAGAGGAACGCGAACAGCACCTGGACGCCCGGCAGGATGACTCGCAGCTCTTGGAGGAGCTCGTTGAGCTCCCGATCGAGCTTCCCCTCGGTCGGCGCGGCCATGTCCGGCAGGGTACCCGGGGGCACGCGCTGCCTACTCAGGCTGCCGGTCGGTAGCCTGAAGTGTGCCGCCGCTCCGTACTGGTGATCCCGACGTGCCCGTCGCGGTCCCCCGCCGCGCCCCCGCATCGTCGAAGCGCCCGCACGACGGCCCGCACACCGCACCCCGACCGTCCGCAGCGCCGGCCGAGAACGGTTCGAAGGGCATGCCCCACGTGCGGGCGCTCGACGGTCTGCGCGGCATCGCGGTGCTGGCCGTCGTCCTCTATCACTTCTCCCCGGGCGTAGCCCCCGGGGGCTTCCTCGGCGTCGACGTGTTCTTCGTCCTCAGCGGGTTCCTCATCACGAGCCTGCTCGTGAACGAGCGGGAGCGCAGCTCGCGGATCTCGCTGCGCGGGTTCTGGATCCGGCGGGCTCGTCGCCTGCTCCCCGCGCTGCTGCTCGTCCTCCTGGCTGTGGGGTTGTACGCGGTGTTCGTGGCCGAGGAGGTGGCCGGCCAACACATGGCCGAGGATGGACTCGCGTCGCTGGGCTACGTCGCGAACTGGCACTTCATCGGGTCGGGTCAGGACTACGTGGAGCAGTTCGTGCGCGAAGCACCGAGCCCACTCCGACACATGTGGTCGCTGGCGATCGAGGAGCAGTTCTACTTGTTGTGGCCGCTCATGGTGGCTGGGCTCGCCGCAGTCGTCGCCCGCACCTTCGGCACGAGAGGTCGCCGCGCCGCCCGGTCTCGTCGCCGCTTTCGTCTCACGCTCGGAACGGGGTGCGTGCTCCTCGGCGTGGTGTCGCTCGCATTGATGGTGTTGCTGTTCGACGAGCGCGACCCCAACCGCGTGTACTACGGCACCGACACGCGCGCGTTCTTGCTGCTGCTCGGCGCGGCGATCGGGGCCCTCACCGCCGGCGCCGTGCGAATCGCGCGAGCGACACCGCGCGTCCTGGTGATTGGCGCGGGCAGCGTGGCGATGGTCGCGCTCGTTGTTCTGATCGCGACCGTGGAGACGACCGCCACCTGGCTCTACCAGGGCGGCTATGGGTTGATCGCAGTGCTGATCGCGCTGGTCCTCGTGGGCGCAGCGCAACCAGGCAACCACCCGCTCGGCCGCCTGTGCTCGAGTCGACCGCTCGTAGGTCTCGGACTTGTGTCGTACGGCGTCTACCTGTGGCACTGGCCGATCACCGTGTGGCTCACGGAGTCGGAGACCGGTCTCGACGGCGTCGCGCTCTTCGTGCTGCGCGCGGTCATCACACTCGCCGTGTCGCTCGCGAGCTACTGGCTGGTCGAGCAACCGATCCGCCGCAACCGTCTTCCGCGATGGAGCGGCCCGCAGAAGCGGATCGCAACGATCATCGCGGTCACCGCTGTCGCCGCGCTCCTCGCGTTCCCCTTCTTCACGTTCGCGTCGTTCGCAGCGCCGCCCAAGGTCGCGCCGTCGCGCACCAGCCAACAAGCCACGCTCACGTACGCCACGGTGCCCCGCTGTGACGGTGCGCTGTCGACCGAACCACCGGTCGCTCCCGGAGCGCCACCGGTTGCCGAGCTCGCCGACGCGCGCCCGCGGGTGCAGGTCGTCGGGAACTCGGTCGCGGTCGAGCTCATCCCGTGCCTCGGCGAGTTGGTGAAGCAGTCCGGGGGCGCGATCGAGTCGGTGGCTCACAGCGCGGCACCACCGTGCGCCCTGATTCCCAAGCTCGAAGAGCAGCTGGCCGACCCCGCGACGCGCCCCGACGTCGCGATCTGGTTCGCGTTCGACTGGTACTACGACAACTCGACGTGCAACACCGACTGGCGCCTCTGGGTCCAAGAGGCGATCCGCCTCTGGAAGGAGGCCGGCGTGCACGTGTACCTCATCCCGATCGTGCCGAATGTCGTGCCATCACCTGATCCCGCCGTCTACAAGGTCGTCGGACCGGACGTGACGGTTGACGCACCGGCGCAATGGCCGGAGTTCGAGCAGTGGGCGGCCGAGGATCCCACGAACGTGACAGTCATCGACCCAGGCATGTTCATCCGCGACGCGGCGGACGCGTACCAGTGGCGCATGCCGTGCCTGCCCGGCGGTGAGCCAGGGTGCGACGCCGATGGCACTGTGGGCGTCCGCTACCACGACGGGTTCCACCTGTGCACCGATCCTGCGTGGGACGGCACGCATTGCGTCGCCGAGCACGCGGCAGGCGCTCGTCGCGTGTCGGCCGCGGTGGCCTTGCAGATCACGGAGCTGCACCCCAACGCGAGCTAGGCGCTCGGCTTCCTCGCGATCACCAGGAACTGCTTGCCCAGCATTCGCCACAGGAGCGGAACGCGGAGATAGGTCCGCACGAGCCACGGCGCCTGCGGCAGCCGGCTCCGGAACGAGTACGGGATGAACCGCGGGATCACCCGCTCGATCTCGAACCCGGCACTGACGAGGTGCTCCTCGACGGCCACATGGGTGAGAGCGAGCGTGTGGTCGGCGAAGTCGAAGTACTCACGAGCGCAGTAGCGGAAGTTCGGACCCATGACGCCGATCCGCCCCGAGTCGGTCATACAGGCACGCATGCGGCGCAGAAACCGGGCCACGTCGTGCTGACGCTCGAAGTGCTCGAGCAGGTTCGAGACGAACACACCGTCGAACCTCGACGCGGGAAGCTCGACGGTGAGCGCGTCGCCGACCACCACCTCGACCGCCGGGTCGCGGACCGCCTCGGCGTACTCGACCGTGTCGACCACCCACCGGTCCGACGCTTCGATGGCGTTGATGAACTCGCCGCGTCCCGCCGCCGGGTCGAGCACGTGCTGGGGGCTCCCGAGCCAGCGATGCACGACCGGCGCGATCTCGTCCCACACCGCTTGTCGGGCGCCTTGGTCGATGCCGCGAAAGCGATAGGTGTACAGCCGCTGGAAGTCGATGCCCGATTCGTCGCCCTCGCTCACCGCACGGATGCTACGCAAGCGCCCACGGCCAGGCGCTGTTCGGCCGCGGCGGCGTACGCTGGTGACATGACACGCGTTCCTGCTGGCGACCTGGCGCGGGCGAAGTGAGCACGCCCGACTTCTCGGTCGATCTCGCCGTCGTCGGCGGGTGCGGACACGTCGGCCTGCCCTTCGCGCTGATGATCGCGGATCGCGGCCTCGACGTGACCCTCGTCGACGTGAACGAGGAGGCGGTCGACCTCGTCAACACCGGCACCTTGCCGTTCGACGAGCCTGGGGCCGACGTCGTGCTGCGACGGGTCCTCGACGCCGGCCGCCTGCGCGCCACCACCGATCCGAGTGTGGTTCGCGAAGCCGAGCACGTCGTGGTCGTGATCGGCACCCCGATCGACGAACACCTCAACCCCGACGTCAACGCGGTGCAGCAGGCGATCACCGAGATCGCCGACAGCCTCGTGGACGGCCAGCTCCTCGTCTTGCGCAGCACGGTGTACCCGGGCGTGACCGCGATGATCGAACAGCTCATCGCTCGCATGGGGATCGACGTGGACGTCGCCTTCTGCCCGGAGCGCATCGCTGAAGGACAGGCGATGACCGAGCTCTGTGAGCTTCCCCAGATCGTGGCGGCTCGCACCGAGCGTGCTGCCGACCGGGCCACGAAGCTCCTTGGCGTGCTCAACGACGACATGGTGTACCTCGAGCCTGAAGAAGCCGAGCTCGCCAAGCTCTTCACGAACACCTGGCGCTACATCAAGTTCGCGACCGCGAACCAGCTCTACATGATGGCGAACGACTTCGGTCTCGACTACGAGCGCATCCGCTCCGCGCTCACGTACAACTACCCGCGCGCGGCCGACCTCCCGCGAGCCGGCTTCGCGGCCGGACCGTGTCTGTTCAAAGACACGATGCAGCTGGCCGCGTTCAACAACAACAACTTTCAGCTCGGGCTCGCGAGCGTGAACATCAACGAAGGCCTCCCGCTCTACGTCGTGGCTCAGCTCGAGCGCAGGTTCGACATCGCCAAGATGACGGTTGGCATCCTCGGGATGTCGTTCAAGGCCGAGTCTGACGACATCCGCTCGAGCCTGAGCTACAAGCTCAAGCGGATTCTCGGCTTCAAGGCTGAGCGCGTGCTCACCACCGATCCCTACGTGTCGACCGATCCGTCGATCGTCCCACTGGAGCAGGTCGTTGCCGAGTCGGATCTGCTGATCATCGGTGCACCCCACGCGATCTATCGCGACCTCGACGTCAAGGTGCCGATCATCGACATCTGGAACATCCGCGGTGAGGGCGTGCGCGTATGACCCCGCTCGAGGAGCCGCGAGTCTCGGTGGTCATCCCGGTGAAGGACGAAGGCGACACCATCTTGTGGTGCCTCGACCGGATCGTCGAGGGTGTCAAGCTCCCGGTCGAGATCCTCGTCGTGTTCGACGACGAGCACGACACGACGGTCCCGTTCGTCGAGAAGTACGCCGCTGCCGATCCTCGGGTGATGGCAGTGCACAACACGAGCGGCCGCGGGCCGGCTCGCGCCATCCGCTTCGGCATCGCGCACGCACGCGCCCCGGTTGCCGTCGTCACGATGGCCGACGGCAGCGACGACGCCGAGCAGATCGACGATCTCTGCAAGCTCGTGGAGCGCGGTGTGGTGGTGGCTGCCGCGTCGCGGTACATGAGCGGCGGACAGCAGATTGGCGGCCCACCGTTCAAGACCTTTCTCTCGAAGCTCGCTGGCTTGACGCTCTACTGGTTCGGTCGGGTCGGCACGCGCGATGCCACCAACTCCTTCAAGGCGTACTCGACGGACTTCGTGCACGACGTCGGGATCCAGTCCGAAACCGGCTTCGAGATCGGGATCGAGCTCGTCGCCAAGGCGCGACGACTGCGCCTGCGTACGGCCGAGATCCCGACGATCTGGCTCGAGCGGGCCAAGGGAACGTCGAACTTCAAGGTGCTGCGGTGGCTCCCGCGCTACCTGCGGTGGTACCGGTTCGCGTTCGGTCCGCGGATGTCGCTCGAACGGCTCCAGAAGGTGGTCGGCAAGGACATCGATGCCTGAGGGACAGCAGGTGCTGGTCACCGGGGCGTCGGGCTTCATCGGTGGCTACGTGGTGGAGGAGCTGCTGGCGCGCGGCTATCGGGTCGTCGGGCTCGACGACTTCTCCAAGTACGGGAAGATCGAGAAGTCCTACGACGCCCACCCGAGCTACCGGCTGATCGTCGGCGACGCCCGTGACTCCGAACTCGTGGCGGAGGCACTGCGTGACTGCGATCACTTCATCGCAGGAGCTGCACTCATCGGCGGGATCTCCTACTTCCACGCCTTCGCGTACGACCTGCTCGCGACGAACGAGAGGATCATGGCGTCGTCGTGCGACGCCGCCATCGCCGCGCACCGTAAGGGTCGGCTCCAGAAGGTCACGTACATGAGCTCGTCGATGGTGTTCGAGTCGACCGACGCCTGGCCGTCCTACGAGGGACAGGAGCGTCACATCCCCCCTCCGATCTCGTCGTACGGGTTCCAGAAGCTGGCCGTGGAGTACTTCGCCCGAGCCGCGCACCAGCAATACGGGTTGCCCTACACGATCTGCCGCCCGTTCAACTGCGTCGGCGTGGGTGAGATGCGCGCGCAGGCCGACGTCGAGGTGTTGAGCGGGAACGTCAAGCTCGCGATGAGCCACGTCGTGCCCGACCTCGTGCAGAAGGTCGTGAAGGGCCAGGACCCGCTGCACATCCTCGGCGACGGCAGCCAGATCCGTCACTACACGTATGGCGGCGACCTCGCGAAGGGCATCGTGACCGCGATGGAGCACCCTGACGCGCTCAACGAGGACTTCAACCTCTCCACTGCACAAGCCACAACCGTCCTTGAGCTGGCCGAGAACATCTGGCACCGGTTGAAAGGCCCCGACGCGCCGTTCCGCTACGTGAGGGACGATGCCTTCGAGCACGACGTGCAGAAGCGAGTGCCCTCGGTCGACAAGGCGCGCGACGTACTGGGCTTCGAGGCGACGACGACGCTCGACGAGATGCTCGACGAGGTCGTCCCGTGGGTGGTCGACGCCATCGACCTCGGGTTGATCTGACGGTTCAAGCGATGGCTGAGCCGGGGGGCGAGGGATCAGCAGAAGCCGGTCGCCGCGCCCGGGTGCACGCGTGGTGGCGGCGCCTCGAGCGCTCCGAGCGCTTCGAGTGGATCGCTTGGATCGCGGGGCCGCTCGCCGGCATGGTGTGGATCGCGTCGTGGTATCGCAACAACTGGTACCACTTCGACGAGTGGTCGATGATCGAGCGATCACTCGACGGCGTGCTCCAGGGGATGCTCGCGGGCCACCAAGGGCACCTCACGGTCACCTCGTTCCTGGTCTACAACGTCCAGCGCTCCGTGCTCGGCTTGGAGGGCCACCATCTGACGTGGCTCGCACACATCGTGGCCATCGGCGCCCTCCACGTGTCGCTCGTGCTCCTCCTGCGCCGTCTCGGGCTCTCCATGCTGTTCGCGCTATTGGTCGCGACCATCGCCACCTACTTCGGTCCCGGCGGGCAGGACGTCGTGTGGCAGTTCCAATGGAGCATCACCCTCGCGTTCGCGCTCTCCTTCTTCGCCGCGTGGGTCGCCCTCGGGACGCAACGCCGGACCCGCGACATCGCACTCGTCGGTGCGCTGCTCGTGGCAGCCGCGATGGCCAACAGTGGCATCGCAGTCCTCGGCCTGGTCTACGTGGGGATCGTGCTCGCGATCTCCTGGCCGTGGCGCGCCACACTCCGCGCTCTCGTGCCCGCCACAGTGCTGCACGCTGCGTGGATCGCCTTCGGCGATGGGACCGAGAGCATCGGAACGACCTTCGGGAAGATGTTCAGCTTCGCCGCCGAGCTCGTGCTCTACGCGGCCGGCGGCCTGCTCGGAGGTGGCGAGACCCGCACCAAGCTCGAGGCCATCCCCACGGACGCCGTCATCCCACTCGACGTGAAGGTGCTCGGTGGCATCGCGCTGGTGGCGGCGCTCGCCACCATCGGGATCACGATCTCCCGACGGGGCATGACGCGCTCGGTCACCGCAAGCTTCGTCGGCGGCATCGTCGCGGCACTCCTCTGCGCGGGCTCGCTCGCGCGCACACGCGCCTTCCTCACCAACCCCGACGAGTTCCCGGGGTTGCGTTACGTGCAGTGGGTAGCGCTGTTCCTCGCGGTGGCGTTCGCACCGGCGCTCGCAACGACGCTCCGCCCGCGCTGCGGCGCATCCCTAGGCTCGTCCCGGTGTTCGCCGGACCGTTGGTCGCCGTGCTGGTCATCAACTTGTTCCAGCTCGAGCCGGTACGCCGCGTCGACCAGCAGTTCGGCCTCGAGACGTACACCCATGTCGGTCGGACCGTGAGCGTCATCATCGAGGGATGCGGTGACGACCGCGAGCTCGACCCCGACGCCCGCCCGAGCCCCGAGATCAATCCACAGATCACCGTCGCCCTCATCCAGCGACTGCTCACCGAAGGATCGCTCAACGAGGAGATGCGCGCTCCCGCACTCGGTACGCGCGATCTCGTATGTCGGCCGATTGGGACAGGATGACCACATGGAACCGCCTGGCCTTCTAGACCGCTTCCGCTCGGCGACGCTCCGTCAACCTGTCGAATGGGGGCTCTGGGCCGCACTCCCGCTCGCCGGGATGATCTGGATCGGGACCCGCTACGACCACGGCTACTTCTACTTCGACGAGTGGAAGATGATCGGCGACACCCGCGGCTCGTGGTTCGACATGTTCAGCGGCTTCCAAGGTCACCTCGAAGTGGTGTCGTTCGTGATCTACCGCGTGCAACGAACGGTGTTCGGCCTCGACAACCATGTGCTCGTCTACGGCGCGTTCATGCTCAGCCTCGCCGCACTGCACGTGGCACTTGCGCTCGTCCTCCGGCGGCTTGGCGTGCCCACACTGTTGGCCCTCGCGTCCGCAACGGTGGCCGTCTATCTCGGACCCGGAGTGCAAGGAATGTCATGGGAGTTCATGCTCGGCATCAACTTCGCCTTGGCACTGTCGCTCTTCGCCGGTCTGCTTGCACTGCAAAGGGCGCCGACGACACGGCGCGCCGTCGCGGTGGCTGCGCTCTTGCTCCTCGCGTTCGCGTGCGACAGCGGCGTGGCGGCGTTCGGTGCCGTGTTCGTCGGGCTGGTCGTGGTGCTGCAATGGAGCCCCCGCCTCGCCGCCCTCACGCTGAGCATCCCGGCGTTCGCGCATGTCATGTGGTTCGTGTTCGGGGAAGAGCAGATCACAGGCGCCGCGGACTTCTCGAAGAGGTTCACGTTCGCCAACCGCCTGTTCCTGTACTCGGTGGCCGCCCTCTTCGGTGGCGGTGACGTCACGGTCACCAGCACCGGCGACCCGACTATCCCCGTCGACGCAGCGCCGCTCGGACTGGGTGTGCTGCTGCTCATCGGCGGCTGCATCGCCTTCGGCATCGTGCGCAGACGGGTGTCGCGCCCGGTCCTCATCGCGGGCGGGGCGGCACTCGCGGCGGCCGTGGTGATGGTCGTCGCGATCGGCTGGACTCGAGCGTTCCTCATCCCGACGAGCAACATCGTCGGCTCGCGTTATGTCCAGTGGTGCGCGGTGTTCCTTGTCGTCGTGCTCGTACCCGGTCTCGTCATGACGCTGCGCTCAGACAACCACCGGCGCAACCTGGCGTTGGGGGCAGTCGGGGTGATCGTGACGGTGGGTGCGTTCGTGGCGAACCTCGGTGCGCTCAACGAGGGTCGCGACTTCAACGAAGGATGGAGCGACACGTCGCAGCTGGCGATCCGGCGCGGCATCACGGTCGTCGCCAACGAATGTGGCCCCGTTCGGGAGCTGAACCCGAAGGGCATGCCGAGCCCTGACCTGTCACCGCAGCTCAGCGTCCGACTGCTCCGCGCCTTGCTCGACGAGGGTTCGATTCCCGCGAGCTTCGGCAGCCCGGCAACCGCCGACACAAGGGACCTCGTGTGCCTCCGTTCGGATGCGAGCAACGCCGACAACCCGTGACTCAGCGCCGCCCGTCGTGTCTCATCTTCAACCGCGACTTCCCCGTGCTGGGAGGTGGTGAGCGCTACACGGTCGCTCTCGGTGCGGTGATCGCCGAGCGTTACGACGTGCTGAACCTCGGCTCGCTCCGGCCAGCGCGCCAGCTCAACGAGGAGTGGGCAGTCGCGGCCCAGGTCGACGTCGCACGCGCGGTCGACGTGCTCACCCGCGGTTGTGACAACGGCCGGGAGCCGAAGCCGAACACTCAGCACCCCAAGACTCTCGCCCCAGATCACAGTCGAGCTGCTCCAGGACCTGCTCCGCACCGGCGCGTTGACACCGCGGTTCAGCCTTCCACCGACGCGAGAGATCGAACGCAACATCTGTGGTTCGGATTGACCACTATCCTCCGGGAATGCGTCGATCCCACGCGATCACGCGAGCATGCAAGTTGGCCGAGGCACTCGAAGCGCGCGGCGACCACCGCGGGGCGATCGACGAGCTCACGAAGGTGAACCGGCATGCGCGCAGCGATGTCGTTGATCGTCGTCTGATCGAGTTGCGCTCCTCGGCCATTACTCACCTCGATGATTCCGCCCGCTCCGAATCATGGCCGCCACCGATCGAGGATGTCTTCGCCAACACGGTCGGGATACCAGAGATCGCCGCACGCGAGCTTTCGGTCACGGCGCTGCGCGCCGGGATCCTCGGCCATGGCTGCCTGCTCGTCCGCGGGCTCGTCGATGCGGCAACGGTGCGCTCACTCGTCGAGAGCATCGATCACGCGTTCACGGGCTACGACGCGTCAGCAAAGACCACCACGGCGGTGCCACCCCTTGCTCAACGGACGTTCGTCCGGGACGCCGGCGGCGTGCTGGCCGTCGACTCCCCGCCGGCGTTCTACGAGATCGTCGAGGCGTTCGAGGGCGTAGGACTCGGTGCATTGATCGCCGAGTACTTCGGTGAACAGCCGGTGATCCTGGCCCGCAAGCTGACCATGCGACGGGTGTCTACCCGGGAACGCCCCCACCCGGACTGGGATCCGGTGCGCGGTCCTGACTGGCACCAGGATGGAGCGTTCATGGGCGTGGACGTGCGCAGCGTGGATGTGTGGCTGTCCCTTTCGGACTGTGGGCAGGACGCGCCGGGCCTCGATGTGGTGCCACGACGGTTCGACGAGATCGCCACCACAGGCACGGATGGTGCCCACTTCGACTGGAGCGTCGGCCATGGGATGGTCGAGAGAGTCGCCGGCAACAACGTCGTCCGACCGGTCTTCGCGCCGGGTGACGCGCTCATCTTCGATCATCTGCTGTTGCACCGTACGGCGATCGAGCCCAGCATGACCAAGGACCGCTACGCGATCGAAGCGTGGTTCGCGGCGCCATCGAGTTATCCCCACGACCAGATCCCGATCGCCTACTAGCACGCTGGTTGCGCGGGCCGACTACCGGCGCCTCCAGAAGACACCGCTCCAGTCCACCTCTTCGATCGGTTCATCGATGCCGTTCGCTGCGCGGTAGTCCTCGACTGCCTTGCGGCATGCGGGGAGCGCGAAGTCGTCGACGATGAGGAACCCGCCGACCGCCAGCTGCGGGTAGAGGTGCGTGAGTGCGTCGGTCGTTGACTCGTACATGTCGCCGTCGAGCCGAACGATCGACCACGTGCGATCCGTAAGCGTCGGGAGCGTGTCCTTGAACCAGCCCTCGAGCAGGACGACCTGGTCGTCGAGCAATCCGTAGAGCAGGAAGTTGTTCTCCACCTCGGCGCGCGACACGACCAGGGCATCGAGCGTGTGGAGGCGATCGCCCTCGTCTGCGGGGTAGGACTTCTCGTCAGGAGGCGGGAGCCCGTGGAACGAATCGGCACCGAACACCGTCCGGTCACGGTCACCGAAGGCCTCGAGCAGGCCGCGCATGAAGATGGCGGCGCCGCCCCGCCAGACCCCGGTTTCGATGAGATCCCCAGGGACACCGTCGGCCCGAACCTGCTCGTAGCAACGCTGGATGTTGTCGAGCCGTTCGATCCCGATCATGGTCTGCCCGAACTGAGGCCAGTCGCGCCCGATCTCGCGCTGCCGGCGCAGGCTGTCCTGGTCGGACAGGTCGAGCTCGCCGCTGGCCACCTGCTCGGCGACCGAACGGTGGATCTCCTCGGGATCCGGATAGTCATCGGCAGGTCGCGAGTCGTGCGGGGTGTAGATCGTGTGGGTCACGGCGCGCTTCAGGAGCGTCAAGTAGCGCTGACGAAGCTGGTCGACCGTGGGGCCGTCAGGTTGGCATCACATCAGCTCGTCCGTCGACCACGGAGCCGCGCGTACGCGCCCCGGAGCGGGCGGGTCCATCGGTAGAGCTTCGTGCGCTGGAGGCGCTGGAGCTCGGCGGCGGCACTCTCGGGATCGGCGAGCCACACGAGGTCGGCCTGCTGCGTAGCCGCGCGCCTTGCCTGGGCCAAGTCCTTGCGGAGGCCGGCCGTGAGCTGCTCCAGCTCGCGCACCCGCTGGCTGAGGTCTCGATCCGCGGCTTCACCGAACGCGCACTCGCGCGAATCGGGGCCGACCCTCGCATCCGCGGGTTGCTGCCGTTGCCACGCGAGCAGCTGTTGGCTGATCGCATCCCAATCGTTGTCGAGCACGACGCCGGGAACGTCGCGGGACTCCTCGAACGGCAGGTCACCGAAACGATCGACCAGCTTGTCGTGCTGCTCGCGCAAGATCGTCGAGCCGGAGTCGAACCCGGTCACGAACGTCAGTCCACTCGGTGGCGTGCGCACGGTGAACCACGACAGGTCGGGACGCACATCCGCGAGGCAGTGCAACAGCTTCCATCCATCACCGGTGTAGAACTCGTAGACCTGCTCGCGCCGCTGCGTGACCTCATCGAAGGGGATCACGTCGTGCAGCACGACGATCGTGCCTGGGTCGGCGATCGCCTCGACGTGCCAGAAGTCTTCGAGTGCGGTCGGAAACTCATGGAGTCCGTCGATGAACACCAGCTCCGGGCCGAGACCGCCGAAGAGGGCGCGGACGTCGCGACGTTCGAAGAACTCCGTCGACGTCTCCCGGTACAGGTGGCACCCGATCTGGATCGGCTCGCGAACTCGCGGGTCCGGGTCGACTGCCACTGCAATCGTCGGAGGACGGGCTCCGGCGAGCGAGGTGCCGAACTTCACGCCGATCTCGAGGTAGCTCGCTGGGTTCAGCAGCTCGTGCACCTGCTCGAGTCGCTCGTAGTAGTCGGGACCGCGCATCACGACGCGACTCAACACGTCGTAGGCATGCATGTTGCCCGGGTTGAGTCGCAGCGCCTCACGCAGGTGCTGCTCGGCGTCTTCGTACTCGCCGGCGCGCATGCACGCTTCGCCCGCGTCGAGATAGAACTGCACTTGGCGCGCCAATGTGATGTCCTTGATCTGCTTGCCAGTGGCAAACGTCGAGAGCAACGGGCCCAGATCGGCGGCGGTTGGAGCGGTCATCCGGGCTCGACGCGCGAACTCGAGCGCCTCGGCCTCGCGACCTCCGCGAGCAGCCTTGGCCGCTAATGCAATCCACTCCTTGCCCATCGCGTTCGGAGCGGACTCGGGCCGCGGGAGCTCAATCGCGGGCGGCAATGCGTCTTCGAGTCGTCCCGTGGCGTGCAAGATCGTGTTGATCGAGTGGGCGTATCCGGGCCACAGGGCGTCGGGGAGCCTGCCGATGAAGATCGGGTCGTCGAACACGATCCCGTCCGCGGTGCGGCCACGCATCGCCGCGTACTGATCACGCCACCGTCCGACCCGCGCCTCGATCTCATCGGGTGTCACGTTGGTCGCCACCCCGCCATGGAGCTGATGGAAGGTGCCCTCGCCGAGGAGGAACGCCCAGCTCACATCGCCGAGCTCGGTCGCCCGCCGCAGCGCGTCGTGGTTGACCAACCCACCACCCGGCTCGGCGAATGCCTCGTCGAATCCGCCCAGCTCCGACCACAACGCGGCCGGCAGGAACAGGCAGTTGCTCTCGAACACACCGAAGAACCAGCCGTACGTCGACGACTCGTCCATGGTCGAGATCTCGAACAGCCGATACCCGTCCTTCGGCCAGTCGATCGACTCGAGCAGTCGGTCCTCATCGGCCTTCGTCCATCCCGCGTCGATTGCGTAGCGCTGGTAGTCGAACCCGAGGTACCAGCCCAACGCCACGACACCGGTCCGGTCGCGCGTCTCGCTTCCCACGCGCGCGAAGTGGAGCAGGCCGGGGCTGGCAAGCCGGGCGCCGTCGACCATGACACCCACGAGGTCCCCGGTCGCCTCGTGGATCCCTCGGTTGACGGCCGCCGCCGGTGACGGTGATGCGTCGTCGATGCGGATCAATCGGAACTCGCCGTCGAGATCGGCGAAGACGGATGCGTCGACGGGCGTGGGTGACCCATTGTCGACAACGATCACTTGGTAGTCGGCCGCATCGATATCGCGCTGGTACGAGGCCGAGAGCGAGCGGAGCGTGCGTGGGAGCTCACGCTCGATGTCGTACGCGACGACGACGATCGAGAGAGGCCGTCCCACGGCGCTCCACGATACTCGGGCCCCGATGTACCGCCGTTACCCGCGTGTGCGCTTTGGTCCCGGATAGCCGCCGCCGCCGAAGGCTTCATCAACCGCGTCGCGGTCAATCATCCCGTTCGCGTCACGCGGCAGCGCGTCGGTGAACTCGACGGACTTCGGCTTCTTGTACGACGCGATGTTGCGCTTGCAGTGCACGATGATCTCGTCCTCGGTGACCTCGCGATCAGGTGCGCGCACGACGATCGCCTTGACGCTCTGATCCCACACAGGGTCCGGCACGCCAATGACGCACACCTCCGCCACGCCGGGATGGCGCGCGATCGCGGCTTCCACTTCGGCGGGATAGATGTTCTCCACGCCGGACTTGATCATGGTCGTCATCGGACCGATGAAGGTGATCGAACCGTCGCCCTCACGGCGACCGAGGTCGAACGTGTGGTGCCACCCACCTCGCTGCCGATGCGAGTTCACCTCCGGGCGGTGCAGGTAGCCCACCATGGCGGTGGGCCCCCGGACGACGATCTCCCCCACCTCACCCGGCAGGAGCTCCTCGTCGTTCTCGTCGACGATCCGCAGCTGCGCGACAGGAAGTGTGCGTCCGTGCGTGCCCTCGTGGCCGCCACCGATGCCGCGAAACGTGACGAGACCGTTCACTTCGGTCTGCCCGTAGCCACCGGCGTTGCGGCTCCAAGGCGTCACTTCGGCGTTCACCATCTTGTTCCACTCCGGCGTGCCTGGCAGTCGCATGCTCGTGAGGTCGTACTTGCCGTCGCGGTTGGCGTCGACGACACGATCCATGATGTTGCCGACCACGTAGCCGGTGGTGCAGCGCTCCGCGTCGACGATCCGGCAGAACTCCTCGGCGTCGAACCGTGGCATGAACACGTTGGTGCCGCCCTGTTGGAACGTTGCCATCGTGGTCATGAAGCTGCCGACGTGGAACAGCGGCCCGGAGTTGAGGTAGATGGCGTCGGCGTCGAGCCGTTGGAGGAGCGCGACCTGGAGGTTCTCCATGATGAAGCCGAGGTGGCTCAGCAGCGCGCCGTTGGGACGACCACCAAACGCTGCGGTGTAGATCGCAAGCACGGCAGACATCGGATCGACGTCGACGTCAGGATCCGTGGCCGCGCCCGCCGCCACGAACGACTCGTAGGTGTCACCACCCGTCGCGTCGTGTTGGAGCCACAACGTGTCCGACGTGGCGGCCGCCCGCGCGTCGCGCACGGCATCGCCGATCTCCTCGTCCTGCCAGAACACGACGCGCGCGTCGACGTCGTCGATCTGGAACGCCAGCTCAGGCGCGGTCTGGCGCCAGTTCGCGGGCACCACGATGCCGCCGATCTTCGCCACGGCGAAGAGGCACTCGAAGAGCCGATGGCAGTTCTGCCCGAGCCAGAGCACGCGATCACCGGGTTCGAACCCGATGCCGAGGAGCGCGTTCGCGAGCCGGTTCACTCGATCGTCCATCTCGGGGAACGTCCAGCGCTCGCCGCCGCACGCGACCGCGTTCTTGAGCGGGAAGCGACGCCGGTTCTCCCGCAATAGGTCACCCAGCGTCAGCGAGTGCAGCAGATCCAACTTTTCGCTCCTGGCGCTACGCGCCCGGCCGCTCGGGCCACGGCTCGCTGCGGCGCAGGGTACCTGCGCCGCGGTCGCTCGCCTCAGCGTCAGTCACGGGGCACGACTCGCGGGTCTTCGCGTCCGCACGCGCACGCGTCGGTGACGATCTCACCGCGCACACCGGTCGCGAGCCGGTCGACGACCGCGGCACGAGGGTTGCGGGCGGTCAGGAGGATCTCACCGTCTGCGACATCGAGCTGCCACTCGTTGCCGTCGACGTGGGCGCCGGCGAGCTGGTCGCATTCAACCGCGACGGTCGGTCCGACGTGCAACCACCAGCGGGGCGACAACCCAGCGTCTCGGAGTCGCTCGTAGGCGCCCGCGCGAGCCGCGAGCACCGGCGACTTCCCGAACACGTCGGGGTACGAGTGACCGAGGTCGTCGAGACCGTCGAGCACGTCGGTGTTGATCCCCAAGACGACGTCGTAGTGCATCGCCTTCAGGAACATTGCGGTGCGGAACGCGTCGAAGCGGCTCGCGTCGGCCAACGAGAACTGTGCCTTGGTGATGAGCAGGCCGATCTGCACGGGCCAGTACTGCGCAGCCTCCGAGAGCATCGAGAGGACGAGGGCGCGTGACTGCTCGTGGATCCCCAGCGAGCTCACGGCCTTCATCGCCGAGCCGATGTCGCGGTTGTGGTCGTCCTTCGACACCGGGTACGGGAGGATGCGATCACCCACCGCGAACGAGCCGACCCCCCAGAGCTCGGTCATGGGTGTGGTGCTCGTGGCCGTCATCTCTTCGCCACCCGCGGGATCTTGTGGGGCGGACCCAGCCGCAACAGGTCGTCGTTCGGCACGAGCTCGATCTCGGGCGTCACGCCGGTGGCCTCGGTGACTGCACCCATGAGGCGATCGCTCAGCTCGTCGGGTTGTTTCGTGGATCCATCGTGACCGACGCGCAACCGCAGCGCGTCCATCTGCTGGCCGGTGCGAATGATCTGGAACAGACCCATCGCGGTCTCGTCGAAGCGCTCGATCGCCTCCCACACGTCCATCGGCAGCACGGACTGCCCGTCGATGACCACTTCGTCACCCTTGCGACCCGCGGTCTTGATGCGACCGTGCGTGCGCCCGCACCCACACCGTTCGCGCGTGAGGTCAACCAGGTCGTCGGAACGGAAGCGCACGAGCGGCATCGTGCGGTTGTCGAGCGCGGTCACGACGAGCTCACCGCGGGTGCCGTCGGCCACCGTCTCGTTGTTGTCGGGATCGAGATGCTCGGCGATCACCGAGTCTTCCCAGAAGTGACAACCGTCGTGTTCGCGACATTCGGTGGCCGCACCCGCGTCACCGACCGCGGTGTGCTCGAACCCGGCGACCCCCCACTCGTCGAGCAGCTTGCGCGACCGCGTGCCTAGCGGCTCACCACCGTGCACGATGCCGTGGTAGCTCGACATCACATCCCGCGGGTCGACCTTCATCTCTTCGCAGGTGCGGGCAAGCTCGCTGATGAGCACGTTGCTGAAGTTGTAGAGGTTGGTGGGGCGCAGCTCGAGGGAGAGTTCGACGAAGCGCCGGAGCTCGCCCGGGTGATGGTCGAGGAAGACCGGGACCGCACCCAGGCTGTGCACCATCGCGAAGAACGCGCCGCGGAACGTGAAGAGGATGCAGGTGAAGTAGTCGCCGGGTCGGGTGCCGATCTCGTAGAACTCTCGGACCAGTGCGGGCGTTGCGTCCTCACGACGCTCACCGCCCCAGACCTCGGGAACGAGCGTGGGGTCGCCGGTTGTGCCTGACGTGGACGTGATGGCCGTGAGCTCGGACTCGTCGAAGCAGAGGAGACCGCCGTACGGGTCGCCCTTGTCGTCCCGGAAGACGCGGATGGCGTCTTTGCTGATGAACGGGGCGCGCTCGCGGAAGTCGTCGAGCGACTTGATGTCGCGGGGATGGACGCCGGCTTCTGTCCACGTTGCGTTGATCAGCGCCGAGCGCTCGTAGGCATAGGGCAGGAGGTCGAGGAGCTTGGCCTCCTGGATCGCCTCGAGGTCGGCCCGCGCCATCGTCTCGACCTCGGGTTGGAAGTAGCGATCGCCAGCGACGGTCTCCCCGCTCACCGGCGGCACAATATCGGCAGGCAATAGCGTGGTGCTCGTGGCGTTGTTCACCATCTCTGCCGACTCGCACGTGACCGAACCGGGTGAGTGCTACGAGCGCATCGATCCGAAGTTCCGTGACCGCGCTCCGCGCGCCACGACGGATGACCGGATGGGTGCGGTCATCGACATCGACAACGGACGCAGCCGAATCCCCTACGGGATGATCGCCGCGGCCGGCCGGCCCGCGGAGTCCATCCATCCGTTCGTGTTCGTGGGATGGGACGAGCTGCACCCCGGCGGGTGGGACCCCGCGGCCCGACTCGAAGAGCAGGACCGCGACGGCGTGACCATCGAGGTGCTCTACCCGTCGGTCGGCATGTTGCTGTGCAACCACCCCGACGCTGACTACAAGAAGGCCTGCTTCGACTCGTACAACCTCTGGATCACCGACTTCCAGCACCACGCGCCGGATCGGCTCGTCGGGCTCGGCCAGACCGCGCTGCGCAGCGTCGAAGAGGGCGTCGAGGACCTCCATGCGATCGCCGACCTCGGGCTGCGCGGCGCGATGCTCCCCGGCTTCGCCGGATGTCACGCCGATGGCGACTACGACGACCCCAAGTGGGATCCGCTCTGGCGCGCCGCGGTCGAGCTCGGCATGCCGCTGTCGTTCCACATCCTCACGACCGGCGCCGACGACATGGCCGGTGGACGGTTCCGCGGTCCGAAGATGAACAGCTTCCTCGGCATCATCCGCGGCTGCCAGGACATCATCGGCACACTGATCTTCGGCGGGGTCTTCGAACGCCACCCTGATCTTCGTGTCGTGTGCGTCGAGGCCGACGCAGGGTGGGTGCCGCACTGGATGTACCGCGCCGATCACGCCTTCGACCGTCACCGCAACTGGCTGACTGCCGACGTCACGCGGCCACCGAGTGAGTACTTCCGCGAGAACGTGTACGTGACGTTCCAGGACGACTTCGTCGCCTTCCACGTGACCGACATGCTGAACCACAAGCGGCTGATGTGGGCGAACGACCACCCGCACAGCGATGCGACGTGGCCCGACTCACAAGCGGTCGTCGCCGAGCACACCGCGGCGCTGTCCCCAGACGTGCGCGACGACATCCTCTGGCGCAACTGCGCCCGCCTCTACAACTTGAGCGTGCGTCTTTGAAGCCTGAATAGCGTGCTGAGGGACGCACGCTGAACTTGCTGAGAGGGACCCTGAGAGGAGCGCTCGCGCACTTCATGGTGTCTTCAGGTAGTGATTGCAGAGTCCTGGGTGCCCCCGAGTGAAAGGACACCCAGCAATGGCAACCCCCGCACCCCGTAGGGCCCGCCGCCTCGGCAACCTCGTCCTGGCGACGGTGATGGGCTTGGTCTTGGTCGGCGCGATCGTGCCGGCGGCCTTCGCCCAAGAGAGCAACGACAGCGAGAGCCCGCAGCAGAGCGTTGAGGGCCGGCCCGGTCGGCCGAACCTCACCGAGGAGCAGCAGGCGTGTCTCGAAGGCCAAGGCATCGTCAAGCCCGAGCCCGACGCGAACGGCGAGCGTCCTCGCCCGACCGAGGAGCAGCGCACGGCGTTCCGCGCCGCGGCCGAGGCCTGTGGCATCGACCTTCCGGTGCGGCACCACGGACCGCGGCTGACCGACGAGCAGAAGGCCTGCCTCGAGGAGCAGGGCGTCACCAAGCCCGAGCCCAACGAGAACGGTGAGCGCACTCCTCCGACGGATGAGCAGCGTGCAGCGTTCCGGGCCGCCGCGGAAGCGTGCGGCATCGAGCTCCCGGCCCGCGGCAACCGTCCGCGGCTGACCGACGAGCAGAAGGCCTGCCTCGAGGAGCAGGGCGTCACCAAGCCCGAGCCCAACGAGAACGGTGAGCGCACTCCTCCGACGGATGAGCAGCGTGCAGCGTTCCGGGCCGCGGCGGAGGCCTGCGGCATCGACCTGCCGGACCGCCCCCAGTCCGACAGCGACAGCACCGCACCTGAGGACAACCAGGTGCAGGGCAGCAACGCCGCCTAGGGCACCCCGCCCCGCCCGAACGGCCGTGGTCCGAGAGGATCACGGCCGTTCGGCGCGCCTCCAGAGGTTTTTCGGCACGCTCAACAACACAGAGTTGGGTTCAGCGTGCCGAAAAACCTTGGGGAGTTAGATGCGCATCACCCAGCCGCCGTCGACGTTCAACGTTTGACCCGTGATCCATCGTCCGGCGTCGGTGGTGAGCAAGAGCAATGCGCCATTCGCGTCTTCGGGGGTGCCGCCGCCGAGTGGCGCGATCTGCTCGGCCATCCCCTCCATCCCTTCGGGGAGTGAGCGCTGCGCGGCCGGCGTGTTCGTGAAGCCGGGCGCGATCGCGTTCACCGTGATCTTGTGGCGCGCCAGCTCGTGGGCCATCGACACGGTCAGGCTGACGAGGCCGAGCTTGCTCACGCCGTAGACACCCGACGGGCCGAACGCGCCACCGGACGACTGGTTGACGATCCGACCACCGCCACGCTTCTTCATCTCGGGCACGACGGCCTGGATGCCGAGGAAGGGGCCGGTGAGGTTGACCGCTAGCACGCGGTCCCACCATTCGAGGTCGAGCTTGGAGAACGGCACGTCCATCGGGATCTCCGACATCAAGCCCGCGTTGTTCACGAGAATGTCGATTCCGCCGAACGCGTCGACACCCGATTTCACGACCGACGCCCACGACGCGGGATCGGTGACGTCAGCGGTGACCGGAAGGACGTTGACGCCGTCGCCAACCAGCCGGGTGGCTGCGGCCTCGACGTTCTCAGCGTTGATGTCGCTCATCACGACGGACGCGCCCGCACCGGTCAGGCAGCGCGTGTACGACTCGCCGAACCCGCCGCCGGCTCCGGTGACGATCGCGACCTTGCCGTCGAGCGGCCGAGCCTCCGCCATGTTCAGGCCGCCAATGTCAGACCGGGCGTTGCTCGACGAGTCGCACCAGCGGGATCTGACGGTCGGTGCGGGTCTGGTAGTCCCGGTAGAACTCGCGGTCGGCGGTCAGCAGGTCCCAGATGCGCTGGTACTCGTCACCGTCGAGCGGGTCGGCGGTGGCCCACTGCGAGCCGTCCTGCGTCGTGATCTGCACCTCGGGGTTCGCGTCCTTGTCCTCGAGGTTGAAGTACCAGTGCGGGTGCGTCGGCGCGCCCGCGAACGAGGCAACGACGATCTTCCGGCCTTCGGGGTCGACCCAGTACGGCAGGGCCACCTTGTGCTCGTTGCCGGACTTGCGGCCGACGGTGCGCAGCATCAGCTGCTTCATGCCCGCGCCGGTCCAGGCCTCCTCGATGCCCGCTTCCATCGCCTGCACGTGCATGCGGCTGACCCCCGGGATCTCGTCCCGCGGCGGCTCCTCGTACGGCTCGTTCTTCTGCGACTCGGCCATCCCTGGTCGCCTCCCCGACGTTTTGGCGTCGACAAGTATCGCATTGCGAGGGCTGTCGACACCAAAACGTGAGCGCGTGCGCTCTCGGCCGATGCGCGTGACCGTGACCACCTCGAGCAACCCGCTGCCCGCGCCGATCGCGATGCTCTTCACGCTCGTGGGCGCCGGCATCCTCGCGATGTACCTGCTGGTGGCGGTCGAGGTGACGTCGCTGTTCCGCCAGCGCATCTCGACCCGCACGTGGCGGCGCGTCCACTACTCGAGCTTCGGGTTGTTCGTGCTCGCGAGCGCACACTTCGTGTTCGCCGGCACCGACGCAGCCAGCCCGGTGACGGTCGCCGTGATCCTGCTCGCCGTGCTCGCCGTCGTCACCCTCACCGGCTACCGGATCCACAAGGTCATCGCCGCCGCCACGCCCACGGCACCGACCTCGCCGCCCGAAGACCCGGGTTTTCGGCACGCTCAACAACACAGAGTTGGGTTCAGCGTGCCGAAAAACCTGGGGGTGCGGCCGGCGCCGGTGTTCTGGTCGTCGGACGGGGCGCGTGTGGCACCGCCGCCGCGGCGTGCGCCACGACCAGCTCCGACGGGGCTGCGTTAGCCTGCGCGCGATGGCGCACGAGGTGCAGGGCGTGGTCGCTCGCGGCAAGGGCGAACCGGTCGCGGTCGAGACGATCGTGGTGCCTGACCCCGGTCCGGGCGAAGCACTCGTGCAGGTGCAGGCGTGCGGCGTGTGCCACACCGACCTGCACTACCGCGAAGGCGGCATCGGCGACGACTACCCGTACCTGCTCGGTCACGAGGCCGCGGGCATCGTCGAATCAGTGGGTGACGGCGTCACCGGCGTGGCACCTGGCGACTTCGTCGTCCTCAACTGGCGCGCAGTGTGCGGCGAGTGCCGCGCCTGCCGTCGTGGCCGCCCCTGGTACTGCTTCGCCACGCACAACGCGAGCCAGAAGATGACGCTGGCTGACGGCACACCTCTGTCGCCAGCGCTCGGCATCGGCGCGTTCGCCGAGAAGACTCTGGTGGCCGCGGGTCAAGCGACGCCGGTGGACCCTCGCGCCCGCCCCGAAGCGGCCGGCCTGCTGGGCTGCGGCGTGATGGCCGGCTTCGGTGCCGCGGTGAACACTGGCGGCGTGCAGCGCGACGACACCGTCGCGGTGTTCGGATGCGGCGGCGTGGGCAACGCAGCGATCGCGGCGGCGCGGCTCGTAGGCGCCCGCACGATCATCGCGGTCGACGTCGACGCCACGAAGCTGGCATGGGCGAAGGACTTCGGCGCCACCCACACCGTGAACGCCCTCGAGGAAGATCCGGTCGAGCGCATCCGTGAGCTCACCGACGGGAACGGCGCGGACGTGTGCGTCGAGGCCGTCGGCCGGCCTGAAGTGCTCGAGCAGGCGTTCTACGCGCGTGACCTTGCCGGCACGGTCGTGCAGGTCGGTGTGCCGACTCCCGACATGGCGTTGCCGAACATCCCGATGATCGACTTCTTCGGTCGGGGTGGCGCGCTGCGCCCGTCGTGGTATGGCGACTGCCTGCCGAGCCGCGACTTCCCGCTGCTCATCGACCTCTACTTGCAGGGTCGCTTCGACCTTGATCGCTTCGTCTCCGAGACGATCTCCCTCGACGCCGTCGAAGACGCCTTCCACAAGATGGAGCGCGGGGAAGTCCTCAGGTCCGTTCTCACGTTCTAAGACGCGAAGTGGGGCCGGCGAACCGGCCCCCACGTTGCCGTGGTCGATGGCGACCGGGTGCTCGGCATCCTCACTCCCGACACCGTGTTCCAGCCGCTGCTCAGCTCACTCGGAGACACGCGAGACTGATCCCGTGCGATTCGGGGGGAAGCACCGCAGGCTCGTCGCAGTGGTCATCACCACCAGCGCACTGCTCGGGCTTCCGACGCCGGCGTCGAGCGCCGTTGCCGCGAAGCCCGCGGCGCCGATCCCCGGCGCGCATGAGTGCGTCCCGAAGTCGAAGGCCGACCGCGGCGACGCCACGATCCCGTGGGACGAGCTCTCGAACCCGATCCTCGGGTTCGACGACCACATGATCAAGGACCAGACGCTCCGCCTCATCAACGGCGAGTGGCACCTCTTCTACAGCGAGCGCTTCGAGACCCCCATCCCCGGCGGCACCGGTCACGCCGTCAGCACCGACCTCACGAGCTGGACGACGATCGAGAAGCAGTTCCCCGAACAGGGATCGCCCGACATCACGCGCGCCGAGGACGCCCGCTACTTCCTCACGTCACAGCGCAACGACCCCGCGGGCACCGAGATCAACACGCTCGCGTACAACGCCACGACCGACCCGAACGGGGAATGGGCGCCGCCCGCGCAGCTCATCGCCGGTGAGTTCACCGACGAGCGCATCATCGACGCCGGGCTCGCGCACACGAAGTACGGAATGTTCCTGATGTTCAAGCGCGGCCTCCACGAAGACATCATCCAACCCATCGCGGTGGCGCACTCCCCTTCCGGATCGCCCGACGGACCATGGGAGATCCTCGGTGAACCCGATCTCTCGTTCGCCGAGAACTTCCAGTTCTTCGTGCTCAACGGCAAGTGGCACGTGCTCACCACGAAGATCTCGGTGCACATCCCGACGCTGTACCGGTTGACGGGCGATCCGTCCGACCCCGAGTCGTGGTTGCACTGGAAGGAAGTCGCGAAGTTCGAGATCCCGCCCGAAGACTGGAACTCGGGCGTCGGGCCGGCAGGGATCGGCTACGAGACCGCCAACTCCGCGCACCTCTGCGACGCCCGCAAGCTCGATGGCTACTGGTATCTCACGTTCGCGGGGAGCACCGAGCTCGACACGTTCGAGGGTCGCGGCCATGCGTCGATCGGGATCGCCCGCTCGAAGAACTTGAAGAAGTGGGAGGTCCCACCGGGCTGATGGCCCGCCTCCTCATCGTCCACCACACCCCGTCGCCCGCCGTGCACGCGATGTTCGATGCGGTGGTCGCGGGCGCGCGTGATCCTCAGATCACTGGCGTGGAAGTCGTCGCCCGTCCTGCGCTCACCGCCGCGGCCGTCGACGTGCTCGAAGCCGACGGGTACCTCCTCGGCACACCAGCGAACCTCGGATACATGGCCGGCGCGCTCAAGCACTTCTTCGACCAGATCTACTACCCATGTCTCGAAGCCACGGTGGGTCGTCCCTACGGGCTCTTCCTGCACGGCAACAACGACATCGACGGCGCGCGCCTCGGCGTCGAGAAGATCGTGACCGGGCTCAAGTGGCGTCAGGCCCAAGATCCGGTAGCTGTCATCGGCAGCCCGACGAACGACGACCTCGCGGCGTGCAAGGAGCTCGGCGCGTCACTCGCGGCCGGCCTTGCACTCGACGCCTGACGAGCGCTTCAGTCGATCGGGTTCTCCCGGTCTTGGAGCACCTCGATGAGCGCCTTGGTGTTCGCTACGGCCGCGCGGTCATCCGCTTCGTCCTCGAGGATGCGGCGCCGTTCGAGCGCATCGATGCGCAGATCGTCGGGCGGGCCGTCGTGGGTGGCCATGATGTCGAGGACTGCGAGCTCGAGCTCGATCGCCAGCTGCGCCGACGCCTCGGTGTCGCGCGTGGCGACGACCCGTGCGAGGCGTGCGAGTGCATCGTCCACCGCCTTCACGTACGGCTTGATCGCAATCGCCTGTTCCGCTGCGCCGTACGCGCGCCAGTCCTCGAACATCGTGATCGCGAGATCACCCAGATCCTCTGTCCGCGCGTCGCGCGCGAGGTCAAACGCCCCCGCCGCGTGCTGCTGGAGCTCGGTGAGCGCGAACGGTGATCCGTCCGACTGGATCTCGTTCGGAAGGGTGAAGACGATGCTCACATCTTCTTCGCCCGGTGTGACCGCTCGGAACTCGCCGTAGCCGGGCGCCCAGTACTTCTTCTCGACCGTCCCGTCCTTGCGCTCCTCGCGCACCTCGAGCACGCCGTCGATCGGTCCTTGTGGACCCTTGATTGTCTCCGTCGTGGAGATCACACGATCCTCTTCGTAGACGAGCCCCGGGATGTTCTCGGGATGAAAGACATCACCGACCTGCGGATCGGCAGGCATCAACATCCCGGGAGGACCGTCGGTGCCGGTGATCCACGAGCCGTGGTCGTTGGCCGGCTTTCCGTCCTTGTAGTTCACGACGTCTTCGCCGAAGTACCAGACGTTGCCGTCGTCGTCTTGCGCGTACCAGTCGTACGTGACCTCTACGAGCTCGCCGCCAACAAGCGCGAAGTACTGGCTCACGATGACCTCGGTCGACCCGCCCTTCCAGCGGATCGACTTGGTCTCCGGCAGCAACGTCGTCTCGATGCGCAGCGGCGTGCCGTGGTCCTCACCGAGCGACACGGCGTGCACGACTTGGGAGAGCGGTGCCAGCGGGTTGTCGACCGTGGTCGGCTCGGAGAAGTCGGGCGGGCGGATGCCGACGTCGTCGACGACGAGGCTTGCGCTGCTCGCGCTGGCGAACATCAGCGCCGCCGCCGCGACCCCCACAGCCAAGGTTCTGCGCATCGCGTGTCCTGACCAGAAAGCGTCGACGGAGTGACGTGTCACGCGTGGCTGTGACCGGGATCGGTCTCGGGCTCGTAGGCCTCGAGCCCGAGCTCCTCCCGAGCCGCGTTGAGCTCGTTGACCTCGCGCCGCTGCACCTCGGCCATCGCCCGGGCCGCCCTGCGGGTGGCCTCGTCGGAGCCGTGCTCGGCTTCGTAGGTGGCCATCTCGATCCCGGCGGTGTGGTGGTCGATCATGAGTCGTGAGAACAGATCGTCGGCATCGGTGCCGGTGAGACTGCGCAGCTCGTCGAGCTCATCGGTGGTGGCCAGGCCGGGCATCTCGGTGGGCGCGTACCGCTCCCCCATCCACTCCATCGCCACGTCGTCGCCCGCGATCTCGGCCACGCGCTCGTCGTCGTCAGCCAGCGCCAGACGCCTGGTCATGAAGTTGATCTCGATCGACTGGTCCGTGACGATCTCGCGGGCAATGTGCGCAACGGTCGCGTCGTTGTCCCGAGACAGGTAGGCGAACCCGAGCGTGAGCGCACCCGAGTGGTGCGTCGTCATGTCGGAGAGGAACCCGATGTCGACGTCGCTCAGATCAGGCGCGTCCGGCTCGCCGATGCGCCACCCGATCACGCCCGCGATGAACGCGACCGTGAGCACAAGCGCGATGACCCGCGGGAGGTTGAAGAACCCCGGCTCGGGATCAACCTCGCCACCCACGACTGGCAACCGTTAGTCCTTGGTGAAGAAGAGCTGGAGCTCCATCTCGCCATTGTCCTCGATCGAGAGCACGATTCCTGCTGTCGGCGGCTCGATGTCGTAGTCGGCGAACACGATCGGGATCGATCCCGTCACCGCGATCGTGCCGTTCTCCAACACGGCTTCGAGCGGAACCGTCACCGATTGCGTGACGCCGTGGAGCTCGAGGACTCCGACGCCGTCGACCTGGATGGTCTCGCCCTCGGTGATGTCACCCAGCTCGATCGGCTCGGTGAGCTTGAACGTGGCCGTGGGGAACTGGTCGGTCTCGATGCCTTGGTGCCCGAGCTGGCCGTCGCGGCGGGAATCGTCGCTCTGCAGCGTGGTCAGGTCGGCTTCAATGTCGACCACGGTCACGGTCGTGCCTTCGATCGTGAGGAATCCCTGTACATCGGGCGTGCGACCGAATGCCGTCTTCGCGCCGATGCCGGCGAGCTCCTCCCGCACGCGGTAGCCCACCCACGCGCTCGAGTAGTCCTCGGCTTCGGCGTCGAAGCTCCCGATGGAGGTGTCGACCGACCAGGTGCCTGCTACATCGGACGATGCATTGCTCGGCAGGTCCTTCACAGACTTCGAGGCCGCATCGATGTTCGTCTTGTCGGGCGCGGTCTCCCGGAACACGAAGTACCAGATGCCGACGCCGCCGATGATGACAACGGCCAGCACGACGATGAGCAGGAGCTGAGCGATGCCCGCGGCACCAGATCGGCGGATGGGTGCCGACTTGGACGTAGCGGGAGGCATGTCCCATCATCGCGTCCGTGGCGGCGGCATCCGACGCGGGGCTGAGCCCGCTCCGAGGCGCCGAAGGGCCGCTCTGGGCACCGGACTCCGACCGGGCGTCGGCCACCCAACTGACCGCGTTCGCCCAACTGGTCACCGTTCGATGGAGGCAGTCGGTCGCCGACTACCCGGTGCTCCACGCGTGGTCGGTCGAGCATCCCGACCAGTTCTGGAGAGCCGTGCGGGACCACGCTGACCTCGCCGGCGACTGGGACGGGCCCGTCATCGAGCCCGCGCCCGAGATGTGGCGCACCCGCTTCTTCCCCGATGCCGCGGTCTCGTACGCCGAGAACGCGCTCCGCCGGGACGACGACGGTACGGCGATCATCGCGGTCGACGAGCAAGGCCGCGAGCGATCGCTGTCGTGGCACGAGCTCCGGTCGCTCGTGGCCCGTGTCCAGCGCGCGCTTCGTGAACAAGGCGTGCAGCCGGGCGATCGGGTCGCCGCGTTCCTGCCGAACATCCCCGAGTGCGTCGCGCTCATGCTCGCCTGCTCGGGCATCGGCGCCGTGTTCTCGTCGTGCTCACCCGACTTCGGCGTGAGCGCGGTGGTTGACCGCTTCGGACAGATCGAGCCGACGGTGCTCGTCGCGATCGACGGCTACCACTACGACGACACGTTCCACGACTGCATCGGGCGCGTGCAGGAGATGCGCGCCTCGCTGCCGTCGGTGCGTCAGGTGCCGATCGTGCAGCTCGACCCGGACGAGTGGCGCGGTGACGCCATCGACGGCGCCGTGCCGTTCACCGACTGGCTCGGACCCGACGACGCGCACGAACTCGAGCTGCAGCGCCTGCCGTTCGATCACCCGCTCTACATCCTCTATTCCTCCGGGACGACGGGTGCACCGAAGTGCATCGTCCACCGCGCCGGCGGGATCCTGCTGAAGCACGCCGCCGAGCTCCGCCTCCAGTGCGACATCCGTCCCGACGATCGCGTCGTCTACTTCACGACCACGGGTTGGATGATGTGGAACTGGCTCGCGTCGGTACTGCTGTGCGAAGCCACGATCGTGCTGTACGACGGCAGCCCGATGGCCCGCGACGGTCGCATGCTCTGGGACGTGGCCGAGACCCATCGAGTCACCCTCTTCGGGACGTCGGCGCGGTTCCTCGACGCGTCACGCCGCCAGGGGCTTCGACCTCACGACACGCACGATCTCTCCTCGGTTCGCACGCTCACCTCGACGGGGTCGCCACTCTCCCCCGAGTCGTTCGACTACGTGTATCGCGACGTGAAGCCCGACGTGCACCTCGCGAGCATCTCGGGTGGCACCGACCTGTGCGGTTGCCTCGTGGCGGGTGACCCGACCGGGCCGGTGTGGCGGGGCGAGATCCAGCGGCCCGGGCTCGGCATGGCGATCGAGGTCTTCGATGGTGACGGCCGCCCATTGGGCGCCGGGGTGCGGGGCGAGCTCGTGTGCACGGCGCCGTTCCCGTCGATGCCACTCGGTCTTTGGGGTGACGACGACGACCGCAAGCTGCGGAGCACCTATTTCGACGCGTTCCCCGGCGCATGGCACCAGGGCGACTTCGCGGAGTGGACCGAGCACGGCGGCATGGTGATCCACGGTCGCTCCGACGCGACCCTCAATCCCGGCGGCGTGCGGCTGGGGACGGCTGAGATCTATCGCGCCGCGGAGTCGGTCGACGGTGTGGTCGAAAGCGTCGCGATCGGCCAAGAGTGGGACGGTGACACCCGAGTGGTGCTGTTCGTGGTGCTCGATCCGGGCGTCGAGCTCGACGACGAGCTCACGGCCGCGATCAAGGATCGCATCCGCTCGGAGACGTCGCCTCGACACGTGCCCGCGAAGGTGCTGGCCGTCGGTGAGCTCCCGCGCACGCGAAGCGGCAAGGTGGCCGAGCTGTCGGTGCGTGACATCGTGCACGGACGTGACATCACCAACCGCGAAGCGCTGGCGAACCCCGACAGCCTCGACGACTACCGCGACCGCGCTGAGCTGAGGGCCTGATGAGACTCGCAACGGTCAGGACGGGCGGCGCCCACATCGCCGTGCGCATCGACGGACCCGAGGCAGTTGAGATCGACGCCACGGACGTCGGCGCACTTCTCGGCGACCCCGAGTGGCGCACCCGCGCTGAACGAGCAGATGGCGCACGTCACGACGCGACGGCGCTCGACTTCGCACCGCTTGTGCCGCGGCCCGACAAGATCATCTGCGTCGGGATGAACTACCGGAGCCACATCGCAGAGATGGGGCGTGAACCTCCCGAGTACCCGACGTTGTTCGCGAAGTACTCGTCGGCATTAGTGGGCGCGCACGACGACATCGTGATCCCGCGCGTGTCGTCGGCGGTCGACTGGGAAGTCGAGCTTGCGGTGGTGATCGGCGCGCCTGTCCGCCACGTGCCCCAAGACGACGCGCTCACGGCTGTTGCCGGCTACTCGGTGCTCAATGACGTGAGCATGCGCGACTACCAGAACCGGACGTTGCAGTGGCTCCAAGGCAAGACGTTCGAGTCGAGCACTCCCCTAGGGCCGGTGCTGGTGACACCCGACGAGCTCGGCGACCCGAACCAGCTCGAGCTCATCTGCGAGGTCGATGCCGAAGAGATGCAGCGCGGCAACACCTCGGACCTCGTGTTCGACCCAGCCGCGCTGATCTCGTACATCTCGGAGATCCTCACGCTGACGCCGGGCGATGTGATCGCCACGGGCACGCCCGGCGGCGTCGGCCACGCGCGCATCCCGCCGCGCTACCTGACCGACGGTTCCATGGTGGTGACCAGCATCGAAGCCATCGGCGAGTGCCGCAACAGGTGCCGCGCCGACCCTCTCCTCTTTGGTCGATCGGGTAACCCCTGAGGTTACGAATTGACCAAAGAGGGGTTGGGGAACCCTCGACCCGAAAATCCGCGGGTTGCGATCAGGCGGCCTTCTCGAGGATGTGCACGCCACACGCCGAGCCGAGCCCGATCACATGGGCAAGCCCCACCTTGGCGCCCTCGATCTGGCGATCGCCTGCCTCGCCACGAAGGTGGTGACAGATCTCCCACACGTTGGCGATCCCGGTGGCCGCGATCGGGTGACCCTTGGACTCGAGCCCACCTGACACGTTCACCGGCGTCTTGCCGTCACGCCACGTGGCGCCAGACTCGAAGAAGTCGGTCGCGCCACCCGGCTCACACAGCCCGAGGTTGTCGTAGTGGACGAGCTCCGCCGTCGCGAAGCAGTCGTGCAGCTCGACGAGGTCCAGGTCTTCCGGCCCGACACCCGCCTGCTCATACGCCTGCTTGGCCGCGTTGCGCGTGAGCGTGTTCACGTTGGGCAGCACCTGGCATGCCTCTTCCCACGGGTCGGTGGTGAGGATGGACGCCGCGATCTTGACCGCGCGGCTCTGCTGCTCCTTCGAAAGCTTCTTCAGCACGGAATCACTGACCACGACCGCCGCCGCGGCACCGTCGCAGTTCGCCGAGCACATCGGGCGCGTGTTCGGGTAGGCGATCATCACGTCGCCCATGATCTCCTCGAGCGACATCTTCTTCGTGTAGGCCGCGAGCGGGTTCAGCGTGGAGTGCGCGTGGTTCTTCTCGCTGATGCGCGCGAACAGCTCGAACTGCTCCCCGCCGTACTCGTGCTCGTGCAGGTACTCCATGCCGATCTGCGCGAACACTCCCGGCATCGTCTCGGTGCCGATGCGCCCGTCGACGGGTGCGACCGCGCCGTACCGACCGGAGGGCGTGAACACGTTCTCGTCGCTCTTGCGAGCGCCACCCGCGAGCAACCCGGCACCGGCGAGCTTCTCGACACCGACCGCGAGGCCGTAGTCGGACTCCCCTGCCTTCACCGACATGACCGCGGTGCGCAGCGCGGTCGCGCCGGTCGCGCACGCGTTGGCGACGTTGTAGACGGGGATGCCGGTCTGGCCGATCTGCTTCTGGATCGACTGGCCCATGCCGAGCCCAGCGCCCATGAGGCTGCCGGCGGCGAGGATGCCCATGTCCTTCATCTGCACGCCGGCGTCGTTGAGCGCACCCATTGCGGCCTCGGTCGCGAGGTCGACCGTGTCCTTGTCGGGGTGCTTGCCGAACTTGGTCATGTGGATGCCGAGGATCCAGACGTTCTCAGCCACCGTGCGCTCCTGTCTCGAACGTGTGCTGCGTGCTCAGTAGGGCTCGAATCCGAAGCCGATGGCCTCGGTGCCCTCGTCGTCGGTGCCGACCACGTTGGTGGCCAACCGCACCTTCATCCCGAGCTTCACGTGCTCGGGGTCGGGATCGGTGTTGATCACGTTGGCCCGGACGCTCGTGCCACCGCAGTCGATGACGCCGGCCACGAACGGGACGGGCACGCCGGGTGCGGCGAACGACACGATCGTGTACGCCTTCAGCTCGCCTTCGGTGGGCACGTCGACGCTCTTGAACTTCGTGCCCGAGCACGATGCGCATGCGTTGCGCCGGTCGAAGAACCGGGCTCCGCAGCTCGCGCACTCGTGCGCCACCAGATGGGGCGCGTCACCGAGCACCAGATAGTCAACGAGGGGAATCTGCTTCGCCATGGGACCGAGACGGTACCGCAAACCAGACGAGTCCTCTCTATGCGGCCCCGAATGAGTAGATGTAGACGATCTGCGCGACGCAGGCGGGGCGCTCGCTGCCCTCGACTTCGAACGTGAGATCGAGCGTCGTGCGCACGCCGGTCGCCACCTCTTCGGCCTCGGTGATGACCGCGCCCAGCCGCACTCGACCACCGGCGATGACGGGCGAAAGGTGACGGACCTTGTTGGAGCCGAGGTCAGCGCCACCGGTGGTCTTCAGCTCCCAGATGTCGGAGAGCAGCATCGTCGTCATGGCCTGGATCTGCATGCCGAACGCGATCGTCCCGCCGTACGGGGTCTGCTTGGCGTACGCCGGATCGGTGTGGATGGGAGCAAGATTGCCGGTGGCTTCGGCGAAGTGATCGATGTGGGCTTGCGTGACCGTGTGCCACTCGCTCCACCCGAGGTGCTCGCCGACCCGGCTCAGGATGTCAGCCGGCTGTGCGACGACGATCACGTTGCGCTGGTCATCACGGCGAGGGCTTCCGGAACTTGATCGCCATGAACAGGATGTGCTCGCGCTCGTAATGGTCGGCCATCTCCGGATGCTTCTCCCGAAGATGCGCGAACGAGGTCTCGACGATCGCGTCCTCGCTGTCACCGCGCAACGATTCTCCGCAAGGACAATGGAGCACCCATTCGAACCGAGGTTCGTCCGCGGCGTCCGGCTCGCTCACGGCGCCGAAGCTTCCGGGATGTCGGCAGGATCGAAGTCGGGAAGCACGGCGGTTCCACCTTCCCGTGTGGGGAGGATCACGACGATCTCACCATCCGCGGTCACCTCACCCCGTTGGTTCAGGCAGGACGCAGCGATCGTCACGGTGTTCTTGGCGCGATCTACCTCTCGCACCACGCCCGAGACGAAGTGCGAATCACCCAGGTAGTTGAACTTGCGAACGGATGCGGAGACCTTCCAGACCCACGCGTCGTCTCCCATCCAGTTGTTGACGAGGTGCACCATCCAGCACGAGCGCATGACGCCGTAGTCGTACGCCGCTGGGTGACCCATCCGTTGGGCCCACTCGTCATCCCAGTGAGCGCGTTGTGCCATGTCCCAGAAGCCGAGCTCGTTCTTCAGGTAGAACTTCGGGATCCTCGAGCGGTTCTTGTACGCCACCTTCGAGGCGCCACCACCGAAGATCCCCCACCCAACTCCGCTGTGCCACGCGACGATCTCGGTGATGCTCAACGGACCTTTCGCGATCGGCCCGAGCTCTTCGCCGACCTCGACGTCGCCGACCAACCGCGGCTCCGACCCGCGTACCAGCTCCGACTGGTAGCACGCATCGATGCGCTCGAGATCGGCATCTGAATACGCAGGTCGCTCGAGACTGCGATTCACCGCCGCTTCACCGGACTTCTCTCGGCTCGCATGCCAGAAGTCGAGGAATCGGAACGCGAACGGAGAACCATCGGCGTCCTCCCAGCGCACCTGATGCGAGACGAGTGCGCCGGTACCGCCGCCGAAGTTGCTCGGGCGCAAGTCGGCCGAGAACAGCGCCTGGGACTTCCAGACGGCGTCGCCGGCACGAATCGGCTTGAGCAACACCCAGCGCTCGCCGCACATGTACTGGCCGATCCCCGCGAGCGGGTCGCCTCCTGACATCTCTGCCTTCTCGGCCTCCGACCACTTCACCGGGCGTGCCACTCCAGCCGTGAGCGCGTAGAGCGGTGGGCCGAACGACGAACGAAACGACGACCGGCGTGCGTACTCGGGCTCCGTGTACAGCGGGTTGTCGTCGCCGTAGCCCAGCGCGAAGTGCCGAAACGAGTCTTCGGACGACACCTCATTGTGAGAGCGAGGTGAGTATCGCACCGGGATGCCGATCCGTGCTCGAACTTGCTCGATCGTGGCGTCGTCGAGCTCGCGGGGTGCTCGCCCGGACCACGTCCCAGTTGTGCTCATGCTCCGACATCACAGTCGTGAGCGTCGTTCGTCGACACAGGGCTCAGCCCGCGCGTGGGAATCGATAGAGCTCGCGCGCGTTGAGCTCGGCGATGCGCGCGGCCTCGTCATCGGGTACATCAACGAGCGCTTCGGCCAGCAGCTTTCGGCTGTCGGGCCAGTTGCCGTCGTTGTGGGGGAAGTCGGCCTCCCACATGAGCTTGTCGATCCCGATCAGATGGCGATTCTGGATGGCGTAGAGGTCGAAGACGATGCACACCCAGATGTGCTGCGCGAAGACCTCGGACGGTCGTTCGGTGTTCTGGAGACCTTCGTAACGGCTGCGCTCCCACGTGTAATCGAGGCGCTCGAGCACGTACGGCACCCACCCGGCACCACCTTCGGAGAGCGCCACCCGGCAGTTCGGCAAGCCGTTGAACACACCGCTGTAGATCATGTCGCCGAGCGCACTCATCGAGTTGATCCCGCACAGGGCGATGCCCACCGAAGGCGTCGTCTCGGGCGACGGCATGAGCAGACCCGACGATGTCCCGATGTGCATCGAGAGCGGAAGCCCGGTCTCGTTGCACGCCTCGAAGACCGGGCGCCAGTGCCCCGTCGGGAAGGACGGAAGGCCCAGGGGATGCGGGTTCTCGACGAAGAGCACCGCTCGGGAACCCTTCGCCGCGCATCGCTCGATCTCCTTGACTGCTTCGGGGACATCCCAGAGCGGAACCAGCGTCTGAGGGACGAACCGATCGGGGTACGCCGCGCACCACTCGTCCAGCATCCAGTCGTTCCACGCGCGCACGATCGCAAGGGCCAACCCCTTGTCCTCGGCTTCGAGGAACTGCGTGCCACCGAAGCGAGGAAACGTCGGGAACAGCAGCTCCGCCCACACGCCGTCTTCGTCCATCGCCTTGACGCGCTCATGCACGTCGTAGACGGCGGGGATCATGTCCTCGTATCGGCGAGCGAAGAGGTCGTCGCCTCGACCTGACTCGTCTTCACGGAACACACGCGTCCGCGCGTTCCCCTGGAAGCTCAGCGGATAGAAGCGGTCTTCCCACAGCCAACCCTGCGTGCGATCTCGCTCGACGATTCGAGGCGCCTGTTCCCGGTACTTAGAGTCGATGTGGTCGACGAAGACGTGCGCCGGTTCAACGACATGGTCATCGACGGAGATGGGCTGAACGTCGTCGCGCAACATGGAATCGCCCCAATCACACCTTCGAGGAGTCGCGTGAGATTCGTCGGCACCGTACACCGCATGCTTCCGAACCACCCGTTACGCTCCGGCCGATGGCACAGGTCCCTCCTTTCTTCTCTCTCCTTGTTGCTCTCGACACCTCCGACGCGAGATCAGGTCTCGAAGAACTGGGTGATCTCGACCGGCTCGGGGTCGGTCACCAGGTTCTTGCCGTTGAACGACATGATGTAGACGAAGTGGTTCGAGATCGCCGCGAACACGCTGTATCCCGGCGTCGACGGCGTCCATGGCGGGATCAAACCGTCCATGTCGACCTCCTGCACGGTCCCGAGCGCTTCGACCACCGAAGTGTTCGAGAACTCGGTGACGTCAGCGGTGACCCGTACGAAGCCGAGCACGCCCATCCACACCCGCAACGATGAGGGGACGAGCTTCTTCGGCGCGAGCTCGGACTCCCCTGATGCCTTCATCGCCTTGAAGAACGTCTTGAGACCAGGGAACGCCTTGCCGTTGTTCACCGTCGGGTACGGGAGCGAGTTCACCAGGACCGCGTCCTTCATGAGGTCCTTGTGGTCGCGCAGCGTGTCGAGCGAGAACGACGGAGTGAGCCCGGCGATCGTGTACTGCGCGTTCAGCTGCGCCGATGCCGCGACGAACTGCGCGGCCTGCGCTTCGCCGGTGATGACCATCACCGCGTCGGGGTCCGAGCGCTGCGCCTCGGCAACATACGGCGAGTAGTCGGTCGCGCTCTCGGTCACCGGCACGCGGCTGAGGATCTCGAGGCCAGCATCCGCGAACGGACCGCGGATGAGCTCGAGCAAGGCACCGGCAGTGGGCGTCTCGACGCTCACGACCACCACGGTCTCCGCGCCCTGCTCGACAAGCCCGACCGCCGCGGTGACCATCTCAGCGATCGGACCGGCCGAGACGGGGAACGAGACGCTCGAACCGAACTGGGCCTGATCGCCGGTGCTCAACCCGATGCGCGGGATGCCCGCGGCCTCGAGCACCTCGACGACGGCGGCGGGGTTGACGAACGTGAGGTCCCCGACGGTCGCGACGACGCCTTCTTCGACCAGCTCGCGCGCACACGCCACCTCGCCGTTCGCGTCACCCCTCGAGTCGCAGACCACGCCTTCGATCGTCACGCCGTTCGCGCCGGCGCCACCCTGGTTGTTCCAGTAGTCGACGGCTGCGTTGAGGGTGAGCTCGTCGAGGGGGTTGCTCACATTGGGCGAGTCGATCGGCGAGATCAAGCCGATCTTGACGACCTCGCCTCCACCGGCGTTCGCACCCTGCATCGGCACGATTGCTGCCGTGATCGAAAGCACCGCCATGACCACGAGCGCTCGTCTGCTCATCGAGTCTCCCCCCGACGACCACGCCCTCAGGACGCGTGTAGAAGTAGATTCTGATCTGAGCGAGAACGCTGCTCTCTCGCTTGTCCGGCAACAACTGCCGTGATATCCAGAATCCCGTTCTACCTTGTGGGATACCTCCGAGGAAGACCTGAGGAGCGCGGTGCCCGTCGCCACCGAGCCACGCACGTACGTCGCCGGCACCTGGGTCGACGGCGACGAGGTGCTGGCCGTCGAGAACCCAGCCGACGAGTCGCACTTCGCTGATGTCGCGGTCACGCCGGTCGCGGAGATCGAGCGAGCCATCCTCGAAGCGCGGCGCACGTTCGACGAAGCCGTGTGGGCCGACCGCCCCGTGAGCGAGCGGGCCGCAGTGCTGCACGCGATGCTCGACTACATCGAGGCGAACACCGCCGAGATCGTCCCCGCAATCGTCGGCGAAGCTGGTCAGCCGACGTTCTTCGCCGAGTCGACCCAGGTCAACAGTGGACTAGCCCTCGCGCGCAGCCTCATCGAGCTCTACGCGTCGATGCGACACGAGGAGCTCAACCCGGTGCCGATCGATGAGCTCACGATGGGGCGCGTCGCGCTGAGCGTCCTGCGGCACGAGCCCGTCGGGGTCGTGAGCGCGATCACGCCGTACAACGCGGCGCTGCTCATGGCGTTCCAGAAGATCGTCCCCGCACTCATGGCCGGCAACTCGGTGATCCTGCGCCCGAGTCCGCTCACGCCGGTATCGTCGCTCGCGCTCGGCCGCGCCGCCGACACCGCAGGCCTTCCACGCGGCGTGCTCAGCGTCATCGTCGAAGAGGGTGCCGCCGGCGCGGAGCTGATGACGTCGCATCCGGCCGTCGACATGGTCTCGTTCACCGGCTCGACGAACGTCGGTCGCCAGATCCTCGCTCAGGCCGCGCCGACGATGAAGCGCGTCGTGCTCGAGCTTGGGGGCAAGTCCGCGCAGATCTACTTCCCTGACGCGATCGAGCGGGCGGGCATGGGCGCGGCAATGGTCGTGGCCATGACCTCGGGCCAGGCATGCGTCGCCGCGACGCGCATGCTTGTACCCAACGAGTCGAAGGACGACGTGCTCCAAGCCGTGAGCGGGATCTACCAGTCGATCACCGTCGGCCCACCGACCGAACCGACGTCGACGATGGGACCGGTGATCAATGCGGCGTCGCGTGACCGCTGCGAGCGTTACATCGAGGACGCGGAGAAGCACGGCGGCAAGGTCGTGTCTGGAGGCGGGCGCCCCGGAGGTCTCGACCGGGGTTACTACCTCGAACCGACCGTGCTCGACGTACCCGACAACCAGAACCCGGCGGCCAAGGACGAGATCTTCGGTCCGGTGCTGTCCGTGATCGGATACCGCGACCTCGATCATGCAGTCGAGATGGCCAACGACAGCGTCTACGGCCTTTCGGCGCAGGTGTACGGCGCCGACGTCGCGGCGGCGACGGCCGTGGCACGCCGGCTGCGCACCGGCGCCGTCAACGTGAACACCGCGATCTTCAGCGCCTACGCACCGGGCGGTGGATACAAGCAGAGCGGCCTCGGCCGCGAGCGCGGCATCGATGGGATCCGCGCCTTTCAGGAGGTCAAGCACATGGCGATCGGCGAGCTCCCACGATGACCGACACGTTGAACCTCGACTGGCTCATCTCGGTCGATGACCACATCCTCGAGCCACCACACCTCTGGGTCGACCGCGTGCCCGCGAAGGATCGCGAACGCGCGCCACACATGGAGTTCGACGAGAACGGTCAGGACTACTGGGTCTACGACGGCAACCGCTATCCGAGCTCAGGTCTGAGCGCCGTCGCCGGCAAGTCGAAAGAAGAGTTCAGCCCCGCGCCGCTCCCCTACTCGGAGATGCGACCCGGGTGCTACGACCCGAAGGCACGCATCGAAGACATGGACCGCGCGGGGATCCTCGCGTCGCTCTGCTTCCCGACGGTCACCCGGTTCTGCGGCCAGCTGTTCATGGAGGCGAGCGACCGAGAGTTCGGCTTCGTGTGCCTTCAGGCCTACAACGACTGGATCCTCGAGGAGTGGTGTGGCGCGGCACCTGGTCGTTACATCCCGCTCATCCTCATCCCGATGTGGGACCCCGCGCTCTCGGCCAAGGAGATGGAGCGATGCGCGGCGAAGGGGGCGACGACGTTCGCGTTCTCGGAGAACCCCGCACCCCTCGGGCTGCCGACCATTCACGACAAGGACCGTTACTGGGATCCGGTGATGGCCGCGGCGAACGAGCTCGAGATGGTGGTGTCGATGCACGTCGGCTCGTCGTCGCAGGTGCCGCAGATCGCACCTGACGTCCCGTTCATCGCGAACCTTCCGTGGGGAGCGATGCGCACCTCGGGCGCGATGTTGTCGTGGATGTTCAGCGGGATGTTCCAGCGCTTTCCCAAGCTGAAGATCGCGCTGTCCGAAGGCGAGATCGGCTGGATCCCCTACTACCTCGAGCGGGCCGAGCAGGTCGTCGACAAGCAGCGCCACTGGGTGAAGAAGATGTCGTTCCTCGGGCACGCCGCGGCGGACGAGGACCTCGACCTCGACGGGTTCGACGTGCGGGCCACGTTTCGCGACCACATCCATGGCTGCTTCATCGACGACGCGCACGGCATCAAGAGCCTCGACGAGATCGGTGAGGACAACGTGATGTGCGAGACCGACTACCCGCACTCCGATTCCACGTGGCCCGACTCGATCGGTGTGGTGAAGCGCCGCATCGGTCATCTCCCTGAGCCGACGCAGTACAAGCTCCTGCGCGGCAACGCCGAGCGCTTGTACCGGTTCCAGGCCGCCGAACCGCCCGCAAAGGTTGCAGCCGCATGAGTGGCCTGCTGGACGGCAAGCGGGCGATCGTCACCGGCGCCGGGTCCGGCGTCGGACGCGCCTCGGCTCGGCGCTTCGCCGAGGAGGGCGCGCACGTCGCCGTCGCCGACATCCAGGGCGACGCCGCGAAGGAGACCGCGCAAAAGATCGAGAGTGCCGGTGGCACTGCAGTGCCGATCACGTGCGATGTCTCGAAAGAGGACGACGTCGTCGAGATGATCGCCAACGCGGTCGAGGCCTTCGGCGGCCTCGACATCATCTTCAACAACGTTGGCATCCCCACCCCGCGCCTGGGTGCGCTGCTCGAGGATCACACCGTCGAAGAGTTCGACCGTCTCGTGGCGGTGAACCTTCGCGGCGTGTTCCTCGGCTGCAAGCACGCGGTGCTCCAGTTCAAGAAGCAGGACACCGGGGGTGTGATCCTCAACACCGGATCGGTCGCTGGTCTCGTGGGTTGGGGTGGGACGCCGTACGGCGCGACCAAGGGCGGCGTGCACCAGATCACCCGCGGGATCGCCATCGAATGCGCGCCCTTCGGCATTCGCGCCAATGCCATCTGCCCCGCCGCGATGCCGTTCACGAACTTCATGGCCGCGGGCGGACTCGAGGTCGACGACGATGCGCTCAAGGGCATCGCCGAGCACGTCGGCTCCGGCCACCCACTCGGGCAACCCATCACCGCCGAGGACTGCGCAGAGGCGGCCGTGTACCTCGTGTCCGATCGCGCTGCCAACGTGACCGGCGTGTTGCTCCCGGTCGACGGGGGATACGTAGCGCGATGACCATCGAAGCGCTCGACCGCGATCGCGTCCGCGAGCTGTTCGACCTGCGGAACAGCTTCGTCTCGTTCATCGGTGGTTCGTTCGAGGACGATCCGTACCCCATCTGGCGCGCGCTGCGCGAGCAAGCGCCCGTGCACGAAGGCATCGTCCACGAGCTCACCGGCGTCCAAGACCAGCTCTTCTTCCACGGGCTGCCTGAGGCCGACCGTCCGCACTTCTCCGCGTTCAGCTTCGCCGCGTGCGATGACGCCTACCGGAACGCTGCGGTGTTCTCGTCGTCGTTCGATCCAGTAGATCTCAGCGGGAGTCGCTACGACCTGCTGAACAGCATGCTGTCGATGAACGGACAGCAACACCGCCGCTACCGCTCGCTCGTGCAGCCATCGTTCGTGCCGGCCAAGGCGCAGTGGTGGATCCAGAACTGGATCGAGCAGACAGTGCAGCTGCTGATCGATTCGATCGCCGACGAGGGCCGAGCCGAGCTCAACGTCGACTTCTGCGCGGCCATCCCCGTGCTGACGATCACGGGTAGCTTCGGGGTTCCCGTCGAGCGGGCACTGGACATCCGCGCCGCGCTGCAAACGCCGCACGAAGTGATCGAGATCATCGCCCCGATCGTCGAAGACCGACGCAAGAACCCGCGCGACGACCTCATCAGCGTCCTCGCCCACGCGGAGATGACCGACGAAGAAGGTGTCACTCACACCTTGACCGATCCCGAGATCTACTCGTTCGCGCTGCTGCTCCTCGGGGCCGGCTCGGGCACCACGTGGAAGCAGATGGGCATCACGCTCGCCGCGCTCCTTCAGCGCCCCGAGGTGCTGGCGGCCGTGCACGCGGACCGGTCGTTGCTGCGACCCGCCATCGAGGAGTCGCTGCGGTGGATGCCCACGGACCCGATGTTCTCCCGGTTCGTCACTCAGGACATCGACTTCCATGGTGCCCACATCCCCGAGGGATCCGTGCTGCACATCTGCCTGGGTGCGGCCAACCGCGACCCGGCCCGGTGGGAACAACCCGACGAGTACGACATCACCCGGGAGATGAAGCCAACGCTGGCCTTCGGCGGCGGTCCGCACATCTGTCTCGGCATGCATGTCGCGCGCGCTGAGATGACGGTCGGCATCAACGCGTTGCTCGACCGTCTTCCGAACCTCCGACTCGACCCCGACGCCGAGCCACCGCGCTTCATCGGCATGTATGAACGGGGCGCGACCGCGATCCCTGTCGTCTTCGGCTGAGCACTGGAGCTGACGTGAGCCAAGGAACCTATGACAACCCTGACTACTCGCTGCTCGGCGATGACCACGTGCGCGCGTACCGCGACACCGACGGCGAGACGGGTTACATGTGGAACGGCGCACCGAGCTTGTTGCTGACGACGACCGGTCGCAAGACCGGGCAGCCGCGCACGTCACCGCTGATCTTTGCCCGCGACGGCGACGACTACCTGATCGTGGCTTCGATGGGTGGCGCGCCGATGCACCCGCAGTGGTACCTGAACCTCGAGGCCAACCCGAGTGCTGAGATCCAGGTCAAGGCGGAGCACCTCAACGTCACCGCCCGCACCGCGTCCGACGACGAGAAGCCTCGGCTCTGGGAGATCGTGAACGACGCATGGCCCAACTACGAGGGGTACCAGACGCGGACCGAACGGAAGATCCCGGTCGTCATCCTCACCCCGACATCGACATGACGAACCAGGATTCGGCCGCATGGGCCGATCGTGTCGCCGAACGCTCACCCACCGTGCAGAGGTCACGCATCCGCAGCGTGCAACAGGCGAAGGGGATCGTCGACGCGGCGCGGCGCTTGCTCGAGGCCAAGGGTGACAAGTTCACGACGCAAGAGCTCGTGAAGGAAGCCGGCGTGGCGCTCCAGACCTTCTACCGGCACTTCGGTGGGAAGGACCAGCTGCTGCTCGCGGTCGTCGAGGAAGTCGTCGCCGAGGGTTGCGTCGAGTTCGAGGCCGCCGCGGCGGGGCTCGACGATCCGGTCGAGCGCTTGCACTGCTACATCACGACCGCGCTGGGCGGCGTGCTGGCCGACGACATGAGCGGGCCGCAGGTGATGACGGCGGAGCACTGGCGGTTGCACCAGCTCTTCCCCGAGGAGATGGCGCGCGCGAACCAGCCGTTCGCTGATCTGGTGGAGCGAGAGCTTCGCGACGCGGCAGCCAAAGGCCTGCTCCATCCGACCGACCCCGAACGCGACGCCTGGTTCGTGATGAAGCTGGTGATGGCCGTGTTCCACCACTATGCGTTCGCGGCGGGCCCCCGGCCCAAGGAAGACATCGGCGAGCAGGTCTGGCAGTTCTGCCTCGCGGCGTTCCGGGGCGGTCAGACGCCCGAGCGGTAGACGACAGCGCCGCCGACGTGCGGCGCTGCGTGGCTTGCCAATCCGATCGTCGCGTCACGTTGGCGATTGCCGGCACGACCCGAGAGCTGGAGGTAGCACTCCAGCATCTGTGGGATCCCGTGCATGCGCCCGTTCCCGAGCGCGCCACCGCCTGACAGCACTGGGAGCGCCCCGGGCACGTCGCTGTCGATCCCGCCGCCGCGCACCAGTTCGTGTGCCTCGCCCGGCGAGCAGTACCCGAGCGCCTCGAGCCAGAAGTACACAAGCGGTGAGAACCCGTCGTAGAGCTGCGGGAGATCGACGTCGGTCGGCCCGACTCCGCTGTCCTCCCAGAGGTTCCGCACCGTGTCGGCACCGGCGCCCATGATGTCGTCGAGCGGCCAGTGCAACGCGAGCCGCCGTGGCGGTGGCTGCGCGAGGGCGTATCCCGACACGTACACGGGACGATTCGGGAGGTCCACCGCGCGCTCAGCCGAGGTGAACACGAACGCCGCCGCGCCATCCACAGGGATGTCGCAGTCGTAGCGGCAGATCGGATCGGCGAGGATCGGCGCGGCGAGATACTCCTCTTCGGTGAGCGCCCGCTCGTACCAGTGCGACCACGGGATGCGCGCACCGTTCTTGCGCGCTTCGACCGCGACCGCGGCGGTCGTCGAGCGCGACGCGCCGTAGCGCTGGAGGTACTCGGTGTACGGCAGGGCGATCATGGCGAGCGGCCCGAAGAACCCCTGCGGCGCGGTCCACTGCGCGAAACCGCCCGCTTCGAACGTCGGGTTCCCGTGATAGCTGCCAGCGGGGTTGTGAAGTGCGCGGTGCATGAGCACGTAGTCGGCCTCGCCCGCGAGGATGGCGTCGACGGCGAGCGCGACGCTCCCCGGGATCTGGCCCATCCCGTGGTATCCCGCCGAGTAGCGCGGTTGTGCACCCAGGTGTTGGGCAAGCCATTCGGGTGTCACCATGCTCACGCCATCGATCGCGGCGTGGGCACCGGCGGTCGGGAACATCGCGCTGCCCACGAACCCGTCGACCTGTCCGATCTCGAGTCCCGCGTCGGCGATGGCGCGCCGTGAGGTCTCGACCGCGAGCTCGCCCAACGGCTGTTCGGCGTGTCGCTGCACCTGGCTCTGGGCGTAGCCGACGATCGCGACTTGGTCGTTGCTCATGTGGCGTCCAGCGTGAAGGCCGGAACCGACGAACCTGGCGCGAGGTCCTCGAACGCGACGGTCACGCGGTCACCGAGGTGGCGCGGCGCGTTCGCACCGTCGAGCAGGCGGCCGATCATTCTCAGGTCCGGCTGCTCGTCGAGCTCGACGTCCACAAGCACGAACGGCACGTCGTCGTCGAACCCAGGCAAGAAGGACTGCTGGATCACTGTCCAGCTGCGGATGGTGCCCCGGCCGGTCACCGGTTCGAACCGGTAGTCCGGATCGGGGCTGTGGCAGCGATCGCACTCGGCGCTGATCGGGATCGAGTACGCACCGCAGCGCGAGCAGCGCGCAACCGTGAGGACGTGCTCGGCCGCGGCCTTCCAGTACGGCGCCGACTGCTCGTCGGGGACCGGGAGCGGCCGCTGCGCCATCAGGGGATGACGCCGGACTCGGCGAGCTGGCTGATCTGCTCCCACGAGTAGCCCAGCTCGAGCAGCACCGTCTCGGTGTGCTCACCGTGCTCCGGAGCGCGCCGCAACGGTGGTGGCTCTTCGTCGACCTGCACCGGCACCGCGGGCAATCGGTAGTCCTCACCGCCTTCGTTGTCGACGTCACCGATGTAGTCGTTCGCGAGGACCTGGGGATCGTCGAGCAGCTCTTCGACCGCTTGCACCGGTGCCCATGGCGCGTCGATCTGCGTGAGCAACGCCTTCCACTCGTCAAAGGTCCGACGTGCGAACTCCTCGCGGATCGCGGCTGCGCATTCACTCACGTGCTGACCTCGTGCCGCGAGGTCGACGAAGCGCGGGTCTTCGAGGAGATCCTCCCGACCGAGCAAGCGACAGAAGTCGGCCCAGTACCGATCGGCCTCGAGGAACACGAGCATGATGTGCCGGCCATCGCTGGTTCGATAGGTGCCGACTAGCGGATTCACAAACGCCTGGCCCGGTTGCGCGGCGCGCGGTTGCTGCCCTTGGAGCGCCGAGAGCACGTCTGACGACAGCGTCCACATCGCGGTTGCGAGGAGCGACACGTCGATGACCGACCCTCGACCGGTGCGCGTGCGCCGAAGAAGCGCGCTTGCGATGCCGAACGCGAGCGCCATCGCACCGTTTCGGTCGCCCATCGCGCCGCGCTGCATGATCGGGTCGGGACTGTCCGGCGGCGTGAGCACGTGGGCGAGACCGCCACGCGCCCAGAACGCGGAGGCGTCGTAGCCCGCGTGGTCGGCGTCGGGGCCGCGCACGCCGTAGCCGTGACCCCGCGCATAGACGAGCGTGGGATACCGCTGGGTGAGAGTGCCCGAGTCGAGCCCAAGACGCTCGAGCGCGCCGGGGCGAAGGTTCGTGAGGAACACATCCGCGGTCTCGAGCAGCCGGTGCGTGATCTCCTTCCCTTCTTCAGTCCGGAGATCGAGCGCGATCGACCGCTTCCCTCGCCCCGCGAGTGCAAGCGAGAGGTTCACCCCGCCACTATCGGTACCGATGCCCTGCGACGCGAGGCCGCGATAGGGGTCGCCCTCGGGCTTCTCGATGCGGATCACATCGGCGCCCCAATCAGCGAGCAGCGCGCCGGCGACGGGCACGAACACCCATTGCGCGAGCTCGACGACGCGCACGCCATCGAACGCGGCCTCCATCACGCGATCGCCAGCGCGTCGTGGTCGGCGGCGGCAGTGCCGAGCCGTTCGAGCATGATCGTGGTGATCGCGGGGTCGACCATCATCGTGATGCCCCAGAGGAACAAGCCGTGCAGGATCCCGCGGCGGATCCCGCTCCGCACCTCGTCGTCGTGTGGCACCTGGATGCCACCGGCGGCAATGCGATCGAGGTAGTGCTGCACGAGATCGTGCTCGACCGCGCGGCGGACCTCGACGCTCAGCACGCACCCGAGGTGGTACCCCACGTCGAGGTACCACGATCCGCGCTGTGCGAGCTGCCAGTCGACGATGCCCGGATGACCGTCGGCGTCGAGGAACACGTTGTTGATGTGCGCGTCACCGTGCACGATGCACCACGGTGACGGTGACGCCGTCTCGGCTACGAGCTCTCGGTACACCTCGACGAGACGTTCAGCGTCACGCACGCCGTCCGGCACGCCGGCACCGATCGGACCCTCGAAGTTGTGACGGATCTCGTTCACCCCGCGCGCCTCGAGCTGACGACCGAGGTGCGGCGCGAGCCAGGCCACGTCCGCGAGCTGCGGGGACTCCCACGTTGCGAGGTGGAGCTTGGCGAGCTCGTCGAGACTTTCGGCGGCGAGGTCGGGTGTGTAGTCATCCCGCGCGTCGAGGAAGGTCGCGCCTTGGGCAACCACGTCTTCACTGATCACCACGCCATGACGAGTCTCGGGATCAACACTCGCGAACACGCTCTTCAGGGTGCGCATCTCGAGCATCGGCGCGACCTCGTCGTAGAAGCGCGCCTCGGGCTCCCCCGCCTGGCGATGGCCCTTCATGAAGTCGCCGAAGAACCCCTTGGCACAGAGCTCGGCCGGAAGATCGGGCGGCATCGGCTCGTCGCACTCGATACGGAACCGGGCGTTCGTGCACACGCGTGCGACGACGGGTCCCCGAGTCACCGACGTCACGGTCACACCGAAACGCGGGTGCAACGCGGCCGTGAGCCATTCAGGCGTCAAGACCTCGTCCAGCTCTTCAGGGATGTGCAGGGTCACGGTCCTTGCCCCGACGAACGCCCACGTTGAACGTGTAGAACGACATTTCGCGATCCATAGAACACGCTAGTCTCCGCGCGCGTGACCAGCGTCGAGCCGGACACCACTCCACCGCCGAGTCACGCTGCGCGCATCCGCGAGCAATCTGCCGCGCACGGCGGCGAGGTGATCTTCCGCCACATCGCGATGGACGGGCGCGAGACGACGCTCACCTGGGCCGAGCTCGACACGCGCTCCAGTCAGCTTGCCAGCGCGTTCCTCGAGCGGGGTGTGGGCCAGGGCGATCGAGTCGGCATCGGCCTGCGGAACTCACCTGAGTCGGTGCTCGCGGTCTTCGCGGCCTGGAAGGTTGGCGCCGTCCCCGTACCCGTTCGTTGGGATCTCCCCGACTGGGAGCTCGCTCGTGTGCGCGAGGTGCTCGCGCCACGCATCTACCTGGCCGAGGAGGATCGGGACTGGATCCGCGCGAGCGCCGAGCTTGAGGTTCCCGATCTGCCCGACGTGGTCGCTCCGCACACCCACGGCATCTGCAGCAGCGGCTCCACGGGCACACCCAAGATCATCCTGAGCGGCGCGCCGGGCTACTACTTCCCTGCGTTCGGCACGCCCTTCGCCGACGAGTGGACCACCATCGCCCGTCCGCAGCACATCCTGGTGCTGGCGCCGATCTACCACATCAACGCACTCGCGACGCTCTACTGCATGCTCGTCGGCGATCAGCTCACGATGCTCGAGAGGTTCAACCCTGCCCAGGCGATCGACGCGATCGAACGTCACCGGATCACCACCTTCACCGCGACACCAACGATGTTGCAGCGGATGGCTGACCTCCCCGACATCGACACGCGTGATCTCTCAAGCTTGGTCTGGTTCATCCAGGGCGCGGCACCGATGCCGCCGTCACTCGTGCACCGGTGGGCTGATCTCATCGGGCCGGAGAAGATCTACATGTCGTACGGGATGACCGAAGGCTTGGGGCTCACGGCGCTGCGCGGCGACGAGTGGATGGAGCACCAGGGCAGCGTGGGCCGCGGCCGGCGCGCCACCGAGGTGAAGATCCTCGACAGCGGCGAGCAAGAGCTCCCACCCGGCGAGATCGGTGACATCTACCTGAAGTCGGAGTCATACGGCGGATCGCTGTACGTCGGTGAGGCGCCGAAGCTCCCCACGACCGACGACGGCTTCGTCACCGTCGGCGACATGGGCTACATGGACGACGACGGCTACGTGTACCTCGTCGATCGGCGCGTCGACATGATCATCACCGGCGGAGCGAACGTCTTCCCAGCCGAGGCCGAGTCCGCGCTCATCGATCACCCGAAGGTCGCCGACGTCGTCGTGATCGGCCTGCGCGACCAAGAGTGGGGACGCCGGGTGCACGCGCTGATCGAGCCCGTCGACGCGGGTGACCCCCCGACGTTCGAGGAGATCCGGGAGTTCGCAAAAGCGCGACTCGCGGCCTACAAGGCCCCGCACTCCATCGAGATCGTGGACGCGATCCCACGGAGCGAGGCAACGAAGGTCAACCGCGGCCGGCTCGTCGAGGCCCGGGGAGGCTGACCCGTCAGCGGCGGCGCTTCTTCCCGACCTGCGTGGAACGCTGGCCTTCGAACTCCCAGACGTGATGACCCCTCGACGTCTCGATGATTCGCGGCGCCCGGGCTTGGAGCGAAGCCGGCAGTCGGCCTTCGAACACGTGGGGCGGCTCGACGACGTGGTCGTCGACCGAGATCACGGTGTACTTCACGTCCCGCGGTGCCGGCTCCGGGAGGAAGAGCTCTTCGATCATTCGGACGTGTCGACTCCCAAGAACTCGGCCATGCGCTCCAGCAGATCGGGCGGCAGGAGCTGGTGGCGAAGCAACATCTCTTGCGCGAACACCGCCCCGAGCTCGCCGGACTGGCTGCGCATCGACCCGTGGTACACCCCGCGCGCGCTCCCGGCCTTGAGCGGCCACAGCTCGAGCAGCGTCCATTGGTCGGCACGGATCGGTGCATGGAACCAGACGCTGTGGTCGATGCTCGGTCCGCCGGCCGGCAAGCCCTCGACCTCCACCTGACCGAAGCCCGACCCGAGGTCGGACATGTAGGTCACCACGCACGCGTGCATCAGCGGGTCGTCAGACAGCTCCCCCACTGCTCGCACCCACAGGCGGTCGGAGTGGCGGATCTGACCTCCGCCGATTCGCGTCTTCGTGACCTCACGCACGTCGATCAAGAGCGCGGTGGGGCGGTTGCGCAACGCTTCGGGGTCGCCACCGTCGCGAGTTGGCAGCGCGTCATATGCCACGCCGTCTTCGGGAGCGGCAAAGGACGCGAGCATCGAGAAGATCACATCACCGTCCTGCACCGCGCGCACGTGGCGGGCCGAAAAAGAACCGCCGTCGCGGTCTCGATCGACATGGAAGAGAACCGGTCGGTCGACCTTGCCGGGTCGAAGGAAGTAGCCGTGCAACGAGTGGGGCATGCGCTCCGGCGCCACCGTCGAGCCGGCCGCGAGCAACGCCTGGCCTGCAACTTGCCCGCCGAACAACGATTGTCGGCTGTTCACGACCGGCTCGGTCGATGCCCGGAAGAGGTCACGGTCGAGCATCTCGAGCTCGAGGAACGACGCGAGATCAGCCATCCGGTGGAGCGTAAGCGGTGCAAGCGTGGTCGCAGCAGGAGGGACCACTCCACCAGAGCCACATCGCGCGCGTCTTTGGGGATCTTTCTGGGATTACCGCAGCGCTCAGCGAAGAGGATCTCGCTCTACGCCAAGGGGCTCACGACGGGTGACATCCAGGCGCATCTGCTCGAGCTCTATGGCACTGAGATCAGCCGAGAGACGATCTCCAAGATCACCGACGCGGTTGTCGAGGACATGCTCGCGTGGCAGAACCGGCCGCTGGATCGGCTCTACCCGGTGTTGTTGATCGACGCGATCGTGATCAAGGTCGGCGACGCCCAAATCGCCAACCGACCCGTCTACGTGGCCATAGGCGTCAATCTGGACGGCGAGTTTCCCGATCCCAGAGCTCCCTGCGAGCGGTTCATCCAACAGGGAGGTCGACATGGAAGTGCTTCATGATCGGGTCGCGGGACTCGATGTCCACAAGAAATCGGTCGTCGCGTGTGTGCGCACCCCGGGTCAGGGTCGCGCTCGCAAGGTCGAAACCCGTGAGTTCGAGACGTTCATCGCGGATCTCGAGCGGCTGCGCGATTGGCTCGTCGCCGAGGAGGTGACGATCGTGGCGATGGAAACTACCGGCGGCTATTGGAAGCCGGTGTGGTTTGTGCTTGAAGACGCCGGCTTCGAACTGTTGTTGTTCAGTCGACTCCCGACCGCGTTGAAGGGCTGAACAGTCGCGTGAGCCATTCGCCGGCTGGAATCACCTAGCGGCAGTCCTCATACCTGGGATGCCAGCGGTGATGCCGCGCAGGGGCCGGGCGCCTCACACCAGCGTCATCAACTCGATCCAGTTACCTAACGGGTCTTTCAAGTAGCACCGCTCATCCCCTCGAGCGGCTCGGGGCGGGCATCTATCGCCTGGTGCACGCGGAGCTCGGGGTCGGGGAGCGCAGGTCGGGCACGGTCAGTCTTCCCTTGTCCAGGGATAGCCAGGACGCGAAAAGATAGGAGAGCCGGTCCCGCATGATCAGACCGCCGACGGTCTCGGGGACGTTTCCAGCACCGGCCACGGAGCGACCGGTCCCGATCTGGTACGGGTCAGCGAAGTCGGCGAAGGTCGAGGCCGTGAGCCGTCGGCACGCTTGCACTCGGGTGGCGCGGTCGCGTCCGCGGAGCTGGTAGTCGAGCCATGCAAGTGTGTAGTAGTTCATCACGGCCTGCCCGTAGCGCGAACGTGCCGTGGCCCCGGTCGTGCGGGCTCGGTCGTCGGCCACGTCGGCGTGTGAGCTCGCTCGGACCGCGACCTGCATGGCGTCGATGCCCTTTGCGGCGAGCGCGCGGGTGTACTCGTCCTTGAGGTGGGGATCGGGGGGGCTGGTGCGCGGGGTGTCCCCGGGCGTGTGGTAGTCGGCGTTGAACCCGAGTCGCGACGTGTTGAGTTGTCCTGACGTGAGCGGTGACGTCCGACTCCGGCAGCCGCCCCCGTCGGGAGTGATGCTCGCAGGCTCCGGCCCTGCTGCTCCGAGCGCCTCGAGCACGGACTCGCAGGCGTCGTACGCGACGACGGTGTCGACCCGCTCGTCGGTCTGGCCGAGGTAGTCGAGCGTCACCGCGCCGAGCGAGGAGCCGATGAGCCCCACGCGCTCGGGATCGGCGACCTCCCACCAAGGGTTGTACTCGCCGGTGCTGGTGGGGCGTTCGGGGGTCGCGAGCATGTAGTCGAGCGCATTGCGGGCCGCGAAGAGGAAGCCCGGTTCCGCCGGCGGTGGGTCAGCGGGTGCGCCGCCTCCGATCGGATCGAAGTTGGCGTCGACGTCGAGGACGAGGTAGCCGTGCTCGGCGACGACCTCGGCGGTGTTCCAGAACATCTCCTTGACCGCGCCGCCGCCGTGGAGGAGGACGACGACGGGATACGGCGGCCGTTGCCGACGCAGCCCGTCGGGCAGCCTCGGGCACCCGTCACGACACGGGCCGAGCGGGGCGAACAGCTCGGCCGAGATCCGTCCACCACCCGCGGTCGTGATCCACAGCTGCTGGTGTCTGCCGCGCAGACCGTCCCAACGGGTCGCCGGATGGCGCAACGGGTCGCCGCGCACCTCCGTGCCGTGGCCGGGCTCCTGCCCCCATGCGGCGCGCATGGCGTCGAAGGCAGCGAGGTAGTCGGGATTCGCCTGCGCGTCCTCGGAGCCCTGGCGCATGCAGCCGAGGTTCACGACCTCCCGGTCGCCCCATGCCGCGACCCCAGGCGCAGGATCGCTTGGCGGCGCCGTACACGCGTCAGACGCCGCACGCGCGCGGGGGCTGCCAGCACCGTCCGCCCCGGTCGAGGCTCCTGCACCCACCGCACCGAGGGTCAGCACCCCCGCCACGACCGCGACGGCCAGGACGCGTCCCGACATGAACTCGTCCTCCCCCGTGCACCTCGTCGGACCGGAGACCTTGACTCGCCCCGGCTCTGTGACCTGCAATTTCACAGTGGGTGCGGAGGGCTTCGAACCCCCGACCTCTGCCTTGTAAGGGCAGCGCTCTCGCCAACTGAGCTACGCACCCGCAGATCGCGAGGGTAGCGGCGCGGAGTGTCACTCCAGGTTGGTCTCAAACCCCCGGATGAGCAGACGTATCTGGTCGACGATCTCATCAGCGGCGGCGTCGAAGCCCTTCAAGTCTGACGACACCGTGCTGAAGCGCGCGATGGCAATCATGAGGATCACGTTCTTGTACCAGCAGTGCACGTACAACGACTCGCCATGGCTGGTGGGCCCGACGTCCTGCGGGTCGATCGTCGAATCGACTGCGAATGCCGAGACTCCGTCGGCACCCTAGATCCTGAGCTTGATCTTGGTGACGTCGATGTCGAAGGCGAACCCAGGGTTGTCGTCGTCCTCGCCATTGAGCGCCTCGATGCACTCGGGGAACTTGGGTTGGGAGATCGTCTTGAAGTACAACTTCGGTTGACCCGCGCCCGTTGGCTTGATCACGGTTTGTCCGAGCGTGAACGACCCATCGCTCGTATGCGATTCCTGGCGCACGGTCTCGGCGCCGCCGGCGATCTGCGTGTCGAACTGGCTCTTGTGCTGGGCGCACGCCGGGGAATCCGATGGGCTGATGAGCGGCGCGTTCGGGAACTCCTGCATCCCCTTCGACTCGAGAAAGCCGCTCGGGATCAGCATGTCGTCGATCTCGACGAATTTCAGCGTTGGATCGTCGGCTGCGCTCGCCGGGACGATGAACGCGACCGTCAGCGTGATCACGACTGCAACGCAACGCCTCACGCCCCGCATGGCGGATCCCCCCCGTTCTTTGCTCGCGCGACGTACCTGCGGCCGATCACACACGTCGACCGCGGGCGGGCCGGGCTCGATCGAGGCGCCGGGGGGACAACACCCCGACCGTCGTCACCCGGCCCGCCTGTTCGCGGTGATCTCGCTCTCGTCGCTGACGTCAGGCGATGTCAGCGACCGTGAGCTCCCACGTGGTGGGCAGCACGTCCTGCGGACGCACCGTCTTCGGTGGCCGCCCACGCTTGCGCTTGTTGGCGATGACCTTGCCGTTCATCAGGAGCTCGCCGCCCCAGACGCCCCACGGCTCACGCCGTGCGACGGCCGCGGCGAGGCACTGCTCGCGTACGACGCAGCCGGTGCAGAACGCCTTGGCGCGTGCAATGTCGTCGAGCGCTTCCGAGAAGAACAACGGGGTCAGCGACGCCGCGCCGTCCGCGCAGCGAGCATCAACCCGCCAGAGCTCTTCCTCGCCCCCGTACTCGATGGCGAACATCGCCTTGTGCTCCTTCGTGTGTTGGTACTTGGTCGGTGTCTTGGTGGTGTGGGTTGTGCTTGGTTCGGTGGCTCCTCAGGTCTCGGGACGGTCCCGAAATGCAAGAAGGCCGCCGGGTGGTGCCCCGGCGGCCTGGGTGTCTCGTTGCGGTGGTTGCGCTTACGAGGTCAGACGCCGCCGGGGCTCGGGCTTCTGGTCGGTCATCGGAATTGCGGTGACGAGCCACGAAGCCCGGTACTTGGCGCACGGGAAGCCTGCGTGGTCGCGCGAGGTCCCGGCACCGGCCAGGTGGTTCATGCTCACCAGGTAGCCGTTCATCCGGGTTGTCCCTCTCGCCGTGCGTCTTCTCTGCGCCCTCGGGGCGTCCGCCAAGGGAAGCAGACGCCGACGCCCGGGTCAAGGCAATTACGCGATCAGCCGGGCGCGGCGGCGGCCCGGAACCGCAACGAGTCGAGGCTGGCGGTGCCGGCAATGGCGGCGACACCGAGGCTCCCGCCGCCGTCGCTAGCCTCGACGGCCGTGCCGACCGACATCCCCCGGGTCCTCGATCTCCTCGAGGACCAACGCACGAAGGGCTGGCACGACGGGGCCCAGGTCTATGTCTCCCGCAATGGGGAGATCCTGCTCGATGCGGCGGTCGGCGAGGCGCCGCCGGGGCGCCCGCTGCGCACCGACGACGTGATGCTCTGGTACAGCTCGGGCAAGCCGCTGACCGTCGTCGCCGTGCTCCAGCTCTGGGAGCAGGGCCGCCTCGACCTCGACGATCTCGTCAGCAAGTACCTCGACGGGTGGGGCAACGGCAAGGAGCGCTGCACGCTGCGGCACGTGCTGACCCACACGAGTGGCTTCCCGATGCCGGGTGACCCGACGTACGACACCGACGTCACCTGGGAAGAAGCCGTGGCGGCGACGATCGCCGCACCCGCGCTGTGGGAGCCGGGCACCGCCGCGGGCTATCACCCTGCGAGCGGCTGGCGCGTGCTCGGCGCAGTCGTGGAGGCGATCGATGGTCGACGGATCGACGCGTACCTGCGCGATGAGGTGCTCGATCCGCTCGGGATGCACGATACGCACCTCGGCATCCCCGTCGAACGCCAACGCAAGTATGGCGACCGCATCGTGCCGGTCATGTGGAGCGGTCACCGGTTCCCGTCGATCGATGAAGACGGCAGCTTCTTCATGGCCGAGTACCACATCGAGCAGTGGCACAACGAGCCTTGGCACATCGCGAAGGTCGAGCCCGCGGGTGGGATGCGTGGGCCCGCGCGAGAGCTCGGGCGGTTCTACGAGTCGCTGCTCGGGTTCGGTCCGTCGATCCTGGAGCCGCGCACCGTCGAGGTGATGCGCGCGATCCACCGCTGGGGGGTGCGTGATCAGACCTTCCGCACGAACATCCCGTGGGGGCTCGGGGTGCAGGTCGACTTCAGCGGCGGAACCACCCGGCGCGCATTCGGACACGGCGGCATGGCGTCGTCGCGCGGGCTCGCCGATCCCAACCTCGGGCTGACGATGGTCGTCGTCGCCAACGGCCTCGCCGGCTACGTCGATGCCGAGCAGCGCGTGCTCGAGGTGACCGACGCCGTGTACTGCGCGTTCGGCGACGAGGTCGCCCACCTCCGCCGGTCGGTCAAGAACCCCAAAGCCGCCCTCGGCCTCAGCGTCTGACACCCCACGAGCGGGTTCTTGACTCCGTGGCGGTGTCCAGCCGGTTCCCAGGAACTTTTCAGGTGGGGATGGCACCTTGGTGCTTGGACACCCGGGACAGGCCCGAACCCAGAGAAGGAGAAGAGGATGCGCGGACGACTCCTGCGGACCGGGCTGGCGGTGGCGGCGCTGAGCGTCGCGATGGCTGCCCCAGTCGCCGCTCATGGCAACAGCTCCGACGAGGACACCGATCTCACGTCGCTGCCCGTCGGCGAGACGGTCACCGAGCCCACCGTCGGTGGGCTGTGGTCGTGTCAGACCACCTTCAACGGTGGCGGCGCCCAGACCGAGGGACCGTGGTTCAACGGCGACGGCACCTGGGACGCGACGGCGAAGTACACGGTCGACGGCGACGTCGAGTGGCCCGACTCCGAGTTCAGCGTCACCCGTGACGGCGCCACACGGACGATCTCCACCACCGACACGCCGACGAACCACACGACCGGGGAGTTCCCCGTGTCGCAGGACGACGACGCGTACTCGGTGGACCGGAACCCGAACTCGATCTCGGCCCAGGACTTCACGTTCGAGCTCGACGCAACGCCGGAGCTCGCGGACGAGCCGTCGTGCGCCGGTGGTGAGGTCGGGATCCTGAAGTCGGGCGTGCTGGTCTTCAACGCAGTCGACGCCGGTGGGCGTGACGCCGTGGCGTACGAAGTGCAGGACGCGTGCGACGGGCACCCGCAGCAGAGCGGCGTGTACCACTACCACTCGGTGTCCGACTGTGTGCTCGAGGACCTCGACAGCAGCACCGGCCACTCGAAGCTCGTCGGCTGGGCGCTCGACGGGTTCGGGATCTACGGCAACCGCGGTGAAGATGGCGAAGAGCTCTTCAGTGCCGACCTCGACGAGTGCCACGGGCACACGCACGAGGTGAAGTTCAACGGCAAAGTGCAGGAGATCTACCACTACCACGCAACCGTCGACTACCCGTACACGGTTGGTTGCTACATGGGCACGCCATCAAGCGGTGCTCAAGGCGGCGGCGGTAACCCGCAAGGTGGCACGGACCAGCAAGGACAGGGTGCACCGACCGGACAGCAGTCAGGGATGATGCCGCCTCCCCCAGGCGGCGGCCGTCCGCCCGGCGCCTAAGCCCCTTCTTGCGTCGCTGACGTACCGCAGAGGTATGTCAGCGACGCCAGAACGAGATCACTGGTCGTGCACGAGGGCGAGGAGCTGCTCGTGGATCGCCGGCGGCGCCGCGACCACGTCGCCACTTGTGAGCCAGGCGGTGCCGTCACCGGCCCAGTCGGTGACGACACCGCCGGCTTCGCGTACCAACAGCGCGCCGGCGGCCACGTCCCATGGGCCGAGTGCTTGCTCGAAATAGCCGTCGAACACGCCCGCCGCGGTCCAGGCGAGATCGAGGCTCGCGGCACCGGCTCGGCGCAGGTCTTCGAACGCGCGGAGCGCCCGCTCGAAGACCGGGAAGTACTCGTCGAGGCGCTCACGCTTCTTCCGGAACGGGAAGCCGGTGGCGCAGATGGCCTCGGTCTCTGGGCGCGTGCTGACGGAGATCCGCGCGCCGTTCCGTGTCGCCCCACCTCCGGTGCGAGCCGCGTACGTGTCACCAAGCATCGGCGCGTGCACGGCACCGACGACGGGTGCACCGTCAGCCACGAGCGCCACCGACACGCTGACGACCGCGAATCCGTGCAAGAAGTTGGCGGTGCCGTCGAGCGGGTCAACCAGCCACGCGACGGACGCCCGCTCACCACCTTCTTCCTCCCCCACGACCGGGATGTCGGGCACCGCGGCCAGCAGCGCCTCGCGCACTGTCCGCTCGCTCGCCATGTCCGTGGCGCTGACCCAGTCGCCAGGGCCCTTCTCGATGACCTCGCGCTGGGTGCCGAACGCGTCGAACACGACGCGGCCGCCGGCATGCGCGGCGTCGATGGCGACGTCGAGCAGATGGTCGAGATCGAGCGAGTCGCTCACCACGCGCCGCGCATCGCGTCGAGAAGCTCGGGTGTCGACGCGGCCAGCATCGCCCGACGCGCATCCGCGTCAATAGTGAGGAGCGGTCGGTCCTGCGCGTCGACGACGACTGCGCCCGCTTCCTGGCACACGAGCAGACCACCGAGGTAGTCCCATGGCGCGTGCGCGGCGTACGAGTCGACGAACCCGTCCACCCGCCCGTCGGCGACATCGCACAGCGTGAGCGCGCCCGAACCAAGGGCACGGAACTGCTTCCACGGCAAGATGTGCTTCGGGATGCCGGCGAGCGCCATCACGCTGTCTTCTGGCCGGGTGACCATCGACGGCTTCACCGGTCGACCGTCACACCACGCTCCCCCGCCGCGCACAGCCGTGAAGCGCTCCCCGGTTGCCTGGTTGGCGACCAGCGCGCACCAGAGTCCGTCCGCGTCCAGCGCGCAAAGCGAGATTGCCCAGTAGGGGATCTGACGGGCGCAGTTCGTCGAGCCGTCGACCGGGTCGACCACGATCGTGACCGCGGCATGCTCCGGTCCGGTCCATCCGGACTCCTCGCTGAGCACGTGGGCACCGGCAGGCGCGAGTGCGGCGAGCACGGCCGCGTCGGCGACGACGTCGAGCGCGTACTGCCCCGCGCGCTCAGTGCGGGCGCGACGGACCTTGCCTTCGAGCGGAGCTACCGCAGCGGCCTGCGCGTCCGCCGCCGCACCGAAGATCTCGAGCAGATCGTCGGCCGTCACGATGCCGCGACCACTTCCACGTCGGCGTTGTAGTCAGGCACGCCCGATTCCGGATCGCGACGGCCCAACCCGAGCAGCACATTCCCCTCGGGGAAGAGGACCTGGACGTTTCCCGGCGCGATCGGCGCGAGATGAGCACGGCCGCGCAGCTCGCCGTGCGCGGATCGAACGACCACGGCATCGCCGTGGCCGACGCCGAGCCGGTCGGCATCGGCGGACGCGAGCACGACTGCGTCCCGGTCCATGCCGGTGAGGGCGTCGTGATCCGAGATCACCATGGTGTTGAACTGCTTGCCCCGGCGGGTCGAGAGCCGGAGCTTGCCGTGCTCGAGCGCGCGCTGCGGGGGTGCCACCGGCATGAAGTGCGCCCGTCCATCGGGGGTCGGGAACTGCCCGTCGGCGCACAGCATCGGACCACCCCATTGCACGGTGTCACCGGTGTTGGCCAGCTCATCGACGCCCGCGTAGGACGGGACTATGCGTGAGATCTCGGCGCGAATCTCCTCCCCCGTGTCGAAAGCCGCAAGCTGTCCACGCTTGGGGTCAACGCGGCGAGCAACGTCGGAGAAGATCTCCCATTCGCTGCGCGCCTCCCCCGGTCGTGGTCCTGGCACCTCGGGGCTGAACGCCACGCGCCGTTCCGTCGTCGTCGACGTGCCTCCGTCGCGTTGCTCGTAACGCGTGCGCGCGGGCAGAAGCAGGACGGCGTCACCGTCGACGAGCATCTGGCTCGATACGACGATGTCCTGGTGGACGCGCAACGGCACACGAGCCATCGCTGCTTCGACTCGATCGGGATCTGGTAGCACCTCGAGGAAGTTGCCGCCGCTCGACCACAGCACGTCGAGATCACCGCGCTCGGCGGCTTCGAGCATCGCTTCGGCGGTCAACCCCGGGGTCGTCGGCACGTCGAAGCCGTACTGCGCCGAGAGCGCGGCTGCCGCGCTCTCGTCGATTGGACCGCCACCGGGCAGCGCAGTGGCGTACGCGCCCATCTCGGCACCCCCCTGCACACCGGAGTGGCCGCGGATGGGCATGAGCCCAGCACCCCGACGACCGACGTTGCCACGCACGAGCGCCAGGTTGACGATGGCCGCGACGTTGTCGACGCCGTGCTCGTGTTGGGTGACACCCATCGACCACACCAGCACCGCGCTCTTGGCCGCCATGTACCGGTCGGCGAATGACTCCATCTGCGCCTTCGTGATCCCCGACCGTCGTTCGAGCTCCTCGAACGGCTGCGCGTCGAGCGACGCGACGAGGTCCTCGAAGCCGGTCGTGTGGTCGCGCACGAAGACGCGATCGATGCCATCTCGCTCGACCAGAAGCTTGAGCACGCCGTTGATGAATGCGATGTCACCGCCGGTGTGCACCGGCACGAACTCGTCGGCCATGCGGGTGCCGAACATGGCACTCTCGACGTTGCTCGGCACCCAGTAGCGCTCGAGACCAGGCTCACGCAGCGGGTTGACGACGACGACCTGCGCGCCACGCTTGCGCGCCAGATACAAGTACTTCATGAACACTGGCTGCGCGTTGGCAACGTTGGCACCGAACAGCACAATGAGGTCGCTGGCGATCACATCGGTGTACGAGCAGGTCGTTGCGCCGACGCCGATGGTGCGCTTCAGCGTGACGGTCGACGGTGCGTGACAGACCCGTGCGGCGTTGTCGATGTTGTTCGTGCCGAGGAACCGCATGAGCTTCTGCGCGGTGTAGTAGGTCTCGTTCGTCAACCCGCGTGCGGTCAGATACAACGCCAATCGGTCGGGCGTTGACCGTCGGATCGAATCCGCAAGCACGTCGAGCGCGGCGTCCCAAGTGATGGTGGAGAAGCCTGGCTCCCCCCGCCGACGGAGCATCGGGTGGGCCAGACGGCCGAGATCGCGCAGATCCGCACTCGATCGGGCGCGGAGCGCGTCGACGTCGGCCAGCGCCGACGGGTTGAGCGCGCGCATCGTGTTGAAACGGAGCAAGCGCAACCGGGTCGCGCACAGGTGCACCCCGGAGAGCGTCCAGTCGTGGAACCCCGCGACACCCAGCGCGCACCCGTCGCACACACCGCGTCGAAGGATGCGCCACGCGTAGCGAAGTCGTCCGCGGTTCTCCCAGATCGTGCGGAGGATCTCGGTGTAGGCGTTCGGACGGGTCTCACCGAGCCCATACGGCTTGAAGCCGACCCACAGGGCGCGCCGCGGTCGACGCGGACCCTTGATGCGCGCCGATCCCGGCCAGGCCATGACCTTCGGCCTACGCGGTGATGTCGACGCGGGCGTCGCCGCAATAGAGGTTGCAGCGGTCATCGCGCAGGAACCCGATCACGGTCTGCCCGAACCGCTCGGCGGCCTCGATCGCGAGGCTCGAAGGCGCGGACACCGCGCACAAGATCGGGATGCGAGCGACCGCGGCCTTCTGCACGATCTCGAAGCTCACGCGCCCCGAGACCATGAGGATCGAGTCGCTCATCGGCAGCTGCTCGCTCATCGCCGCGTGGCCGACGAGCTTGTCGACGGCGTTGTGACGCCCCACGTCTTCGCGCAGCGCCACCAACGTGCCGTCGACGGCGAAGCACGCCGCCGCATGCAGCCCACCGGTGGAGTCGAAGACCGCTTGCTCGGCGCGCAGCTTCGCGGGCAGCTCGGCGAGCACCGATCGGCGGACGATGGGGCCCGACGCGACCGGCGGGCACCGCACCTCGACCTCGTCGAGAGTTGCCTTCCCGCACACCCCGCAGCTCGAACCGACCGCGAACGGGCGTTGCACGATGTCGTCACGTACCGACCGGCGGGTCGTGACGGTGACGACGTTGTACTGCTGGGCACCGCTCCCCTCGAGGCAGTAGGCCACCGACGCCACGTCGTCGGGATCGTCGAGCACGCCTTCGGTCAGGAGGAAGCCGACCGCGAGCTCGAAGTCATTCCCTGGCGTACGCATCGTGACCGCGACCGGTTGCGCAGCGCCGCCCGGCCCCTGGATGCGGATCTCCATCGGCTCTTCGGTCGCGAGTCGATCCGGTCGATCGTCGACCTGCGTGCCGTCAATGGCCCGCACGCGCACTGACGTCGTGGCGCGCCGTACCGGAGCTTCATGCACGCGGTCGAGGCTACTGCCTCCTCTGCTGTTCGAGCGCGGCGAGGTCTTGCGGAGTGTCGATGTCGGTGAACGCGCGTGCGTCGCACGCCACGCCCCAGTCGGCCTCGTCGACATAGGTGATCTCGATCTCGTCGAGCAGCGCGTGCATCGAGCGGACACCGGCAGCGACCAGCTCACTCGCTGTCATCAGCGCACTGGGTGCGAAGCGTGCGCAGACTGATTGCGCGGCGCCGGCCACACGCGGCACGACGCTTCCCGATGCTGGATGCGCTGCCAACCAGCCAAGCAATCGCTCATCGACGAAGGGGAGGTCGACCGCGAGGAGGATGACGGGCCCGTCGTGCCCGTCGATGCGCAGCGCGTCGGCGCCCGCGTGCAGTGCCGCGAGCGGCCCACTGCCTGGCGGGTCTTCTCGGACTGCGACCAGATCGGTCACGCCCGGCCCGACTTCGCGCACTGGATCACACGCATGTGCGAGCACTCGCGCGCTGCGATCGGCCAACCGCTCCCCGTGGACACGTACCTCGTGCTTGGCAAAGCCGAGACGTCTGCTTTCCCCACCCGTGAGCAGAAGGCCACCAATTCTCACGCACAAGACGGTACCGTCGTGCTCTGTGGACAAGGTTTCGATGCGTCGGCGCGTCGCCCAAGCCCGAGTCGCCCGCCTCGCCACGGTCGACCATTCCGGGCAACCCCACGTCGTGCCCGTCTGCTTCGCACTCGAAGGCGATCAGCTGATCACGGTCATCGACCACAAGCCGAAGTCCACCAACGCGCTGCGCCGCATCAGCAACGTACTCGGCTGCCCTGCCGTCAGCCTGCTGGTCGATCAGTACGACGAGGACTGGTCACAGCTCTGGTGGGTGAGGATCGACGGTCAAGCGTGGATCGTGCCACGCGACCGTCCTGAGTTCGAGCCGCTCATGGAGCCGATGTACATGAAGTACCGCGGCCAGTACGGGATGCACCGACTCCCCGGCCCCGCACTCGTCGTCGACATCAACAAGTGGGTCGGCTGGTCCGCGACGTAGCTACGTAGAGGCTGCGTCAGCCCGCAGGTGGTACTCGGTGACGACCCAGCGGCCGGCGCGGTGTGCGAGGTGCACCTCGTGGCGCGCGGTGTCGCCGTCGTGCAGGTCGACCTTGGTATGTGCGACGGCGGTTCCGCCGTGCACGCCGATCTCCTCGACACTGATGGATCGGGCGAGGTGACCGAGGCCGCGGCGCTGCGCGTACGCCGCTTCCTTCGCCGCGACGAACGCCTTGCGGTCCAGCCCGTCACGCAGCTCGTCGGCTGACAGCGCCCACAGCGACGAGAAGTCGAGGTGGTCCCACGCCTGCTCGTACGCGAACGCGACGTCTGCGGGCGGTGGTCCCTTGTCGAGCGTGACCGCGACCACGAAGGCCAGCACGAGCAGCCCGACGACGATCCCGACGACGGCCGTGAGCACGAGTCAGCCCGATGCGGGAGCGGTGGCGTCGATCTGCGCGGCGAGATCGAGGTCGCGCTGGGTGAGGCCGCCAGCATCGTGTGAGGTGAGCGCGATGCGGAGCTTGTGGTATCGGATGTCGATGTCGGGGTGATGGTTCGCCGCCTCGGCGAGATCCGCGATGCGGGTCACGAAGCTGATCGCCTCGGAGAACGACGGGCACTCGACGTCACGCACGATCTCGTCGCCGTCTCGCCGCCAGTCGGTCAACCCGCTCAGGCCTGCGCTCACGTCGTCGTCCGAGAGGGTTGCCATGGGTGCATTCTCCGCCGTGGGGTGAGGGCAATTCCAACGCAAGCCGCCTTCATGGTCGCGCTCGCTCGCCACCGGGGTACCCGGCGGCGTCCTACGGAACGCTCGGCTGCTCCTAGGCTTCGAGCGTGGACTGCCCCGCGTGCGGGACGAGCGTGCCGGCGGGGGCCCGGTTCTGCTCGGAATGCGCCGAGGCCGACGTGACCATCGCACTCGCCGCACTCGGCCACGACCTCACCGGCTGGGACCGCCTCTTCACCGCCGCTGCCAACGCCGGCCCCTAATCCCTATCTGGTCGATCGATAGCTCCAGGGGTTGCAAATCGACCAAATAGGGTCAAGCGCGGATCGCGTCGAGGACCCTTGCGCAAGCGAGGCCGTCGACGAACGTTGGGCTGCCGGCTGGCGCGACGCCGGCTTCGACTGCGTCGCGCACCACAGCCGCGAAGCGTTGCATCGGTACGAGATGAGGATCGCCGTCGGCGCGCGGCTGCTCGTGCTCTTCGCGGGTTCCGTCACTGCGGCGAAGCGTGAGCTTGGCGTCACCGACGCACTCCAGCACGCCCTCACTTCCCGCGACGACTAGCCGCGGAGCCAACGAGGCGCTAGCCGCGAACGTCGCGTCGATCGTGGCGGTCACTCCCCCGCTGAGGATGAGCCATGCCGAGAACCCGTCCTCGGCGTCGCACGCGTGCACCGCGCCGTCGGCATCGGTGCGTTCCGGGATCGTCGTGCGACAGTCACCGGCTGCTGTGATCACCTCGCCGAACATCACCCGCAAGGTGTCGACCGCATGTGAACCCCACGCGCCCACAAACCCGCCACCGTTCGCTCGTTCGAACAACCAGCCGTGCTTGCGCATCGGGACGCGCGATCCGGACGTGACATGCGTCCATCCGATGTGTTCCGGCGTGCCGATGGCGCCCTCGGCGACCAGCGCTCGCAGCAGCTCGCGCATCGGCTCGTAGCGGAACTCGAAGTTGACCAGGTGGAGGCACTCGGCCGCCTCCGCCGCGCCGAGCATCGCCTCGGACTGCGTCGCGTCCACACCGAACGGCTTGTCGCAGAGCACGGCGTGACCGTTGACCAGTGCCCGCCGCACATGCGCAAGGTGCAAGAACGGCGGTGAGTGGATCGAGACCAGATCCAGATCGGCGCGATCACACATCGTGGCCACGGCAGCGTCGTCACGCGCCGACACCACATCGACGACCTCGCAACCCGGCGTCGACGAGAACACCGGCGCCGCGACCCGTGCACCGAAGCCGGTGCCGATCACACCCACACGCACGCTCACCGTGCGCTCACTCCCCGACCGCCGCCTGTGGGTCCGGGTCGACGCCGCCGACGCCGAGGTGGAGCCGCTTCAGGAACCAGTGACCAAGCGGACCGATGCTGAACGCGAACAGCACGGTGCCGGCACCGACGTCGCCACCCATTGCCCAACCGGCGCCGAGCGCGAGCAGCTCGATCACCGTGCGAACGATCCAGAGCGGATACCCCTTCGCTGCGATGCCGGTCATCAAGCCATCGCGCGGACCGGGACCGAGCCCCGCACCGATGTAGAGCCCCACCCCAACGCTGGCGATCACGATCCCGCCGACGAGCATCAACCAGCGGAGCGCGGGCTCATCCACGTGGGGAACCAAGTCACGGGTCGCGTCGACGATGAACCCGATGGAAAGCGTGTTGATGACCGTGCCGATCCCGAAGCGCTGCCGGATCGGGATCCACACGAGCAGCACGACCAGACCCACCAGCACGACGATCGTGCCGAAGGACAAGCCCGACGCATCGCTCAGCCCTTGGTGCAGCACGTCCCACGGGCTGACGCCGAGGCGAGCGTCGAGCACGAGCGAGATCCCGACCGAGATGACGGCGATCCCCACGAGCAGTCGCGGAAGCCGCCGCTTCAGCTCGGCGAGGCTCGGGAACGTGAGGACCTCGAGCTCGGGTGACGTGCTCACTTCGAGAGCTCCAGGTCGGCCGCGGACTCGACATCGAGGTGCAACGTCACGTTGCCCTTCGTCTGGAGGATCGACGCTGGACACGCCTCTTCGACTGGGCCGGTGAGCGCGCGTCGGACGGACTCGCGCTTGCGGGCTTCCGGCACGATCGCCAGCACGGTGCGAGCGCGCAGGAGCGCGGGGATCGTGACCGTGATCGCCGTTGCGGGAACCGCGTCGATCGACGCGAAGTGGCCTTCACCGACTTGCTGCCGCCGACACGCGTCGTCGAGCTCGACGACCTTGACGTCGAGCGGATCCTCGAAGTCGGCGACGGGTGGATCGTTGAACGCGAGGTGTCCGTTCTCGCCGATGCCCAGACAGCAGAGATCAAGGGGATGGTCGGCGAGGAGCGCGGCGTATCGCTGGCACTCGGCGCCCACGTCGGCGGCGTCGCCATGGATCTCGTGAAAGGCAGATGGGTGGACCGCGCCGACGATTCGCTCGCCCATGTAGCGCCGGAAGGACGCCGGATGCTCACCGTCGATGCCGACGTATTCGTCCATGTGGAAGCCGACGAGACGGTTCCAGTCCACATCGCTACGACCGGTCAGCACTTCGAGGAAGGCGAGCTGGGAGTTCCCACTCGCGAACATGACGTTCGCAACGCCGCGATTGGCAACCGCATCAGCGATGGCGCGAGCCGCGTCATCCGCGGCCGCGATGCCGACTGCATCCGAATCCGCGTGCACGCGGACTTCCAGCGCGAGGTCCCTCACGCGAACTGGGGCAGCCAGGGCTTCGTGGCCGTGAGCATCTCGTCAGTCATGCGCCCGAGCGCGTCATAGTCGATGCGACTGGCGAGCGGGTCGGTCATCATCGCTTCGAACACCGCGTCGCGCCGTCCACTGATCGCGGCTTCGACAGTGAGCTCCTGCGCAGCAGACACCTGGCGGAGCTCGGCCGCCATCGCGGGCGGCAGCGCGACTTCGTCACGTCCGCGCGGGCCGTCGGCGTCGACGACACCCATGCTCTCGACCACCACGTCGGGTGGGAGATCTGCGACCTGGCCCTGGTTCGGGATGTTGAGCGGGAACCAGCCTGGCATGCCAAGCATGTGGCACTGGATGATCGCCGCGACCATCTCGCCCGACGGCATGTTCGACACCTCGGACGACGTCAGCATCTCCTCGAAGTCCGCGATGTGACGCCCCTGCCACCACTCGCGATCCGCGATCGACGTGAGCGACACGCCCCACCGTTCGCCCCACTGAGCTGCTTCGGTGAGGAAGTTCGGGAAGAACTCGACGAGGTGCCGATCGCCGGCTGCGGGGAGCACGCCGAACCGGCGGAACAGCTCGAGCTTCACCTGGTTCTGGTGAAGGAGGTCGCCCTTGGTCCACTCGCCTCCTTCGGAGACCTTCTCGTGACCCAACCCCTCCGGAAAAGCCATCGCGAGTGGTTCGCTGCCGCGTTCGTCGGCGTGGGCGACGAGGTCGCGGAGCTTCTCAAGCCCGTCTTCACCGGCGACGTCAAGGGTGCTGATGAACGGAAGATGGTTCACACCCGCGACCGTCGGCGTGATGTCCATGAAGCTCGCGTCGAGCAAGAGGCTGAGCGTGAACTGAGCGATCGTGACCTCGTGGCACAAGCCGATGGTCGTGATGGACGACTCACGCGTCACCGCGCGACAGATCGAGGTCATCGGGTTCGTGAGGTTGAGCAGCCATGCGTCCGGACACAGCTCCTCCATGTCGCGAGCGATGTCGAGGAACACCGGGATGTTGCGAAGCGCGCGCACGATTCCGCCCGGACCCACGCTGTCGCCCACGGACTGACGGATGTCATAGCGCTCGGGGATCTCGATGTCGTGACGCATGGCCTCGAAGCCGCCGGTGGAGATGCTCACCACCACATAGTCGGCGCCCTCGAGCGCTTCGCGTTGGTTCGTGGTGCCGGTTGCCGTCAACCCGATGCCGCGCACCTCCGCGACGTGCTTGACCAGCTCGACCATGCGCGGCACCGGCGCGGGATCGATGTCCTCGATGACGATCTCGGCACCGTGCAGCAGCGGCGTGTTCGCGATGTCTACGAGCAGCTTCGGCACCCATTGGTAGCTGCCGCCACCGATGATCGTGATGCGCGGTGCCATCAAGCTTCCCGCTCTTGGCGCAGAGCGCCAGGCCGCTCGGGCCCCGGCTCGCTGCGACGCAGGGTACCTGCGCCGCGGTCGCTCGCCTTACGCATCCTTGAGTCCGACGGTGAGCTCGATCTCGACGGAGGCGCCACGCGGGAGAGCCGCTACGCCGATCGCCGACCGGGAATGACGTCCCGCAAGTCCGAAGATGCTGTCGAGCACCTTGCTGGCGCCGTCGGCGACCGCGGGTTGCTCGACGAAGTTGGGAGCGCAGGCGATGAAGACGGTCATCGTGAGGATCCGATCGATCGCGTCAAGCGACCCCAGCGCTTCGCGCAAGACGGACAGCGCGTTGAGCACGCACAACGCGGCACACTCGGCTCCCGCCCCCGGTGTGATCTCGCTCCCGAGAATGCCCGTGCGGACGTTGCCCGCGGCGTCGCGCGGCAGCTGACCTGATGTGCGCGCTGTCCCCCTGTGCAGGACCACGGCATCGAGTGGATCGTGGGGTGGGAACGGGCCAGGAAGCGCGATCCCCAGCTCAGCCAGACGGTCCTCGAACACAGCCGGAGGCTACCGACCGCGGCGCAGGTACCCTGCGCCGCAGGTAGCCGTGGCCCGAGCGGCCCGACGCGCAGCGTCGAGAGCGGGAACGGTGACCCTACGCGGCGGGGCCGAGGTGTCGGGCAAGGAATCCCTCGACCAGACCACCGTGCCATTCGTGCCCTCCATCGAACACCGCGTGCTCGAGCGCGTCGGCCTCGCCGAATGCGTCGTAGACGGACTTGAGGCGAGCCATCTCGGTGCGCGCGGCATCAACAGGGAAGATCAGATCCTCGGTGCCCGATTCCACCAGCAGCGCGCGCGGCGCAGCCAGCGCACCGAGGTCGACGTGCTCGATCGCAGTGAGCATCCCTGAGAGGACTTGCGACCCGCAAAGGTTCCACGGCACTTCATGCGCCGCAGACCACGCGTTGAAGTAGCCGCTGACCACTGCAGCCCGAACCCGCTCGTCCGTTGCGGTGAGGAACAGCGTCATCGTCGCGCCGTACGAGAAGCCCGCCACGCCGATGCGCGTCGGATCGACAAGAGGATCCTCACCCAACACATCGAGCGCTCGCGCGAGGTCCCAGAGGTTCTGCGCAAGCGGGTTGGCTCCGGCCGCGTGCGCGTGCACGAGGTTGAGGTCACAGAGGTACTTGTCCGGAGGAGCCCAATCCGCGCGCTCTCCGAAGCAGCGGAGGTCGGGTGCAAGCACGACGTACCCGAGCTCCGCGAGCTGGTGGGCGTAGTCACCGCCTTCCTCGCCGTCGATCCCACAGATCTCCGACTTCCCCGGTCCATGGCCGTGCACCGCGAGCACGGCCGAGCCCGGGTGCTGACGGTCGTGCGGAACGAGGAGGAACGCAGGCACGGACATCGCGGCTTCGCTGTCGAACACGATCGAGTCGCGGCGGTATGTCCCGCAGTCCGTCGAATCGCGCACTTCCAGGTCGAGCGGAATGCGCTCCGGTTCCGGACCGAGCAGGTCGCGCAGCCGCGCCCGTGCGCGCTCGCGCCAATCAGCCAGGGCGGACGGGTCTTCGACCGGGCACGGGTCGGTGGCGCGGTCTGATTGGAGCCGGAGCATCCAGTACGCCCACGGCGAGAAGTTGCGGGCCTTCGCCATGCGGTCAGCCGCCGTCGCCGAGCGCCCAGGCCAGGGATCCCGACAGGTGGCGCAAGTACGCCGGACTCTCCCATGCACTGGGGAAGTGCCCGAGGCTCGTCGACGACACGCGTCCGCGGCCTTCTGTGAAGCACCACGCGAGCGGGAAGCCGAAGTCGGGTCGCTTCGCGCCCGGCGCAGAGAGATCCAACTGGTCGTCGGGCACTCGCAGCAGGACGCGCGCGTCGGGACGAAGATCACGGAACTGGTACACCTCGTCACGCCAGCGCCATGTGCCACCGAGGTGGTGGGTCGCGGGATGGTCGGGTTCGACGACGTCCAGGTCGACGTCTTGTGTCCATGGGTGACCGTCGAAGCGCGCGCCGACCACCGCGCCGTACTCGTCCCAGCCGTAACACGAGTCGGTGGCCGAATGGATCGCGAGCACGGCGAGCTCACCCGAGCGGAGTCGCTCCAGGATCACGGATCGCTGGACGTCACTCCACGGCGTCTCGCCAATCGTGAAGAGCGCGAGCACACGCGCCGCTGCCAGCACACCGGGGTCGAGCTCTCGCACGTCGTCGACGCGCTGGGGTGTGCACCCGTTGAGCTCGGCGACCTCGGCGACGCCGACCGCGGCCTGATCGAGCACACCGTGCACACCGGCCGGCCCGTCCGAATACGGCGCGACCTGTGTGACGAACAGGAGGGAGTGGGTCACGTCTGGAGCGGCTGCCAGTCCTCGATGAGCACCCAGCACGAGCCGTGGAACTTGTTCTCCGGATCGCCCGGGGTGTCGTCATACGAGCTGTGCCGCGGCGGACACTTGTTGCCTTCGATCGTCTTGACGTTGGCGGTCGGCGAGACGACACGGAACGTCGACGGACCCGAGAAGTCGTTCGGCCCCCATGTGATCGTTTGGGTCAGCGCGACGGGGAAGTCCTGCATCTCGCTGAGCGCCTGGATGAACGTCTTGCGGTTCAGCTTCGGTCCCGCGATCTCCATTGCTTCCTTCAGCACGTTGATCGCGTCGCACCACCGCATCGTCGGCCCTTGCGCCTCGATGTACGGGAACTTCTCGAGCCGGTTTGGGTTCTGCTCCTGGTACGTCTGCCAGCACGCGAGCGCTTCAGGCGTGTAGCCCTCGCCGACGGGCGCGCCGTTGTCCTCGAGCACGACGTCACCGTCGGGTCGGTCGTCGTCTTCATTGCTCAGCGTGTAGACGGTCGGCCCGCGCTGTCCGCTCATCTGGTCTGGGTACAGGCTCTCGGCCAACCCGAGCGCGACGTTCACGCTCTGCTCGTAGTCCGACAGCAGCACGGCCGGCGCGTAGTCCTGGCTCTTCGCCAGGCTCACGAAGCTCTGGAACCCAGGGAACACCGAGAGCAGCGGGATGACGACGTCGATGCCATCGCTGTTGAGGCGCCGCACGACGGCGCCGGCCTGACTGGCGGCAGTGGTCGGATCGTCGATGTTGGCGGTGATCGTCGCGGTGAGCGCGGGTTCGAGTCCGCGCTCCTCGAGCGCCGGCAAGAGGTAGTCCTCGACCGCGAGCTGATCGCCAGCGCGGTCACCTGAGATGACGGCGAAGCTCCGATCTTCCGTGAGCAGCCCTTCGTCAGCGCCCCACGCCACGAGGTTGCGAAGGATGTCGGCTTGGTCCGGCCCGAGCCACCACAGGTACGGCGCACCACGGTCGGTCCACTCAGTGACGGTCGTCCACGACGAGATGAGCGGCAGCTGACCTTCTTCGGTGATGCAGAGCTGGTTGTCGCCGTGCCACTTTCCGGTGTCGAGTACTGCGAACACTTCTCCGCTGGTCGTCCAGTCCTTGCACAGGGCGCGCATCTCGGACGGCTTGAGCGGGTTGAACTTCACGATCTTCGGCTTGATCTTCCGGCCGTTCACACCACCGGCTTCGTTGAATGCGCGCACATAGGTGTGGATGCCGAGCGGGTCCTTCTCGTCGGAGATGTACTGGAGGCCGGCGGATCCGCTCGCCGCGCTCAGATCGACGACCGGGAACACGATCGTGACCGAGCTCTTCGTGACGCCGTCGGTGACGGGCTCGACGCTGTTGATCCCGCCGCCACTGCCGCCGCGGCGCGCCGCGCCAGCTGCGGGCACGGCTACCGCGACGAGGAGTGCAACCGCCGCGAGGAACGCGATCGCCGACCCTCGATGCCGCTTGGCTTCACTCCGCATCCTTCACCCCCGTCGTGCCGACCCTGACGCCCACGTCAGTCGGCGCTCGACAGCCTGCCACTTCTCGCGAGGGCCTCGGGGCTCGCCCCGAGGTACGCGGCGACGGCTGCTGGGTCCGCCCGCACGACGTCCGGCGTGCCCGCGCTCGCGACGCGTCCGGTCTCCATGACGATGACCTGCGACGCCAGCGAGAAGACGAGCGGCACGTCGTGCTCGACGAGCACGATCGTCGCGCCGGTCACCTCGTGGATGTTGCGCAACAGCGGCGCGAAGGCCTCGGCTTCGCGCTGTGCGATCCCCGCGGTGGGTTCGTCGAGTAGGAGCAGGCGCGGCTCGGCGAGAACGATCGCCGCCAAGTCGACGACGCGTCGGGTGCCGGTCGAGAGCTCTTGCGTGCGGTGGTGTCGGAACCTTTCGAGGCCGAAGGCCTCGATCACCTCTCCGACCGCGGCGCGCTTGGCTCGCTCCGATCGCCGGGCCCACGGAGCGTGGAGCGTCGTCGACAGCAGGCCGACGCGGCGACGCGCGTCCTCTGATACCAGCAACGTCTCTTCGACGGTGAGCTCCGGGTACAGCCGGCAGTCCTGAAACGAGCGGACCATGCCGCGCTTCGCACGAGCTTCGGGGAGCAGGCCCGTCATCGCCTCGTCGTCGAGTGTCACTGTGCCGCGAGTCGGACGGCGCTGACCGGAGATCGCGTCGAGCAGCGTGGTCTTGCCAGATCCGTTGGGTCCGATGAGCCCGACGATCTCGCCAGGCTCGATGACGAGCGACACGCCGTCGACTGCGTGGACACCGCCGAACCAGACGGCGACATCGTCGAGCGTGAGCTTCGCGGCCGTGGTCATGCGTCGGCTCCGGTTGGTTCGGCGCGGGTTCGTTGGATGAGCTTCGCGACCAGGTCGCCCGTATGGCAGGCGACAGCGCCGAGGCCACCCGGGAGGTAGAGCAGGAACGCAAGGACGCCAAACCCGCTGGTGATGAACTGCACGGTGCCCGTCGAGCCGAGCAAGAACGGCAGCCCGACGAGGTAGACGGCTGCAAGCACCGCTCCCGGCACAGACCCAAGCCCGCCGACCACCGCCATCGAGAGGACGAGGATCGACTCCTTCGGTCCGAAGTTCTCGCCCGCGGAGAAGCGCTGCTGTGCGAACGCGAAGCACGCGCCGGCGACGCCGGCGAGGAAGCCAGAGAGCGCGAACGCTAGGAGCTTCGTGCGCACGACTGGTGTGCCCATCGCGGCCGCGGCGGTCTCGTTGTCGCGCACCGCGATCAGGCGTCGGGCGATGCCGCGGTCTCTCCAGGTGCGCACGATCAACAGCACGACGATGAGGACACCAAGCGCGAAGAGTGCGAAGTCGCGGGTGTTGGTGAGCGACATCCCGAACAGATCCGGTCGGTCGAGGTACGTGGAGAACTGGTCAGGAAGGCCGGTGCACACGTCGGTGTCGGTGAATGGGAGGGTCCAGCACGGGTTCGGGAGCACGGTGACCTGCATGAAGAGCGCGAACCCCAATGTCGTGACGGCGAGGTACACGCCACGGATGCGCAACGCGGGAAGGCCGACGACCACCGCGACGACGGAGGAGATGAGTCCCGCGACAACCAGGAGCAGGATGGTCGACATGTCGGGCAAGCGCGCGGCGACGATTGCACCGACGGCCACGAGCCCGAACTGACCGAGCGACACCTGCCCAGCCCAACCGGTGAGCACCACCATCGAGAGGGCGATGACCGCATAGATGAACACGAAGGACAAGGTGAGTGAGCGGCCCTCCGACACCATGAACGGCAAGCCCGCGCCCAGTAGGAGCGCGATCGTGACCCCTCCCCGACCGACCCATCGCCTCGTCGCATCCGCACGCGCTCGACCAGACTCACCACCGAGCACCCAGGACGATCGTTCCTCGGTGCGCGGGTCCCGCCGGAGGCGACCGACCTGGACCGCAAGCGCGAGCAGGATCAAGAGGAACAAGCAGAGTGTGATGTACGCGGTGCTGTGCAGGTCTGTGACGAGGTTGAAGGTTGCGATCTGCTCGATGATTCCGATGGCGATCCCGGCCGCGAAGGCGATCGTGTAGCTCGTCATCGACGCGATGAGCGCGGCCGCGAGCGCACGGAGGAGCACCCCGGGCGGAAGCGCTTCGCTGAGCGTCGACGTGCGCCCAGGGGAATAGAGGATGGCGGTGATTGCCGACAGCAGGCCTGCGATCGCCCAGGCGAGGGTCGACATCCGCTTCACCCACACACCCGAGAGTCGGGCCGAATCTGTGTTCTCGGCCATCCCCCGCATCGCCAGACCCCACGGCGAGAACCGGAGGAACGCGGCGAGCCCGATCGCGACGAGTGGCGCGACGATCAACGTGAGCACGCTCTCGGGCGGGATGATCCCGTCGCCGATGTGGATCTCCCAGTCGATCGGGACGGGGAACGGAACGTTGGTCTGCTTGGGCGAGAAGATGCGGAGCAACGAGAGCAGGTAGAGCACCTCGGCCAGCCCGATCGTCGCGACCATCACGAGCACTCGCGGTCGCTTGAAGAGCCGGCGGAGGGTCATCTCAGAGAGCGCACCGAGCCCTGCCGCGAACGCGAGACAGACCAGCAGCGACGGCAGGTACGGGATTTCGAGCTCGTCGGTGAGCTTGAGCATGAACACCGCGATCACCACACCGAGCTGACCGTGGGCGAAGTTGACGACTCGAGTGGTGCGGTAGAGAAGGACGAGCCCGAGCGCGAGCAACCCGTACAGCAGTCCTTGGATCGCGCCCTGGACGACGGTGAAGGTGTCGAGCTCGATCCCGGCGACCGCGAACGTGTGCATCGAGTCGGTCAGGTCGCGGAGAGATCGACCGACCCGAGGAACACCGGCCGCAACAGGTCGTCGCGTTCGAACAGGTCCGCGGTGCGCCCGTCGAAGCGGATCTCGCCGCGCTCGATGAAGAACGAGTGATCGGCGAGGCTGAGGGCGAGGTTCACGCTCTGCTCCACCAAGAGCACCGTCGTGCCCTGCGCGTTGACGCGACGCACGATGCCGATGAGGTCTTCGACCATCTTGGGTGCGAGACCGAGCGTCAGCTCGTCGATCATGAGGAGTCGAGGACGCGTGAGCAGCACCCGCGCCAGCGCGAGCATCTGCTGCTCACCGCCGGAGAGCGCGCCCGCCCGTTGATCGATGCGCGTCTCGAGTGCGGGGAACGCGGCGAGTGCTTCCTCCATCGCGGCGTCGGCTCGGGCGCGGTCCTTGCGGAACGAGAACGCGGCAAGACGGAGGTTCTCGCGCACCGACAACGTGGGGAACGTCATCTTGCCGCCGACCAACATGCCGCAGCCCATGTCGAGTACCTGCTCGGCTTCGAGCCAGGTGCTTGCGGTACCGAAGAGGCGGATCGTGCCGCGTGTCGGGTGGTCGAGCCCCGCCACAGCCCGGAGCAACGTGCTCTTGCCGGCTCCGTTGGTGCCGAGGAGCGCGGCGATCTCGCCTTCGTGCACCTCGAGGTCGATGTCGAACAGCACTTGTTGGCTGCCGTACGCGAAGTCGAGATTGTGGATCTGGAGTGCCGGGATCACGCCACCGGCCTTGCGCCGCTGCCCTTCTTGGTACCGCTCGAGCACGTCTTCAATCACGAGGGTGATGTCGCGTCGCACCCAACGCGCGCCGAGCATCAGCAACACGCCACCGAGCGCGCACACGGGGCCCATGACGGTGAGCGCGACACGTGGCCCGTCGGAGTGGCCGGCCGCGTTGCTGATCGCTCCGAGCACGACGGCGCCCGCGAATCCGCCGACCACCAATCCGTACACGCCGAAGAGCGCGAAGCCGAGTGTTCGCATGTCGGCAGGGACCGTGGCGGCAACGGTCTGGAAGATCGCTGTGCCGAGCGGAGCGAGCATGCACTCGGCGACGAACCATCCGAGCACGACCATCCAGAGCTCGGGTGCGTACAGCGACGCCACGTAGATGGCACCGAAGGCGATGAGGCAACCGCCGCCTAGGTACAGCACCGACTCCGGGCGACGACGGAACATGCGGTCACCGACGAAGCCGGCGACCGGGATCACGAAGAACGCCGACAGCCCGATGATCGTGTAGATGAGCGTGCGGTCGGCGGTGCCCTGGTTCCACTCGCGGTCCAGATACAGCGCACCGAAGAGCGGGATGCCGAGTCCGACGAAGCCGAGCACGGCCACCGCCATCAGCTGGAAGTAGAGGCTGCGGATCCGCTGAAGCCGCTGCACCGCCGCGCCGAGCAACACCCGCGGCGCGCCCTCGGGGTGCTCGCCGATGTCGAGACCCGACGATTCGAGGATGTGGCTCGACTCGTGCTGACCGCGCTTGGGCTCCTTCAGTCGCGTGATGAGGAGCGCCACAGGGATCGCGAACAGCGCGAGCAGCGTCGCCCATCGCCACGATCCGGACGCCGCCGCGACGCCACCCATGATGCCGAGCCCGAGCGTGCGGGCGACCGGCTCATGGCCGCGCTGATAGGCCTGCACGCGAGCGCGCGCCTCGGGCGGATAGTGGTCTGACAGGTACGAGAGGTGCGTGGTGTTGTTCGGTGCTTTGCCGAACGCGGCGAAGATCCCCAGCAGCGCGTACAGCCAGATGCTCTCGACCAGACCCTGGATCGGCACTGCGATCGCGAACACCAGCAGGCAGAAGGCGGCGACCTTCACCCGGCTGCCTCGGTCGCTCCAGAGCGCGATCGGCAGCCCGATCCCGATCTGCGCGGCAGACGCCACGAAGATGGCGGCGCCGAGCTCGGCGTCGTTGACGCGGAACGAGTCCTGGATGTCGGGCGCGAGCGTGCCTGTCAGCCCGTTGTCGAGGACGGCGACCACGAACGCCGCGAGCGTGAGGTAGGTGACCGGCGCCCAACCGAACTTGCGGAAGATCGCGAAGATCGGCGGCGGCTTGCCTTCGCCGACACCCGGCATGAGCTGCATGTCGGCAACGACGTCCTCTGCGTTGCTCGCCGCAACCGCTTCGCGCAGCAGGTCTTCCGGAACCGCGAACGAGAGGAGCGGCTGACTCTTGTCTGCCTGTTGCCCACCCTCGGCCATGAGGGCGCTCACGGTAGCGTGCGCCCCGAGCAGCGAGAGGAGCCTCGGACATGCGAATCGGGTTCATCGGACTCGGCGCGATGGGTCTCCCGATGACGCGCCATCTCGTCGATGCCGGCCACGAGGTCACCGTTGCGTCACGCAGTCGCGGGCCGATTGATGCCGCACTTGGCTTCGGTGCGACCGAAGGTGATGGTCCACGCGGTGTCGTAGACGCAAGCGATGTGACGATCCTGTGCGTACCGAACTCTCCGGAAGTCATCGAAGTGGTCGACGCCGCGATGCCCGCCTTCGGTGACGGCAAGATCGTGGTCGACACCTCCACGATCGACCCCGAGGTCGAGCGGGCGCAGCACGAGCGCGTCACCGCGACGGGTGCCGGCTACCTCGAGGCGCCGCTGTCGGGCGGCACAGTCGGGGCGCAGAAGGGCACGTTGACCTTGATGGTCGGCGGCGACGCGGGCGTGCTCGAGACGGCGCGACCGGCACTCGAACCCTTCGCCGGCCTGATCGTGCACGTCGGCGGTCCGGGCATGGGGCAGGTCGTGAAGCTCTGCAACAACCTCATCTATGCCGCGCAGATGCTCGCGACCGCCGAGGCGACGGTCATGGCCACGAAGGCGGGCGTCGATCTCGCCCAGCTGTACGAGGTGTTGACCCATTCGACGGGCGACTGCGTAGCGGTGCGGACGCGCTTGCCCGCCGAGGGCGTGGTGCCTGACAGCCCTGCATCGAACGGTTGGGCACCCGGCTTCATGACCGATCTCATGGCCAAGGATCTCGACCTCGCGATTGGGTACGCGGCCAAGGCGCGCACGCCACTGCTGACGTCGGGCGTCGTGCGTCAGATCCTCGGTGCCGCAAGCGAAGCGGGCTACGGCCGCGAGGACTTCTCCGCGCTCACCAAGGTCGTGCGCCAGCTCGCCGGCATGTGATCGTTCTCACGATCGACCTCGGCACCAGCGCGACCAAAGTCGCGTTGTGGTCCGACGACGTGCTCGCGGCGTTCGCACGGGCACCGATCACCACCGTGCATCCCGCGCCTGGCCTCGCGGAGCAGGACCCCGAAGAGTGGTGGGCGTCGACGGTTGCCGCGTGCGCCGAGGTACGCGCCGCGGCACCCGATCCGTTCTCGCGCGTCGAAGCCATCGGCTTCTCCGCCGCTCGAGAGACGTTCGCACTCGTCGACGAGCAGCTCGATCCATTGACGCCAGGGATTCTTTGGTCGGACCGTCGCGCGGAGGAGCAGGTCCCGTCACTCGGTGATCCCGATCTGTTCCGCTCCCGAACCGGTGTGGTCGCGGGCGCCGGCGCGCATGCGGCCAAGCTCGCCTGGTTCGTCGACCACGATCCGGATCTCTTCGGCTCCGCGCGTTGGATTCTCGCACCCCGCGATCTCGTCGTCGCCCGCTTGACGGGCGCGGTCGTCACTGACGAGACGCTTGCGTCGCGCACCGGCCTGTGTGAGCTCGGCGGTTGGTGGCGTCCCGAAGCCGTGCAGCGCTACCGCGAACGTCTCCCCGAGATCGTGCTGTCGTCACGCGTGGCTGGCGAAGTGCTTCCCGACGTTGCCACCGACCTCGGTCTGCCGACCGGCGTGCAGGTCGTGATGGGTGCGGGTGACCGCGCGTGTGAGGTGCTCGGTGTCGGGGCGTCGCCGCGCACCCCGATGGTGTCGTGGGGCACGACCGCCAACGTGTCAGTGCCGCACTCGGGACCTGCGAACGGGTTGCCCACGGTCGCGCAGGTGTCGCGCGGCGCGCTCGGCGGCTTCGTCGTCGAAGCCGGACTCTCTGCGGCCGGCGCAGCGATCGGATGGCTCGCATCGTTGACCGGTCGATCGCACGACGACCTCCTGGCCGCCGCTGCAGCAGTGCCGCCAGGTGCGAACGGGCTCGTCGCCCTCCCCTGGCTCGCCGGTGCCCGAGCGCCGTGGTGGCGCGCCGACGTGCATGCCGCGTTCCTCGGGCTCACCGAGGCACACGGTCCGGCGGAGCTCTGCCGTGCCATCGTCGAAGGAATCGCGTTCGACGTGGCGCGGTGTGTGGAGCTGATCATCCCGGATGCCGAAGTGCTGGCCCTGGCGGGCGGCGGCGCCGGCGATGAGCTGTGGCGAACGGTCGTGGCGTCGGTGTGCGACCGCCCGGTGGTGCGTCGCGCGCTCGATGACGCCGCGTCAGTTGGTGCGCGCCTGGTTGTCAGTTCTGCGATGGGTGAGTCGCATGACCTGGATCATCTCAACGCGATCGAGTCGCGCACGGCACCGGACGCAGCGCTCGTGCGCGCGTACGCGCCGCTACGCGCAACCGCCGACGCGAGCGCGTCGGCGGTGTTGGATCTTGGTTGACAGCTCCGGGGGAGGGGCTCGAACCCTCGACCGTCGCGTTAACAGCGCGCTGCTCCACCAATTGAGCTACCCCGGAATACGCCTCCGACGATAGCAAAGCGCGAACGAGCCCCATTACTTCTCGATGTGTGCGCACACAGCTGTAGTTCACGTACCCACAGCCATGTTCGTGCTTGTTCCTCCGGATGCTCGGGTCAGGCACCGCTCGATATGGCTTGGTGAACTGTGAGCGCGGAATGTTCGTGAGCGCGGACCAATGCTGCTCGGCTGCCTCAAGGTCAAGACCCTCGTGGAGGTACACGTTTGCTCGCAGCCGAGACTCGTCGATGATGAAGTAGCGCCGCAACCAGGCGCAGAAGAACTGCATCATCTGAGGGTCGCTGTTCGCGAAGTTCACCGCACCGTCCGTCTTCGCTCCTTCGCCCGCGTAGAGAGCGATTCCCGCAACAAAGAACGATGCCTCGCCAAGGTGACCGATTCGATCAATCCCAGCTTGGTTCAGTGCTTCGATCTGGCGTTGCTTTCGTTGGCTCTGCGGATTCGGGCGACGGTTCGGTCCCCACCGCTTCTTGCTGGCGGTGAAGGGAACGTCTCTGACCCAGAGGGACACGCTGCTCTTGGAGACGCCCAGCAGCTCGGCGATCTGGATGATCGTGAGGTTCTGTGCTCGGAGGCGGCGGGCCTCTTCTTGTTCCTTGACCTTGCCTCGGTATCCCATGGGGCGGACCGTATTTGTGGGGTGTGACAGTGCTAGAGAAGTGGTCGTGAAGATGCGCACGGGGTTGGTGGTCGGGTTCGCCGTCGGGTACTACTTCGGCTCGAAGGCTGGGCGGGAGCGCTACGAGCAGATCCGCTCGTGGCTGGATCAGGTGGCACCGGCCGAGAAGGTGCGGGCTGCCGTCGAGCTCGGCATCGAGCGGCTACGAGACGTAGCCGAACCCGATGCGTTCGAAGGCGTGGCGCCGCCGTCGTCGAACTGACGACCTGCCCATCCCGATCCGCCAATCCATCGACTGCGCTCGGCCGTAGTCTCTGGCAACGCCGCCGACATGGGGGTTCTGATGCCCACTCCAACGCTTCGCCGTGTTCTGCTCATCTCGCTGCTGGCGCTGGGCGTGGCCATCGCCGCGCCCGCGGCCGCCATGGCCAGCACGTCGGAGTCGCGCCAGAGCGCCGCGGCCGACAAGAAGAAAAAGAAGAAGCCAACCGTGCAGATCGCCGACTCGGAGCTCGGTGAGATCCTCGTCAACTCCAAAGGCTTCACGCTCTACCTGTTCGACCCCGACGGCACGAACATCGATGCGAGCAACTGCACCGGCGGATGCGAGTCGGCGTGGCCGCACCTGACGGCCAAGAAGCTCAAGGCCGGCAAGGGTCTGGACGCCTCGCTGCTCGAGATCGGGGCGCAAAGCCAGGTTGCGTACAACGGCCACCTTCTCTATCGGTACTCGGGTGACGTTGCCGCGGGCGACACCACCGGCCATGGGGTCGGCGGCGTGTGGCACGCCGTCGGCGCCGATGGCGAGCCGATCGCCTGATCGTCCGCGCGCTGTCACGAACACGGCCAGCTGAACCCGCGCGTCGTCGTCGGAACGAGGATGACCGACAGCCCTTTGTGCGGCATGCCGCGAGCGCCCCGATGACCACCGCGCCCGTCATCGATGCCGACGAGATGGCCGACGTGATGCTCGCGGCCGTCGATCGTGTCACGGACGTGTTCGCGCAGGTGGTCGACCACACTCGCCGCATCCCGACTGCACCCGAATGGACCGTGCACGACCTCGCCGCGCACATGGCGTTCGCACCCGGCTACTACCTCGGAGGTCACCTGGGCACGTCGGTGTTCACGACCCATGCCGCCGGGATGGCCGACGTCAATGCGGGCAACGTCGTCGCGTTGCGGGACCGTCCGCTCGACGACCTCGTCGAGCTGCTGCGCTCGTCGAGCCGCGAGTTCGCCGCGCACGTGCGGGCGGTCGGCGCCGGCGAGCCACCTTTCGCGTTCCATGCCGGCTCCCGCGCGAACTCGGTGGAGGCCATGGGCCTCGTCATCGGGGAGCTCAACGTTCACGGATGGGATCTGGCCGGTGCGGTCGGCGTTGGCTGGGACATCCCCGGCCGCGACGTCGAGCTGGCGCTACGCGGCCTCGCCCCGTTGCTGCCGGCATGGCTCGACGAGGAGGCGTCGGCTGGTCACACCGCGAGCTACGAGATCCGCCTGCGCGGCCAAGGTGTGCACCGGTGGCGGTTCGACGACGGCGTGCTCACGACGGACCCGGACGGACCGTGGTCACCCGACGCCATCATCTCGGCCGCACCGGGCCCGGTGCTCCTCGTCTTCTACCAGCGCGCCAGCCAGTGGACCGCGATCGCCCGTGGGCAGATGTTCGCGTGGGGTCGCAAGCCCTGGCTCGCGCTCGGGCTCGCGCGCCGGTTCCAGGCGCCTGACCCTACGCGGAGCGGCGGACGCGCTCGGCGGGCACCTCGACACCTTCGTGGGCGAGGAGCCACCGCTTCTTGTCGAGCCCGCCGCCGTAGCCACCGAGCGTGCCGTCGGCGGCGATCACTCGATGGCACGGCACGACGACCGCGATCGGGTTCTGACCGTTCGCGGAACCAACCGCGCGGAAGGCGGACGGACGGTCGACGCGTCGCGCGAGCTCGGCGTAGCTGATCGTCTCGCCGAGCGGGATGGTGCGCAGCGCGCGCCACACCTGCTGCTGGAAGGGGGTGCCGTGGTCGAACCGGACCTTCAGGTGCTCGATGGCTCCGAGGTCGCCGTGGAAGTACGCGCGCACCGCGGCGGCGATGGCGTGGCGTTGGGTCCTCGGCGCGTCGGTGTCGTCGACGAAGTCGAGCGCGACCAGCGCGTCGTCGTCGACACCGATCTCCATGAGTCCGAGCGGGGTCTCGATCGCAGTGAAGTGCATGTGACCGTTCTACCGGACGAAGCCGTCGTTTCTCGGCCACATCCGGACACGGCCTCGGCCCTGTCCGGATCTGTCCGAACTGCGGTTCCGACATCAGGTACAACGATCACATGCCTGTGTCGGCCGTCCGGACCACGGGGATCTACTGCCAGCCGGTCGGCTGCCCCGCATCACCCAACCCGGCCAACGTCGTCGAGTACGAGAGCGCGGCCGCGGCCGAGGCGGACGGGTTCCGCGCCTGCTTGCGGTGCCGCCCGTACCGGAGCCATCACGCCGATCCCTGGGTGCACGGCCCCGAGCTCGTGTGCCGGGCCGTGCGCCTCATCGTCGACGGCGCGCTCGACGAGGAGCTCGAAGCGGACCTCGCCCGACGCCTCGGCGTGAGCAGCCGCCACCTCCGCCGCCTCTTCCTCGAGCACGTGGGCGCCACCCCCGATCAGGTGGCTCGCTCCCGGCGTGCGCACTTCGCTCGCCGGCTGCTCGACGACAGCGACCTCTCCATCAATGACATCGCGTTCGCGGCCGGCTTCGGCTCGGTCCGCCAGATGTCGAGGGTGATGCACGACATCTTCCACGCGCCGCCGACCCAGCTCCGGGCCCGTCGCCGCCGTTCGGACCGCCTCGTCGCCGACGGCGGCCTCGACACCCGTCTCACGTTCCACCCACCACTGGACTGGGACGCACTGCTGTCCTTCCTCGCGCTCCGAGCGATCCCCGGCGTCGAATCGGTCGATGACAGCGTGTACCGCCGAACCATCGAGGTCGACGGGATGACCGGGGCGGTCGAGGTTCGCCGCGAGGTCGACCACCTCGTCGCTCGCTTCCACCTCTCCACCTGGGACGGACTCATCCATCACGTCGCGCGGATCCGCCGGCTCTTCGACCTCGATCACGACCCCCAAGACGTCGTGCCCACGCTCGGGCAGGACCGGACGTTGACCCCCTGGCCCGAGGGCGTGCGCGTCCCCGGGTGTTGGGATCCGTTCGAGGCCGGCGTGCGCGCGATCGTCGGGCAGCAAGTCAGTGTTGCGGGCGCGACCCGCACCATCGGCAAGATCGTCGCCGCGCACGGCTCGCGTGCCGAAGGACTCGAAGCCCTCGGCTTGAGCCTCCGGTTCCCGCCACCCGAGGCGCTCGCCGACGCCGAGCTCCCCGTCCCGCGTCAGCGCGCCGATGCGGTGCGAGCGTTTGCCGGAGCCGTTGCCGACGGGAAGATCGTGCTCGACGGGTCACTTTCCCTCACAGAGCTCGAGCACGACCTCGTCGAGCTCCCCGGCATCGGTGCCTGGACCGCGCAGTACCTGGCACTGCGACTCGGCTACGCCGACGCGTTTCCCGGCCGGCGACCTCGGACTGCGCAAGGCACTCGACGGGGTGAGCGCGGTCGATGCCGAGCACCGAGCCGAGGCGTGGCATCCCTGGCGTGCGTACGCCGCGCTTCGTCTCTGGCAGCGCTGAGGTCGATACGGTCCCTGCGTGACCCGGCGCACCACCCTCTCCGTCGACGAGGCGCGGCGCATCGCGCTCGCCGCGCAGGGATATTCGGAGCCTCGTCCGGCTGGTCGAGTCACCGCACGACACCTTCGGAAGGTGTTCGAGCGGCTCGGCGCGGTGCAGATGGACTCGGTGAACGTCCTGGTGCGGGCGCACTACTTGCCGTTCTTCTCGCGACTCGGGCCATATGACCGAACCTTGCTGGACACCTACGTCTACGAGGACCAAGAGGCGTTCGAGTACTGGGGTCACGAGGCGTCGCTGGTGCACGCCGAGCTCCACCCACTGTTCCGGTTCCGCATGTCGGGTGACCACCAATGGAGCGAGATGCGGAGATGGTCCGTCGAGCAGCAGAAGCTGATCGACGAGATCCACACGACGGTCATGGAACGAGGACCGCTGAGCGCCCGCGAGCTCGACGGCTCCTCGAACAAGGGACCGTGGTGGGGCTGGGGCAACACGAAGCGCTCGCTGGAGCACCTCTACTACCGGGGCCGCGTCGGGGCGTTCCGGCGCGGGAACTTCGAGAAGGTGTACTGCGACCCGGCCCACGTGCTGTCCGCCGCGGTGCTCGCGATGCCCACCCCGACGCCCGCGGATGCGATGGTCGCTCTGCTCGAGTGGGCCGCCCGCGCGCACGGCGTGGGCACCGCCGGAGATCTCGCCGACTACTTCCGATTCCCGATCACGCCGACGCGCGCGCTCCTCGAGGAGATGGCGGGATCCGGTCTGCTGGAACGGGTGACCATCGACGGCTGGAAGGACCCTGCCTATCGACACCCGGACGCGAAGCTCCCGCGTCGGGTCGATGCCTGCGCGTTGGTCTCCCCGTTCGACTCGGTGATGTGGGAGCGCAGCCGCATCGAGCGGCTGTACGGCTTCGAGTACCGGATCGAGATCTACGTGCCACCGCCGAAGCGCACCTACGGGTACTACGTGCTCCCGTTCCTGCTGGGTGACCGCTACGTCGGGCGGGTCGACCTCAAGGCGGAACGGACCAAGTCACAGCTCCTCGTGCAGGCGGCGTGGGCGGAGCCCGGCGTCGACAAGAAGGAGGTCGCCGCGCGGCTCGCGGGCGAGCTCCGCGCGATGACCGACTGGCTCGGCCTCGACGACGTCGTGGTGAAGCAGCGCGGGAACCTCGCCGCGGCCTTGCGCGGTGCTGCACGATGAACGTCGCGACCGTGCGCGGCGTTGTCTGCCGGGCGGCGCGTGACACAGGCGGCCTGGCATAGCGTCGGGCGCGACACGAAGGGAGTGACGATGCCTGGTTCGGATCGCCCGGTGCTCGACCGGCGTGTGTTCTTGCGCAGATCGCTGCTGGTGACCGCAGGCGTCGCGCTGTCGGGGCCGTTCGTCGACTCGCTCGGACGCCGGCTCGCCGCCGCGGCCCCGAGTGGCTCGCCCTCGCCGGGGCCGGGCTACGGGCCACTCGTCGCGAAGCCGCCGGTGTCGGCCGTGGGCGTCGACCCCGAGGTGGCCTGGCTCTCGCTCCCCGAGGGGTTCGAGTACGCGATCTTCGGTGTGGCTGGCACCCCGATGAGCGACGGCAGCCCGACTCCCTACGGGCATGACGGCATGGGCGCGTTCCCCGCTCGGCGCGGGCGAGTGCGGCTCGTGCGGAACCACGAGGTGCGTGATGGCGCCGGGACCGTACCGGCCCTCTCGACGACGAACGCGTACGACGAGCTGGCGGGCGGTGGCACGACGACCCTCGAGATCGCCTTCGGCTCGGACGGCGTGCCCGAGGTCGTGCGTGACTTCGTGAGCCTGAGCGGCACGCACACGAACTGTGCCGGGGGCGTGACGCCCTGGGGGAGCTGGCTGTCGTGCGAGGAGACCACAGTCGGGGCACCCGACTTCGGCGCGTCGCACGGCTATGTGTTCGAGGTCCCCGCCGCGGCGAACGGACCCGTCGACCCGGAGCCGCTCCGGCTGCTCGGGCGCTTCAGTCACGAGGCCGCCTGCGTCGACCCACGCACCGGCATCGTCTATGAGACCGAGGACAATGGTGACTCCGGCTTCTTCCGCTTCGTCCCCGACCGACCCGCGCGTGGTGGACGCCGGCCGAACCTCGAGGCCGGCAGTCTCCAGATGCTCAAGGTGGCGGGCAGCGATGGCTACGACACCCGCACCGGTCAGGACCCGATCGCAACGCTCGACGCGGAATGGGTCGACATCGAGGAGCCCGACCCGCCCGCAGGCGGGAAAGCGGTGTACGAGGAGGGCCTCAGCAAGGGTGGCGCGATCTTCCGGCGACTCGAGGGCTGCGCGTTCGCCGACGGGGTGGTCTACTTCGTGTCTACCGACGGCGGCGACGCGGCCCAGGGCCAGGTGTGGGCCTACGAACCGCGCGGCCACAGCCGCGGGCAGCTGTCGTTGGTGTTCGAGGTACCCGACGCGACGGTGATGTCGTATCCCGACAACGTCGTGGTCTCCCCCCGCGGTGGGATCGTGGTGTGCGAGGACACTCCCGTCACGCTCCCGGGCCAGTCCTCGCCCGTGCAACACCTGCGGGGGCTCACCGTCGACGGGAGCGTGTTCGACCTCGCCGCGAACCTGAACGACTCCGCCGAGTGGGCGGGCACGTGCTGGAGCCCCGACCGGAAGTACCTGTTCGCCAACACGCTCGGGACGGGCTTCCGGGCCGACGACCCTCCGCCGAGCCGCACCTACGCGATCTGGGGACCCTGGCGGGGCGGCGGGCTCTAGCGACCGCCGAATCAGGGTCATGCATGGCATTCGAGGTCGTGTCAGAAGTCCGAGATCGTTGTGGGAGGAGTGGGGCCGGAAGGGATCGAACCTTCGACCGAGGGATTATGAGTCCCCTGCTCTGACCACTGAGCTACGGCCCCGGCGGCATGGTAGGCAGCACCGCTGACGTCGGCACCGTTCAGTGCGGAGCCACCACCCGCCATTCGCTCGCGCCGACGATGCGGAGCTCAGCGTCGAACGCCGTCACCTGGTACTGCGCCGCACGCGTGAGCACTGGGCCGGCCGCGTTCGCTGGTCGCCTCCGCTCACCACCGAGGAACACCTTCGTCGACGTCCCGCGCCAGGCCCAGTACGGCTCGCCGTTCAGCGTCTGCACGACCAGCGCGTACTCGAGCGCGCCATCGACCGTCTTCCACGTGAACCGCGGGCGTTCGCCGCGGCTAACGCTGATGCCCATCTTCTCGACGCCGGGTAGCTCAAGGGCGTCGAAGGGATGACGCGAGGGAGCAGGCTCCGCCCCCGACGCGCGTGGCGCCCCGAGGACGGCGGCCAGCACGAGCGCGGCCAGCAGCGCGCGACCGAGCCGGCTCATCCGCCGTCCTCCGGCGCGCCGGTGAGCGCGTCGGCCGCGGCCGCGGCCTCGTCGGACCAGCCCATGATCGAAGCCGCGTGTCCGAGCAGCCCCAACGCCACGGAATCGCCCTCGCGGATGGCCCGATCGATCAGGGCCCGCACGACGTCGCGCAGCTGGTCCATCAGCTCTGCGGTATCGGGGTCGGCGGCCAGCCCGGTGCGCACCGCCGCCTCGATCGCGGCCATCAGCTCCGCCGCACCGAAGAGGTCCGGGTTGCCAGCGATCAACTCGAGGAGATCGCGCACGACGAGGGCGCCGGCCCCGAGGAACGCATCGACGTCGGTGGCGCTGCAACGCCCGGCTCGGGGAATGCCGACCTCGATGCGTTCGGCGCGTCGCAGCAGGCCGATGATGCGGTCGGCGTCGAACGTGCCGTCGGCGGCGTCGGCCATGATCTGGTCCCGTTCGACCATCAGGCCCACGACGCGGTCGCCGAAGTCCTCGGCGCGCTCGCGACCGCTCGCCCGGGTGCGCGTGGCGATCCACTGCGACGTGAGATACGACACGTTGAAGCCGCTTGCCTCGAGCACGGCACGCGCATCTGGCTCGAGGGTGCCGATCACCACCGAGCACGTCGCCGACAGGATCGTGAGGAACAGTGCTGACGGCGCGATCGGCTGATCCACCGAGATCGTCTGACCTGGGACTGTCACCGTTCCGCGGAAGCGCCCGCTGATCTCCACCAGCGGTGCATCGGCAGCGCCGCTCATCGTTCCGCTCCCGGTGATCGTGCCCTCGGTGGACGCGGGCGGCACGGAGAAGCCGACGGCAACGCTCACGTCGACCGCACCCGCGACGATCGTGCCGCCCTCGACAGTGAGCATGAACAGCCCCGCCCCGTAGCTCGAACCCCCGCCACCGTCCAAGGTGGCCTGCGTCCCACCGATGAGGTTGCCGACCCACTCGCCGTCGGCGAAGGCAGGCGACCCAGGCACGCTCTCGCGGCCGGAAGCCCCGGACCGTTCGGTCGACGCACCGGCGCCGGGCGCGCCGAGCAAGGCAACGACCGTGACCGAGCCGAGCAACCGGCGCCACCACTGCGCCTGACCCCACCCGCGCCGCCTCACGGGGCGACGGTACTCCGCTACCGAGCGGGCGTCATGCCTCTTCGAGGAAGTCGCGAAGTCGTTGTGAACGAGTGGGGTGCTTCAGCTTCGAGATCGTCTTGGACTCGATCTGGCGGATCCGTTCGCGAGTGACACCGAACTCGCGACCCACCTCCTCGAGCGTGCGCACCTGACCGTCATCGAGACCGAAGCGCAATCGCATCACCTGTTGCTCCCGCGTTTTGAGCTCGTTCAGCGCCATCTCGATCTCGACCTTCAGGCGCTCGCGCTCAGCCGCGGAGTCGGGCGAGACCGCGCTCTCGTCGGCCACGAAGTCGCCGAGGTAGCTGTCGTCCTCTTCGCCGACGGGTGTCTCGAGGGAGAGTGGCTCCTGAGAGATGCGCTGGATCTCGCGGACCTTGTCTGGCGTCATGTCGACCTTGAGCGCCACCTCTTCGACCGTGGGTTCCCGACCCAGCTCTTGGAGCATCGCCCGCTGGATTCGCAGCACCTTGTTCATCGTCTCGACCATGTGCACCGGAATGCGGATTGTCCGCGCCTGATCGGCGATCGCCCGCGTGATCGCTTGGCGGATCCACCACGTGGCGTACGTCGAGAACTTGAAGCCCTTGGTGTGGTCGAACTTCTCGACCGCTCGCATCAGACCGAGGTTGCCTTCCTGCACGAGATCCAGGAGCACCATCCCGCGGCCCACGTAGCGCTTGGCAATCGAGACGACGAGGCGGAGGTTCGCCTCGGTGAGCTGGCGCCGGGCGAGCTCGCCGTCCTCGACGATGGCCTGCTCGTTGGCGAGCTTCTCCGCGGGCATGCCCTCGTCGGCCGCGGCCTCTAGCCGTTCTGCGGCCTGGAGCCCGGCCTCGATCCGCCGGGCCAGGCTCTTCTCGTCGTCGGCCGTCAGCAGCCGGACCTTGCCGATCTCCTTGAGGTACATCCGCACCGGGTCGAAGCTCCCCGACTCGCCCCGATCACGCGCGCCTTCGGGTGCGTCGAGGCGCTCGGCGGCACTGCGGCGCACCCGAGGACGGCTCGCGGCGTCAACGGGGCGCGTGATCGTGCTGCGCGGTGCGTCGCCGTGACGCGTCCGTCCACGTTCAGACGCAGGCTCCTCGACGCGCTGCGCGTCCTCGCGCTGGAGCTCTTCGATGACTTCTTCGACGACTTCGATGCCCTGGCCTTCGAAGCGCTCGTAGATCGCCGCGAGCTCTTCGGTGTCAGGTTCGAGAGTGGGAAGTGCGGTGAAGATCTCGAGCGAGGTCACGTACCCGCGGTCAGCCACCCTCGCGATGAGCTCATCGATCGCAGCGGTGTCGTCACTATCGAACGCCGCGATGTTGGGTTCGGTCACGCTCCCTGCTCCACCATCTCCGTCGCGGATGCTCGTGCTCGTTCCTTCAAGATCAACCCTAGCAATGGGTCTACCGCCTCACGCGCTTCGTTCCAATTTCCTAACCCTTCGGCACCCCTCAATTCCGAAAGCGCACGGTTGAATTCGTCAACCAGCAAGTCATCGTTCGCCAGAAGTCTCTTTGCAATCATTTCCGCGACCTCTCGCACTGTGCTCACCATGAGCTTGATCGCGACCACCTGCGGCTCATCCTTCGAAGAAGGCTCCTCGACCGCGAGACGCTCCAGTACCTCACGCGCTGGCTCACTGACACTTCCGAGCGCCTCGTGGAAATCATGCGCTTCAGTGAGTCCGACATACGCCTCGCGAATCGTGGGGTCCATCAAGAGATGAACATCGAGCCAGTCTGTGACGAGCTCTGGTTCATGGATCACCCACCACAGCAGATCTGACTCCCGTCTATCGATGACGAGCGGTGCTGGCGGCGCGGCCGCGTCGCCGTCGTCGGGCGGGGGCTCGTCGCGTCGCGTCGGACGTTGTTCACGCGGCCGATCCTTCGCTCGCGCCGCCTCCCCGCGCAGCGTGTCGACGTCGATCTGGAGGCGACCGGCGAGCTCCATGACGTACTGGTCCCGCACCAGCTCGCTCGGGTGGTCCGCCACGATGGCAGCGGCAGTCGCCGCGGCCCGGCCCTTGCCCTCGTGGGTGGTGAGATCGGCCGATCCCAGTGCCCGGTCGAGTCGGAACCGCATGAAGGGCTTCGCTCCCTCAAGTGAAGCCTCGAGGCGAGGCCGATCCTGGTTCCAGAGGTCGCCTGGGTCCTGGCCGGGCGGGAGGTCGGCGACCCGGACCGACAGGTCGAAGGTCTGCTCCCAGCGGTACCACTGCTCGGCCGCGCTCTGCCCCGCACTGTCGGCGTCGTAGGCCAACGTGACGTTGCGCGTCAGGTTCTTCAGAAGCTTCACGTGGTCGTCGGCCAGCGCGGTGCCACACGTGGCGACCGCGTTGGGATGACCGGCCAGCGCGTACGCCATCACGTCGGTGTAGCCCTCGCAGATGACGACGTCACCCCGGGCGACGATCGCCTCCTTGGCCCAGTGCAGCCCGTAGAGCAGGCGCGACTTCTGGTACACCGCGCTCTCGGGCGAGTTCTTGTACTTGGGTCCATCGTCGGTGAGCGAACGTCCGCCGAACCCGACCGGTTCACCGCGCGCGTCGTGGATCGGGAACATGAGTCGCGCCCGGAACTGGTCCTGGAGCTTGTTCGCCTTGTTCACGAACGCGAGGCCGGCGTCCTTGATGTCGTCGCGCGAGAGCTTCTTCTCCTGCTGCAGCCAGCGACTCAGGCCATCCCATCCGTCGGGTGCCCATCCCAGCAGGAACTGCCGCGCCGCGTCGCCGTCGAACCCGCGGCTGCGCAGGTAGCGGCGCGCTCCCCCGCCTTCGGGCGCTTCCAGCAGCAGCCGGTGGTAGAACTCGATCGCCGCGCCGACTGCTTCACTCAGCCGTCCCTTGCGCGACCGGTCCTTCTGCTGATTGCGGTCGTCGTAGCGCAGCTGGATGCCGGCGCGCTGCGCGAGCCGTTCGACCGCTTCGACGAAGTCGAGATGCTCGGTGTCACGCACCCAGGTGATCGCGTCACCCGACTTGCCGCAACCGAAGCACTTCCACAGTCCCATTCCGGCGTTGACACCGAAGGACGGGGTCTTCTCCTGGTGGAACGGGCAGAGGCCGACGTAGCGCTGACCGACGCGCTTGAGCGCGACCTGCTCACCGACCAGCGAGACGAGATCGGTCGAGTCCCGGACCCGAGCGATGTCCTCGTCGACGATCCCCATCGCGGGTCAGGCTACGTGCCGGGACGGTTCAGACGAGCCAGCGCCCGTCGCGCATGATCGTCCGACCGGCGATCTCGTCGGCCTCGCGCCACGCCTGGATCCGCTGCGGACGGATCCGCAGGTAGACCCACTCGCCATCGTTGTGGGCCGGGTCCCACCCGGTTCGTTCGACGAAGGCGGTGGTCACCGACGTGGGCACGCCAGCGATGGGGAGCACCTTTACGGCACCATCGATCATCACGACGTCGCGAGTGGCGCCGACGGCGACACGGGCCCGACCGGACGCGGCCGCGTTCCGGACCGTCGGCGAGGTCTTGGTGGTGGTCATCGTGAGGAGGTCTCCGTCCCAACAGAGGCTCAGCGGGACGAGCACGGGCTGGCCGTCGTCGCCAGCCGTGGCGAACCATGCGTCTTCTTCGGTCTGGAGCAACCGCAGCGTGTCGGCCTTGCGCTCCGCTGCTGACCGTGGCGCCACCTAGACCCCGCGGGGCAGGTCGGCCGGGTCCCACCCGAGGAGCTCGACGCCGAGGCCGAGCGCGTACCGGTCGGTCATGCCGCTCACGTACCGGACCGCGAGTGCAGCGGCCTCGGGAGAACCGGGCGCCACGACGAGGCCCTCGGGCTCGGGCAGGCTACGGGGCGCGTCGGCGAAGTGGTCCACCAGACCTTGGAGCAGACGCACGACGCGCTCGGCCTGCCGCACTGCCGCGGGCCGCAGGTAGATGCGCTCGAAGTTGAACTCGCGAAAGGCGGCGAGCGCCCCCGCGGCGGGCTCGGTCATGCCGACGCGCCCGGTCTGCTCGATCGCGTGCAACACCGCGACCACGAACGTCTCGATCTGGTCGGACCGCTTCGTGCCGACGACCTGGCGCACTTCGATCGGCAGGTCGTCGGACTCGAGGATCCCGGCGCGCACCGCGTCCTCGAAGTCGTGGCAGACGTAGGCGATGCGGTCGGCCCATGCCACCACCTCACCTTCGGGCGTCGAGGGGGAGGGCCGCCGCCACGAGTGGTTGCGGACGCCGTCGAGGGTTGGCGCGCAGAGGTTCAGCTCCGCGAGCGTGACGTCCGCGCCGTAGACCGCGTGGTCGTAGCCGGTCTCTGGGAGGTACGGGGAGAACGCACCCTCGGACGCGTGCCCGGCGGGGCCATGCCCACAGTCGTGCGCGATCGCGATCGACTCGGTGAGCGCCAGGCAGAGGTTGGCGGCGCGGGCGATGCCGACCGCGACCTGGGCAACCTCGACCGCGTGCGTGAGACGGGTGCGCAGGTGGTCGTCGGCCGGCGCGATGAACACCTGGCACTTGCCGGCGAGGCGCCGCCACGGCCGCGAGTGCTTGATCCGGTCGAGGTCGCGCTCGAAGCAGAGGCGATACCGGTCGGGCTCCTCGGGCCGCGCTCGCTCCCCCGCACCGACGGGTCGGGTGGCGCCCGGCGCGAGCGACGCGTCGAGCGCGGCTTCGCGCTCCTCACGAGTCCGCAACGGTCCGCCGACGAAGGCGTCGGCGTCGGGATGCGCCCGCCGGACTTGAAGTTCGAGTTCGACGTCCATGGCTTCGAGGGTACCGGCAGGGTGTGACATCGACCGTGACCAGGCTCCGACCCGAGCACGTGACGTTCCAACACCGCTCAGGTAGCAGAAACGTCACATGCTCGCATTGGGGTGCCCGCCCTCCCCGCCGGACTCGCCCCACCTGGGCGCGTCGCCGCCGGTCCAGCGGACCGACGGGATCGTGTAGGTGACCGTGGCCTGGGCCACCGGATCGGGGTCGCCGTCGGCGTACATGACGACGTCACCGGTCGCGAGGCGCTTGCCGACCTTGAGCAAGCGGGTCTCGGCGATGACGTCGCCGGGCGGGACCCGGCGCAAGAAGTGGATGTTCAGGTTGACCGTGGTCGTGTAGGGCTCGGGACCGATCGCGGCGAGCACCGGCACCCAGACGGCGAAGTCGGCCAACGTCATCAAAGACGGGCCACTCACGATGCCGCCAGGCCGTAGCTGCTCCGGCGCCGCCAGCATCCGGATGCGGGCGCCCTCCGGAGATGCCTCCTCGATCTTCATGTACTCGGTGACCTTCGACGCGATCTCGTCGAGGAACGCCGTGATCTCCGCCGCGTCCATGAGTCGAGAGCTCTGGCGTTACGCGGTGGTGCCGGGGCCACCGGCACCGAGCACCGCGTGCGCCGCCGCGAGGCGCGCGATCGGCACGCGGTACGGCGAGCACGACACGTAGTCGAGGCCGAGCTCGTGGCAGAACACGACCGACTTCGGGTCACCGCCGTGCTCGCCACAGATCCCGAGCTTGAGATCGGCCCGGGCGCCGCGCCCCTTCTCGACGGCGGTGCGCATCACGTCGCCGACACCGTCGAAGTCGATCGTCTCGAACGGGTTCGCCGCCAGGAGACCGAGCTCCAGGTATTCCGACATGAAGCGACCCTCGACGTCGTCGCGTGAGAACCCGAACACCATCTGGGTGAGGTCGTTGGTGCCGAACGAGAAGAACTCGGCGGTGGTGGCGATCTCGTCGGCCACCAGGCACGCCCGCGGCGTCTCGACCATGGTGCCGACGAGGTAGTCGCTGACGCCGAGCTCACCGGCCACCTCACGCACCCATCCCACCGCCAGCTCGAGCTCCGGCTCCGACACCGACAACGGGATCATGATCTCGACGAGCGGGTTGCCGCCCGCCTGCTTGCGCTCGGCCGCGGCTTCGAGCAGCGCGCGCACCTGTGTGCGGTAGAGCCCAGGCTTGATGACCGCCAGTCGCACACCGCGCGTGCCGAGCATCGGGTTCGACTCACGCCATTGGTGTGCGGCGTGCAGGAGCTGCTTGCCCTTGTCGTCCAGCTCGCCCTTCGCATCGCGGATCAGCAGATCCTCGATGTCGGACAGGAACTCGTGCAGCGGAGGGTCGAGCAGCCGAACGGTGACGGGCAGCCCGTCCATCGCCTCGAGGATCCCGACGAAGTCGTGCCTCTGCTGCGCGCCGAGCTCACCCAGCACTTCGTGCTCCTCCTCCTCGCTCCCGGCGAGGATGAACCGCTGCACGAGCGGCAAGCGGTCGCCCAAGAACATGTGCTCGGTGCGGCACAGCCCGATGCCTTCGGCGCCGAACCTGCGAGCGACCTCGGCGTCGTGCGGCAGGTCGGCGTTCGTGCGCACCCGCAGGCGGCGGAACTCGTCGGCCCAACCGAGGATCGTGTCGAACGGGCCGGTGGGCTCGGGCGTGATCACCGCCACCGCGCCGACGACGACCTCGCCCGTCGTACCGTTGATCGAGATGACGTCGCCTTCGTTCACGACGGTCTTCCCGACCTTGAACTGCTTCGCGGCAACGTCGATGTCGAGCTCGGCCGCGCCACACACCGCAGGCGTACCCATCCCACGAGCGACGACCGCCGCGTGGCTCACGAGACCACCGCGCGACGTGAGGATGCCTTCGGCGGCGATCATCCCGTGGAGGTCGTCGGGTGAGGTCTCGGGGCGCACGAGGATCACGGCCTCGCCCGCCTCGTGCTTCGCCTCGGCGTCGTCGGCCGTGAAGTACACCCTGCCGACCGCCGCGCCCGGCGAGGCGTTGAGACCCTTGGCGATCGCGGTGTAGGACGCCTTGGGGTCGAACTGCGGGTGCAGCAGCTGATCGAGCTGGTCGGGTTGCACCCGCAGCACCGCTTCTTGCTTGTCGATCATGCCTTCGGACTCCATGTCGACGGCCATCTGGAGCGCCGCCGCCGCCGTGCGCTTGCCCACGCGCGTCTGGAGGATGAACAGCCGCCCCTGCTCGATCGTGAACTCGATGTCGCACATGTCGCGGTAGTGCCGCTCGAGCGTCGACATCGTGGCGAGCAGCTGCTCGTGCGGTTGTGGAAAGACCTTGCCCATCGCGTCGAGCGGCTCGGTGACCCGGATGCCGGCGACCACATCCTCGCCCTGCGCGTTGCGGAGGAAGTCACCGTACGGACGCGCCTCGCCCGTCGCCGGGTCACGCGTGAATGCGACGCCGGTGCCGGAGTCGTCGCCCTTGTTGCCGAACACCATCGTCTGGACGTTGACCGCGGTGCCGAGGTCGTCGGGGATGCTCTCCATCCGCCGGTAGATCTTGGCGCGCTCGCCGTTCCACGACTTGAAGACGGCCTCGATCGCGTAGCGCAGCTGCTCTTGCGGATCTTGCGGGAAGTCGAGACCGGCCTCGACCTTGACGATGCCCTTGAACGTCTCGACGAGTCCGCGCAGGTCGTCGGCCGACAGCTGAGGATCGGTCTCGACGCCGCGCTCGTGCCGCAGCTCTTCGAGCGCCTTCTCGAAGCGCTCACCGTCGATGTCGAGCACGATCTTGCCGAACATCTGCACGAACCGGCGATACGAGTCGAAGGCGAAGCGCTCGTTGTCGGTCTGCTTCGCGAGGCCGTTCACCGACACGTCGTTGAGGCCGAGGTTGAGGACCGTGTCCATCATCCCGGGCATCGAGAACGGCGCACCCGACCGCACCGACACGAGCAAGGGGTCGGCCTCGTCGCCGAGGCGCTTGCCCATCTTCTGCTCGAGTGCGTCGCGCGCCTTGGCGACCTCGTCCATGAGCCCATCGGGCAGCGTGTCGCCGCCACCCATGTACGCCTTGCACGCGTCGGTGGTGATCGTGAAGCCAGGCGGCACGGGCAGCCCGAGGTTCGTCATCTCGGCGAGGTTGGCTCCCTTGCCGCCGAGCAGGTACTTCTGCTCCTTCGAGCCTTCCTCGAAGGCGTGGACGTACTTCACCTGAAGGCCGCTCCCTGCGTGTCCGGAACTGACGAGCGTAACGGAGGGCGAGACCGACCTCGCCCCCCAGCTAGCCGTCGACGACGATCGTCTTGGCGAAGCGGTCGTGCATGCCCTGAAGGTTCGGGTTGCGCGGCCAGCTCATCACGACGAACAGCACGATGATGAACGCGAACGACTGAAGACCCGGCATCGCCGCGCCCAAGAACGTCGACAGCATCATGCCGGCGACGACCGGCAGCGCGTACCGGAGCATTGCGCCGCGCAGACGAAGCCGCGAGCCGTCCTGGTTCACCGCACGGATCTGCATCAGCTTCTTCCCGAGCGTGCGCCCGCTGATGACACTCGAAGGCACCAGGTAGAGGAGCAACACCAGGATCAGCAGCAGCTGCACCACGATCTGACCGCCGGCCCGGTTCTTGTCGACATCGCTGTACTTGTCGGTCAGCTTGTCGGTGTTCTTGTCGAGCCGGTCTTCGACGTTGCTCTCACCGGTCGCGAAGCTCACGTTCGACTGGCGACAGTCTCGGTTGCCCTCGACCCGCTCGATCCGTGCGATCGTCGTGCGATCACGGTCTGCTTCGGCGTTCATCTCGTCGTAGCAATCGACGATGTGCTCGAGACGCTTCGTCTCTTTCGGGTACTGGTCGTCGACGTACGCGCGGCCCGCAACCGAGAGTCCGTTGAACAAGAAGAACAGGACGACGAGGTCGATGATCATCGCGATCGAACGCGCTCGGGACGGCGGAGGCTGCACGTTGGCCGGCCAGGACGCGGGCTTGGGGAGCGGCTCGGGCGAGAACATGCCCGGTGCTCGCTGGTACGGCTGGCGGTCGCCCCGGTTGCGCGCGGTCGCACGGGCCGGGGTGCGGTCCTCGGCCACCGCGTCCTCGGACGCGGCGTCGTCGACGGCCGCGCCACCCATCTCGAGCGTGGCGTCGTAGCGACCCCGCTGGTACGGATCGCTCAGCACCCCCCACGCGCCGCGGATGCTGGCCTCCTCACGCCGGAAGCCGTCGATCGAGGTCTGGTCGGGCTTCTTGTTCGACTGCTCGCGCTGGACGTCGGCGTGCACCTCGGCCAGCCGGGCCTGGTAGGCGTCGCGGACGGCGTCCTTGTCGGCCGAAGGCTCGACACCGAGCACGTCGTAGTGGGTCAGGTCTTCGCTCACGCTGCCATGCGCTCCTGGAGGTACGCGACGAGGGCGTCGATCGACACGCGATCCTGCTTCATGGAGTCACGGTCCCGCACGGTCACCGCCCGGTCGTCGAGGGTCTCGAAGTCGACCGTCACGCATGCGGGCGTGCCGATCTCGTCCTGCCGACGGTAGCGGCGCCCGATCGATCCTGCCGCATCGACATCGATCTGGAAGTGCGGGCGCAGCAGGCCGGCCACCTCCCGGGCGACCGGCACGAGCTTCTCCTGCTTGGAGAGGGGCAGCACCGCAGCCTTGATCGGCGCCAGGCGCGGGTCGAAGCGGAGCACGGTGCGCTTCTCGAGCTTGCCCTTCTCGTCGGGAGCTTCGTCCTCGTCGTAGGCGGCAAGGAGGAACGCCAGCAGCGCGCGGTCGGCGCCGAGAGCGGGCTCGATCACGTGCGGCACGTAGCGCCGGTCGCTCTCTTGGTCGAAGTAGACGAGCTCCTCACCCGAGAACTTGGCGTGCTGAGCGAGGTCGAAGTCACCGCGGTTCGCGATCCCCTCGAGCTCACCCCATCCCCACGGATATTCGAACTCGACGTCGGACGTGCCCTGTGAGTAGTGCGACAGCTCTTCGGTGTCGTGCGGTCGCAGACGCAGCTTCGACTCGGGCACGCCGAGATCGGTGAACCATCGCAGCCGCTCCTGGCACCAGTATTCGTACCAGCGCGGACTGTCCTCGGGCGGCACGAAGAACTCCATCTCCATCTGTTCGAACTCACGAGTCCGGAAGATGAAGTTTCCTGGCGTGATCTCGTTGCGGAACGACTTGCCGATCTGCGCCACTCCGAACGGCAGCTTCCGGCGCGACGTCGTCTGCACGTTCGCGTAGTTCACGAAGATGCCCTGCGCCGTCTCCGGTCGCAGGTAGGCGACCGATGCGTCGTCCTCGACGGGGCCCACGAACGTCTTGAACATCAGGTGGAACTGGCGCGCCTCGGTGAACGAGTCCTTCGCGCCGCAGTTGGGGCACGCACCAGACTCCGGCAGGTGGTCGGCGCGGAACCGCTCCTTGCAGTTGCGACAGTCGACGAGCGGGTCGGTGAACGTGGCGAGGTGGCCGCTCGCCTCCCAGACCTTGGGAGCCATGAGGATGGCCGCGTCGAGCCCCACGATGTCGTCGCGCAGCTGGACCATCGATCGCCACCACTGGTCCTTCACGTTGCGCTTCAGCAGCACACCGAGCGGCCCGTAGTCCCACGTCGAGCGGAAGCCGCCGTAGATCTCGCTCGACGGGAAGATGAACCCGCGCCGCTTGCACAGGTTGACGACGCGATCCATCAGATCTTGCTTGGCCATGAGCACACGATCGTACTGGGAGGCCCTGGTGGCCTCCCCGTCACAAGAGGGCTGCGGACTTCAGTCGGCGTTCGGATTGGTGCTCGAGGGCGGCGATGGCGAGCCGCTCGATCTCGTGGAGCAGCGGTGGTGGCGGTGGCGACGACAGCACGCCGTTGAGCCCGCCGCCGACCACGCGCCCGACCACATCGAGCGCCTCGGGCGTGATGCGACGCCCACCGTGCCGACCGCACGGCTCGCACAGCACCCCGCCGTCGTCCAGGTCGAACGCGACGAAGGGCTCCCGTGCACCGCAGCGCGCGCACGCATCGAGCGCGGGGTGGAAGCCCTCGAGCGAGAGCAGCTTCCAGAAGAAGGCGGCGCTCACCATGGGCGACGGCTGGGTGGCCAACGTCTTCAGCGCGCCGACCAGCATGCGGTACAGGCCGACGTTGCGCTCTCGCTCCTGCGCGACCTGGTCGACGGCCTCCAGCATCGAGATGGCGTGGGTGAGCGCGGCGTAGGTGTCGCGCAGCTGCCGGTTCGCGTCGATGGTCTCGACCTGGGTGACGACGTCGAGCTCGCGGCCCCGGTAGCACTGGAACACCACGTGGGTGGTGGGCTCGAGCCGAGCCCCGAACCGACTCCCCGGCCGGCGGACGCCCTTGGCCACCGCGCGGACCTTCCCGTTGCCCTGGGTCATGAAGCTCACGATGCGGTCGGCCTCGCCGAGCTTGATCGTGCGCAGCACGACGCCCTGATCGCGATAGAGGCGACTCACACTGGTCGACTCCGCTCCGGCGTCCCGGCCGTCCGGCCACGCCTCCGCTTCGTCTCCTGCATCACAGGAGTGTAACTACAGCCGTGTGATCCTGCCTGTGCCCCTCAGGCTCCCTCGATTGCTCCGAAGCGGCGCTCTCGTTGCTGGAACTCCTGCACCGCGGCGAACAGGTCGGCCCGGCGGAAGTCGGGCCACAACGTGTCGGTGAACACGAGCTCGGCGTACGCCAGCTGCCACAGGAGGTAGTTGGAGATGCGGTACTCCCCCGACGTTCGCACGAGCAGGTCAGGGTCAGGCATGTCCGCGGCGTACATGTGGCGAGCGATGACCTTCTCGTCCACCTTGGCGGGGTCGAGCTTCCGGGCCCGCGCCTCGGTTGCGATCGACCGGATGGCGTCGACGAGCTCTGCCCGCCCGCCGTAGTTGAACGCGAACGTCAAGGTCATGCGTCGGTTGCTGTGCGTGAGCGCTTCGGTGTCCTCGATGTGTCGCAGCACGCGCTTGGGCACGCGTCCCCCGCGCCGGCCGATGAAGCGCACACGGACGCCGCGCTCGTTGAGATCGTCACGGCGACGCAGCAGCAACGACTCGTTGAACCGCATCAGAAACCGGACTTCGTCGAGCGGACGACGCCAGTTCTCGGTAGAGAACGCGAACACGGTCATCCACTTGAGGCCGATCTCCAACGCACCTTCGACGGTGTCGAACAGCGCTTCTTCACCGGCCGCGTGACCGTCGGTGCGCTTGAGCCCGCGCCGCTTCGCCCAACGGCCGTTGCCGTCCATGACGATCGCGACGTGACGAGGGATCCGTGACGCGTCGAGATCGGCCGCGGCGGTCATTGCGCGCACGCTACCGGTACGATCCCGCGCCGTGCGCTGGACGGCGATGGTGAACCCGACCGCGGGGCGGGGGCGCACCCGCAAGCTCCTGCCCCAGCTCGAGCGCACCTTCGCGGAGCACGACGTGACCGTGCACGTCTCGCACGACACCGCCGACGGGCAGCGTGCCGCACGCGACGCATTCGGTCGCGGGGAGGGCGTCGTTGCATGCGGTGGCGACGGGACCGTGAGTGCGCTTGCCGCGATCGCCGCAGCTGAAGACGCGCCACTGGCGATCGTTCCCACGGGTGCGGGGAACGACCTGGCCCGTCATCTCGGGATCGACTCGCGCACTCCGCTCGACGCGATCACTCTTCTCGATGCCGGCGTCACGACCCGAATCGATCTCGGCCGCGCTGCGGCGGCGGACGGCACCGACACGATCTTCACGACCGTGGCCAATGCCGGCTTCGACGGCGAAGCCAACCGCTGGGCCAACGAAGTGCGCTGGGTGAGCGGCACCCCGCTCTATGTGCTCGCGATGCTTCGAACCCTCGCCTCGTACCGACCGGTTCCGATGCGCGTCTGCGCGGACGCCACGGTGTGGGAAGGCAAGGCATGGCTCGTCGCGGTGGGCAACACGCGCTGGTACGCGGGCGGGATGATGATCACACCCGATGCCGCGGTCGATGACGGCCTTCTCGATGTCTGCATCGTGGAAGACGGGCCAAAGCTCGAGCTGTTGCGTCGGTTCCCGCGGGTGTTCAAGGGCACGCACACGTCGCTCGACAAGGTGACGACGATGCGAGGAGAGTCGGTCGAGGTCGCCGCGCCGGATTCGGGACTGGATCTGTGGGCCAGCGGCGAACGCGTCGGCCCGCTGCCGGCGCGACTTACGGTGAAGAAGTGGTCGTTGGCGGTGGTGGTGCCTCGCCCGGCGGCGGACCCTCCAGGACGATGACGCTGGCCTCCATGCCTTGCGCTCGGTGGCCGGGGATGGAGCAGTAGATCGTGTACTCACCCGGCTCGAGCTCGACCTTGCTCCGCTCGGGACCAGGGGTCTTCAGAATGAAACCCGAGAGCTCAGGGAGGTCGAACAGCAGGTTGTGGCCGGGGGCGCCGTCGTACACCACGCCGATGATCCCGGCGGCGTCGACCGTGTACTCGGTGTCATCGAAGGTCGTGTTCGCATTGGCTTGCACCGCGAGCTGCGCGACCGGTGGCCCTGCTGGGGGCGTGTAGCCGGACGCCTCGCCGCCTTCTTCGTTCTCGGTCGTGCCGACGGTGATGATCCCGGCCGTCACGACGATCATCAGCAGCGTCGACACGAGCATCACGCTCGATCCGGTGCGGAGTCGGCTCGCGGCCGACATGAGCGCGGCACCAGCCATGATCGAGATGGTCACGATCATGACGATGATGAGTGCGCCGTTCTTGCCACCCGCGAGGAACGAGCGGGAGAGGTTGATCACCCACACCGCGATCGCCAGCCCGGAGAGGATCGGTAGCGCGAGCGGGAGGATGCCGCGCGTCCACAATGGCTCGTTGCGCGTGGGCGCGCCGCCGTCGAGCGCGGGGGGCTCGGGGGGAGCGTCCGATGTGGCGTCGCCCGCGTCGGCCGCGGGCGGCTGCTCTTCGGCCTCTTCGGACAGGACGTCGGTCTCGGTCGTGGTCATCGACTCATGCCTTGCTCGGCGCCTGCGGTGCGCATCTGCTCGAGCTCACGCTCGAGCTCGCGACGGATCTGCCTGGGCTCGTTGCGTCGGTCCTCGTCGGCCGCCCACTTGAAGAAGATTACGGCGATGAGCAACCACAGCAAGGATCCGGCCCCGAGCTTCATGATGAGTCCCGCCGTCTGCTGGTCTTCGAGCGTCGACAGCCCCCAGATGTGCGGCAGCCCTTCGTAGACCCGGTACAGCGGCGTCTGACCGAAGGTGAGGAAGGAGGCCGGGATCGTCGGCACGATCGACTGCAAGAAGAGGAACACGGCTCGCGTCGGTGGTGCGAGCCGCGGGATCTCGGGGAGTGGGCTCAGCACCGGCATCCACACGACCAGCGACGAGACGAAGATCAGCACGTGCACCGCGAAGTGGAGCGGGTGGGATGCGATGCTCTCGTTCACGAGCACGGGCCAGTGCGTGAGCACCAGCACCAGGTTGAAGATGATGAGCGCGGGCAGGAAGCGCGACAGCGACCGCGTCGCTCGGAACAGCGGGCCGGGCGGGCGGAGCATCCAACGGGCGAGCCACCCCGGTGTACCCAGCAGCAGCAACGGCGTCGCCACCATCGAGATCAGCAAGTGCTGCACCATGTGCACGCTGTACGTCGAGCCCTCGGCGACGTCGTGCACCGGCCAGTCCGCCGCGACCCACAGCGCGGCGACCCCGAGACCGAAGCACACCACCTGCAAGCGCGTCACCGGCGATTCGCCGGCGCGGACGCAGCGCGGACCGACGTGCCGCACGATCAGCCAGTAGCCGACGGTGATCACCGCGACGAGCAGCCAGATGTCGGGGTGCGGATGCCAGTCGGCGACGTTCCCCGCGCCGTGAGCCAGCACCGCCATGTCGGTCAGAAGACGTTGAGGGTCGCCAGCGCGATCACGTACACGATCATCGCGAGGATGATCCCGAGCACGAAGAAGCGCCGGAAGATCGGGAGGTCGGTGCGCAGGTGCATGAACCACGCCGCGACCAGCGCGAACTTCAAGACGGCCATGCCCATCAGCAGCACGACGATGAGCGCGTCGGGGATGTCGCCTTCGGTGTAGGAGACCGCGATCTCGATTGCCGTGACCACGCACAGGATCACCGCGATGAGCACGTACTGGAGCGGTGTGGGGTGCGGTCGAACTTCCCGCTCTCGGCGCTGCGGGCCGGGCCGCTCGGGCCCCGGTTCGCTGCGACGCAGGGTACCTGCGTCGCGGCCGCTCACCTCAGCCTCCGCCTCCTCGAGACGCGCGAGTCCCGTTTCAGGGGTCGGCTCGGTCATCCGCCGCCAGGCGCCGCGGGCTGCGGCACCAGGTAGATCACGGTGAAGATCACGATCCACACGACATCGACGAAGTGCCAGTAGAGGCCGGCGATCTCGACCTTCTCCGAGTCACCCTGCTTCAGACGGCCCTGCGATGCCATCCCCCAGAGCGACATGAGCCAGATGATCCCGGCGGTCACGTGCGCGCCGTGGAAGCCGGTGAGGATGAAGAAGGTCGACCCGAACAGGTTCGTGTTCAGGTTGAGCCCTTCGTGGTTGAACTCGGTGAACTCGAACACCTGACCGGCGATGAACGTGGCGCCGAGCAACGCGGTGGCCAACAGCCAGATCCGCAGCCGGCGCTCGTCTCCGCGCTGGATGGCCGCGAGCGCGAGCACCATCGTGAGCGAGCTCATGAGGAGGATGAACGAGGTCGCCGACGTGAACGGGATGTCGAACAGCTCCTTGGGCCCGGGGCCGACCTTGTCGCGACCTCGGTAGAGCAGGTACGTCGCGATGAACGCTCCGAAGAAGAGGCAGTCCGACGCGAGGAAGATCCACATCGCCAGCTTGGTGTTGGGCACCCCGGTGGCCGTCGCATGCGGGTCGTGACCCGGCGACGCACCGCGATGCGCGGGTGCCCCGATCTCGGTCGTCTGCTCGATCGTCGCCATCGCTGACCTCAGTGCACCGGCTCGGGAACGCGCGCCGGCGCCCCGCCGCCATGGTCGGACTCGTCTGGTTCCGTGCCTGGTTCGATCGCCCAGGCGTACAGGCCGTACAGGAGCACGACCACGCCCACACCGAGCCACGCGAAGCTGTGGTACACGGCGGCGTAGCCGAGCGGGAGCAAGCCGAGGCCCGTGATCAACGGGTAGATCGACGGTGAGGGCATGTGGATGCCGTCGTGATGGCCGTCGCCCTCCGCTGCGGCGGCGGCGCCACCGCTCGGCAACGGCATGAGCCGTCCCTCTTCGTCCTCGGTGTACTTGTGGTGCCAGTGCGCGTCGCGCCCCTCGATCTCGGGGATGTCGGCGAAGTTGTAGTCCGGCGGCGGTGAGGTCGTCGTCCATTCGAGGGTGCGGCCGTCCCACGGGTCGTCGCCAGCGACGGCGCCACGCTTCAGCATGATCGACACGATGATGTTGGCGAGGAAGATCAGGGTCGAGACGGCGATGACGAACGCGCCAATCGTCTCGACGAGGTTCCAGGCGTCCCAACCGAGCCCTGCGTCGTACCGGTAGGTGCGACGCGGCATCCCGTAGAGACCGACGAAGTGCATCGGGAAGAACGTGAGGTTGAACCCGATCAGCATCGTCCAGAAGTTGATCTTCCCGACGCGCTCATCGAGCATCCGGCCGTACACCTTCGGGAGCCAGTAGTAGAAGCCACCAAACACCCCGAACAACAGACCGCCGAAGAGCACGTAGTGGAAGTGCGCCACGACGAAGTAGGTATCAGTCTGCTGGGTGTCCGACGGCACCACGGAGTGCAGCACCCCAGAGAGGCCACCGATCGTGAACATCGCGATGAAGCCGAGCGCGAAGAGCATGGCGGTGGTGAGACGGACTGCGCCACGCCACACCGTGGACAACCAGTTGAAGATCTTCACGCCGGTGGGAACCGCGATGAGCATCGTCGACACGCCGAAGGCTGAGATCGCGACCGGACCGAGCCCCGTGGCGAACATGTGGTGTGCCCACACGCCCCAGCCGAGGAAACCGATCGCGATCCCCGAGAACACCACGACCGAGTACCCGAACAAGGGCTTGCGCGAGAACACCGGCAGGATCTCCGACACGATGCCCATGCCGGGCAGGATCAGGATGTACACCTCGGGATGGCCGAACAGCCAGAAGAGATGCTGATACAGCAGCGGATCGGCGCCGGCCGAGGCTTGGAAGAACAGCGAGCCGTAGTTGCGGTCGAAGAAGACCATGATCAGCGCGACCGTGATGATCGGCATCGCGAACACGGTGAGGAACGCGACGACGAGCATCATCCACACGAACACCGGCATGCGCATGAGGGTCATGCCCGGCGCTCGCAGGTTGAGGATGGTGACGATGAAGTTGATCGCGGACGTCGTGGACCCGATCCCGAGCATGACGACACCGACGGTCCAGAAGTCGGGGCCGCGCCCGGGGAGGAACCCGGCGGTGAGCGGCGTGTCGGTGAGCGGGGTGTAGCCGAACCACCCGCCGTTGGGCACGCCGTTGATGCCGGGAATCCAACTCGAGTACAGGAAGATGCCGCCGGCGACGACGACGTAGAACCCGAACGCGTTCAAGCGCGGGAACGCGACGTCGCGGGCGCCGATCATGATCGGCACGAAGTAGTTCGCGATGCCGACTGCCATCGGCATGCCCACGAGGAAGACCATGGTGGTGCCGTGCATCGTGAACAGCTCGTTGTACTGCGCGGCAGTGACGACGGTGCCATTCGGTCCGGCGAGCTGGAGACGGATCAGCAGCGCCTCGAGTCCACCGACGAGGAAGAAGAGCATCGCGGTGGCGCAGTACATGATGCCGATCTTCTTGTGGTCGATCGTGGTGAACCACGAGAAGGCGCCAGTGGTCTTGGTCGGTCGACGCAGCAGCAGCGGCCGCCGCTTCACCGTCGTCAGCGCGCCAGCCACGGTCGTCATCTTCTCCCGCTCTCGGCCCTGCGGGCCGGGCCGCTCGGGCCACAGCTCACTGCGGCGCAGGGTACCTGCGCCGCGGGCGCTCGCCTCTCGTTCGTCACGTCAACGAGAGTAGGTAGTCGGCCAGGATCTCGGCTTCTTCATGCTTCATCGCCGGGAAGCGCTGCCCGTCAGCGCCCTCCGGCGGGTTCTTCGTGAACGATGGCATGCCGACGCAGATCGCACCTTCCACGCTGCCCGGCGAGCCGAGGCGACAGTCGTCGGACTGCATCGGGATGAGCGACGGGGCGTCGAGCAACCACTCGATGAGCCGCTCCCGCGTGAGCTCGTAGTAGCCGCTCGCGAACACCTCGCGGCTCGCGAAGTGCGTGAGGTTCGGGCCGTAGGTGCTGAGGCTCGAGTCCTCCGAGGTGTGGCAGTTGGTGCACTGGAACTTGGCGGTGAAGAGCTCTTCCACGTCGCTCGAGTCGTCGAGTGCGACCTCGGCGTCTGCGCGCTGGGCTTCGAGCCAGGCCTGGTACTCCGACTCGCTCTGTGCGATCACGCGGAACTTCATGTTCGCGTGCGACAACCCGCAGTACTCCGCGCACTGCCCCACGTACACGCCCTCCTCGTCGGCCCGGATCTTCAGCTGGTTCTCGCGTCCCGGGACGACGTCGCGCTTCCCGGCGAGCTCGGGCACCCAGAAGCTGTGCAGCACGTTGCATCCTGGGGTCTCGGTACCCACGGTGTTCGGCAACGACTCGTCACATGCGGTAAGGGTGACGAGCACGTCGCGATCGACGGGGATGTGCATGTCGTTGGCCGTCACGACCTTCTTGCCGTTGTCGTCGCGCGGGTAGTCGAACTGCCACCACCACTGCTTGGCGACCGCGGTGACCTCGACGGGGTTGATCGGCTCCTCGTCGAGGCTGAAGATCGTGCTCACCGTCGGGACGGCGACGGCGAGGAGGATGACGGCCGGGAGGATCGTCCAGCCGATCTCGAGCGGGGTGCTGCCGTGGGTCTGCTTGGGACGCACATCCTCGCCCTTGCGCGTCCGGAACTTCACCGCGACCAACACCGTGGCTGCGACGACCAGCACTCCGATGACGACCGAGACCCAGAACACCGGGCCGAAGAGGTCGTCGATCTTCTCCGCGTACTCGCCCTTGGGACGCAGCGGGTTCTGGCGGTTCTCCGGGCCCGACTCGGTGGAGCACGCGGTCAGGACCAACGCCAGGGTCGCGAGCGCCGGGATCCACCATCGCGTGTGGAGCTCCCGGCGCGTGCGCTGCAGCCTCATCTTCCCCGGTGTCGGTGAACCTTGGCCAATGCGCCCGACCCCCGAGCGCGTCGGCACTCTACCGCCGGGTTCTTCAGGATCAGCAAACCAACCCCCCGCTCTTGGCGCTGCGCGCCCGGCCGCTCGGGCCCCACTCGCTGCGTCGCACGATACGTGCGCCGCGGCCGCTCGCAGCGGCACACGGGGGGGGCGGGGGGGCGGGGGCGGGTCAGTAGCCCAGGCGGTCGAGCGCGTGGGGGCGGCGCTGCCAGTCGCGATCCACCCGGACCGCGGTCTCGAGGAAGACCCGCGTCCCGAGGAGCGCCTCGAGCTCGTGGCGGGCGGCGGTCGCCGCGTCCTTGAGGACCGACCCGTCCCGGCCGATCACGATCCCCTTCTGCGAGTCCCGCTCGACTCGCACCACCGCTCGGAGCCGGAGCACGTCATCGGGGTGACGGCGATCGTCGTCGAGGTCGTCGATCGGCTCCACCTCCACCGTGATCGAGTGCGGGACCTCATCTCTCGTCACGCGCAGCAGCTGCTCGCGCAGCAGCTCGGCGGCGATGAAGAGCTCGGGCTGATCGGTCACGACACCTTCGGGGTAGTACTGCGGACCTTCCGGCAGCCGGGGTTCGAGCTCCGAGAGGAGCGCGGCGACGCCTTCGCCGGTGCGCGCCGACACCGGCACGAACGCGTCGAAGTCACCAAGCTCGGCCGCGGCACTTGCGAGGTGGCTCGCGATCGCGGCCTTGTTCGCGGCATCGATCTTGTTGACCACGAGCACGACGGGCGACGCCGCGGCGTGCGCGAGCTCGCACACGAAGCCGTCGCCCCGACCGATCGGCTCACTCGCGTCGATCACGACGCAGATCGCGTCAACTTCGTCGAGTGACGCGCGAGCACGCTCGTTGGTTCGTTCCCCGAGCGCGGTGCGTGGCTTGTGCAGTCCGGGTGTGTCGAGGAAGACGATCTGGGATGACGACGTGGTGCGGACACCACGAATGGTGGTGCGAGTCGTCTGTGGCTTCGCGGACGTGATGGCGACCTTGGTGCCGACGAGCTGGTTGACGAGGGTCGACTTCCCGACGTTCGGGCGCCCGACGATCGTGACGAACCCCGATCGAAAGCCCTCAGCTGCTGGACCCTGGGATCCGGGACTCGCGGTCACGACGACTGGGTCGCGTCCGCTTCCTCCGCCTCCTTGGGAGGAACGGCGAGGCGCTTGATGCGCACCGACGCGATGCGCCGGCCCTGCACGCGCTCGGTCGTGAACTCGAAGCCCTGGAAGCGCACCTTCTCGCGCGGCTCGGGCACATGCCCCATGAGGTTGAGGACCAGTCCGCCCACGGTGTCCCACTCCTCGTCGGGCAGCTCGGTACCCAGCTCTTCGGAGAGGTCGTCGATGGAGAGGTTGCCCGGCACCCGCACGGTGCCGTCGGGCAGTCGGACGACCCCGGGCTCTTCGACGTCGTACTCGTCGACGATCTCGCCGACGATCTCCTCGAGCAGGTCTTCCAGCGTGACCAGCCCGGCGGTGCCGCCGTGCTCGTCGACGACGATCGCCATGTGGAACTTCCTGCTCTGCATGTCGCGCAGCAGCTCGGCCAGACGCTTGGTCTCCGGGACGAACACTGCTGTACGCAGCGAGGCGCGCACTGGCTCCTTGCCTCCACCCGCACGCGCTCGACCGACGAGGTCTTTGAGGTACACGAGGCCGACGATGTTGTCGGTGGTCTCTTCGTAGGCGGGGATGCGCGAGAAGCCGCCACCGATGGCCCGCTCGATGCCCTCTTCGACCGTCGCGTCGGCCTCGATGGCGACCATGTCGGGGCGTGGCTTCATCACCTCGCGCACGACCGCGTCGCCGAACTCGAAGATCGAGTGGATCAGCTTTCGTTCCTCGCGCTCGATCGCCTGCTCGTCGGCGGCCACGTCGGCCATCGTGCGGAGGTCTTCTTCGGTGACGAACGGTCCCTGCTTCAGACCGCGGCCGGGGAGCAAGACGTTCGCGAGCCCGATCAGACCGCGCGACAAGAAGTGGAGCGGCTTGAACCACGTGATCGCGTGCAGGAACGGAGACGCAAGCAGTGCGGCCCGGTCGGTGTGCTGCACCGCGTACGTCTTGGGCGCCACCTCACCGATCACGAAGAACACGACGATCTGGAGGACGAGGCCGATCGCGACTCCCAACCCACCGAACTGGCCGTCGAGCAGGATTCCGAGCAGCGACGCGCTCGTGAGCTGCGACACGAGCACGAAGAGAAGGATCGCGTTCAGCGTCTGCTCCGGCCGCTCCAGCATCTCGGCCAGCCGGGCCGCACCCTTCTTCCCCTCCTCGGCAAGCGTGATCGCCCGAATGCGGTTCATCCGCACGAACGCCGTCTCGGCAACCGCGAGGAACACCGAGAACAGGAAGAGGAGGACGACAGCGACCAGGATCAGCCAGTCGGTGCCACTCATCGGCCTGGGTCGACTCCGCTACGCCGTCCCGGGCGTCCGCCCACGGCTCCGCTGCGTCTCATCGGTCTGGGTCGACTCCGCTACGCCGTCCCGGGCGTCCGCCCACGGCTCCGCTGCGTCTCATCGGCCGACATCCTCTCCTGGCTCTCCTGGTTCGTGCTCGGACGCTGCGAAGCGGTCGAGCAGCTCGCGCTCACGCCGCTGCATCCGGTCGGCTTGCTCCGGCTCGGCGTGGTCGTAGTCGAGCAGATGGAGCACCCCATGGACGACCAGGAGCGCCAGCTCGTCGTCGACGGCGCGGCCATGTTCGGCGGCGTTGCGCTCCGCCACGGCCGGGCAGACCACGACGTCGCCGAGGATCACCGGGATGTCGGTGCCATCGGGTGGAGCGCCCGGGCCGCGCCCACCCTCGTCGGGTTGCCGGCCGCTCGGCGGCGCGTCGTCATCGAGGGGAAACGCGAGCACATCGGTGGGACCGGCCTCGTCGAGGAAGCGCCGGTTGAGATCGGCGATCGCTTCCTCGTTCACGAAGATGACGGAGACCTCGGCCTCCGTGGGCGCGCGCTCCTCGCGCAGCACGAGCTGGGCGAGTCGCACGAAGCGCAGGACATCGACCGTCACCGCGTCCTGCTCGTCGGCGCCGAAGACCGGCGCGGAAGGTGATGGGGTCACCAGGTCTCGATCAACGGGTCTCGGCGGCTCGCTCGTAGGCGTGCACGATGTCCTGCACGATGCGGTGCCGGACGACGTCGCCGCGATCGAGCTCGACGAACGCCAACCCCTCGATGTCGGTGAGGATGTCGCGCACCGCGAGCAGCCCCGAGCGGCCGCGCCCTTCCGGCAGGTCGATCTGGGTGACGTCACCGGTGACCACGACCTTCGAGCCGAAGCCGAGCCGCGTGAGGAACATCTTCATCTGCTCGGGCGTCGTGTTCTGCGCCTCGTCGAGGATGATGAACGAGTCGTTGAGCGTGCGGCCGCGCAGGAATGCGAGCGGAGCGACCTCGATCGTCCCGCGGTCCATGAGCCGAGCGACGACTTCGGGGTCGAGCATGTCGTAGAGCGCGTCATAGAGGGGCCGCATGTACGGGTCGACCTTCGCCAGCATGTCGCCGGGTAGGAAGCCGAGTCGCTCGCCGGCCTCGACTGCGGGCCGAGTGAGGATGATCCGGTTGGCTTCCTTGGCTTGCAGTGCCTGCACCGCGAGCGCGACGGCAAGGTAGCTCTTGCCCGTACCCGCGGGACCGATCGCGAAGGTGACGGTGTTCGCGGCAACGGCGTCGACATAGCGCTTCTGACCTGCGGTCTTCGGTCGCACCGGCTTGCGACCCTTGAGCACCTCGGTCGCGAGCACTTCCGACGGGCGCTGATCAGCCTTGAGCATCTCGATGGTGCGACCGATGCCATCTCGATCGAACGTCTGACCGCGCTCCAGCAGCAGCACGAGCTCCTCGAAGAGACGACCGACCCGTTCGGCATCCTCTGCCTCGCCGGTGACGGTGATCTCGTTCCCGCGCACATGGATGGTGACGGGGAAGGCCGCCTCGACGAGCTTGAGCAGCTCATCGCGCTGGCCCAGCAGATCCACCATCAGGTGGTTGCCAGGAACCAGGACCTTCAGCTGCGTCGAAGACGGTGCGGACACGGCGCGCCAAGGGTAGTGGCGCCCCAGAGGCGCAGCATCAGGGAGCTATGAGCCGACGCGCAGGCCCAGCTGCTGCAGGTGGTCGCTGAACTCCTCGGGCTTGCGCCCGAGCACCGCGGCGAGGACGCGCACGTCGTCGCGACGGATGGTGAGCATGCGGCCGTTGAAGTCCTCACGCTGGCGCTGGATGGTGGCTGCATAGCGGGAGAGCACCGCAGCGTCGGGGTGCTCGAGCTGGTTGAGACGCACCAGGTCGAGCGTCATGTTCGCCGGCGTGGTCTCTGCCCGGGTGAGGTCGATCTCGACCTCGACCGTCCCGTCTTTGGGCAGCAGCTGATCGGCGGGGACGTCGTAGAGCTCGGCCAGCCGCATGAGGCGGCCTACCGACAGTGCTCGTTCCCCCCGCTCATAGGCCCCCAGCACGGAGGCCTTGAACTCCTGCCCGGAGCGGGCTTCCACGTCGTGCAAGGACAACCCCTGCTGACGCCGAATCGCCCGCAACCGCTCACCGATCTGAGCGCTCGTTCGGCTCACCCTGCTCTCCCCAACCTCAACAAACCCCGCGCGGAGCGTACCAAAAATGGCGGCGAGACGCTCACCCTCCGTGACCCCCCGCCGGCGGGACCCCTGCCTTGGGGACAGCGTGGCTCGGACGCCGACCGGCGGTCAAGACGGCGGCGCCCGCCACTGCCGCCGTCTCGGCGCGCAGCACATGGGGACCGAGGGCCAGCCGAGGGGCGTCTTCCATGGCCTCGAGCTCCTCGTCGGCGAGGCCCCCTTCGGGCCCGACCACGAGGGTCCATCCCTTGTCGCCGGGCTCTGGAAGATCCTCGGCGGGTCCTCCATCGGGGTGAGCAAGGACTACGCCCGCGACGCCTCGCAGGTGCTCAAGGGGCATGGGATCACCGATTCGCGGGAGGCGCGTCCGGCGAGACTGCAACGCAGCCTCGCGAGCGACCCGGCCGAACCGGTCGGCCGCGGTCGCAATCCGCGCCGTGTCCCACTGGACCACCGATCGCCCACCGAGCAGTGGTGTGATCTCGTCGACTCCGAGCTCAGTGAGACGTGCAACAACGGTCTCTGGCTTCTGCCCCTTGGTCAGGGCGAAGGCGACGTGCAGCCGGGGCAGGAGACCGGGCTCCATTCGCATCGAGCCATCACCTTCGAGGGTCAGGTCCGACCGGGTCACGGCGACTATGCGATACGGCCGCCACCGGCCACTGCCGTCAGACACCGTGACGCGCTCGCCCGCGCGCAAACGACGCACTCGCGCCAAGTGGTGCGCGTCGTCACCGCCGATCTGCAACGACTCGCTCAGCATGCCGTCGACGAGCACATGCGCCGCCGCGTGTTCGCGCGCCGCCCATGCCAACTTGAGTGACGCCATGTGCGTCTAGCGGAACGCGGAGCGGATGCGCGAACCGAGCCCCTTCTCGGGTGGCGCGACGTCTTCACCGCGCAGCTCGGCGAGCTGGTGCAGCAGCGCGGCCTCTTCGTCGGAGAGCCGCGTGGGGACTTCGACGTCGACGCGCACGAGGAGATCGCCGCGCCCACGACCACGCAGTGACGGCACGCCGGCGCCCTTCACGCGGAAGATCTGCCCCGGTTGCGTCCCTGGTGGGACCGTGAGCTCTGTGGACCCGTCAAGCGTGGGGATCGCGAGGAGCGCGCCGAGGCTTGCTTGTGCAACGGACACCGCGTGGGGGTGGAGCAAGTCGTCGCCGTGGCGTTCGAAGTGCTCGTGTGGTGCGACCCGCACGGTGACGTACAGGTCGCCGGGCGCACCGCCGCGCGCCGCGGCAGGACCGCGACCGGCGAGTCGGAGTCGCTGCCCGTCATCGACCCCGGCGGGCACCTCGACGTCGATCGTGCGGCTGGCCTGCACTCGGCCGTCGCCGCGGCAGTCCTTGCACTGCGAGAGGATCCTTCGCCCAGTGCCGTCGCACACGCCGCAGGGCGCGGCGGTCACGATCTGCCCGAGGATCGACCGACGCACCTGGCGCACCTCACCCGTGCCGCTGCAGGCGTCGCAACGGCTCGGATGGGTGCCCGGCTCACAGCCTGAGCCGTCGCAACGGCTGCACTCGACGGGCAGCCGGGCTTCGATGGTGTGGGTCGTTCCGAACGCAGCAGCCTCGAGCGTGAGCTCCACGATGGCTTCGGCGTCGGGACCGCGGGTGGGGCCAGCACCGCGGCGGGTGCCGAACGGATCGCCGCCGAAGAACGCGTCGAACAGGTCACCGAACCCGAACGCCTCACCCGGCGCGCCTGCCGCGCCGGGACGACCTGCGCCTTCGCCGAACAGGTCGTAGCGCCGACGGCGCTCCGGGTCGCGCAGCGTCTCGTACGCGAGCGACGCCTCCTTGAAGCGCTCCTCGGCTTTGGGATCGTTGTGTCCGGAGTCGGGGTGGTACTTGCGCGCGAGGTCGCGATACGCGCGCTTGATGTCGTCTTCGGTGGCAGACCGGTTGACGCCGAGGACCTCGTACAGATCGCGGCTCACGAGAGATGCCGGCCGAGCTGCTGCGACACCGCAGTGACCGCGGCCAACGCGTGCCGGTAGTCCATCCGGGTGGGACCGAGGACACCGACGATGCCGCCCGCGCCCCCTTCGGCCTCGTACGGCGCGAGGACGATGGAGCAGTCGCGCAGCTCGTCGAGCCGGTTCTCGGAGCCGATGCTCACCATGAGGCCGCGGTCGAGGAGCTCGCGTACGAGCGATACCACGACCACCTGGTGCTCGAGCATCTCGAGCAGTCGGGCTGCGCTCTCCGTTGTCGCGAACGCTTCGTGCTCGGCCGCGAGCCGACTCACTCCGCCGACGTAGAGCGGCTCGGGTGCGGTCTCGGCGGCCTGCCCCACGAGCGCTTGATGAGCCACCTGCACGACGGTGTCGGTCGCAGGATCACCACTCGTCGGTGCATCGGGCAACCGCACCCACGCGCTGCCACGGAGGCTGGCGTCGAGCGCGGCGCCCGCGGCCTGCAGACGGGCGTCGTCGGTGTCGTCGTCGAGATGGAGCGTCTGCTTCTCCACGGCACCGTTCGAGAGGACGGTGACGAGAAGCGCGACGCGCGGTTGGAGGGGCACGAGCTGCACACTTCTCACGACTGCCGCATCCGCCTCTGGCGCCATCACCATTGCCGCGTGACTGCTCACGCGCGCCAACAGGTGGCTCGTCTCGTGCAGCAGGTCTTCGAGAGCCTGATGCGCGGACGCGAAGAAGTCCGACACGACACGCTTCTGCAACGGCGGCAACCCGCCGGTGGGTGCGTAACGGTCGACGAAGAAGCGGTAGCCGAGGTCGGTGGGCACACGGCCCGCCGAGGTGTGCGGCTGCCGGAGGTAGCCCTCGCGCTCGAGGACAGTCAGCTCGTTGCGCACGGTGGCGCTCGACACCCCGAGGCCGCTGGCCTTGGCGATCGACTGCGAGCCCACGGGTTGAGCCGTCTCGACGTACTCCTCGACGACGGCCCTGAGGATGGCGGCCTTTCGCTCGTCGAGCTCTGGTTGCTCCATGGGGGGCTCCGCTCGCCCCCAGGCTGGGTGGAGGCTCGGTTGGCACTCGATGTTATCGAGTGCCAAAAGCCCTCACTCGCTCTCTGCGAGGCGGGGTACCCGCCTCGCTGCCGTTCGCTCGCTGGCGAGCGCCTCCGCTCTGCGTCGGCGCCGCGCGGTCACCCGGAAAAGGTGCCCTCCACGACCGGTTGACCGTGCGGGGCCTTGCTGCCCGACGTGGGCTCTGCGGTGATGGCGAAGCCCTCAGCATCGCGTGGGGCACGGAACCCAGCCACGTCGACATCGCGGCCGAGCACCCCGGCCGACACCATCACCTTCTCAGCGCCCGTCCCGGTGATCGCCCAGAGCTGGTACGTCTGCCCGGACTCGAGCCGCGGCAGATGCACCTCCGTGAGGAAGCCCTCGCCGTCGGGCATCGTCACCAACGTCGCTCGCGCGGCGTCGACGGACGACTCCAGGAACAGCGTGCGAGCGGTCGGGTCGGCGAGCGCGGCCATCGCCGCGCGACTCATCCCGTCCTTGCGCACGCTGCGCGTCACTGTGGCCAACCGGTCCTCTTGCTCCGACATCTCGTTCGACAGCACCACGGCCGTGATGGTCGCGGCGGCCGCACTCGCAGCGACGAGCGCCGCCATCATCCGCACCGCGATGCGGCGCCGATGGTTCGACAGCTGCAGCGGTGGTGGCGCGACCGTCAGCGCCTCCTCGATGCGAGCCCACACACCAGGGGGCGCCTCGGTCAGTGGCTGCGTGAGCAGCGCCGCCGTCTCACGGAGTGCAGCGAGCTCCTCGCGCGCATCAGGTGTGCGCGCGAGCCAAGCCTCGATCTGGTCGCGCTCGTCGCCATCGATGGCATCGAGCGCATAGGCACCGAGCAGCTCGTCGAGCTCACGGGGGGTCAGCTCTCGAGCCATGGTCCCCCCTCGTTCGTGGCACCGCTCGCGACGAGCGTCGTGCGCAATCTGCCCAAGCCGGCGCGGATGCGGCTCTTCACGGTGCCCTCTGGCTCGCCCAGCAGCTCCGCGACTTCGCGGTACGAGTGTCCGCCGAAGCACGCAAGCTCGATCGCCGCACGCTCCGACTCGCTGAGGTCCAAGAGCGCGACGCGCACGTTCTCAGCGAGCGTGAGCTGCTCGACCTCGCGCTCGATGTCGTCGTGGATCACTGGCTCCTGCGCGGCTTGCCGCTCCTCGCGTCGTCGGCGCGCCGACTCTGCGCGCACGAGATCGACGCTGCGCCCGTGGGTCTGCGCAAGCAAGAAGGCGCGCAGCGTGCCTCTGGCCGGATCGAACTTCTCCGGCTCGTTCCAGAGTCGGAGGAACACCTCTTGGATCACGTCTTCGGCGAGCGGTCGGGCGCGAAGGATGCGCAGCGCAAGCCCGAACGCGGCGCCCGCATGCCGCCGATAGGCCTCGGCGAGCGCTGGTTGGTGGAAGCGCCCAATGGCGACGACGAGCTGGGCGTCGCTGACGCTCTGGAGGTCTTCCGGTCACGATTCCCTTGTTCGGCGCATCAGGGGCTGCTGGATGGGGTGCGCACCACGGTGCCGACCACCCCCACTCTGTGTGGGCTCCTCTAGCCTGCCCCCGTGCGCCTCGCGACCCCTGCCAACGCCACCGTGACCTCGTGGCTCCGTGAGGCGACGCAGCGTCCCGCCGGGCGGCTGTGGATGCGCCGACGGATGCCCCCTGACTCCCAGCGGTGTCACCCCGAGCTCTTCGACCGATTGCACGAGCTGGCCGACCAGCTTCCTGGGACGAAGTCGCGCTACGTGATGGGCATCCCGCTGCTGGTGCATCCTGGCGACGTGGTGTTCGCGGTCGCCGGCGGGCAGAGCTGGATCTCGTTTCGGCTGCCAACACACGTGCACACCGCGGTCGTGCGCAGCGAATGAGGCCACCGCGGCTTGACCGGCGACTGGGTCGACATCGACCCGTGGCTCACTGACATGCCACCGCGTGATGGCCTCAGTCGCGTCCGCGGCTGGGCCCGCGCTGCCTACTCCTACGCCGGCGATCTGGCCCCTGGCCCACGCACCCGCGCTCGAACGCGCACGCGCAGCCGTCGCTGACTACTCGTCGAGACGGAGGGCGGCGACGAACGCTTCTTGGGGGACTTCGACGCGGCCGATCTGCTTCATCTTGCGCTTGCCGGCCTTCTGCTGCTCGAGGAGCTTGCGCTTGCGGGTGATGTCACCGCCGTAGCACTTGGCGATCACGTCCTTGCGCCGTGCCTTCACCGTCTCGCGGGCGATGATGCGGCCACCGATCGCGGCCTGGATCGGCACGTCGAACAGCTGACGCGGGATCAGCTCGCGCAGCTTCTGCGTCATTCGGCGGCCGTAGTCGTAGGACTTGTCGCGGTGCACGATCGTCGAGAACGCGTCGACCGGCACCGCGTTGAGCAGCACGTCGACCTTCACGAGATCCGAGCGTCGGTACTCCGCCGGTTCGTAGTCGAGGCTCGCGTAACCGCGGGTGCGCGACTTCAGCTGGTCGAAGAAGTCCATGACGATCTCCGCGAGCGGGATCGCGTAGATGAGCTCGACGCGGTCCTCGGAGAGGTACTCCATCTTCGTCATCTCGCCCCTGCGCGCCTGGGTCAGATCCATCACCGAGCCGACGAACTCCGTCGGGGTCAGCACCGTGATGTTGACGAACGGCTCCTCGATCGTGTCGACCTCGTTGCTGTTGGGCAGCGACGATGGGTTGTCGACGATCTCGACGCCACCCGTGTGCAGGTTGGCGAGGTACTCCACATTCGGTGCCGTCGCGACCAGCGACAGGTCGTACTCCCGCTCCAGCCGCTCGCGCACGATCTCCATGTGCAGCAACCCGAGGAAGCCGCAGCGGAAGCCGAATCCGAGCGCGCCCGACGTCTCGGGCTCGTACGTGAACGACGCGTCGTTGAGCCGAAGCTTCTCGAGCGCGTCACGCAGGTCGCCGTACTCGTCGCCGACCATGGGGTACAGGCCGCAGAACACCATGGGCTTCGGGTCGCGATAGCCGGGGAGCGCGTCACCCGGACGGGCCGCGGCGGTGACCGTCTCACCGACACGGGCTTCACCCACGTCCTTGATGCCCGCGATGAGGTAACCGACCTCACCCGGACCGAGCGATGGCACCGGCTTCGGAGCTGGGAGTCGGACTCCGATCTCTTCAGCGTCGTGCGTGGCGCCGGTCTGAAGGAAGCGGAGCTTGGAGCCACTCACAAGCGTGCCGTCGAACACGCGCATCGCGCTCACAACACCGCGGTACGGGTCGTAATACGAGTCGAAGAGCAGCGCGCGCAGCGGTGCGTCGGGATCGCCCTCGGGCGCCGGCACGCGGTCAACAACTGCGTCGAGCAGGTCGGCGACGCCCTCGCCCGTCTTGGCTGAGATGCGCAGGATGTCGTCGGCCGGAATACCCAGGACGCGCTCGACCTCTTCAGCCCGCTTGTCGGGCTCTGCTTGGGGAAGGTCGATCTTGTTGAGGGCAGCCACGATCGTCAGGTCGGCCTCGAGCGCGGAATAGCAATTGGCCAGCGTCTGGGCCTCGATCCCCTGGCTCGCGTCCACGAGCAGGATCGCCCCTTCGCACGCGGCGAGGCTGCGCGACACCTCGTACGAGAAGTCGACGTGACCAGGCGTGTCGATGAGATGCAGCACGTGGTCCTTCCAGGTGAGGCGCACGTTCTGGGCCTTGATGGTGATGCCGCGCTCGCGCTCGAGGTCCATCGTGTCGAGGTACTGCTCGCGCATGTCCCGCGGGTCGACCGCGCCGCACAGCTCGAGGATCCGGTCAGCCAGCGTGGACTTCCCGTGGTCGATGTGGGCGATGATTGACAAGGCGCGGAAGCGCTCGAGCGACGACATGAGGCGTTCAGTCTCGCAGAGGTCGCTGCGGGGGCTTCGCAGCGTGCCTGCTAGCGTGGTCCGGTCCCGAACTCGACGGAGCGCATCTCTCACCCATGGCGAACATCAAGAGCCAGATCAAGCGGAACCGGCAGAACGAGAAGCGCCGCGACCGGAACAAGGCAGTGCGCTCCGAGCTGAAGAGCCGCGTGAAGTCGGCTCGCACCGCCGTCGACTCGGGGAGCGGCGAAGCCGCGGATCAGACCCGCCTCGCGCAGAAGCGCCTCGACAAGGCGGCGGCCCGGGGCCGCATCCACAAGAACCAGGCCGCCCGGCGCACTTCGCGCCTCATGAAGCGAGCGGCGAAGAAGGCCTAGGTACGGCGCGCGGCGGCGCGAGTCGTCAATGCCGCGAGGCGAGCCACCAGCACCGCCATCACCGCGTCACCTGGGATCGCGCGGTCACCCTTGAGGTCGAGGTCCGCTCGACTGAGGTGGTCGAACGCCTGTCGGAGACCGTCGGTCCCCAGCGCACGCGCCTGCCGCAAGCGGAAGCCCGCCGCGCGTGGGTTCATGCGGCCACCCAGTGCCGCCGCGGCCGCGTCATTGCCACGGATCTCTGGATCATCGAGTCGCAGCAAGCGTCGGTAGTGGCCGTGCAGGAAGCCCATCACCTCCAGCGGATGGAGCGGCTTCGGTTGTGACGGGCTCGTGGTGGTGAGCAGTCGCTGCACGACGGCCATCGCTTCGGGGATGTCGCCGCGCTCGATCGCGTTCGTGAGATCCCACATCGGGATCGCCCCGGCTTCACCGAGATAGGGCGCGACCTCGTCGACATCGAGCTGCGCGCCGGCGCCGTGCACGGCAGCCAAGGTCTCGACCAGCCCGGGGATGAGACCCACGTCACCGCCGACGTGCGCGATGAGGAGCTTCGCCGCCGCTGCGCTGAGTGACAGGCCGGCGTCGTCGAGCTCACGTTGGAGCACATCAGTTGACTTCTCCGACTTCGGTCCAACCACATCGCCGTCCGCGCCGACGAGCTTCTCGAGCGCGCCGATCGTTGCTGACGCCTTGCGCACGGTCCCGCCCGCGACGAGCACGAGCTCCGTGGTCGGCGTCGGATCAGCGAGGTATGCCTTGAGCGCGCTGACCTCCGCCGCGGCGAGGTTGCCGACGTCGCGCACGACAACGACGCGCACGGCCGTCATCATCGGAGGCGTGTGCGCCGCGTTCAGCGCGGCAGCGAAAGGTGTGCCCGCGATCTCGCCGTCTTCGTCGGTGTCGTCATCGTCAGCTGCTTTGGCGTCGGCGGGGATGGTGAAGTCCTCCAACGCGAACGACCGGTCTTCACCGTCGAGCAGCGTCTCGACGAGTGCGGACACCGCTTCGTCGCGCAAGATCGGATCGGTCCCTTTGACGAAGTGTGCGCTCACGACGCGTCCTCCTCGTGGGCGAGGATCGCTTCGACCGTGCGACACACCTGCGCGCTCCCCGCGACGTCGTGGACCCGCACGATGCGACAGCCGTGCGCCACTCCGAACGCCACCGAAGCCAGAGATGCGCCGCGGCGAGCGTCGATCTGCAGATCTAGGAGGTCGCCGAGGAAGCGCTTGTTCGACGCCGACAGCAGCAGCGTGTAGCCCAGCGCCGCGAGCTCGTCGCCGGCGTAGAGGAGGTGAGCACTCATCTCGGGCGTCTTCCCCAAGTCGAGGCCGGCGTCGAGCGCGATCTGCTCGGGCGCGAGCCCGGCGGCCTCGGCGCGCTGCGCTCGATCGATGAGGAAGTCACGCACGTCGGCAACAAGGTCGTCGTACTTCGGTTCTGGGTCGGGGACCCGAGGGGCCAGCCGGATGTGGGTTGCGACGACCGATGCACCGTGGGTAGCCGCGACGCTGAGGTAGTCGGGATCGGCGAACCCGCTGATGTCGTTCCCCACGCATGCGCCGGCGAGACATGCCGCGTCGAGCACCGAGGCGCGCCAGGTGTCGACCGAGATCGGGACGTCGACGCGCGCGCGCAGTGCCTCGATCGCAGGCACGACTCGGTCCAGCTCTTCGGCTTCGCTGACTTCGGGTCCCGGCCCGGCCTTGACGCCACCAACGTCGAGCAGGTCGGCACCGAGCGCGGCCATCTCTTCGGCCCGGCGCACCAGTGCGTCGAGCTCGAACGTCTCGCCATGGTCGTAGAACGAGTCCGGTGTGCGGTTGAGGATGCCCATGACGAGCGTCCGATAGGTGAGGTCGACGACGCGGTCATCGAGGCGGAACGACCAGCGCATCTCGGCGGAGCATACGCCCGCGTCTCGCAAGGATCGCGAGTGCCGCGATCAGGCTGATCGCGAGCGCGAGCCGGAGATCGATGGCCGCGGGAACCCGGGCCGCGGCGTCAGCGATGCCGAGCATCGCGTCCGCCATGAGCCGGGTCGGCAGCAGGACGAGCGCGACCAAGCCCGACGAGATCGGTCGGAGGAAGCCCGCGACCACGCCGCTCGTCAGTCCCCACGTCGTCAGCGGACCTGCGATGGGGACGGCGAGCAGGTTCGCCGGCAGCGCGACCAATGGCATCGAGCCGAAGACAGGCAAGAGGACGGGAGCAACGCCGAGCTGCGCCGCAGCGGTGGTGCCGACGCCCTCGCGGAACCACTGCGGCCCGCGCAGCTTCGCGGTGATGGGCCGGCTCAGCACCGCGATGCCGAGGCTCGCACCGCATGACAGCTGGAACCCGACCGAGTGCACCAGGAACGGATCGAGCACCAAGAGGACGCACACCGCGATCGCCAGCACGCGCGTAGCTCGCGCCGGACGGCCGACGTGGAGCGCGAGCACCGTGCATGCCGCCATCGCGCACGCGCGCAGGACCGAGGGCTCCCATCTGGTCATGGCGCCGAACACGAGCAACGCGGCGAAGGTGGCGAGGAGGCGGATCGTTCGTGGTGCCCGTCGGAGTAACGGGCCGAGCATGGCGAGCGTGAACGCGACGTTCGCGCCGGACACCGCCAGCAGATGCGAGAGACCCGCGGACCGAAAGCTTTCGACCACCTCGTCGGGGAGCCCTCGGGTGTCCCCGAGCAGGAACCCACCCACAAGTGCGCGTTGGGTCGGTGGGAGCGTTCGCGTCCCCCGCAGCACGAGGTTCCGAGCCTCGTTCGCGATCTGCATCGAAGGTGAGTCGGGGCCCTTGAATGCCGTGAGGTCGTGGGCGTCGAATCGCCCGACCGCGTGGCGCCACCGGTACCGCTCGTCGTAGAGCTCGAGCGGGCGGAACCATCCGTGCAAGATCACTTGGTCTCCGGCATCGAGGACGGCGAGTCGCGGCGCGGCCTCGTCGTCGGCTACCACCAGCACCTGAGTGCCGTCTGCATCGGCCCAGAACCGCTCAGCGAATTGCACGCGTTTGACGCGCGCCAAGACGCGCGTGCTGAATCGAGAGCCGTCGGGGTCTTCGGCGAGCGTCCCGATGATCACCGCGTCGTGACGTTCGGCGACGGCATCAGCGAGAGGTGTTTCGACGAGGCCGCGGTGCGCACGCTGTGTGAGGCCAACGCCAATCGCGGCGATCGCGATGAGCACCAGGGCGATGCGAGGATTCGACGCTGGGAGAGTCGCAGCAACGAACCCGAAGACCAGCGCGGCGATGAACGCGATGACGCCGTCTGACGGCGCGAGCTCGTCCCCGACGAGGATCCCACCGACGAGCGACGCGACGACCGCGAACGGCCTGACGGGGCGTTCGCTCACACGGTGACGAGGTCGCGCAGGTCAGCGAAGCGTTGCTCACCAATGCCGCGAACGTCGCGGAGCTCGTTCACCGACGTGAAGCCACCGCGCCGCTCGCGCTCCTCGACGATCGCGCTCGCGAGCACCGGCCCAATTCCGGGAAGCTCTTCGAGCTGTTCGATGGTCGCCGTGTTGAGGTTGATCAGGCCGCCACCGACACCGTCCGTGCCGGTCACGCCGACTCCAGGGTCGCTGACACTGGCTTCACCGATCCGTGGCACGAACACGCGCGCCCCGTCGGCGAGCTTTGCCGCCAGGTTCAGCTGGTCGAGGTTGGCGTCCAGCAAGGCTCCGCCGGCAGCTTCGACGGCATCGATCACCCGCGAGCCAGCTGGAAGCTCGGCCACACCAGGGCTGATGACCGCGCCGGCAACGTGGATGATCAGCGTGCCGTCGGGAAGGGTCGTGGCGACGGGCTGGCGTGGAGGTTGTTGGGTTGCCTTGTTCGCTGACGCCGAGGTCTTCGGCGCCGCTGCGTCACCGCCGGCCAGTCCGACTCGGTACCAGATGACACCCGCGACGATGGCGATGACGACCAGCGCGATCACCCCGGCGCGCGAGTCGCTGCGCCATTCATCGATCCGGTCGCGGATCGCGTCGAACCCCGAGCCGACCGCCGGGCGAGTGAGCACACGCCGGCGGTCGTCGGATCCCCAGAAGCCGGGGTCAGGATTGAACCCGCCGCCTTCGGGTTGGGGGCGCGGGGGCAATGTCGGCGAGCTGGGCTGATTCGGGTCGGACACGTTGACCTCCGGGCGCGAGGCGACCACCGGAGGGAGTGCGGGGAAGCCCGACCGTGACGCTTGGTCGGAGGAAGAACCCTACGTCAGTCCGTCACGAAGTTCACGAGGCGACCAGGTACGACGATCACCTTCCGGATCGTCACTCCGTCGAGCAGGGCGGCGATGCGAGGGTCGTCACGCGCGGCTTGTTCGAGGGTCTCATCGCTCGTGCCGGCCGGCACACGCACCTGCGCCCGCACTTTGCCCTTCACCTGCACCGGGACCTCGATCTCGTCCTCGACCAGCAGGGTCGGGTCGGCTTCCGGGAAGGGCTCGTACGCGAGCGATCCCGCATGACCGAGCCGTTGCCACAGCTCTTCGCCGACGTGAGGGGTGAGTGGAGCGAGCATCAGCACCATCGGCTCGACCACCTCGCGTGGCGCGCTCCCCCGCTGGGTCACGACCTGGGTGAGGTGGTTGTTGAGCTCGAAGAGCCGGGCGATCGCAGTGTTGAACTTGAGCTCACCCATGTCTTCGCGCACGGCGGCGATCGTGCGGTGGAGCACGCGACGGGTCTCGTCGTCGGCCGGCTCGTCAGACACGTGCAGCTCACCCGAGTCCTCATCGAGGACGTTCCGCCACACCCGTTGCAGGAACTTGTAGACGCCAGCGATGTCGGCCGTGCTCCACGGGCGGCTGGCGTCCAGCGGGCCCATGAACATCTCGTAGAGGCGGAGCGTGTCGGCGCCGTAGTCCCGATAGATGTCATCGGGCGCGATCGCGTTCTTCAGGCTCTTGCCCATCTTCCCGAACTCCCGCGCCACCTCGTTGTCGCCGTGGAAGTAGCTCCCGTCGCGCTCGGTGACCTCGGTCGCCTCCACGACGATCCCGCGCGAGTCGCGGAACGCCGGCGCCTGGATGTAACCCTGGTTGTAGAGGCGGTGGAACGGCTCACGCGTCGAGACGTGCCCGAGATCGAAGAGCACCTTCTGCCAGAAGCGCGCATAAAGAAGATGCAGCACCGCATGCTCGACCCCTCCCACGTAGAGATCGACACCATTCGGATTCATCCAGTACTCGTCGATCGCGGGATCGATGAGTGCATCCTCGTTGGTGGGATCGAGGTACCGCAGGTAGTACCAACAGGACCCGGCCCACTGCGGCATCGTGTTCGTCTCACGCACGTACTTCTGGGGTCCGTCGCCGAGGTCGAGCTCCACCTCGAGCCACCGTTCTGCTCGCGCAAGTGGCGGTTCCGGGTCGCTCTCGGCGTCGTTCTCATCCAGTGACGCGGGCCGGAAGTCGTCGAGCTCGGGAAGCTCGACCGGGAGCGCATCTGCCGGCACGGCACGCGGGAGCCCGTCCTCGCCGAACACGATCGGGAACGGTTCTCCCCAATAGCGCTGACGAGAGAAGAGCCAATCGCGCAGCTTGTAGTTGATGGTCGGCTCGCCCGCGTCGTTCGCGACGAGCCACTCCCCGATCTTGTGCTTCGCGTCGACGATGTTCAGACCGTCGAGGAAGCCGCTGTTGATCGCGGGACCGTCGCCCAGGAACGCCTTGCCATCGAACTCCGGTGTCGGCTCCACCGTCCGGACGATCGGCAGCTCGAACTGCTCGGCGAACTCCCAGTCGCGTTCGTCCTGACCGGGCACCGCCATGATCGCCCCAGTGCCGTAGCCCATCAGCACGTAGTCGGCAATGAAGACCGGGATTGCTTCACCATTGGCGGGGTTCTTCGCGAACGCGCCGGTGAAGACGCCAGTCTTCTCGCGCCCTTCCGCCTGCCGTTCCATCTCGGTCTTGGTCGCAGCGAACGCGCGGTACTCGGTGATGGCCTCGGCCGGTGTGCGCTCAGTACCGAACGTGCCGCGCCACGCGGGCGCGGTCGCCGGCGGCCAGTCGCCGGGCACGATCCGGTCGACGAGCGGGTGCTCCGGTGCGAGGACCATGTAGGTCGCGCCGAACACCGTGTCGGGTCGCGTGGTGAACACTTCGATCCGCTCGTCGTAGCCCTCGATCGGAAAGCGGATCAGCGCACCAGCGCTGCGCCCGATCCAGTTGCGCTGCATGAGCTTGATCGGCTCCGGCCAATCGAGCAGGTCCAGGTCGGCAAGCAGCCGCTCGGCGTACTTTGTGATCCGCAGCATCCACTGCTTCAGCGGCTTCTTGAACACCGGGAAGTTGCCGCGGTCGCTGCGCCCGTCGGCGGTGACCTCTTCGTTGGCGAGCACCGTGCCCAACCCTGGACACCAGTTGACCAGTGCTTCCTCGCGAAACGCGAGCCGGTACGAGTCGACGACTTCGCGACGAGTGCGCTCGTCGAGGTCCTTCCACGGCTTGCCGTCCGGGTTCGCCGCGCTTCGGGGCTCGCGCTTGCCCGACTCGAGCTCGGCGACCAGCTCGGTGATGGGTCGGGCCTTGTGAGCGGCGTCGTCGTACCAGGACTCGAAGATCTGCAGGAAGATCCACTGCGTCCAGCGGTAGTACGGCACGTCGGTCGTGGCGACGCTGCGGCGCGGGTCGTGCGCCAGGCCGAGGGCGCGCAGCTGCCGCCGCATCGTAGCGATGTTGGCCTCGGTGGCATCGCGGGGGTGTTGCCCCGTTTCGAGCGCGTACTGCTCGGCCGGCAACCCGAACGCGTCGTACCCGAAGGCGTGCAGCACGTTGCGACCGTTCATGCGGTGGAACCGACCGAACACGTCGGTGCCGATGTATCCCAGTGGGTGCCCGACATGGAGCCCGGCCCCGCTGGGATACGGGAACATGTCGAGCACGTAGAGCTTGTCTTTGCCCTTCGCCTGATCGAACCCTTCCGACAGCCCGCCGACCGGGTTCGGCGCCAAAAACGTGCGCTCCGACTCCCAGTAGTCCTGCCACTTCGCTTCGATCTCGTTGGCAAGACGCGCGTCGTACCGATGCTTCGGCGCGGCGTCCTCGCTCATCGCGGCGAGCGTACTTTGCGCCCTACGGCGGACCGAGCAAGAAGTCGGCGGCCCATCTCACTCCGTTGCGCTGGCCGTTGAGTCTCGGTGTAAATCGGAGATGACACGCCCTCGTAGGAAGCCCGAGCGCAGGCACGAGGTACACGGCATTCTTCGCGGGCGAGTACACGCCGAATTCGTCAACCTCATCACCATAAGCGCGAGGCAGATTCTTGGTGTTGCTGGAGGTTCGAAACATCAGCACGTCGCCGACGATTCGAGACGTCTTGCATTGGACGCGCACGAGCCCGGTGTCACCCTCGTAGATCAGGTCCACGCGGGTGTTCACGCCGAAGACCGGCAAGAACACCGACTTCCCGGCGCGAACAAGCGCGCTCGCCACCGCGGCCTCTGCTCGCGCTCCGATCTCCGTGGGCGTCACACTGCTCATGAACATGACCGTACGAGCGGGGTGCGACAGTTGCGGTAAGTTGTTCGTTCCCACGGGGCCGTAGCTCAACTGGTAGAGCGCTTCGATGGCATCGAAGAGGTAGCGCGTTCGACACGCGTCGGCTCCACCGCCGTACTTGTCAACGAGGCGTCACGCAGGTTTCTCGAGTGTTTCCAGGTAGTCGCGGACTGGGCAGAAGGCGAGCAGGCGCACTCGGAAGAACTCGCTGACGATCTCCGCGCAGCGCTCGCTGACTTCCTTCAGCACCGTTGACCACTCCTGGCCACCCTTGCCCTCTGCGAGCGCGGTGTCGCGGAGCTTCTGGAGCGCGGCGAGCAGCTCGGCTTCCTCGGCACCTTCGGTGACCTCTTCGATCGCTTGGGCAACCACGTCGAGCTGGTGCATGACCGTTGCCTGGTCGATCCCCGACTCTGGCTTGCGCGCCACGTCCGCCGCGTCGAGAAGGCCGGGCACCTGGTAGAGGCGTGCAGATGGCTCGTCGAAGAGCTCGCGCACGTATGTCGCGGATTCGAGCTGATCCGACACACGGAACAAGTTGTAGAGGCGCTTCGCGGCTTTGCCGTAGCTCGGCGACTCCTTGGTGTAGTGGTACACCTGATCGATCATGATCTTCTCGTAGTTCGAGCGTGCGCCCTTCGGGATGTGTGGCGCGAGTCGAGCGACGAGATCGAGCGCGCTCAGCTCGAGATAGATCTCCTGCACCAGCGGATCAACCGCGCCGTCGAACGCCTTGATGTTCCCGTCCGGGTCTTCCCAGGTCACGTCGATCACGTTGCTCGCGAGAGCAATCCGTCCCTCTTCACGCTCAGCGACGATCCAACCGAGGAACAGCCAGCCGGTGCCGACCTCCATCTCGTCCCACTTGTACGTGCGAGTGCCGCCGGCCTTGGCCTCCACGGCGATCTCGCCCTGGGCCACGTCGTCGGTGGTCCAGTCCGTTGAATCACCTGCCTTCTTGTCCCGTCCCCGTTCACTCACGGCCTCCGGGTACGAGCCCATGTCGGCAGTGAGCAGGACGATGTCGGGTTGCGAGGCGGCGCGCAGCGCAGTCTTGCGCATCAGCTCACGCAGCAGGGACTTCGCTTCGTTCTCATCCTTCGCGTGGAGGTGCACACGCTCGAAGAAGTCGGCGTCGCCGGGGAACACCTGCACCTTGGCCTGCGCTGCGCTGCCGGCGATCGAGATCGCCGACTCCATCCGCGGGTGCGACTCCATGCGGATGAGCGGCACCAAGCGGCGGAAGCGCTCAAGGTCGTCGGTGTCGAAGTCGAGGAGCGACACCCGATCACCGAAGACACCAGTGCCCACCTCAGCCGTGATCTGGTCGCGGTTGTCAGTGGAGGCGACCGCGAGCATCCATCGGCGCGCTTCGTCGGCGTCGGCTTCGACGCCCATTTCACGCGCCGCGGCGAGTGCTTCTTCGGACCTTGTCGTCAGCCATGACGCGGGAGCCTACGCCCCTCTCTGAAGACGCAATCGTGGGAGTCAGAGGACGACGATCCGTACACTGGCCCGCTGATGATCGGGGTTGTCGACTACCGCGCGGGCAATGCGCCGAGTGTGGGCTACGCGCTCGCACGGCTCGGGATCGAACACCAGCTGGTGACGACACCCGACCAGATCGCGGCCGCGGAACGGATCATCCTGCCCGGTGTCGGTGCGGCCAAGGCGACACTCGCGTCGCTCGGCGAGTCGGAGCTCATCGATAGCCTCGCGACCAAAGTGGTGACGGATCGGGCTCCCTTCCTCGGGATCTGCATTGGACTCCAGGTGCTGTTCGACCACTCGGAGGAGGGCAACACCCCGTGTCTTGGGTGGATACCCGGTCAGGTCAAGCAGTTCCCGCTGACAGCTCGCGTGCCACAGATCGGTTGGAACTCTGTGCAGCTGCGACGCGATCACCCCGTCACCGCCGACTTCCCCGACGGCGGCCACTGCTACTTCGTGAACTCCTACTACGCGGCGCCGGCCGACACCGCTGACGTGCTCGGCTCGACGGAGTACGAGCTCGACTTTTGCTCGATCGCGGCGCACGACAACATCGTCGCCACGCAGTTCCACGCCGAGAAGAGCGGCCCACTGGGACTCTCACTGCTGCGAGCGTTCGCCGGATGGGATCCCCAATGCTGACGAAACGCCTCATTGCGTGCTTCGACGTCGTCGACGGGCGCGTCACGAAGGCGCAGCAGTTCCAGGACAACATCGACGTCGCCCCCGCGGAGGACCTTGCGCAGCAGCTCTACGAGGACCAGATCGACGAGATCGTCTTCTACGACATCACGGCCAGCGCGCAGAAGCGCAAGATCGATCTCGACACCGTGCGGCGCGTCGCCCAGCACGTGTTCGTGCCGTTCACCGTCGGCGGCGGGATTCGGTCCGTCGAGGACATGTTCGCAGTGCTGAAGGCCGGTGCCGAGAAGATCAGCATCGACTCGATGGCGGTACGCAACCCGAGCATCATCCGTGAAGGAGCCGAAGCGTTCGGTCGCCAATGCGTCGTGCTCAGCACCCAGGTGAAGCACGTCGGCGTGAGCGCCGGTCTCCCCAGTGGCTACGAGGTCTTCATCGACGGCGCGCGAGAGGCCACCGGGCTGGACGCGCTCGACTGGGTGCGGCGAGGCGAGGATCTCGGTGCGGGCGAGATCGTGGTGAACAGCATCGACCGCGACGGCACGGCGTCAGGCTACGACCTCGAGATCACGAGTGCCGTCGCCGACGCGGTCAACGTCCCCGTCATTGCCTCAGGCGGTGCCGGCAACGTCGACCACATCGTCGACGGCGTCACGACGGGTGGCGCGCAGGCGGCGATCATCAGCTCGATCCTTTATTCACCGCGTTTCGAGCGGAACCCGAGCGTGCGCGAGCTCAAGACCGCGCTCAGCGAGCGCGGCGTGCCGGTTCGCCCCTACCTCGACGCCTGACGCGCACTCACGGGCTCGTCGCCGATGTCAATCCGCGGCGCGTCGGCCCACAGTCGATCGAGGTCGTAGTACGACCGCGTCGAGTCGAGGAACACGTGCACGACCACGTCGGCGAAGTCGAGCAACACCCACGTTGCGTCGTCGAGTCCCTCGACCCCGAGTGGTCGCGAGCCATCGTGCTCACGGAGTGCCAGCTGCACTTCGTCGACGATCGTCTTCACCTGACGGGTGTTGGTGGCGGAGACCAGCACAAAGCAGTCGATGATGCTGATGATGTCGCCGACCTCGAGGATCGCGATGTCCTCGCCCTTCTTGGCGGCTGCGGCCTCAGCAGCAACGACGGCACGCTCGTGCGCGTCGGATGACGAGCGGGTCAACCGGCTCGCCATCCCGTCGTCATCGCGGGTCAGTGTAGAGGCCTCGCTCACGGATGGCTCGCACGACTTCGGGCGCGACAAGTCCATCGATCGGCCGATCGTGCGCGAGGCGGTCGCGAATCTCGGTTGACGACACGTCCAGCCGAGGGATCGTCAGGTGCTCGACGCACCATCCGTCCCCTGGCGGTTCGGCATGTTCACCGGCGCGCTCCACGACCACAACTGTCGCAAGCGAACGGGTGTCATCGAGACGCTTCCAAGTCGACATGTTGCTCACTGCGTCCGCGCCAAGAAGCAAGAAGAGCTCGCGGCCGGGGGCGGTGAGCTCCTCGAGCGTGTCCGCGGTGACCGACGCGCCATCGCGCTCGACCTCGATCGAGCTGGCCTCGAGGCCATCGATCCCCTCGACGGCGAGCTCGACGAGCGCGAGTCGGTCAGCTGCAGAAGCCACGACCTGGGTTCGCTTCTGCCATGGATCACCGGCGACGACGAGGAGCACCCGGTCGAGCTTCAGGCCAGCTCGGGCGTCGGCCGCGGCCACCAGATGGCCGATGTGCACGGGATCGAACGTGCCGCCGAGCACGCCGATGCGCTCGGTCGTGTCGCCCACCGCCGCAGTGTACGAGAGCCGTCGCGCCGTTCATCTTCCGAACACATGACCGACACATTTTGGGCCTACCCTCGCGCCCCGTGAGCGATGACGGCACGAGCCTGCTGGTGCGCGTCTGGCTACCCGACCGTCCCGGCGCGCTCGGACTTGTGGCGTCACGCATCGGCTCGGTCGGAGGCGACATCGTCGGGATCGACGTGCTGGAGCGTGGCCACGACGTTGCCGTCGACGAGTTCGCGGTGCGGATCGCGGACAAGGACCTCATCGATCTTCTCGTGCGGGAGATCGAGCAGGTCGACGGCGCGTCGGTCGAGGAAGTCCGGCTCGTCGACGCCTTTCCGGATCCCCGGCTCGATGCGCTCGAGTCAGCCGCCGTGTTGTGCGAGGCCGACACGGCTGAGGCGCTGCACCAAGTGCTGCTCTCACACACCCGGCGTGAGTTCCTGGCCGACTGGACGGCATTGGTGCGCGACGGCAGCGTCGTGTCGGCGAACGGCGGCGCACTGCCCCCGTCAGAGCTCCTTGCGGCGCTCGCAACGGGCACCACGGCGTCGCCGAAGGTCGCCGACGGCACCACCGGACCCGAAGATCTCGCGGTCGCCGAGCTACCAACGCACGCAGCGACACTGCTGCTCGGAAGAGCAGGCCACCCGTTCCGCAGAAGAGAGCGAGTCCAGCTCCTCGCGCTGGCAAGGATCGCCGACCGCGCCTGGGCGTTGCTCGGTACCTAGCCTTCGGCGATCGTCGTGACGAAGCGCTCGAGCTGGCGCAGGTTGCGGCACTCGTACACACCGTCGCAGTGCGACGCGTACTCGGCGATCACGGAGTCGCCAGTGTCCCAATAGCCACGCGGCTCCGGGTTCAACCAGTAGAGGTGCTTGGCCCGCTTGCGCAGCGCGTCGAGCACCCACGCCTGCGGTGCGTGGTAGTTGTTGCGCGCATCGCCGAGCAGGATGATCGACGTCTTCGGCGTGATCTCCTTGACATGCCGATCGTGGAACACCTCGAAGGCGTGTCCGTAGTCGGAGTGCCCGTCGACCCAGACGACATCGGCCTCGGTGTTCACACGGTGCACGGCATCGGTCACGTCGTCCGAGTCCTGGAAGAACCGGGTGACCTCGTCGATGCCGTCGATGAACACCCACGACCGCACCTTCGAGAACTGACTCGCCATCGCGTAGACGAACTGCAACGTGAAGCGGGCGAAGCTCGCCACCGACCCGGAGATGTCGGCAACCACCATGATCTCCGGCTTCGACGGGTGCGGGTCTCGGAACTTCGGCTCGGCCGGCACGCCGCCGTACGAGAGCGACGCGCGCACCGTGCGGCGGAAGTCGAGGTGGCCGCGATGGCGCCGACGACGACGTTGTGCGAGTCGCGCGGCGAGAGCACGGGTCAGCGGATAGATCGCACGCTGGAGCGCAAGCATCTCGTCGCGTGACGCGTGCATGAAGTCGACGTCTTCTGGCAACGGCTTGCGCAGCGTGCGCGCCATCGCCTCCGCCCCACGGTCCGCCACGAGGCGTCGCCGGATCTCGGCTTCGACCAGCTCACGGAACGAACGCAAACGCTCGTCGAACTCCTCCTGTTGGAGTCGCTGCGCGAGCTCGTCGTCGGGGACCTCGCCGGCTTCACGGGCGCGTCCCATGAGCCGAGCGCCGAGGTCGTCAAGGTCGAGCTGTCGCAGGGTTCGATACAGGTAGTAGGTGCCGCCGACGGGACGACCGGGCTCCATCCCCGCGAACGCGCTGACGGCCATCGCCGCGAGCCGACGCAGCTCATCGCGGTCCATCGACATCAGCGCTTCGAGCAGCATCGCCGCAAGCTCTTCGCGCGACATCTCGCCACCGGCACCTCCACCGGCGGCCTCGGCAGTCATGGACTCCCAGAGCTGCTCGTCGATCTCCTCGCCATCGACACCGGGCGAGTAGAGCGAGAAGTAGACGTCAAAGACGGTCTCGAAGGCGTTCCAGTGGTGGTGGTGCTTCACCAACGTCGCACCGAGCGCGGCTTTGAAGATGTCACGCTCTGCGATGTCGACGTGCTCGACCGCGCGCATGGCGTCGAGGTTCTCGGTCATGGAGACGGGCAGACCCGCCGCACGCAGCTCGTGGACGAAGCCCTGAAGCACGTCGAGCATCACAATTGCCTCACTCGCTGCACCGCAGGATACCTGCGGCGCGGGCGCTCGCTCCGCTGCTGACGCCCGCCAGAATCAACCCGCGCTCTCAGGCGCGAGCTCCTTGCGCGCCTTCGCGATGTCGCTCTGGTACTTCAGGAGCACGTGCAACGTCTCGCCGATGACCTCGGGTGAGATCTCCTTCTTCCCGAGGTAGAGCAGCGTGCGCGCCCAGTCGATCGTCTCCGAGATCGACGGCGCCTTCTTGAGCTCGAGCTCGCGGATCGAACGAACGACTCGGGCGACCTGCTCGGCGAGCTCGTCGTCGATCTCGGGCACCCGCACCCGCACGATCTCCTTCTCGCGATCGAGGTCGGGATAGTCGATGTGCAGATAGAGGCAGCGACGCTTGAGTGCTTCGGACAGCTCACGCGTGTTGTTCGACGTGAGGATCACGATCGGCCGTTGCGTGCCCTTGATCGTGCCGAGCTCGGGGATCGACACCTGGAAGTCGGAGAGCACTTCGAGCAGCAACGCCTCGGTCTCGATCTCGACGCGGTCGACCTCGTCGATGAGCAAGACAATGGGTTCTTCGGCGCGGATCGCCTCCAGCAACGGACGCGTCAACAGGAAGTCCTCGGAGAAGATGTCCTCTTCGACGACGGCCCAACTCGTCTCGTGCTCACGGTCAGCCTGGATGCGTAGGAGCTGCTTCTTGTAATTCCACTCGTACAGCGCCTTGGCCTCGTCGAGACCCTCGTAGCACTGAAGCCGAATGAGGCGCGCGCCGGTGGTCTGCGCGATTGCCTTGGCGAGCTCGGTCTTGCCGACACCCGCGGGTCCCTCGACGAGCACCGGCTTCTCGAGCCGGTCGGCGAGATACACGACGCCGGCGATGTTCGCGTCTGACAGGTAGTCGACGCTGCGGAGACGTTCGATGACGTCAGGGACCGACTCGAAGCGGGTAGCCATGAGTGCTGTCTACTCGCGGATCTGGCCGTCGCCCCACACGAGGTACTTGTACGTCGTGAGCTCACGCAGGCCCATGGGGCCGCGCGCATGGAGCTTCTGGGTAGAGATCCCGATCTCAGCGCCGAGGCCGAACTCCTCACCATCGGTGAAGCGGGTCGAGGCGTTGACGACGACGACCGCGGCATCGATCTCTTCACTGAAGCGACGGGCCGCGTCAGCGTCCTCGGTGAGGATCGCCTCGGTGTGACCGGTGCCGAACCGGTTGATGTGGTCGATCGCTGCACCGAGGTCGGCAGCAACGGCCACGGTGAGCTTCATATCGAGGAACTCCTGGCCGAAGTCGGCATCGGTCGCTTCGCCCATCTCCGAGCAGCGGGCGCGCGCCGCGGCGTCACCGAGGAGCTCCACACCGCGCTCAGCCAGGGCGGCGCACACGCGCGGGACGAAAACATCGGCGATGCCCTCGTGCACCACCAACGACTCCGCGGCGTTGCACACACTCGTGCGCTGCGTCTTGGCGTTGAGGACGATCGCTTCCGCCTCGTCGAGATCGGCGGCGGCATCCACATACACGTGGCAGTTCCCGTCGCCGTCGATCACGACCGGCACCGTGGCGTTCTCGCGGATGCTTTGGATGAGATCAGGGCCGCCGCGCGGAATGAGGCAGTCCACGAGCTCAGTGAGCTGCATGAGTCGCGTGGCAGCCTCGTGCGCGACGTCGTCGACGACGATCACCCCGTCCTCGGGCAATCCCACCTTTTCGAGCGCTTCGCGCAGCACACCGGCGATCGCGAGGTTCGAACGCAGTGCGGTGCCCGAGCCACGAAGGATCGCGGCGTTGCCCGACTTCAGGCAGAGACCGGCTGCGTCGCTGGTGACGTTCGGACGGTTCTCGTAGATGATGGCGACGACACCCAGCGGCACGCGCACCCGCTCGATGCGCAGCCCGTTCGGACGCTCCGTTGAATCGAGCACCTCACCCACCGGATCCTGGAGTCCCGCGACCTTGCGCAGTCCTTCCGCCATCCCGGTGAGGCGGGCATCGGTCAGCCGCAAGCGGTCGAGTGGGCCCTCGGCCATCCCTCCGGCGGCGGCATCCTCGAGGTCCGCGGTGTTCGCCGCGAGCACATCGGGCGCTCGCTCGAGCAGCAAGTCAGCCGCCGCGAGCAAACCCGCATCCTTGTCGTCGGTGCTAGCGCCGGCGAGCTGACGACTCGCGACCTTCGAACGGCGCGCGAGCTCGTCGACAGGCGTCGGCATGAGCCAAGTGTACCGGCGCCCTGTTCCGCCCTTCTTCCCGAGTTTTCGGCACGGTGGTTGTTGTCAGGCAACAAGGAGCGTGCCGAGAAGCCCGCGCGAGTGAGGGAGCGATTCCAAGACAGTGCGCGGCGAGAGCCCGAGCGAGACGGGAGAGATGCGGGTGGGGCGAGGCCGCGCCTACTGCGGCGGAACCGCCGGCGGCGGCCTCGCACCCCCCGCGCACGCCCCGGCCGTCTCGAGCCCCCGAAAGAGGCCCTCCCCCCGTCGGCCGGCGACGAGCGTGGCGGGAAGTCTGCCCATTGCGCACGGGGAGGGCAAGTAACACGGGGAGGGCGGGCCCTCCCGTGCACCCCTCCCAGCGCGAACCGGATCGAGACCATGTTGTCGAGGGGCGGCAAAGCCACCCCTCGGGCGCGCCCGCCGATCCCGTTATGGGAGAACAACCAAGTCGTCTTTGTGGATGACCTCTTGTGGGGATCCTTCGGGGAGAGCGCTGGTCTTCTTGCCCGCGGCCGCGGACAACGAGTTGGAGTCGTAGCGGCTGAGACCCTTTGCGAACACTGCCCCTTGGTCATCGACGACCTCGATCGCATCGCCGGGCGCGAACGATCCCTCGACGCCGGCCACCCCGGCCGGCAGCAGCGACCGATCGTCGTCGCAGAGCGCCTTGCGCGCGCCACCGTCCACCACCACCCGACCGTTCGCCCCGCGGGCGAATGCGATCCAGAGCTTGCGGCTCGGCAGTCGACCCTCCCGCGCTCGTACCGCGGTTCCGACGGCGCGCCCTTCCACTGCGTCCAGTACGACCCCAGCCGTCTCGCTCCCGGCGATCACGACCCGCACGCCCGACCACGCGGCGATCTTCGCCGCGGCGAGCTTGCTCGCCATCCCACCGCTGCCGCGCACGGTGCCGGCGCCGCCGGCGACCGCTTCGAGTGCGGCGTCGACCTCGACGATCTCCTCGATCAACGACGCCTCGGCATCGAGCCGGGGATCGGCCGTGTGCAACCCGGCGGTGTCGGTGAGCAACACGAGCACATCGGCGTTCACCAGGTTGGCGACCAGAGCCGCAAGCCGGTCGTTGTCGCCATAACGGATCTCGTCGTCGGCGACGGTGTCGTTCTCGTTGACGATCGGGACCACGCCGAGATCGAGGAGACGACGCAAGGTCTCTCGCGCGTGGAGGTACTGGTCGCGCTCACCGAAGTCGCGCGCGGTGAGCAGCACTTGCCCGCTGACCAGCCCATGGCCAGCGAGGATCGCTCCGAAACGCTCCATCAAGCGGGGTTGACCGACTGCGGCGATGGCCTGAAGCACACCGACATCGGTCGGCCGCTCGTGCAGACCAAGCACCGGCATTCCGGCTGCAATCGCGCCCGAGCTCACCAGCACGACTTCGTGACCTTGCTCGCGTACCGCAGCCAACTCGGAGCAGAGCTTCGCCACGGCGGTGTCGTCGAGCTCACCCGTCTCGCCGGTGATGGACGACGTGCCGACCTTCACCACCGTGGTTGCCATCGCTATACGAAGCCTTCCACGTACTCGAGCTCGACCTCGCCCACTCGCACGAGATCGCCCTCCTTCGCGCCCGCCTTCGCGAGCGCGCGCTCGACCCCCATTCGCCGGAAGCGGTGTTGCACATACGAGAGCGCTTCAGCGTTCGTGAGGTCGGCCATCGCGACGATCCGTTCCGCGGCGCGACCGCTCACCCTCCACGCGCCATCATCGTCGCGGGCAAGCGAGAAGCCGTCCTCGGCCGGGCGGAGCACGACAAATCCCTCGGATTCCGGCTCGACAGCGCGCGCCTCTTCGACCATCGCGCCCAGCGTTCCCATCATCTCGTCGACGCCGTCGTGGGTGACAGCCGAGATTCGACGACCCTCGTACGGCATCTGGGCGACATCGGCTTTCGTGCCGACCACAAGGCGAGGACGCTCGAGGAGCTGGGGGCGATAGCACTCGAGCTCGGCGACGAGCACCCGTTCTTGCTCCTCAGGCGAGATGCCCTCGATGTTCGCGAGATCGAGCAGCAGAACCAGCACTCGTGCGCGCTCGACATGTCGGAGGAACTGATGACCGAGGCCTCGGCCCTCTGCCGCGCCTTCGACCAGACCAGGGATGTCGGCGAGCACGAGCTCACGACCATCACGACGAACCACCCCGAGATGGGGTTCGAGCGTCGTGAACGGATAGTCGGCGATCTTGGGCTTCGCTGCGCTCACGGTCGAGATGAGCGTCGACTTGCCGGCGTTCGGAAAGCCCACGAGCGCGGCATCCGCGAGCAGCTTCACCTCGAAGCGCAACCAACGCTCTTCACCGAACTCACCCTGCTCGGCATAGCTCGGCGCGCGACGGGCGTTCGACAAGAACCGCGCGTTACCGCGGCCACCACGACCGCCGTGCGCGCCCACGTACGAGTCGCCGTGCCCGACGAGATCCGCGAGCAGCGAGCCGTCGCGATCACGCACGACCGTTCCCTCCGGGACGGGCACGATGAGGTCGGCGCCACGCTTCCCATGGCGTTGCTTGCCCGCGCCGTGCTTGCCCGACTCGCCCTTGCGGTGCGGATGATCCCGGAACGACAGCAACGACGCGGTGTTGCGATCCGCCTGCACGATCACATCGCCGCCCTTGCCCCCGTCCCCACCGTCAGGCCCGCCCTTGGGAACGTGAGCCTCCCGACGAAACGAGATGGCGCCCGCCCCACCATCCCCGCCGCGCAGGTTGACCTGCACCTCATCAACAAACGCGGACTGCACCATGACGCACTCAGGATACGGGCGCGCGCACGCGCCGTCGCGCGTGTTCTTGGGCGCGGGCTACGAGCTCGGGTTCACGTCCACGAGCTTGCGGCCCTTGCGGTGGCCGAACTGGACGACGCCGTCAGCCGTGGCGAAGAGCGTGTCGTCGCCACCCTTGCCGACGTTCTCGCCGGGGTGGAAGACCGTGCCGCGCTGGCGCACGATGATGGCGCCGGCGCGCACCTGCGTGCCCGAGTGCACCTTGACGCCGAGCCGTTGTGCGGCGGAGTCGCGACCGTTGCGGGAGGAGGCTGCGCCCTTCTTCTTCGACATCGCTCGCTACTCCTCGTCGGTCTTCTGAGCGGTCTTCTCAGCGCTCTTCGTGCTGGCGGCACCCGCACTGATGTCAGTGATCTCGAGCACCGAGTACTTCTGACGGTGGCCCCACCGCTTCCGGTTGTTGGACTTCGGCTTGTACACGAAGCCGTTGATCTTCGGACCCTTGGTCTCTTCGAGGACCTTCGCCTTCACCTTGGCCTTGCCGAGGTCCTTCGGCGTGGAGAGCACCTTCTTGCCGTCGACGAGCAGCACCGGCGAGAGCTCGACCGAGCCACCAGGCTCGGTGCCGACGCGCTCGACCTCCACGCGTTGGCCCTTCTCGACCCGGTACTGCTTGCCGCCGGTGCGGATGACTGCGTACATGCCTGTGCTCTCGCTCGATCCTTTGGGAACAGGAGACTTTACTGCAGCTCTTCCAGCAGGGCCTCGTCGATGAGGTAGCCCCTGCCGTTGCAGGTCGAACACGTCTCGCTGACCGACTCCACCAGGCCCTCGGACACGCGCTTCCGAGTCATCTCGACCACGCCGAGCTCAGACACGTCGAACACCTGGGTACGGGTCTTATCCCGAGCGAGCGCGTCACGGAACGCCTTGACGAGCTGCTCCCGGTTCGACCGGATCTCCATGTCGATGAAGTCGATGACGATGATCCCGCCGATGTCACGCAACCGGAGCTGACGGGCGACCTCGTCCGCGGCCTCCAGGTTGTTCTTGAACACCGTCTCTTCGAGGTTCGAACGGCCAACGTTCTTCCCCGTGTTGACGTCCACCACGGTCAGTGCCTCGGTGCGCTCGATGATGATCGAGCCGCCGGACGGCAACCACACCTTGCGGTCGAGCGCCTTGAGCAGCTGCTCCTGCACATGGTGGCGTTCGAAGACGCTGATGCCCTCTTCCGCTTCGTCGTAGTACTCGATCCGCTCCGCCAGCTCAGGCGTGATCGCCTCGACGTACGAACGCACCTCTTCGTAGAGGGCGCGGTCGTCGATCAACACGCCGCGGTACTCCTTGGTGAACTCTTCCCGCAGGAGGCGCGTCACCAAGGGAGGCTCTTGGTACAGCAGGCGCGCCGGCTTCGAGCGGTCAGCGAGCGCAGAGATCTGCTCCCACTGCTCGCGGAGTCGACGAACGTCACGCTCGAGCTCGTCGGGCGTCGCGCCCTCGGCGGCCGTGCGCACGATGAGTCCCGCGTCAGGTGGCCGCAGATCCTCAAGCACACGCCGCAACCGCTTGCGCTCGTCGTCGGGGAGTCGCTTCGAGATGCCGTAAATACTCGGTTGCGACGGCACCATCACCACGAAGCGGCCGGCGAGGCTCACCTCTTGGGTGAGGCGCGCCCCCTTCGCTCCGATCGGGTTCTTCGTGACCTGCACGACGACCGACTGCCCGTTCTTCAGCAGCCGCTCGATCTTTGGCTGCTTCTCCTCGACCTCTTCGGGGTCGTAGGCAACGTCGCCTCGGTACAGCACGCCGTTCTTGGGCGTTCCGATGTCGACGAACGCCGCCTCCATGCCGGGAAGCACGTTCTGCACACGGCCGAGGTAGATGTTCCCGTCGATCGAGTTCGCGGTGTCTCGCTCCGCGGTGGCCACAGAGTGCTCGATCAACACGCGTCCCTCGAGAAGCGCGATGTGAGTGTGCCCGTCTTCGCGCACGTGCACGCACATCATGTAGCGACCAGCGGGACGACCCTTCCGGGTGCGCCCGCGGCGGCGTGCGAGCGTCTCCTCGTCGAGATCCTCGAGCGCGGTCGTGTCGCCGACACCGAGGTCGGCCTGCACCACGTCATCGCGCGCCGTAGCACCGCTCGCGCTCTTGTTGCGCCCGCGTCCGCCGCGGCGGCGGCGCCCCGACTTGGCCGCGGGAGCGGCCGCCGCCGGTGCGGGACGGGTGTCGCCGATCTTGGGCCGAGCGGCCGTCGGCATCGGCGCCGACAACCCCGCATCGTCACGGGCGTCGGCAGCGAGATCCTCGGCCGTCAGCCCCCGGTCGGCGGCGGGATCGTTCCAGTCCTCACCGAGCGACTCGCCGGCCGGTGGGTGCGCGCCCGCAGTCGCAGTCGACTTCTTCCGATTGCGTCCGCCGCGTGAGCCGCGACGACGGCGACGGCGCGCCGGGGTCTCCCCGTTCGACGAGGCCGCGTCAGGCGATCCGCCGGCCTCCGACTTGGTGGTTGGCGGCGTCGATGGTGTCGTCTCGGAGGTCGTCGCCTCCGGTGTCTTCTCGTCGGTCATCTTTCAGTCCTTTGCTCGTCACGCGCAGCCGCGTCGCGGTGCGCGTCGCACGATCGGCTTCCAGCGGCTCCAGCCGCGCGCCGTCGCGTTCGATCCATTGATGAGTCCGTCGCACGCGGTCTGCACCGATCTCGGCGTCTGTCACATCCATGAGCTCGCGGAGTACGACGGTGAGATCCGCAGGCCTCACGCCACGGGGTTGGGTGTTCAGCTCGGCTCGCACCACGGTGACGCCGTCATCGTCGTTGACGACGAGCGTCCGCAAAGCAGGCCGGAGGTCTTCTTCGACGGGGTTGCCCTTCCGCGTCGTGGTGATGCACAAGCGCTCGGCCGCAAGTGCGCGGTCGACCGCATCCTGCAACGTCGGAGCGTCGACATCGTGGAGCTGGAGGTCGATGCCCACAAGTGTGACCGCTTCCTGGAGTGAAGGTGCGCGGTCCGCGAGCTCACACGCGCCGGCGACGTCGATGCCCTCGGGCAGAACGGGCGACAGCCGGTCGCCGAGGTCGTCCACCGCAACGGCGTCGGCGAGCTCGAGATCCAGGTACTCCGCATCGCTCTCGTGCCCAACACCCAACGCCAGGCCGAAGCTCACCTTGGGCCGCGGTGAGAAGCCTTGCGTGAATGCGAGCGGGAGCTGTTCGATCCGGAAGGCCCGCTCGAAGGCGCGAGCCACATCACGATGTGACACGAACCGCACTTTGCCGACCTTCGTGAACCGAAGCCGAACCGGGAACCCACTCTCACCTCTCATGGTCGCACTCGCTCAGCGTCGGGATACCCGACGCTGCCCTTCGGGCCGCTCGCCGCTCCGGCGAGCTCCCTACGGTCGCCGCGCTCTCGCAAGATCACGGGGACATCCCCACCGTGGGTGAGGTCCTGGCCCGTGCCCTGACTGCCGCCCGCGGGCGCGACCGGTGATGCCACCACGTGCTCCAGCGCGTAGTCAGTGCACACACCGCAGTCGTAGCAAGGCGTCCACCGGCAGTCGGGCAGCCCGTGCTCGTTGAGCGCGGCTTGCCAGTCGTGCCAGAGGAAGTCGCGGTGCAACCCGGCGGAGATGTGATCCCACGGCAGCACCTCGTCGACAGTGCGGTGACGGGTCACGTACCACTCGGGATCGAGGCCTTCGCCCGCCATAGCTTCCATCCACAACGAGGAGTTGAAGTGCTCGCCCCATTCCTGGAACGTGCCACCAGCGCGCCACACATGCTCGATCACGCGCCCGATCCGGCGATCGCCGCGGCTCGCGATCCCCTCGACGAACGTGGCGTGCGGGTCGTGCCACCGCACCTGCGCCCCCGACTTCCGTCCGAGCGCGTCACGCACGAGGTTGACCTTGCGGGCCAGCTCGTCGACACCGTTCTGGCCGAACCACTGGAACGGCGTGTGCGCCTTGGGCACGAATCCACCCAGCGACACCGTGCACGAGGCACCCTTCGTGTGGCGACACCCCACCTCGACGACGTTGCGCGCCAACTCGGCAACACCGAGCGTGTCGTCGTCCATCTCGGTCGGGAGACCGGTGAGGAAGTAGAGCTTCACGCGCCGCCAACCCTGCGAGTACGCGCCGTCGACCGCGGCGTACAGGTCTTCCTCGGTGATGAGCTTGTTGATGACCTGCCGTAGTCGCCACGTGCCGGCTTCGGGCGCGAACGTGAGACCGGTGCGGCGCACCTTCTGGATCTCGCTGGCGATCCCGACGGTGAACGCATCGACCCGCAACGACGGCAACGACAGGCTGACGCAACCGGTGCCCTCTTGCTGGTTCACGAGATCGGCGACGAGGCCGTCGATACCCGAGAAGTCGGCGCTCGACAACGAGGTGAGTGCCACCTCTTCGTAGCCAGTGCGGCGCAGGCCCTCGCGAACCATCGTGCGCACCTGCTCCCATGGCCGCTCGCGCACGGGCCGCGTGATCATCCCGGCCTGGCAGAAGCGGCACCCACGCGTGCAGCCGCGGAAGATCTCGACGCTGAGCCGGTCGTGGACGACCTCCACCAAAGGCACGAGCTGCTGCTTCGGGTACGGCCAATCGCCGAGATCGGCGACCGTGCGCTTGTCGATGACGGCGGGCACGTCCGCGAACCGTGGCGTCACGCTCCGCAGCGCGGGCCCGTCGTACTCGACGTCGTACATGGCGGGCACGTACACGCCCGGGATGGTGGCCAGCTCGCGCAGAACTCCCTCGCGGGAGGTACGCCCGGCCCGCTTCCAGGCCGAGAGGACTTCGGTGATCTCCCCTGCCGCCTCCTCGCCATCGCCGATCACGAAGGCGTCGACGAAGTCAGCGAGCGGCTCCGGGTTGTAGGCACAGTGGCCCCCGGCGACGACGATCGCGTGCTCCGGCCGGCGCTCTTCGGCCCGCACTGGCACGCCCGCAAGATCGATGCAGCTCAGCAGGTTCGTGTACACGAGCTCGGCCGACAGATTGAAGGCGAGCACGTCGAACAAGCCGGCGTCGCGGTGGGTGTCGACCGAGAAGAGGGGCACGCCGTGCGTGCGCAGCTCGGACTCGAGGTCGGTCCACGGCGCGTAGGCGCGCTCAGCCGACGCGTCGTCGCGTTCGTTCAGGATCTCGTAGAGGACTTGGAGCCCCTGGTTGGGCAGGCCGATCTCGTAGGTATCGGGATAGAGGAGGAGCCAGGAGACCTGATCGGGCCGGTGCCCCGGCCGGAGCGATCCCCGCTCCATTCCGATGTAGCGAGCAGGCTTTTCCACCCTGGCCAGCAGAGGTTCGATCCTCGGCCACAGGTTGGTCATTTGCAGAGGCAGTCTACTTCACGTGCCTTGTGTGGTGACCAGAGGGGCTAGTTGAACCTGTTGGCGTAGACGTTCTGCACGAGGGCCATGCAGGCACAGCAGGTGATCATCGCGGAACCGCCGTAGGACATGAATGGCAACGGGATGCCGGTGACGGGCATCACGCCGAGGCACATGCCGACGTTCTCCACGATCATGAACGTGAACATCGCGAGCACGCCCGCGCACACGAGCGTCCCGTAATAGTCGCTGGCGAGCTGCGCTATTCGCCAGGTGCGCCACAGCACGATCGCGAACAGCAACAGCAGCGAGCCGGCCCCGACGAACCCCAGCTCCTCGCCGACGGCAGTGAAGATGAAGTCCGTGTGCTGCTCGGGCACGAAGCCGAGACGGGTCTGCGGTCCCTGGAACAAACCGAAGCCGAGCCAGTCGCCGCTGCCGATCGTCTTGATCGACTGGTCCTGGTTGTAGGCCGATCCCTGGGTGTCGTCGCCACTCCCACCGATGTTGAGTCGCTCGAGCTGGTACTCCGTGAGCATCCCGATCTCGATGACGGCCCACACCATCGTGACCGCGAGGAGGGTGAGCGCAAGAAGGTAGCGGCCCCGCACCCCGCCCACCGCGAGCAGGCCCACGACGATCGACAGCAAGACCATGTCCGTGCCGAGGTCGGGTTGGAGCAGGACGAGGCCGATCGGGACCGCGGCGAGGGCGATGATCACCGTAAGGCGCCACGGGTCGATGTCCGCGCCCCGGTGCTCGTTCACATAGCCCGCGAGGGCGACGATCAACCCGAACTTGGCGAGCTCGGCCGGCTGGAGCTGGAAGTCGAACGGAAGCTCGTACCACGACGTGGCCCCACCGGCCTCGGAGCCGATGGGCGTGAGCACGAAGAACAGCGCGCTCACGGTGAGCACGTAGGCGAGCATCGAGAAGTCGCGGAACTTCCGGTAGTCGACGCGCAGCAGCCAGGTGAACACCCCGATGCCGAGCACCAGCGCGACGGCTTGTCGTATGATGAAGTAGTAGTCGTCGTCGACCTTGTTGCGACTCGACGAATAGACCATCAACAACCCGAAGCACAGGATGGCGACGCACGCGCCGAGCAGGACCCAGTCGAGCCTTGCGAACATGTCGCGGTCGACGAGGGTCCGGCCACCACGATCGAGGCCGTGACTGGCAGCCTGCATCGTGCGCCGGTGATGGCGCTGGCGTTCGAGCTGTTGGTACGCCACTAGTCGCCGCTCCCCGGCTTCTTCTCCCGGATCACCCGCACCTTGGGTGGAATGTCATCAGCCGGGCTCGGTGTGACCTTCGCACCAATGGCCTCCATGATGCGCCTCACAATCGGCGCAGCGACCGAAGCGCCGAAGCCGCCCTCTTCGATGAAGGAGACGACCACGTACTGCGGAATGCACCCGGGCTTGAGAAGCAGCTCGTGGTGCGCGCAGATCACCGACCCTTCAGGCGGATCTGGGTTGAGGATGCCGGCGAACACCGACGTGTCCTGCTTGCCGAACACCTCGGCGGTGCCCGTCTTGCCAGCGACCTGCCAACCCGTCGGCAGCGAGAGGCCGCTGAACGCTGGCTGGGCGGAGCCGATTCCGATCAGCGCGTCCTTGAGGCCATCCATCACCTGGGCGCGGATCGTGGGATCGAGATTGATCTCGGTGACCGGCTGCGACGGGATCTCGCGCAGCACCTGCTGACCACCGGGTGTGAGGATCAGCCTGGCGAGCCGCGGCTGATAGAGGGTCCCGCCGTTAGCGAAGGCGGCGTACCCAGCGGCGAGCTGGAGCGGCGTGACAAGAAGGTCACCCTGACCGACGGCAAGCGCGGCGCTGTCACCCGGCAGCCACAGCTGTGTGGACGAGTCGGGGTTGCCCTTGTTGATCGTCGCCTTGAACTTCTGATCGGGGATCCTCCCGAAGTGCTCATCCGGGAGTCCGATGCCCGTCTGATCACCGAATCCGTAGTCTCGCGCCAGGTTCTGGATCGCATACCCCTTGACACGGTTCGCGTCACTGAAAGCCCGCCAGAACTTGAAGCCCAGCGCGTAGAAGTACACGTCGCTCGACACCTGGATGGCGCCGCGGAGCTTCACCGCGCCGTGTGCTTCTTTCTTGGCATTCTTGAAGGTCTGCACGTTCGGCTCGTCACCAAACTCGATGAAACCGCGGTCGATGACAACTACCTCGGGATCGACGATGCCAGTTTGGAGCGCGGCGAGCGCCGTGAACGTCTTCCATGTGGAGCCAGGCGCGTACTCACCCTGGATCACGCGGTTGAGCAACGGGGAGTTGCTCGCTGGGTCGTTGAGCGCTGCGAACTTCTCGAACGGGGTGCCGTAGGTGAACTCTCGGATGTCGAACGACGGTCGTGACGCCATAGCGATGACCGAACCGTCGGTCGCGTCGAGCACGATGACGGCGCCACCCTTCGCGCCATACGTCTTGAACCGGTCCTTGACGGACGTGTCTTGGAGATAGCCGGCATTGCGCATCCCCTGGACCAACGACTCGTCTGCGATGCGCTGGATGTCGATGTCCATCGTCAACTGGACGTCGTTGCCGGCCTCGGCGGGCCTGTCGTTCAGCACCTGCACCAAGCGACCGCGGCTGTCGATCTCGAGCTTGCGTTTCCGCGGGTTACCCCGGAGCTCGGTCTCGAAGACCTGCTCGACCCCGCCCTTGCCGATGACGTCGTCGGGTCCGTACCCCTCGCCCTTGTGGAGCTTCTGCTCGTCCTTGTTGATGGCGCCGACGTAACCGAGCAGGTGAGACGCGGCCGTGGTGTCGGCGTAGAGGGACGGATAGATCTTGGCCAACTCCTCGAACACTGGGTACAGCCGCACGCTCCTCCGGACGACGTCGACCTTCGGGAACATCTCGGGTCGTTCCTTGATGTAGACGAGCTTGTCGAACGACACGCCGTTCTTGATGGGCACCGCTTCATACGGCGAGTAGCGGACGCTGTCGAGCCGCTTGTTGATGTATCCCTGGGTGACGTCGAGCACCTCGGCGAGGTTCGGGACCATCGCCTCGCGCTCTTCGTCGGTCAACCCACGCCGTACCCGGATGGTGTTCACGAACGCGGACTCGACGATCTCCCGACCGTTCGTGTCGAGGATGGTCCCGCGCGTGGCTGACTCGTGGAGGACGCGCACCCGGTTCTGCTCGGTCTGCGCGGCGAAGCTCTCCGACGACGCGATTTGAAGGAACCACAGGCGCGCGAAGAGCCCACAGAACAAGGCCATGACAACGATGCCGGTGATGCCGAGACGAACCCGGCTCTTGGCTTCAGACATCATTCCCGCTCTTGGCGCCTTCGGCGCCGGGCCGCACCTCTCCACTTCGGCGACCGACGACCTGCACCGCAGGGCACACAGCGGCGCGATAGATCACCGAGCGCTCTCTCGGTCAAGGAACGAGACGAGGCTACCCCTTGAGGATGGGGGCGCCGGGTCGAACCTCCTGGTGGTTTCCTGAGAGATCTCGCACCACCTGCCCCGCCACCAACACGTACCGCACGCCTTCCGATTCAACGCCGGGCTGCTCCACCGTCGAGCGATCGGCGAGTGTGGCGGCGTCGAAGATCGTGAGATCCGCATCGGCACCGATCTGGACCCGTCCCTTCTTCCGCATGGCGGGTGCGCCGGCGTCGGTGAGGCGCGCCGGCAGGATCGTCGCCTTCGCGAGTGCCGACATCAGGTCGATCACCTCGAGCTCGCGCGTGTAGCGCCCGATTGCACGCGAGAAGCAGCCTGTGGACCTCGGGTGGTTGCGGTTTCCCGGTTCGAGGATCGCGTCGCTGCCGAGCATCACGAAGTCGGATTGCAAGCACAGCCGCACGTCGGTCTCGGGGATCGCGTACGCCGCGGTAAGGATGTTGTCCTCGGAAGCCTGATAGCTCGCGAACGACGACGCGGTCAGCCGCTCACCCGTCCCCACGACGACGAGGTCCTCGTACGTGATGTGGAACCGCTCCTGCCAGCCGTCATTGAAGCGAGCTGACAGCAGGTACGTCGCCCAGAAGTCGTAGGGATACATGCACGCGGTGACTTCGACTCCGGCATCGCGAGCGACTTGGACCTTTCCGAGCGACTCCGCCATCGTGAAGGTGCCGCCCGTGCTGACGATGTGCTCGATGTGGACCCGGGCTCCGGTCTCCTGCCCGACGCGGATGATCTCGTCGAGGGTCTCTGCGTTGGTTCCCGGTGCGACGTCGTCGGAGTAGCGGCCGTGGAACGTGCATGGGACGTTGTGAGCCTTGGCGACCTCCGCGAGTGCCTTGATCTCGTCGAACGACACCCCAGGCGTGTACTCCGGCTCGAAGTCGACCGCGATGTATCCCGCGGCCAGATCCTCTTCGCACAGGCGAACGAGCTCGGCGATCTGTGAGGCGGATGCCGGGTCGTCGACACCCAGCCCGAGCACCTGGCTGCGAGTCCACGGATCGCTGAACGCGCCCCCGTAGTTCGTCGGCGGCCGCTCCTCCTCGGAGCCCCACCGAAGGAAGAAGTCCGCGGCGCGCGCTTGAAGGCCGTGCAAGCCCAGGTTCGTGGTGACGCCGTCGGCCACCTTGTACCAGATGCCGTAGCTGTTGGGTTCGTAGCTGAGGATGTCGATCCAGCCCGGGGAGACGACAAGGCCCGTGGCGTCGATCGTCGTCGCGCCGGTCAACGTTGACTCCGATACCGCGACGATGGTGCCCGCGTCGATCCCGACGTTCGCGATGACGTTGTAGCCGGATTCGGGATCCATCACGCGGCCGCCCTGCACGACCGTCTCGAACACATGACCGACTTCGGTGGGAGTCGTGGTGGCACCGGGGATCGATTGCACTTGCGGACGCTTCTTGCCGCCGCCGCCGAACGCGCCAACCGCAGCAGCTAGCCCACCGAACAGCGCGACGAGTCCGCCGCCAACGAACGCGCGTCGGGTCATGTAGGTGCGCCGCATCTGCCGTCGGGCTTCCTCTCGCGCCTGCCTGCTCGCCGCATCGAGCGGTGGGCGCGATGGTCGCCCTGGAGGACGCGACCCGGCTCCTGGGAACCCTCCGCCTGGAGGCCCGCTCATGGCCACCTCATGAGGGTCACCCTCATCTCCACCCGCGGTCGCGGTCGGGATCGTGGTTCGCCCATCGCGCGAACGCGAAGACCAGCGGCGCGATCGCGGCGTCATACACCGCCGCGACGATCACGATGCGCGCCTGAGCGAGAGTGAAGAAACCATCAACGCCGATGATGCCTCCTACCACGAGGAAGATCGTCCCACCGATGAGCCCTCCGACGAGCGCGAGCAATGGCGAGATCCCTTTGACCTCACGGATCACGCCGCCCTGGAGCACGCCGAGCAGGTAGCCGGTAAGCGCGAAAGACAGCCCGGACAAGCCCGCAGGTGTGGCGGAAAGGAGCATGTCGGTCGCGAGCCCGCTGACGAACCCGAACAGCGCGCCGGTCTGCGGTCCTTCTTCGTATGCGATCGCGACCGTCGCAATGAGGCAGAGCGCGGGGATCGCATCGAAGATCCTGAGATGACGAAAGACTGTGTTCTCGAGGACGACGAGCGTGATGACGAGGAGCACCAGCCGAACGCGGCGCAAGACCACGTTGACCTCAGCTGGTCTTGGTCTTGGTGGTCTTGGGATCGGGCCAACGCAGCACCTTCACGTACGTGAGGTCGTCGAGGTTCACCACTGGGCGGATCGCGATCCTCGGTTCCAGCTCGGTCGTCGAGATGTCCACCGACACGACGCGGCCGACGGCGATGTCGGGCGGGAACGCACCGTCCCGGGTGGCGGTGGTGAACACGAGCTCGTTCTCGCTGATGCACGAGTCGAGTGGCGAAGCCTCTTGGCACGGACCCAGCTGCGACTCGAGGAACTTGAGGAGGATCTCGCGTTCTCCGGTGTGCGCTTCGGTGAGGCCGTTCACGTTGCTGTTCTCGAGCCGTACGCCAATGCCGATCGATGGCGAGTCGATGAGCGTCACCGTCGAGAGCGTCGCGGACACCGTCGTGACCTTTCCGACGAGCCCGTTGCCCGCGACGACCGGTCGACCGACGAACACGCCTGAACTGCTGCCCTTGTTGATCTCGACGGTTCGCTCGAAGTTGCCGGCCGCGGCGCCGACGACGCGCGCAGCTACGCCGGTTGCGTCTTCGGCAGTCGGGAGATCGAGAAGTGTCTCGAGCTCACCCACCTTGCCGCCCACTGCGCGCTCACGGGAGAGCTTGCCCTCCAACTTGGTGACGCGGCGCTTGAGCTCCTGGTTCTCTGCCTTGAGATCGCCGTAGTCAGTGACGCCGCCGAACAGGTTGCGCACCGGGGAGAACGCTTCCTCGACGACATCGCGCACCGGAGAGATCGCATCCCTGAATCCACTGCGGAACGAGTCGATCAGTCCGTTGCCGCGTGAGTCAATCGTGACGATCAGCAGCGAGCTGATGACGATGACGAGAAGCAGTGAACGGCGTTGGCCTTCTCGCCGATAGACAACCATGAGCGCTCAGTGTGCCTGCTCGACCTTGGGTGCTCTTGCGCGATCAGTCGTCAGGTCCGCTGATCAGCACCTGCCGGAGCACATCGAACTGCTCGAGGCATTGACCCGAGCCAAGGACGACCGTGAACAACGGGTTCTTCGAGCGGCGGCACGGCATGCCCGTCTCTACCTCCACCACCGCGTCGAGACCGAGCAACAGCGACCCCCCGCCCGCGAGCATGATCCCGCGCTCCATCACGTCGGCCGCGAGCTCCGGGGGCGTCTTGTCGAGCGTCACCTTGATCGTGTCGATCACAGCCGCGACCGGCTCTTCGATCGCTTCGCGCAGCTCCTGAGTGGTGACGGTGACGCCGCGAGGCAGTCCAGTGACGAGGTCGCGACCGCACACCTCGACGTAGAACTCCGTCTCGAGCGGATACGCGCTCGTGACCTTGACCTTGACCTCTTCGGCGGTGCGCTCACCGAGTGCGAGCGAGTACTCGCGCTTCATGAACGACACGATCGCTTCGTCGAACTCGTCACCACCGACGCGGCTTGACTCGGCGGCCACGATGCCGCCCATCGAGATGACCGCGACATCGGTGGTGCCACCGCCGATGTCGACGATCATGTTCCCGGCAGGTTCGTGGACCGGGAGTCCCGACCCGATCGCTGCAGCCATCGGCTCTTCGATCACCATGACCGGCTTGCGCGCACCCGCGTACTCGGCCGCTTCCTGCACTGCCCGGCGCTCGACGCCAGTGATGCCCGACGGGATGCAGATGACCATCCGGGGCTTCGCCCAGCGGTTGCGCTGGCGCACCCGCTGGATGAAGTAGCGGAGCATCTTCTCGCAGATTTCGAAGTCGGCGATCACGCCGTCCTTCAACGGACGGATCGACTCGATGTGGCTCGGGGTGCGGCCGAGCATGCGCTTGGCCTCGGATCCCACGGCGAGGATGTCGCCGGTGCGGCTGTTGACCGTGACGATCGACGGCTCGGTGAGCACGACGCCCTGACCGCGCACGTAGACGACCGTGTTCGCCGTGCCCAGGTCGACGGCCATGTCGCGGCCGATGACGTTCGAGTACCAGGACGCGCTCATAGATGCAGAAGCCGGTTGAGAGGGACCACGGGGCCGTAAGGCTAGGGCCTGGGGTGGGGGCGATCCAGCCGCTGGATCGGGCCCCTGGGCGTACGCCATCGGGTGATTTTCTCAGCGGGATCGGCCGATCCCGCGGACCCCATCAGGCGCCGGGGAAGAACAGCCCGATCTCTCGTTCCGCCGACTCGGGGCCGTCGCTGCCGTGCACGAGGTTTTCCCCTGTCTCGAGCGCCAGATCGCCCCGGATCGTGCCAGGAGCGGCTTCTCGGGGGTCCGTGGCGCCCATCAGCCCGCGAACGACCTTCCAGGTGTCCGGCCCGCCGGCCACGATCATCGCCACGAGCGGTCCTCGGGTGATGAACGAGACCAGCTCGCCGAAGAACGGCTTCTCGCGATGCTCTTCGTAGTGGCGGCCGGCGAGGTCGGCGTCGATCGTGCGGAGATCCATCGCAAGGATGCTGAGACCCTTGCGCTCGATCCGGTTGACGATCTCGCCCACGAGCCCGCGCTCGACGGCATCGGGCTTGCACAAGAACAGGGTGCGCTCGGTCATCGGGCGAGGACCCTAGCGGTTGGGATGCTCCGCGGACCGAGCCGCGCCGACGACGTACAGCGAACCGGTCACGATGATCTGCTCGTCGGGTTCCGTCAGCTCCCGCGCCAGCGCCAGCGCCTCCTCGACGGTGTCAACGACTTCTACCTGGTCCCGCTCCAGTCCCAGCTCCATGGCCGCGCCGGCGAGCGCTTCGGGCTTCTGCGCGCGCGGGCTCGGCGGACGACAGCAGATCACCCGGGCGGCTTGACCGACCTCGAGCGCGGTGAGCATCTCGGTCGGATCCTTCTCGCGCAGCAACCCGACCACGAACGTCCGCGGTGTCGACGGGAAGCCTTCGGCGAGAGCCGCGGCCAGCGCCCGCGCGCCCGCGACGTTGTGCGCGCCGTCGAGCAGCACGAGTGGCTGATGACCGACGACCTCGAGCCGGCCTGGTGAAGTGACCCGCCCGAGCACGTCGAGCACGAGGTCGTGTCCCAACGGGCGACCGAGGAACGCCTCGACTGCGGTGACCGCGATGGCTGCGTTGTCGGCCTGATGTGCACCATGCAGCGACAGGAAGATGCGGTCGTACTTCGCGTGGGGGGTGAACATGCTGATGAGCCGTCCACCGTGCGCCAGCTCGTTGACCGAAAGTCCGAAGTCGCGGTCACGAAGCAAGAAGTCCATCGCCATGCGCGCCTCGAACACGCTGCGCAGCTCGTCATCGGTCTCGCCGAGCACCAGGGTCGAGCCGGGCTTCACGATGCCGGCCTTCTCGGTCGCGATCTCGTAACGGGTGCGCCCGAGATACTCGACATGGTCGATGCTGACGTTCGTCACCACCGCGACCTCACCGTTTGCGACGTTGGTCGCGTCCCACGTCCCACCGAGACCAACCTCCACGACGGCCGCCTCGACGGCCACGTCCGCGAAGAAGCGAAACGCCATGGCGGTCACGATCTCGAAGTAGCTCGGGACCGCGGCGAGGTACGGCTCTACATCGGCGATGACGGTGAGGAGCTCGGCGAAGGTCTCGTCGTCGATCTCCTCGCCGTTCCAGGTGACGCGCTCGTTCACGCGCTCGAGATGCGGGCTCGTGGTCGCGCCGACCGACAGTCCGTCGGTCACGAGCAGTGAGGTCGCGATCCTCGCCACCGATGTCTTGCCGTTCGTACCTGTGAGGTGGATCACCGGGTAGTCGAGCTGTGGAGAACCGAGCAATGCGGTCAGCTCGACCATCCGATCAAGGGTGGGGTTCGTCGCGCGGCGCGCTTGGTCGACAGGCACGCCGAGCGATTCGAGATTCACATGCGCGTCCAGCCAAGCCATGGACTCGCGGATGTTCATCGCGGATCGCTCACGCGGCGTCGGGGGCGGCGAGCTCCACCTCGACGGAGAACTCTTGTGCCTCCTCGAAGACGATCTCCTGAGCGCGCGCGGCTTCCTTGAGGTCGTCCAGCGACTGCCTCGCCTGCTCGAGCCGCTCGGCGACGTCTCGGACAACGACGCGCGTGACGTCGGTGCGAAGCGAGACCTGGGCTGTGGTCTTCGCCTTCCGCACTTCACTCAGCGCCTCACTGGCGACGACGAACACAGATGCATCACCGTCGAGCGCGAACGCCCGGAGCTCGGCCGCGTCGGGCCACGCCGCGCGATGGATCGAGCCCGGTTGCCACCATGACCACACTTCCTCGGTGACGAACGGAACGTGGGGTGCGAAGAGGCGAAGCAGGGCATGCAGCGTGATCTGCAACGTTGCCCGCGCAGAGTCGGCACCCTGGTCGCTGTACGCACGCTGCTTGACGAGCTCGACATAGTCGTCACAGAACGACCAGAAGAAGATCTCGGTGCGCTCGAGCGCGCGCGCATAGTCGTAACGGTCGAACGCTGCGGTCACGTCGTCGACAAGATCCGCGAGCCCGGCCAGCAGTGCGCGGTCGACGGCGGCGCCGATCGCCTTTGCGTCGACCATCGACTCCCCCGCGACACCCAGGGTGAACTTCGACGCGTTGAGGATCTTGATCGCGAGCTTGCGACCGACCTTCATCTGCCCTTCGTCAAAAGCAGTGTCCACACCAGGTCGACCGTTCAGAGCCCAGTAGCGGACGGCGTCGGAGCCGAACTGCTCGAAGTACTCGAGGGGCGTGACGACGTTGCCCTTTGACTTCGACATCTTCTTGCGGTCGGGGTCGAGCACCCAACCGTTGATCATCGTGTCGCGCCAGGGAAGTTGGTCGTGCTCGAGGTGCGATCGCAGGAGCGTGGCGAACAGCCAGGTGCGGATGATCTCGCCGCCCTGCGGGCGGAGGTCGGTCGGGAACAGACGCCCGAAGAGATCCGGGTCGTCTTCCCACCGATCGGCGATCTGTGGGGTGAGCGACGACGTCGCCCAGGTGTCGAGGATGTCCGGGTCAGCCACGAACCCACCCGGCTGACCGCGCTGCGATTCTTCGAATCCAGTCGGCGCATCACTCGAAGGGTCGACGGGGAGCTGATCCTCGGCGGCGTACAGCGGTTCGTCATAATCGAGCTCGCCGTCGTCGCGCAGGCGGTACCAGACGGGGAACGGCACACCGAAGAACCGCTGGCGACTGATCAGCCAATCGGTGTTCAGTCCCTCTACCCACGACTCATAGCGCGAGCGGGTGTGCGGCGGATGCCACTGGAGCTCTCGGCCGCGTTCGAGCAATGCGGCGCGCAGTTCCTTGTCGCGTGCACCGTTGCGGATGTACCACTGGCGCGTGGTGACGATCTCGAGCGGCCGCTTACCCCGCTCGTAGAACTTCACCGGGTGCTTGATGGGTGTCGGCTCACCCACGAGATCACCGGACTCGCGAAGCAGCTCGACGACGCGCTCGCGCGCTTGGTTGACGGTCTTGCCGGCAAGCTCTTGGTAGTGCCCGGCGGCCTTGGGATCCGTCGCGTCCCAGTCCGGAGCGTCCGCGACGAGGCGCCCGTCACGACCCATGACGCTCCGAGTCGGGAGCTGGAGCTCGCGCCACCAGACCACGTCGGTGACATCACCGAACGTGCAGATCATCGCGATGCCGGTTCCCTTCTCGGGGTCGGCAAGCCCGTGCGCGACGACGGGAACCCGCACTCCGAAGAGCGGGGTCGATACCTCGCTCCCGAAACGATCACGGAACCGCTTGTCATCGGGATGCGCGACCAGCGCCACGCACGCAGGGATCAACTCGGGTCGCGTCGTCTCGATCTCGATGTCGGCGCCGTCGACTCCGTGGAAGCGCACACGGTGCATCGCTCCGTCACGCTCTTTGTCCTCCAGCTCCGCTTGGGCGACTGCCGTGCGGTCGTCGACGTCCCACAACGTGGGTGCCTCGGCCTGGTACGCCTCGCCCCGGGCGACGTTGCGAAGGAAGGCGCGCTGGGAGACACGCTGGGCAACCTCGCCGATCGTCGTGTACGTGAGCGACCAGTCCACCGAGAGCGCAAGCCGCCGCCACAGGTCTTCGAAGGCCTGTTCGTCGATCTGGGTCAGCCGCTCGCAGAGCTCGACGAAGTTGGGCCGGGAGATCGGGACCTCCGACTCCTTCGACTTGGCGTCGTCACCCTCCCGCGGTGGAGCGAAGCCGGGTTCGTAGGGCAACGACGGGTCGCATCGCACGCCGTAGTAGTTCTGCACTCGGCGCTCGGTCGCCAGACCGTTGTCATCCCAACCCATCGGGTAGAAGACCTCGTCGCCCCGCATGCGTCGGTACCGCGCCACGGCGTCGGTCTGCGCGTAGCCGAACACCGAGCCCATGTGCAGCGAACCGCTGACGGTGGGAGGCGGCGTGTCGATCGAGAACACGTGGGCGCGGTCTTTGGAGCGATCGAAGGTGTAGGTGCCGTCGGCATCCCACTGCGCCGACCACTTCTCTTCGAGCCCGTCGAGCGAAGGCTTTTCCGGCACCGCCATGGGTCGAGTCTAGGAGCGAGACCTCGAGCCGCCCTGCACGACATCTCCACGCGTCGCGATCGATCAGACGTCATCTACGCGCGGGTGCGCGCACGAACACTGCGCGACATTCCAGAAGCCCCTCGGGGCGGGCGAAAGAGACCAACACATGTCACTCGTGAAGCTCCTCCCTGCGTGGTTCCACGCAATCGCCGACTACGGCGTCGCCGGCGCGCTCATCGTCGGCTCACTGCTCACCACGAGCGCACCCGACAAGGCAATCGCCACTGGCGTGGTGATCGGCGTGGTCGTGCTCGCGGTCAGCATGCTGACGAAGTACCCGCTCGGCGTCGTGAAGGTGCTGCCATTCACCGTGCATTCGGCCGGCGACTACCTCGCGGCCGCGCTGCTGATCCTCGGCCCGTTCGTGGTCGGCTTCGACGGCTCGAGCGGCGGTCTGACCGAGTTCTTCATCGCCGCTGGCGTTGCGGTGCTCGCAGTCAGCCTGATCACGAACTACCAGTACAGCGACAAGCGTCAACCGGTGACGGCGCCAGCAGTCGCCTGACCAAGACCCCCCTGCGCGAGGCCCCCGACTTCGGTCGGGGGTCTCGTCGCGCCTAGGCGCTTCGGCGGTCGGACGTGCTGGTGATGAGCGTCGGCGTCATGTGCTCCATCACCACGGCGCGGTCGACGACGCAGCGCGCGACGTCGGAACGACTCGGCAGGTCGTACATGACGTCGAGCAGCACCTCTTCGAGGATGGCGCGCAACCCTCGGGCACCGGTGCCGCGCTTCAGCGCTTCCTCCGCGACAGCTTCGAGCGCGTCCTCGGTGAGCACGAGATCGACATCGTCGAACTGGAAGAACTTCTGGTACTGCTTGAGCAGCGCGTTCTTCGGTTGCACGAGGATGCGCATGAGCGCGTCCTGGTCGAGGTTGTGCACCGCGCCGACCACGGGCAGCCGGCCGACGAACTCCGGGATCAACCCGAACTTGAGCAGGTCTTCAGGCAGGACACCGGCGAGCAGCGAGCCGAGGTCCTTCTCGTCGGCGCGGCGGATGTCGGCACCGAAGCCCACACCCTGGTTGCCGATGCGGCTCTCGATGATCTTGTCGATGCCGGCGAACGCGCCACCGCACAGGAAGAGGATGTTGGTGGTGTCGATCTGGATGAACTCCTGGTGCGGGTGCTTGCGCCCACCCTGCGGGGGCACCGACGCCGTGGTGCCTTCGAGGATCTTCAGCAGCGCCTGCTGCACACCTTCACCGGAGACGTCGCGCGTGATCGATGGGTTCTCGGCCTTGCGCGCGATCTTGTCGATCTCGTCGATGTAGATGATCCCGGTCTCGGCCTTCTTCACGTCGTAGTCGGCCGCTTGGATCAGCTTGAGGAGGATGTTCTCGACGTCCTCACCCACGTAGCCGGCTTCGGTGAGCGCGGTCGCGTCGGCGATGGCGAACGGCACCTTGAGCAGGCGGGCGAGCGTCTGCGCGAGAAGCGTCTTTCCGCAGCCCGTCGGACCGATCAGCAAGATGTTCGACTTCTGGAGCTCGACGTCAGGGTCGCCGTACGCGCCTGCCTGCACGCGCTTGTAGTGGTTGTAGACGGCGACCGAGAGGATCTTCTTGGCCTGATCTTGGCCGATGACGTAGTCGTTCAGGTACTCGTAGATCTCCCGCGGCTTGGGGAGCTCGTCGAAGCGCACCTCCGAGCCCTGCGACAGCTCCTCTTCGATGATCTCGTTGCAGAGATCGATGCACTCGTCACAGATGTAGACGCCGGGCCCGGCGATGAGCTTCTTGACCTGCTTCTGGCTCTTTCCGCAGAACGAGCACTTCAACAGGTCGCCACCGTCACCGAACTTCGCCACGCCGGATCCCCCTGCTCGACGCTCTGCTAGTTGACCCCGGCGGCCGCGGCTACGGACGCCAGCTCTCGGTTGGTGATCACCTCGTCGATGATGCCGTAGTCCTTGGCCTCGGGCGCGCTCATGATGAAGTCGCGGTCGGTGTCGTGACCGACCTTCTCTTCAGATTGGCCGGTGTGGTGCGCAAGGATCCGGTCGAGGAGCTCGCGCATGCGAATGATCTCCTTGGCCTGGATCTCGATGTCGACGGCTTGGCCGGATGCACCACCGTGAGGCTGGTGGATGAGGATCCGGGCGTGGGGAAGGGCGAAGCGCTTCCCGGGTGCGCCGGCCGAGAGCAGCACGGCTGCGGCGGACGCCGCTTGCCCGACGCAGATCGTCTGCACCGAAGGCTTGATGTACTGCATCGTGTCGTAGATCGCGAACAGCCCGGTGATGTCGCCACCCGGTGAGTTGATGTAGATCGAGATGTCCTTGTCGGGATCTTCGCTCTCGAGGTGCAGGAGCTGCGCGATCAGGAGGTTGGAGACCGCGTCGTCGATCGGTGTGCCGAGGAAGATGATGCGCTCCTTCAGCAACCGTGAGTAGATGTCGAAGGCGCGCTCGCCCCGGTTGGTCTGCTCGATGACCGTGGGGACGAGGTAGTTCTTGATCGGCTCGCTCACTCGTTGGACTCCTGCTCGACGGGTTGCTCGGGGGGCTCGCTGGATTCCTCGACGGCCGAGCCGCCGGGGAGGCTCAGGTCGACCGGGGCGCCGGACTCGTCTACGACCGTCGCTTGGTCGACCATGAACTGGAGGGCTTTGCCACGGGCGATGTCAGAGCGTACCGCCTCCAATGCGCCCCTTTGTTCGAACTCTTTTCGGACCGTCTCGGGCTTCTCCTCTGACCGTTCGGCCAGGCGGGCGATCTCGGCATCCACTTCTTCGTCGGTTGCTTCGATGCCCTCTTGGGCGACCACCGCACGCAGCGCGAGGTCGGCCCGCACGCCCAAGGTCGACCCGGCCCGCAGGTCAGCGATGAACTTCTCCTGTTCCTGCCCCGTCGCTTCGAGGTACTGGGCGATGGTCGCGCCTTGGTGCTCGAGGCGATGCGCGAGATCGTGCACGCGCCGTTCCATCTCGCCGGCAACGAGCGCGTCCGGGAGCTCGTCGTCGACGAGCTGCGCGGCGGCTTCGAGCACCTTGTCGCGCACGAGCAGCTGCGTCTGGACGAGCGCGTACATCTCGAGTCGCTTGCGAGCATCGGCCTCGAGCTCTTCGACGGTCTCGAGCTCGCTGACCTCTGACACCCAATCATCGGTCACCTCGGGGAGCACCTTGCGCTTGGCGTCCTTCACCAGCACTTGGAACCCGACCTCTTCACCGGCGCGCTCACCGAAGCGCTCGGGGAGCTCGTCGTTGAACTTCAAGATGTCGCCGGCCTTCGTGCCGCGCAGCTCGTCATCGAGCTTCGGCACCAGCCCACCCGAGCCGACCTCGTAGAGGAAGTCGGTCGCGCTCAGCGCGTCGATGACTTCGTCGTGGACGTAGCCCTTGATGTCGATCTGCGCGAAGTCGCCATCGGCCAACGATCCCGACTTCTCTTCGAGGTCGGCGAAGCGGTCGCGCAGCATGTCGATCTGCTGTTGCACAGCATCGTCAGGCACCTCGGGTGCAGGCACCTCGATCTGCAGATCGGCATAGCCCTTCACCGTGACGACCGGGCGCACCTCGACGACGGCATCGAAGCGAACCTCGCCCTCGTCCTCGCCCGCGGTGACGTCGATCTCGGGCGGCGCGATCACGTCGATGTCTTCGGCCGCGACTGCTTCTGCGTAGTAGGTGGGCAGGGTGTCGCGCAGTGCTTGCTCACGCGCGACGCCAGGCCCGAGGCGCGCTTCGAGGAGCTGCCGGGGTGCCTTGCCCGGGCGGAAGCCGGCGATCTTGACCTCGCCGGCGAGCTTTCGGAATGCGGCGTCGACCGCCTTCTCGAACTCAGCCGCCGGGATCGCAACGCTCAGCTTGACCTTGTTCCCGTTGAGCTGCTCGACGGAGGTCGTGAGGGACGCCATAGAGAGGAAGCGAGGATACCCGGGCGCTTCTGCCGTCCTTCGCACTCAGCCAGGCATCACATCACCAGATCACACGCATGGTGCGGTGACTTCAGCCGGAACACCGAAGCGATCCTGATCGAAGATCGGCAGTGGAGGCACCGTCGTGGTCGTCGTCGCCACCCCAGCGCCCGCGGCTACGGGATCGACGGGCGCGAGCGTCGTCGTCGTGGGCTCCGCGACCGCCGCGCTCACCTGCAACAGCTCGAGCACTGGCGCCGCAGTCGCGTCGTCGACATACAGGACCGAGAGCGAACCGGCGAAACCGTTGCGCGCAGGCAACGTGACGAAGCGGACGCTCGACGCGTCGCTTGGGTCGACGTTGCCGAACACCTGCGCGAGTGACAGCAGATCTTCCTTCTCGAGGTTCTCGTCGATCCTCAGGTTCTGCACGACCTGGTCCACGACCTCGACCGCGATGAGCGGGTTGCTGGCGCTCTTCGCCACCGCGAGGCTCGCCAGTCGCCGCATGAAGTCCTGTTGACGCTTGATGCGCGCGAGGTCGGCCGTCGCATCCGCGTCGAACCAACCACCCTCGCCGAAGCTGTAGTACTCGATGTACCGAGCTCGCGCGTACGCCAGGGCGCCCTTGCCGTCGAGGAGATGGCACCCAGGTGCCGGGGTGAAGAGGCCGGTGTGAATGTCCCGGGTGGGGTACGGGAAGTAGATCGGCACCTCCCCGATCGCGTCGACGACGCCCTGAAAGGTCTTGAAGTCGACCTCGACGTAGTGGTTGATCGGGACGCCGAAGTTGGCCTGGAGCGTCTGGATGACGACGTCGGGACCGTTGCTGAACGCCGAGTTGATCTTCGACATGCACTTGCCGGCCTGGATCGATGAGCAGTGGTTCTCGTCGAGGGGTACGCCGGGGATCTCGACCCAGAGGTCGCGCGGGAAGGAGACGACGACCGCGCGTTCCTTGACGGGGTCGACGTGAATCACCATGAGGGTGTCGGAGCGAGACCCGGCCGCTTCGCCCGATGCGCTCCCGAACGTGGCGGCGTCGTCTTCGCTGGCGACGAAGGCGCGCGAGTCCGAACCGATCAGCAGGTAGTTCGCAACTTCGGTCGCCGGCTCAGCGGTCTCGACGTCGACCTTCTCGATCTTGTTGAACGCCTGGTTCTCGACGTACTTCTCGACGATGACGGCACCGGTCATGAAGACCGTCGTGATCACCAGCGCGATGCCAAAGCGGCGCGCGAACGCGACGACAAGAGTGTTCGAGCCCGCCACGCCCCCGAATCCTAGGCGGAGCAGGTTTCATCTTTCGGCGGCCTTCCCAGGCCTTCCTTGTACGATTGCTGGGAAATCCGGGGAGTAGCGCAGCTCGGCAGCGCACCTGCTTTGGGAGCAGGAGGCCGGGGGTTCAAATCCCCCCTCCCCGACACGGAAGGCCTCGGCCTTTCGCGCGGGTGTAGCTCAATGGCAGAGCCTCAGATTTCCAATCTGATGACGCGAGTTCGATCCTCGTCACCCGCTCTTCTTGCGCGTGGTTGCCTTCTTCGCGGGTGCCTTCTTCGGAGGAACAACGGGCGGTGTCTCCCGGCGGAACCAGTGGAACGTCGGCATGCGCACCCACCTCATGCGTCGTCTCCGGACGCGCGGTTCCCTGGTGAGCTCGGTCTCGATGACCCGGTGCTCCTCGGCGTACGCCGACACCAGCGCCTGGATCACGGCTGCGGCGGGGAGGGCCAGCACCGCCCCGACGCCTCCGAACAGCAGCCCGCCTGCGAACACGGCGCCGATCGTGATCGCAGGGTGGATCTTCAGCGTGAATCGGGCGACGCGTGGTCCAAGTACGTAGTTCTCGAACTGGTTGTAAAGAATGAGGAAGCCTCCAACGAGCAAGGCATCGCTCGGATAGTTGAGCAACGCGACGAGCATCGGAAGCACCATCGCGATGTAGGTACCAATGGTCGGGATGAACTGCGAGACGACGCCTACGAAGATGCCGAGCGCGAGCGCGGACGGTACGTCCAAGATGAAGAGGAAGAGCCACGTCGCGAACGCCGACACTGTCGCAAGAATGATCCGCGAATAGAGGTACGAGCCCGTCTTCTCGGTGGCGAGCTCCCACGTGTCCAGCACGATCTCCTGGCGCGCCCTGGGGAGCCGCGAACAGATCGCGCGTCGGAACTTGGGACCGTCCGCGGCTAGGTAGAACGCGAAGATGAGTGTTGTCACGATCTGCAGCAATCCCTCAGCGATGCCGAGCGCGAACTTGGGTGCGCTGTCGGTGAGGTTCTTCGCGAACTGCCGCACCGCGCCGTCAGGGCTTTCGACTTCGCGAATCAAGCTCTTGGCGTCGGGTCCGAGGCCAAGGTCGTCGTTGAGGAAGCGGGTGATCCGGCGTACGTAGGTCGGTGTGTCGTCAACGAGGGCGGTGAGCTGGTCGATGAAGATCGAACCCACGGCGGCCACGAAGCCGATCGTGATGATCACTGCGCCCAAGAGCACGACGCCTGTCGCAAGTCCGCGTCGCCAGCCTCGTTTCGCGAGCGCCTTCACCGGCGCGTCGACCGCCATCGACAGGAACAACGCGATGATCATCATGATGATGAGCGACTTCAGCTTGTCGAGCACCCAGTAGGCGGCGAGCAGTCCTACCGCCCACGCGAAGAACAGCGCGATCGCCTTGCGCATCCAACGCGGCACCTCGTCGCCGTCGGTGACCTCATGCACCGCGACGACGTCGGGCGCGATCACTGGGACTTCGGGAACTACCTCGGGCGCATCTTCCGCCGCCTTGCGCCGCGCCAACTCCGCCCTGCTCCCCGCTACCCGCTGATCCCAGAAAGCTGACGGGCAAAGGACTCGAGCACCGCCTGAGCGACGTGACGACCGCCGTCGCGACGATCCGATGCGCGCCGCGTCAGCGGACCAGATGTGGTGGATCCCGGCGCCGAACCGCCACCGGTGAGCGTCCGCAGATCGGCGGGCGTCAGCGGTGTGACCCGATTCGACACGCGCCACTCGATGACGATCTCGCGCTCCGCGGCCGCACACGCGATTCGCAGCTGCTCGTTGTCGACGGTCGCGTCCGACACGTTGGCGAGCGTGTCGGTGAAGACGAGCGCGGGTGGGTTGGTCAGGCCGGCCGGTGACAACGCGATCACTCGGCACCGCGTGAGGATCAGCGTGTCGACTTTGGCCGGCTCGTCATCGGCACCCATCACCTCGACGCTGGTCACACTCAGCCACGACGAGCGCTTCTGCTCACCAACTGAGATCCACAGCACCCACTGCTCCGACGGATCCTCGCCGTCGAACGCGGGGAGGTCGAGGCTCCGCAGCAACGCGGCCGGGTTGCTGCCGCGCCGGGCCGGCTTCTTGAGGCTCGCCTCATAGGCGCGCTCACGGTCAGGCGTGTCCTTGCGCCAGCCGAGCACCCCGAAGATCCTTCGCCACTCGTCGGCATCCCGGACGCTGAGGCCGGGCGCCAACGCGTCGAGGCGCGAGCCGCACTCGTGGCAGAACGCGGCACCTATGGGCGGGTTGCTCGCGCACTGGTAGCAGTACGGCGCCTGTGCCGGTGGCGCGGCGGCAGTGCCACACCTCGGGCAGAACTTCGCGTCGCCGACGTCGAAACCACACTCGTCACATGTGGTCGTGAGCTCCGGCGACGGAGACGGGCTCCCCATGAGCAAGACGTCGTCGAGCGTCCGCCCACCACGCGCGACGCGGTCACTCCACGCGCGGCCATCGAAGAGGCGATGGGGATAGCGGCCGAATGGATCGCGCGCCCATCCCGCCGGGAGCGGCCGGCGCCGCATCTCCACCATCGATTCGATCCTCCTGTCGGCATCGACCGCCACGGCCGTTGGGCGCCGGGCAACGGTGCCATTCGTGGACGTGCCCGCGCCAGCGGTGAGTGAACGTCAGCGACGACACTGGTACCCACTTCGATCCAAGGGGGAACACGCGTACTGCTGGACCGCTTCGATCTGACCGACCGGGTGGCGGTGATCACTGGCGCCGGACGAGGGATCGGCGCGGCCTGCGCCCGAGCGCTCGCCGAGGCCGGCGCCGACGTGGCCATCGTCGCCCGGACCCAGGAGCAGCTCGACGAGGTTGCCGCCGACGTGAAGGCGCTCGGCCGCCACGCCCTGGTGGTAGCAGGCGACGTGAGTCAGCTCGAGACTCTTGATCAGCTGGTCGACGCGACCGTCGTGGACTTCGGTCGCCTCGACATCGTCGCGAACAACCGGGCGGATCGATGCCAACCGCGCTGCTCGACACGTCGGTCAAGTCGTTCGAGCAGGCGTTCCACTTCAACGTGACGACGGCGTTCGCCTTGAGCAAGGCCGCAATCCCTCACATGTTCGCGACCGGTAGCGGATCGATCATCAACATCTCGTCAGCGATGGGTCGACTGCGCGATCGGGGGTTCGCCGCGTACGGCACCGCAAAGGCCGGGCTCGCGCACCTCACGAGACTGATGGCGGCTGACTGCGCGCCGCGCATCCGCGTGAGGCGATCGCGGTCGGTTCGGTCGCTACGTCTGCGCTCGAGATCGACGGCGGCCTCGAAGCCGCCAACCTCGATCTGGGACTTCCTGATCTGTAGGCGGCCCTACACTCGAAGCAGTCCCGCCTCCGTAGCTCAGCCGGACAGAGCAAGTCACTTCTAATGACGAGGTCGCAGGTTCGAATCCTGCCGGGGGCGCACCACCGTCTTCGTTTCGACAAGGTCCCACACGAGTTCACACGTGTAACCTGATCGGTCCGGTTGACGGTTTCGTGCCGTCATCGCCGTGGTGGCCGTAGCTCAGTTGGTTAGAGCGTCGGGTTGTGGTCCCGAAGGTCGGGGGTTCGAATCCCCTCGGTCACCCCAAGATCGCACGGAGCGCGGGCTCGAGCTCCCGATGCTGGAACGTGAAGCCGTCGGCTTCGAGCGCGCGCGGAACCACTCGTTGACTCGCGAGCAGCACGCCCTCGACGAGCTCACTGCCATACACCGCCTTGAGTGGGAGCAGCGGTGTCGGGATCGCCGCAGGTCGGTGCACCACCTTCCCAAGTGTCTTGACGAACTCCTCGTTGCGCACGGGCGCGGGCGCCGTCAGGTTCACGGGACCGCTCAGTGACTCTGAGCCCAACGCGTGGAGCAGCGCCGCGATGTGGTCGTCGAGCGCGATCCACGACAGCCACTGCTTGCCCGACCCGATGCGCCCGCCGAGACCTGCTTTGAACGGCAGCAAGAGCCGGCCGAGCATGCCGCCACCACAGCCGAGCACGACTCCGGTGCGGCTGATCACCAGGCGCACACCCGCATCGGCGAGGGGCGTGGCCGCCGCCTCCCACTGCCGGCAGATGTCAGCGAGGAAGTCCGTGCCTGCCGGCGCGTGCTCGTCGAGCTCAGCGTCACCGGCGTCCTGGCCGTAGTAGCCGACGGCCGATGACGACACCATCACGCTCGGGCGTCGTTCCAACGATCGAATGGCGTCGACAAGCGCGCCGGTCCCCCGCGTCCGACTCTCGAGCACAAGCTGCTTGCGAGCGTGCGTCCACCGCTTGTCACCGATGCCGGCGCCCGCCAGGTGCACGACCGCGCCGATGCCCTCGAGGGCGGCCCGGTCGATGGTCCCCGCCATCGGGTCCCAAGCGATCGCGTCGACGCCGGACGGGATCGATCCCTGTCGGAGTGCACGCACGGGCCGATGACCTGCTGCGGTGAGCGCGGGCAGCAGCGCGGCACCGATGAACCCGCTCGATCCCGTCACCAGCACGTCCACGAGGTCACGCTACCTCGACGCAACCATCACGGACCGATCGGAGCCCTTCGATACGATGACGTCGTAACGCGCGCCCCTAGCTCAACTGGTTAGAGCAAGTGACTCTTAATCACTAGGTTCAGGGTTCGAGTCCCTGGGGGCGTACCAACTTCCTCTGTCCTCCCCGCGACCGGCCAACTTTTGGCCGTCAGTCCTCGTGAGGAGTACGCCGTCTCTCGTTCGATCGCTGACGGCATGCAGCGCGTCATCGCTGACACCTGAAGCAGTGCCAGGTAGCCCTGTTGGGCATGGCGCAGAAGGTGGTCAGGATGGAAGCGAACAGCCGGCGTTGGCACGACGACGCGTGTGACTACGCAACCCCAACGAACTTGTGGACGATCTGCTCGCCACGTTTGCCACAGGCTGATCGAAGTCCAGCGTTAGTGTTCGGTCCCCGTGGCTTCCCTCGACCCGCTCGCGCCGTTTCGATTGGATGGTCGCGTCGCGATCGTCACGGGCGCTTCGGCCGGGCTGGGTACACGGTTCGCACGCGTGCTGGATGCGGCAGGTGCGTCGGTCGTGCTCGTGGCTCGACGCGCCGATCGCTTGGAGAGCCTCGCCGCCGAGCTCCGGGACGCGCTCGTCGTCGCCTGCGACCTGGCGAGCCCCGAAGCCCCCGGACGCGTCGTCGATGCGGCAATAGAGGGGTACGACCGCATCGACGTGCTGGTGAACAACGCGGGCATCAACCTCGTCAAGGCCGCGACTGAGGAGACCGTCGACGAGTTCCGGCACGAGATCGACGTCAATCTCATTGCGCCGTTCGCACTCTCGACGCTGTGCGCCCAGTCGATGATCGACTCAGGGCGCGGTGGCTCGATCGTGAACATCGCTTCGATCTGGGCGGTTGTCGGCGTCGGGCAGATCCCCGATGCCGGCTACGCGGCGTCCAAGGGTGCACTCGCGAGCATGACCCGGGAGCTCGCAGCTCAATGGGCGAGACGGGGAGTGCGGGTGAATACCCTCGCACCCGGATGGTTCCACTCCGAGATGACCGAGGGCACGATGTTCGGCGACGAACGAGCAGAGAAGTGGATGTACACACGCACGCCGATGGGCCGCGGCGGTGATGAGCACGAGCTTGACGGCGCGCTCTTGTACTTGGCCTCGGATGCGAGCAGCTTCGTGACGGGCACGCTGCTCCCGGTGGACGGCGGATGGACCGCCGTATGAAGCGCGCCATAGTTCTCACGCTTGTGCTGCTGGCGGCGGCCTGCACGACGACGACCACGACATCCGTTGATCCCGAAGACTTCCCGGAAGTCGAGATCCCGGTCGACCTCCTTCACGACGAGGGCGCTGCGGCACGCGCGCTCGCCGACATCGAGAAGCGCGTCGGGCTTTCACCAGCCCAAGTCACCGACATCTCGATCTAATCCGACTACATGGTCGTCGAGGCTCAGGATCCGGAGATCCCCGACCACATCGACTCGTACACGTGGCGCGACGACACCGTCGACCGCCCGACACCCGTCCACCTCTCTGGTCCACAAGAGGAAGTCGAGGCATCGCTCTATCCCACGACTGCCATCGACCTCGGGCGCATCGCCGAGTTCGTCGGGATCGCCGAAGAAGAGCTCGAAGACCACGAGATCCGTGTGGAGAAAGCGCGCGCGTCCTACCTCTACATCGAGCGCAGCACGTCGCTCGACGGCCGTGTCGTGATCCGCATCTCGATCAGCGGACCGCGTCGCAGCGGCAACGTCGAGATGACCTCTAGCGGCGAGATCCTCTCCGCGACCGTCAGCTGACGATCGACCGCTCTACAGCGAGACGCGGTCGAACTCGATCGAGACGCCAGGAACCAGGAACAGGCGGAGACTTCGATCCTCACACGTGAACCCGATTCGATCGCCCGTGAAGTACGGGAGATCAACGGGAGCGGTCACCGACGCGTTCGGGGTGTTGACCGTGATCAACGCGGTGGCACGTGACCCAGTGATGCGAGCCCGTGCATGGTGATCCCTTCGTCGACGGTGTGACAGTACGGCGCGTGGGAGACTGTCAAGCGCCGCGAGCGTGGCGGAACTGGCAGACGCGTCGGGTTTAGGTCCCGGTGCCCTTCGGGGCTTGAGGGTTCGAGTCCCTCCGCTCGCACTCGAGATCTGACCGTCGGGGGTAGGTGTGACTTCGGCAGGAGGAAGCACCGGCTCGTACTCGAGCTACGACCTCGCTGCGTGGTCCGAGGATCAGCGCCTCGATCTCGCGTTCCTTCTCCAAGAGCTGCGAGTGCCGTTCCAATGGGATGGGAGCACGCCGCTCGTGCCGCCTCGCGCGGCCGAGGTCGCCGAACAGCAGATCGCGTGTCTCACGCGACGAGCGGGCATCTTCCTCGGCGGCCTGCGATGGCGCACCAAGTCACTCGCTCCGGCGATGTTTCGCATGCGACATACAACCTGACTGCGATCCTGCTCGTGGTCGCGGTCACCTCACCGGGCTGCGCCTCTACTTCTTCTTGCGGCGGAAGCGACCCTTCTTCGCTTGCTTGGCTTGCTCGGCGGCGACGTCCGAGAGGATGTCCGGCGCGGCCGAGTTGATGATGTCTTCGGCTTCGTCGAGGAGCGCCGCGACGTCGGCACCCACCGGCTCTGGCTCGGGCCGAGACTTCGCGTTGCTCAGGCTGCCGTACTGCCACCCCGCGTCCATGCGGCGGAGCTCGAACATCGGGCAGTCGTCGGGGCACTGCCAGGGGGCCTCGGGGGCGAGGTCGAGCCGGCACTTCCGGACCACTTCGCCACCCTCGTAGGTGCGGCTCTCGTAGTGGCGGCAGTCCGTCCGCATCGGCATCGGCACATTCTGGCCCTACGGGCAAAGGCACTCCGGTCGGGCCTCGAACCTGCCGATGATCCGACGAGAGACCAGCGGGGAGTCATCGTGAGCCTGTCCTCTACATCCGTTCCGACCACGAGACGCGGTTCGAGCGCGCTCGCGCTCCTCGACCAGCTGTCCGACATGGTGTTCGTGATCGACCCAGACGGCACGCTGGGCTACGCGAACGCCGCGTGCGAGGAATTCCTGGGACGGCCCGCGACCGACTTGGTCGGCACCAACGCACTCGACCTCCTGCACGAGGACGACCGATCGTTCGCAGCCGACGCAATCACCCAGACCATGGCCAAGGGTCCGGGGATCCGGCACCCCCTCACGGTCCGGGCCATCGTGCGCGATGGCGGTCACGACACTGTCCGCGCAGTCGAGATCGTGTCGAACAACCTCCTCGATGATCCCGACATCCGCGGCATCGTCGTGTGTGGTCGCGACGTCACCGGCCGGGCGGGCATCTCCCCCAAGCTCGATCGTGCACCGTCGAGCGCCGACTTCTCCTTCGACCGCGCACCATCGCCGTGTGCCGTCATCGGGCCCGACGGTCGCTTCACGCGAGTCAACCCAGCGATGCTCGTGCTGACGGGCTACACGGCCGCCGAGCTGATCGGGATGCGCGCGGCGAATCTCGCGCATCCCGATGAGATTGATGATGAACGCGAGGTGGCGTCCCGGATCTTCTCGGGCGCTTCGGACTCAGACACCCGCGAACGTCGCATGAAGCGAGCCGACGGCGAGTGGACCTGGGTGCGGCGCACCTATTGGGTCGTGCGGAACCCCGACGGTCAGCTCCGGTGCATCGACCTCGCCGTGGTCGACATGACTGAGCAGCGCGAATCACGGGCGCGCGCAATCCAGCTTCACGACATCCTCGAGTCGAGCCAGGAAATCGTGATCCTCACCGACGCGCAAGGCGCGATCGAATACGTGAACAGTCGAGCTCGCGAGCTGCTCGGATTGAAGGAAGGCGATCCAACTCAGGACCGTCTTGAAGGCAGCCTGAGCAAGAGGACGGTCGAGCGGCTTCCCGAGGAGATCGTCCCTCAGCTCATTGCGCACGACGCGTGGACCGGTGAGCTCGAGTTCCTCACGACCGAGGGCGAAGAGGTAGCGGTCGCATGCACGGTGCAGCTGCATCGAGACGTAAGCGGCGAGGTCACGCTGGTGTCAGCGATCGCCCACGACATCCGTGACCTGAAGAGCGCGCAGCGACTCCTCGAGCACCAGGCGACGCATGACGTGCTCACGATGCTCCCCAACCGGCAACTCTTCCAGGAGATGGGCGAGCAGGCATTGGGGCGTGCTGACCGCGATGGCACGACCGTCGCAGTGCTGTTCCTCGACCTCGATCGCTTCAAGCATGTCAACGATACGCACGGCCATCCGTGCGGCGACCAGCTGCTCATCGAGGTGGCCGCGCGCCTCGAGAAGTCCGTGCGACGCGGCGACATGCTCGCCCGCTTCGGTGGTGACGAGTTCGCCGTTCTTTGCGAACACCCCGCCGGTCAGATCGAGATGCTCGAACTGGCCGATCGGCTGATTGAAGACCTCTCTCGTCCGGCCCGGCTGGACGCGGTGATCGCGGAAGTAGGTGTGAGCATCGGGATCGCGATTGGAGCCGGCAACCGGGTCACGATCGAGACGCTGCTGCGCGACGCCGACGTCGCGCTGTACCAGGCGAAGGAGCAGGGCCGAGGCCGTGCCGTGATCTTTGGGTCCGCAGCCGCGGTGACTGTCGAAGCGAGTTGATCCTTCAGCCGAGCCACTCCTCGGCGGCCGACAGCAGGAAGCGACTCACCGCGAGGCTGCGGTCGAGCAGATCGCACGACACTGCGTCACCGTCGCGAATCCTGAGCAACGACACGTTCTGGTGCGCGACGACGCGCAACGATCGCTCCGACGCTTCGGTCGCTGCGGGGATCGAGTCGATCGCCGACACTTCGAGTGGGAGATCCGGCCCACCGATGCCGGCGAGCTCCGTGGCCACGACCAGAAGGTCGGGCCCGTGCGGAAGCGGCGGCAGACCCCAGGTGAAGTTGAGCGGGAACCGGTACTCGTCAGGCGGGTCGTCAACTTCAGGTCGCGCGATGACTGCGTCTTCGAAGCCGAGGAGCACGCGAGGATCGATCTCGAGGGAGAGGTAGAGGTCGACGGGACCCTCACACCCCTCTTCGGGATGAGCATCGACCTCCCATGTCTGGCGCAGCGAGTAGCTCTCGACGAAGTGCCGCTCGTCGTGCACATGGAAGCCGTGTTCGACCGCGTGGTCCTTGAGATCGGCCACGAATCCGGCGATGTCGATGACTGCCATTACTGCTCCAGTACGGCGCGCAACCCGTCAGCGAGCGTACGGAACGCGCGAGCCCGATGCGAACACGCATCCTTTTCTTCCCGGCTCATCTCGGCAAACGTCCGGCCGTCGCCGTCATCTGGGACGAAGACGGGGTCATAGCCGAAGCCGCCGGTTCCCCGAGGCTCGGTGAGGATGTGGCCGTCGACGGTTCCGAGCGCCGCGATCTCGCGACCGTCGGGCCAGCGGGCGACCGCCACTGTCGCAAAGCGCGCCGTCCTGCGGTCGTCAGGAACGTCATGCAACTTCTCGAGCAGCAGCTGCACGTTGTCGGCGTACGACGCGTCGTCACCGGCAAATCGCGCCGAGTAGACGCCGGGAGCGCCGTCGAGCGCATCGACCTCCAGCCCGGTGTCGTCCGCGATCGCCGGGTGCCCGGTTCGGGTGCACACGTCGATGGCCTTCAGGCGAGCGTTGTCCTCCAGCGTGGCGCCAGACTCGTCGACCTCGGGAAGGCTCGGGTCGCGCGGGACAAGCGTGATCGGGAGCTGGCAGTCGTGCAACACCGCTCCGATCTCCACCGCCTTGTCGGGATTGGCGGTGGCGACGACAAAGGTGGTCATCCTGCGCGCGGCGCTGGTGCCTCCGCGAGCAGCTCGCGCTGGAGCGCGAACAGCTCCTCGATGCCGCCTTGCGCGAGCCCGACCAGGTCGTCGAGCTCGCTGCGGGTGAACGGCAGACCTTCAGCAGTGCCCTGCACCTCCACGAAGCGACCGGCACCGGTCATCACGACGTTCATGTCGACCTCGGCGGTCGCGTCTTCCGAGTAGTCGAGGTCGACGCACGGGACGCCCCCGACCATCCCCACCGACACCGCCGCGCACTGATCGGTGACGGGGTGCGTGCTGAGCGTCTTGGCCGCGACCAGGCGCGTGCAGGCGTCGTGCAGTGCAAGATAGCCACCACAGATCGACGCCGTTCGGGTCCCGCCGTCTGCTTGCAGCACATCGCAGTCGACGATCACCTGCGTCTCGGGCATGAGCGTGAGGTCCATCACGGCCCGCAGCGAACGTCCGATCAGACGTTGGATCTCCTGGGTGCGGCCGGACGGGCGGCCCTTCTGCGCTTCGCGTTCGATTCGCTCAGCGCTCGCACCTGGGAGCATCGAGTACTCGGCGGTGACCCATCCCTTGCCGGAGCCTCGGAGCCACGGCGGCACCCTCTCCTCCACTGACGCGGTGCAGAGGACTCGCGTGCGACCGAACTCGACGAGCATCGAGCCCATGGCCATGTCGGTGTAGTCGCGCGTGAACGCGACGACCCTCAGGTCGTCGGGCGCGCGTCCGTCATGCCTGCTCATCGTTCCCCTAGACCCGCGTGACCAGGTGCGGTGCAGCGAGAGTGACCGCTTCACCGAACGCGTCCGAACCTTCTTCGACCGTGCGACGCGGATCGTTCTGGGGCCAGAGGTGCGTGAGCATCAAGCGGCGGGCTCCGGCCTCGCGTGCGAACATTCCGGCTTCTTTCGCGGACAAGTGAATCGGCGCGGGCTTGTCGTCATCGACCCATGTTGCTTCCGACAAGACAAGGTCAGCACCCGGCGCGAACGCGGACACCGTCCATCCCGATCCCGTATCGGATGTGTAGACGAGCCGCTTGCGGTTGCCTTCCACTTCGACGGCGAACGTGGGCGGCGGATGATCCGTGCGCGAGAAGCGCAGGCTCATGCAGCCGATCTCGACGTGCGCACCGTCATCGATCCCGCACCACTTGAACGCGCCACCCCAATCGCCGCCGACCAAAATGCCGAGATGGTCCTCGAGGCCTTCGGGCGCGTACACAGGAAAGCCCTCGCGTTGAAGTCCCCACTTCATCAGCACGTGCAAGCCGTATACGTCGACGCAATGGTCCGGGTGCTCGTGCGTGATCACGACCGCGCTCAGCTCTTCGGCCGAGATGTGCTGCTGAAGGTGACCGAAGGTGCCGTTGCCGCAGTCGAGCCAGACCGCGGTGTCGCCCTCACGCACGAGGTAACCGCTGCACGCCGCGCCGCGCGGACCGCCGTAGGAGCCCGAGCAACCGAGCACGGTCAGCTCCATGTCAGCTCCAGGTCCACTGCTCGACGGCATGCACTTCGGGACCGAGGAAGCGCTCACCGAGCCGGCGGAAGGTCTCGACGTCGCCGCTGGTCAAGAACTTGTGGTCTCCCGGAGGTCGCGATGCATCGGGTGACGGCGACCCGAGGAGTGCGCTTACAGCCGCGGCGGTCTCATCGGCGCTGGAGACGAGCGTGACGTTCGGTCCCATGACGTCGCCGATGGTACGGGCCAACAGCGGGTAGTGCGTGCAGCCGAGCACAAGTGTGTCGACGGACACACTTGTGAGCGGAGCGAGCAGACGTTCGGCCAGCACGTGCACCTGCTCGGAGTCGACGTCGCCAGCCTCGACGAACTCGACGAAGCCGGGGCAGGGCGTGCAGGTGAGCTCGAGATCTGTGTCGAGGGCCGCAGCTGCTCGCTCGTATGCGCCGGACGCGATGGTGCCCACGGTCCCGATCACTCCTACTCGACCGGAGCGGGTGACGCGCGCTGCCGCGACCATGCCAGGTTCGATCACGCCGAGCACCGGCACCGACAGACGCTCTTTCAAGACGTCGAGCGCGGCCGCGGCCGCGCTGTTGCACGCGACGACGATGGCACGCGCGCCGCGATCGATGAGCATGTCGCCGATCTCGATCGCGTACTTGAGCACCTCGTCAGGCGGCTTCGGTCCGTACGGGAACCGCGCCGTGTCACCGAAGTAGATGAGCGGCTCCTGTGGGAGGACGTCGATCATCGAACGCAGCACCGTAAGACCACCAAGGCCGGAGTCGAAGACGCCGATAGGACCACGATCGCTCGTGGTGCTCATGGCGCACGGCGCGAGCTGGCGCGGCGCAAGCGATCGACGACGGCGGCACCGATGCGGTCCGGTGGAGGCGGGATCACGAGCAGCACGTCGAGCTCAAGTCGATCTGCTTCGCGCAGGCGCGCGTAGAGCACGCGCGCGTACTCATCGACATTGGCCGGCGCCGCGAGCACCACGACATCACGCGACAGCTCGGCGGGAAGATCGAGTCCGAGCGCACCAACACGCTTGCCGGCGGCGAGCAGCGATGCTGCCTCGATGACGACCTCACGTTGGTGCACGAGCACGACCGCCGCGTCGGGGGCGTAGTGGACTGCGAGCGTCCCGGGTGCGGCGCGTTGACCGTCGACCGCGAGCGCCACTTCCTCACCGAGGAGTGCTTCGACCTGCGCGGTTGGCACTCCCCCGATCCGCACCACAAGCGGATGATCCCCGGTGCAATCGACGATCGTGGACTCGACACCGACGGTGCATGCGCCGCCGTCGAGCACCATGTCGACATCGCCATCGAGGTCGGCGCGCACGTCGTCAGCAGTTGTCGGGCTGACCCGGCCGAAGCGGTTGGCGCTCGGCGCGGCGAGTCCACCGTCGAAGGCTTCGAGCAGGGCGAGCGCGATCGGTTGATCGGGCACTCGCAGGCCGACACCGGTCCGACCACCCGTGACCTCATCGGGCACGTCGGCAGCCCGGGGAACAATCACGGTGAGCGGTCCCGGCCAGCACGCATCCGTGAGCACTCGCGCCGGCTCGGGCACCCCGCTCGACCAGGTGTAGAGATGCTCAGCGCTCGGAAGGTGGACGATCACGGGGTGATCGGCCGGTCGGCCCTTCACTGCGTACAGCCGGTGAAGGGCGTCGCGGTTGCGAGCATCGCAACCGAGTCCGTACACAGTTTCGGTCGGGAACGCGACAAGCCCACCTTCGCGCAGCAACGCGACCGCGTCACCGATCTCCTGCCGATCGATCACGATCGCGTCCGCTACCAGTAGTTGATCTTCGTGGCGCGTTCGACGACCACGTCGAGGTCGTCGGTCCACGCACCAGACGAGAGGTACTTCCATCCGCCGTCGGGGAGCAGCGTGACGACCGTTCCCGACTCGAGCTTCTCGGCTTCCTTCACCGCTCCCGCGACCGCCGCTCCCGAAGACACGCCGGCGAAGATGCCGCACTCTTCGAGCAGCTTGCGCAGCCAAAGGACCGATTCCGCCGCGCGCATGATCGAGCGTCCGTCGAGCACCTCCGGATCGAAGATCGGCGGGATGAAACCGTCATCTAACGAGCGCAGGGCTTGGATCTGCTCACCCGCCGGCGGTTCGACCGCGACGACCCTGACGTCGGGCTTCTGCTCTTTGAGGTAGCGCCCGACGCCCATCAACGTGCCGCTCGTTCCCAGGCCGGCGACGAACACGTCGACTTCAGGACAGTCACGCCAGATCTCCGGTCCTGTGCCCTCATAGTGCGCGAGCGGGTTGGCTGGGTTGCCGTACTGGAAGAGCAGCTTCAGTGACGCGTCGTGCGTCGCGAGCTCTTCCGCGAGCCGGATCGCGCCGTTGCTGCCCTCATCGCCCGGCGAGTCGACGACTTCGGCACCGAAGATCTCCAGAAGCTGACGACGCTCCGGTGACACGTTCTCGGGCATCACCACCCGAAGGCGGTACCCGCGCAGCTTCGCGACCATCGCGAGTCCGATGCCGGTGTTGCCCGACGACGGTTCGAGGATGATGTCGCCAGGTGCGAGCACCCCGTCGCGCTCGGCGAGCTCGACCATCGTGAGCGCAATCCGGTCCTTGGAGGAGCCGCCGGGGTTCTGACCCTCGAGCTTGGCGTAGATGCGCACGTCGGGGTTCGGCGACAGCGCGTGGATGCCCACGAGCGGCGTGTCGCCGATGACGCCAAGGATGTTCTCGTGTCGCGCCACGCGGCGCCTACCCTCCGGCGGCGGCCGGGAGGATCGAGATCACGTCGTCGTCGGCGACCTTGGTGTCGAGCGCTTCGAGGTACCGGATGTCGTCATCGTTGCGGTACACGTTGACGAACTTGTGCAGGCTCCCGTTCTCGTCGACGAGGTTGGTCGCGAGCGCGGGGAACTTCGCGGTGAGGTCGGCGAAGACCTCGCCGATCGTGGCGCCGTTGGCGTCGACGGACGCGGCGCCGCCCGCGTGCACCCGCAACAACGTCGGCAACTTCACCTCGACCGGCATCACATCACTCTACCGACGACCCCTCATGTTCTCGGCACGTTGAACAACAAATGCGGGGGTTCAGCGTGCCGAAAAGCCTGGAGTGCGGGTCCTACAACCCGGCGACGTCGACGTCGACCTCTTCGGTGCGGCCGCCTCGGATGCGGTAGCCGCGCAGCACGGGTTCGGCCTGCTTGAGGCTGACGATCATGTGCAGCCAGTACGGCCCGAGCGCCATCGCCTTCTCGACATCCGTCGCCGAGGGATACGCGTCGGTGTGGGTGTGCGAGTGCCACCCGCCCACGACCTCCACGCCGAGCTCGAGTGCGCGGTCCATGGCGCGCTTCATGTCGTCGTTGTCGACGGTGTAGGTGCGAGCGGACTCGTCGGCGTTGCGACACGTCTGCACCTCGGTGATGTCGCCGGTCGACTCGAAGTCGTCCTTGATTGGGCCGATGAGCACGCCGCAGGCCTCGTGCGGGAGACCGTCGAAGCAGTGGGCGACCATCGCCCGGTACTGGGCGAGGTTCAGCCGAATCGTCGGCTCGACGAACGGCACTTCGAAGGTCAGGCCGGAGTGGCGTCGCGAATCGCTCGCCACACGCGTTCACTCGTGAACGGCATGTCCAGGTGTCGCACGCCCAGGTGCGAAAGCGCGTCGACGACCGCGTTCTGCACGGCGGGCGTCGAACCGATCGTTCCCGACTCACCGATCCCCTTCGCACCCAGTGGGTTGAGCGGAGTCGGCGTCTCGGTGTTCGAGGCTTCGAAGCTGGGGAACTCCGCCGCGCTTGGCATCGCGTAGTCCATGAGGTTCGCCGTGAGCGGGTTGCCGTCCTCGTCGTAGACGACGCCCTCGTACATCGCTTGTGCGACGCCCTGCGCGATCCCACCGTGTTGTTGACCCTGGACGATCAGCGGGTTCAACACCTTCCCGCAGTCATCGACCGCAACATGGCGGATGAGCTCGACGCGCCCGGTCTCCATGTCGACCTCGACGACCGCGATGTGCGCGCCGAACGGGAAGGTCGCCTCTCCCTGGTTGAAGTCGAGCTCGGCCGCGAGCTTGCCTTCCCAATCGTCAGGGCGGCGACTTGCGTCCTCGGCCGCTTCGGCGAGCTCTCCCCAGGTGAGCGCACTCGCCGGCACACCGGCCACGCCGACCTTCCCGCCGTCATGCAAGACGATGTCGTCGACGTTCGCTTCGAGCAGGTGCGCAGCGAGGACCTTCGCCTTCTCGAGCACGCCTTCACTCGCTCGATAGATGGCACTGCCACCGATCTGGAGTGAGCGCGATCCCATCGTGCCGCTCCCCCGCGGCACGACCGCGGTGTCGGATTGCACAAGCGTGATCTTGTCCATCGGGATCCCGAGGAGGTCGGACACGATCATTGTGAAGGTGGTCTCGTGGCCTTGACCGTGCGCAGACGTACCGACGGTCGCGACCGCGCTTCCATCGGGCTTCACCTCGACCGAGCCGAACTCCTGGAACATGCCACCCGACGTGATCTCGACGTAAGCAGCAACGCCAATGCCGAGCTGCTTGACATCTCCACTCTCACGGCGCGCCTTCTGATCGGCGCGCAGCTGGTCGTATCCGGCGACCCGGACTGCCTCGTCGAGTGACTTCGCGTACTCGCCGACGTCGTAGTTGGCGAACGTCGTCGTCGAGTACGGGAACTTGTCGGGCGGGATGAAGTTCTTCTTGCGGATCTCGATCGGATCCATGCCGATCTCGTCGGCCGCCATATCGATGATTCGCTCGAGGAACGCCGCGGCTTCCGGCCGACCCGCGCCGCGGTACGCACCGGTGGGCGTCGTGTTCGTCACTGCACTAATTGCGGTGAGCTCGACCTTCGGGAACTCGTAGACGCCGTGCGCCATCGTGCGGGTGAGGAACGGCAGGAATGCGCCGATCTGTGAGTACGCACCTGCGTCCTGGGTCACCTTGCATCGCACGGCCTGAAACATGCCGTCCTTGGTGAGCGCGAGGTCGACGTCCTGGATCTGGCCGCGACCGTGGACCATCGACACCATGTTCTCGGAGCGCGTCTCCGTCCACTTCACCGGTCGACCGAGCTGCTGCGCCAGCACCGCGGCAACGATGTGCTCGACGTAGGCACCCGTCTTGGCGCCGAAGCCGCCGCCGACCGCCGGTGCAATGACGCGCACCTTGTCGGGCTCGAGCCCGAGCACGGGCGCCAGCGGGTCTCGCACCCCATGCGGACCCTGGGTCGGCACGGTGATCGTGACGGTGTCGCCCGGCTCCACGAGGATGCCGTTGGGCTCCATCGGTACCGGTGCGAGGCGCTGGTTCACGAACCGACCACTCACGACGACTTCCGCGCCGTCGAGGATCGTCGGGTCGGCCGTCGCTCCCATGGTCACGAAGTCAACGGCGACGTTCGAGCCGTGATCGGGGAAGAGCAGTGGTGCGCCGTCCTTCAGCGCCGCCTCGGCATCGACCACGACGGGGAGCGGGTCGTAGTCGACGACGACCATCTCGGCCGCGTCGACGGCCTGCGCGCGGGTCTCGGCAACGACGACCGCGATGATGTCGCCGACGAAACGGACGACTCCGTCAGCGAGTGGCGGTCGGCTGAACGCCGGCGGCGCCATCATCCCTGCGACCGGCTCGAGCGCGAGCGTGTCCTTGGTGTGGACGGCGAGGACGCCGGGCATCGACGCGGCCTCGCCGATGTCGACGCCGGTGATCTTCGCGTGCGCCATCGTCGAGCGAACGAACACGACATGCGCGCATCCGGTCGGCTCGAGATCGTCGAAGTACTTCGCCTCGCCTGCGAGGATGCGCGGGTCTTCGACCCGCCGCACCGGGTTGCCGAGGATCGATCCTGAAGTCGCCATGGCCGGAGACTCTATTTCGTTCAGACTGTGGTGAGGCATGCGATCGTGGCGCGGAACTCCTCGACCGTCTCCCCGATGATGTCGGCGACCGGGCGCACCTCGTCGATGCGGCCGGCGACCTGACCACCGAATGCGAACGCGGCGTCAAGGTCGCCTTCGAAGTAGAGCTTGAGAATCCCATCGAGCGTCCCGAGCATCACCTGCTCGTCCAGGCGCTCGTGCTCCTCGCTCCGCGGGGTGGCGAGCACGCGGAAGCCCGGCTTGTGCCACCGGTTGAGGAACACCGTGCCCGTCTCAGGGGTGTCAACGATCAGGTTCTTGTAGTTGTCGTGCACGGGCGACTCGGCCGCCGACACCATCCGGGTGCCCATCTGCACACCCTCGGCGCCGAGCGCGAACGCCGCGGCCATCGTGCGCCCGTCGCAGATCCCGCCGGCCGCGATCACGGGCACGTCGACCTTGGAGCACACGAGCGGCACCAACACCATCGAGGCGACGTCACGCGTGTTCTTGAAACCGCCACCTTCGCCACCCTCGGCCACGATCCCGTCGACGCCGGCATCGATCGCCTTCATGGCCGCCCGAAGGCTCGGGACCACGTGGAAGACGGTGATGCCAGCCGTCTGGAGTGCCTTCGTGAACACGTTCGGATCGCCCGCCGATGTCGTCACGAATCGGACGCCGTGATCGTGCACGAAGTCGACGATGCTCTCGTCTCGAACGAACAGCTGCGCGATGTTGACCCCGAAGGGCTTGTCGGTGAGGTCGCGCATCTTGGCGATCTCGTCACGCACCTCCTCGAGCTGACCAGAGGACGTCTCGATGATCCCGAGCGCGCCGGCGTTCGACACCGCGGACGCGAGATGGGCGCGGGCGATGTAGCCCATCGGCGCCTGGACGATGGGGTAGTCGACGCCGAGCAGCTCGCTGATGCGCGTCCTGACGGGCGCGGGCGCCCCCGCCATCAGCTCGCTCCCGGGATGGCGAGGTCGCCCTCGAGCGTGACCGGCGCGCCCGACTCGGCCGACCGGTACGCGGCCTCCACGAGCGCGTGCGCGGCAAGCGCATCACCGAAGCTCGGGGACGCGGGCTGTGCAGCCCGGATCGAACGCGCCCACTCGCGGGCGGCGAGGTAGAGGTAGAACCAGACGTCCTTGCGGGTGACGCCGAGCCGGTCCCAGTGCGCGGCGCGCAGGCTGTCGAGTTCCGGGCGTTCCGCTTCCTCGTCGGGGCGCTGGATCATCAGCCCGTCTTCGCGTGCGCCCACCACGAAGTCCGCCGTCATCTCGACGGCCGCGCGCTCGAAGAACACCTCCAGCCGGCGCTCTTCACGACCACGCACGCCATTGAACACGGTCAGGATCGTGCCCACCACGCCGCTCTCGTGCTCGACGGTCGCGGCGGCGATGTCCTCGACGTCGTAGCCGAACTGGCTGCGGGTGCGAGCGAACACCTGCCGCGCCGGACCGAACAGCCACGACACGACGTCGGCACCATGGATGGTGTGCTCCAAGAGCGCGCCTCCGCCCGCCTGCGAGCGGTTGGATCGCCACGACGAGTGCCCGGGAACGATCTCGCCCGTCGGCCAGAACTGATCCTCCCGCAACACGTAGCCCATGGGCGCGCCGAGCTCGCCCCCCGTGACGAGGTGCTGCACGGCGTCGAAGAGATAGTGGAAGCGCGAGTGGAAGCCCACCTGCGCCGTGAGCCCGGACGCCACCACGGCGTCGTGCATCTCGCGCACGACCGGGAACACCGGCGCGAGCGGCTTCTCGCACAGGAGCGGCTTGCCCGCGTCAAGTGCCGCGTACACGAGGTCGCGATGGGTCGCCGTGGGGCTGGCGATCACCACCGCCTCAACCCCTGCATCGTCGATGACGGCCCGGCCGTCTTCGTGCAGCGACTCGAAGCCGAGCGCGTTGCGACTCGCTGCGTTGCGCGCCGCCTCCGATGGATCCGCCGCGGCGACGGCTCGAACCTCACCGTCCTCGACGAGCTGACCGAGACTCGCCGCGTGCACCTGGCCGATCGTTCCGCAGCCGATCAGCCCGACCCCGAGCGGCCGGTTCCCCGTCATCGATCACCCTCCTGTGAGCGCGAGGTAGGACGGTACCGTGAGCCCGTGCCACCCCGCCCCACGCCGACCATCAACAACCGCCGCGCGCGCCACGACTACCTGGTGCTGGACACCTACGAGTGTGGTCTCGTGCTCAAGGGCGCCGAGGTGAAGTCGATCCGCGAGGGCAAGGCGAACCTCCGCGAGGCCTTCGCTCGGGTGCAGGACGGCGAGGTGTTCCTGCACGGCATGCATGTCACGCCCTACTCACATTCGAGCGACGAGCTCGATCCTGTCCGGCCGCGCAAGCTCTTGCTGCACCACAAGGAGATCGACGAGCTCGCGCGCGCGACGATCGAGAAGGGCGTGACCCTCGTGCCACTCCGCCTCTACTTCAAGGACGGGCGGGCCAAGCTCGAGCTCGCGACGGCCCGGGGCAAGCGTCAGTACGACAAGCGCCAGGCCATCGCCAAGCGCGACGCCGACCGGGAGGCCGAGCGGGCGCTGAAGGGGCAGCGCGATTGATCAGGAGCGCTCAGAGAGCCCCGACCACGTTGCGCGCCTCGTCGCTCGAGGCACCCGTGATCTCGCGGTACTTCTTCACCGCCTCGACCGTCTTGCCCGCCTGTACGAGGTCGACCACCTCCTTGGGCACCTCACTCGTGGGCACCTCACTCGTGGGCGCCGAGTAGGGCACGCCCGCCTTCTCGGACAGGAGCGCGACCTGACGCTCCAGCTGGTCGAATCGCTTGCTGATCGCAGCGAAGTGCGCGTTGAGCCGTTCGGCGCTGTATTCGGCCGGCATCGTGGCTTCCTCCCATCCCCGCTCCATGCGGGATCTGGTGCTTGGACGCCGGGCTAGCCGTTCCGATTACCGGAAGGAACCGTCCCAACACGCCGTTACACTTGTCCTCGTCGGATCACGTGCACGATCCGGCACTTGACATGGGGGTGCATGGCTTCGACTTCGTTGACGAAGCGGGTGAAGCGAGCCGACGTCGCCGGATCGTCGTGAAAGAGCCGGCACACCAACAACTGCTGAGGATAACGACCTCGCACTCGCGGCCTAACCGATTCATTCGGTGAGGTCGTGCGCTCGGAGCCGGATGTGCTGCTGGTTCGTCCGGGCGTCATCCACAGTGGCTCACCGACGGGCTTGGCCCCAGGAGCTCGCCGGGACACTTCACTGAGGTTGGGGTCGCCGTAGGCGCCGGTGGACGGCGGCGACCCGACAACTTCCCGCCGGATGCGCTCGGAGAAGCCCCGTCGAGGCAACGAAACACGCGGGTTCGAATCCCGCCACCTCCAAGAGTGCTCGACGCTCAGTCGAGCATTGTTGGAGGTGCGCCATCTGACAGCCCCCTCAAGGCCAGAGCGGTTCGTTGACCTCGAATCCGAGCGGTTCGCCCCAGCGGTTTCGATGCGCGACCTCGTGCACCGGAGCGCGCGCGGCGACACCCCACTTCCCCGTCGGGTACCCGAACGTGATGCAGCCCGCCATGTGCCAGCCCTCGTCGGGCGGCACGCCGAGCAGCCCGAGCACCTCTGCGTTGCGGAACACGAGCACCGACGTGAGCGTGCTCCCCACTCCCTCACCGCGCGCGGCGAGCATCGCACTCCAGATCGCCGGGAAGATCGAGCTGCCACCAGTGTCATGCTGCGCGAACCCGAACAGCAGCAGCGGCACCTCGGCGAAGTGGTCTGCGAGGTGGTCCGCTGACCGGCGGATGCGCATCATCTGCTTCGAGTCTTCGCTGTTCGGATCGGCTTCAGCAGCCGCGACGCGATCCGCGTAGAAGCCGGTCCAGAGCTCGTCGAGTGACGCCCGGTAGAGCGGGCCGAGCTTGCCGCGCAGCTCCGGATCGTCCACGAGCACGAAGCGCCAGTTCTGGGAGTTCCCACCGCTCGGCGCGCGGATCGCCGCGTCGAGGATCCGCTGCTGGACTTCGAGCGGGATCGGGTCAGGCTTGACCCGGCGCATCGCACGCGTCGTGTAGAGGGCTTCTCTGAGTTCGATGCTGGGCAACGTAGTCAACCGAGGCCCGAAGCCTCGAACATCACCGTCATCTCGAGGCGAGCGACGTCGACGCCATCGGTGAAGGGCTATTCAACCCGAAACGAGTCGACAGACTCATCGACGATCGTCCGTCCGAAGTCCATGAGCGCCTGTCGTAGCACCGGGCTCCACTTCGACCAGCCATCGTTGAACAGGTGCTCGCCATCGGTGGTGCTGATCGAGATCCGCTCCTTGTTGAGCAGCTTCTTCTGACGTGTCGCCGTGGTGACCGTCGTGAGCGGCACGTCGAGGAAACGGACCAGCCGCTTCGTGCCGCTTCTGGAGACGGTCGACGATCAGGGTCGTCAACACGCCCGCTGCCGCGTTCGGCGCAAACTTCTGATCGAAGAACAGCAGTCGCTCGTTCGTGATGATCGCCGTCCCGATCTTCGAGTTGGTCGTACCGCGCACCAATGCCGTGTACCAACGGCCGAGCTCGGTCTCGTCAGGCTCTGGGCTGTCCGCCACCGGTTGGCTCTGGAGCTACGAAGGAACCGGCGTGCCGTCGCGCTCCATGCACTGCACATCGAAGTAGATGGGCAGCAGGTGCTTCACGTAGAACGCGTGGACCACGAGGTCGCCGATGACGAGATCCTCGTACTCCTTGATCCGCACGCGGTCGTCCTTCTCGGCCCACCGCTTGCACTTCTCGAGCAGCTCGTCGACCTCGGTGCGCGTGTCCTGGAGCAACCCGAGGTGGTCGTAGCCGGGCGAGCTCATCGGTTTCGGGCTCTCCGCCAGCAGGATGAAGTCGCCGTTCGGGTCGCCTGTCATCATGACGTGACAGAGCTGACCGACGACCTCGGTGTCGACGCCGGTCCAGCCGAACACGCCGCCGTAGAACTCGTCGACCTCCTTGCGGAACACGTCATCGAGCGTGCCGACTGGGAACGTCAGCTCCATGTGGTTGAACCTCATGTCGGGTCCATTCCGCTCCGGCGTCCCGGCCGTCCGGCCACGCCTCCGCTACCTGTCCGTCTGCATCGCGATCGTACCGAGTGGACGCGCCGGACTTCAGTTGGCCTGGGGGTCCATCGGGAAGTCGGCGAAGACGCGGAGCTGACCACGCTGACGTCGGAGCACGCGGCGCCACAAGTCGGTCGGTGCGTCCGACCAGGGATCGGCGGCGTCGCTCTCGACCACGAACCACCCGTCGGCGGCGAGCTCGCGCTCGAGCTGTCCGGGCGCCCAGCCCGCGTACCCGGCGAACACCCGCAACCGATCGACGGGTGGCGCCACCGCAGTTGGTGGGCGCTCGAGATCCACCGTACCGAGCTCGCCGAACAACGTCGCGAAGCCGTCGGGCTCACCGGTGCCGGCGCGGCGGCCGATGCCGATGGCGGCCTCCGGCTGCACCGGGCCTCCGACGAAGACGACTGCGGGCTCGGCCGCGATCGAGGCCCACTCGGGGAGCGGCTCCGACACCGACGCCGTCGTCGGCCGGTTGAGCACGACACCGAGCGCGCCTTCCTCGGTGTGATCGAGCATCAGCATGACGGTGCGGAAGAAGTTCGGGTCCTCGAGCTCGGGCGTGGCCACGAGCAGCCTGCCCTTCACGAGATCGGCCATCGCCCACGCAGGTTCGGGTCGTCGTCGCTCAGGTCAGGTCGAGGCTGAGCATCCGGATCGCGTTCCCGCGCACGATCTTGTGGATCGTGTCGTCGTCGAGCCCCGAGAACATCTTCTCGGCCACCTCTTTGGTGTGCGGCCACGTCGAATCCGTGTGCGGGTAGTCGGTCTCGAAGGTGATGTTGTCGACGCCAACCTCTTCGAGCGAGCTCAAACCGTGCTGATCACGGAAGAAGCAGCCGAAGATCTGGCGGTAGTAGTAGGAGGACGGCGGCTCGGGGACGATGTGCCGCACCTCACCCCATGCCCGGTGCTCTTGCCACACGTCGTCGGCTCGTTCGAGGATGTACGGGATCCACCCGATCTGGCCCTCCGAGTACGCGAGGCGCAGATCAGGGAACCGCACCAGCACGCCCGAGAACAAGAAGTCGCTCATCGAGGCCATGGCGTTGCCGAACGACAGCGTGGCCGCGACCGCGACCGGCGCATCCGCCGAGGTCGCCGGCATCTTCGACGACGAGCCGATGTGCATGCACACGACGGTTGCCGTCTCCGCACACGCTGCGAAGAGCGGGTCCCACGCACCGGAGTGGATGCTCGGCAACCCGAGGTGGGGTGGGATCTCGCTGAAGCAGACTGCGTGCACACCGCGCGCGGCATTGCGGCGGACCTCCGCGGCCGCGGCATCGACGTCCCACAAGGGGATGATCGCCAGTGGCACCAGGTGGCCGTCGCTGTCACCGCACCACTCGTCGACCATCCAGTCGTTGTACGCGAGCACACACGCCATCCCCAGCTCGCGATCGTCGGTCTCGAGGAAGGTCTGACCGCAGAACCGCGGGAAGGTGGGGAACGACACCGACGCCTCGACGTGGTTCATCAGCATGTCTTCGACGCGCGCCTTGGGCTCGTAGCAACCGGGCCGCATCTCTTCGTAGGTGATCGGCGACAGCGTCATGTCGTCGCGCTCGAAGCCCACCGCTGCCACATGGCGCTTGTGCGGGTAGACCTGGCCCTCGAACACCCAGCAGTCGGCCTTCGGCGCGTCGTCGTCGAACTGGAGCTCATAGGTGCCGCCGCCCACATGCCGCATGCCGGCCAGGCCCTTGCGCTCGATGCGCGGCGCCCGCTCCCTGTGCCGTTCGGGGAGCCACCGCTCCCACACGTGCGGCGGCTCCACGACGTGGTCGTCGACGCTCACGATCAGCGGGATGTGCGGGGTCTGCGCGCTCACGGACCTCTCTCCCACGGGGTGACGTCGATCTGACGGCTCGTCACATCCTACCGACGGATCCGTGGATGCCGCCCTGTGGCCTCGTGGCCGGGCGCGTACCGTGCACCGGCAACGGCGGCTCTGCCGACCGTTGCAATGCGAGAGCCCGAAGCTTGCGAGGGCGACCAGAGGAGGCGGCATCGGACACGACCTGGTGGTGCGCGGCGGCACGGTAGTCGACGGGACCGGCGCGGCCGCGCGCCGAGCCGACGTCGCCATCGATGGCGACCGCATCGTCGAGGTCGGTGACGTCGACGCGAAGGGACGCCGTGAGATCGACGCGGACGGACGCGTCGTCACGCCGGGCTTCGTCGACATCCACACGCACCTCGACGCGCAGCTCGCCTGGGACCCCATCGGGTCGTCATCGTGCTTTCACGGCGTCACCACGGTCGTGGTCGGCAACTGCGGGGTCACCTTCGCGCCGGTGCGGCGCGACGATCACACCTATCTGGCCGAGATGATGGAGTCGGTCGAGGACATCCCGGCCCGCAGCATCCTCGATGGGCTGCCGTGGGACTGGGAGACGTACGGCGAGTACCTGGGCTGGCTCGCAACCACGCCGAAGGGCGTGAACGTGGGCGGCATGGTCGGCCACTGCGCGTTGCGGTACTACGCCATGGGGGAGCGCAGCCTCGACGACACGGCGACGCCGACCGAGGCCGAGCTGGACCTGATGACCGCGCTGGTCGACGAGGCGCTCGACGCCGGCGCACTCGGGTTCTCGAGCTCGCGCACCTTGCGACACCGCGTCCCCGACGGCCGGTTCGTACCCGGGACCTACGCCGGCACCGACGAGATGTTCGCGTTCGTGGACGTGCTCGGACGCCGCGGGCGCGGGGTCATCGAGGTGGCACCACGCTTCGATGGCGAAGGACCGGCGATCCCCCGGGTCGAGTCCGAGATGCAGTGGATCGCCGAGGCCAGTCGACGCTCGGGACGGCCGGTGACGTTCGGGTTGTCACACACCTACGAACAGGGCGAGCACTACCGGCGCGCGATCGAGCTCGCCCGGGCCGCCAATGCCTCCGGTGCCGTCGTCCGACCTCAGACCACGCCGCGATTCATCGGCGTGCTCACGGGAATCGCGCACCGCACACCGTTCGACCGCCACCCAGCGTGGCGAGCACTCCAAGGGCTCCCGCTCGACGGGCGACTCGCAGCGCTGCGCGACCCCGTCACTCGCGCCGGGCTGATCGAGCCGGCGCGTGAGGACCGCGCCGGACTGGATGTCTTCTTCGTGTTGAACGGCCCCGACGGGAGGGCGAGGTACGACTGCCGGCCGGAGCACTCGCTGGTCGCGATCGCGGACGCCCGGGGCACGTCGCCGGTGGAGGCGTTCATCGACCTCGCCCTCGAGACCGACGGCGCGCTCGTGGTGTCGTGGCCGCTGCTGAACCAGAGCGTCGACGCCATCGGCGAGATGCTCGCTCAGCCCGAGATCCTGTCCGGACTCGCCGACGCGGGCGCCCACGTCGGCCAGACCATGGACGCGAGCGCGCCGACCACGCTGCTCGCCTACTGGGTCCGCGAGCGCGAGGTGCTGACTCTCGAGGACGCCGTGCGCCGCCTGACGTCAGACACTGCCGCGACCTTCGGGGTCCCGGATCGGGGGGAACTGCGCGAAGGCGCGTTCGCCGACCTCAACGTGCTCGATTGGGATGAGCTGGCCCTGCAGGTCCCCGAGTACGTCCATGACTTCCCTCATGGTGCCGGCCGCTACCTCGGCCGGGCGCGTGGCTATGACCTCACGATCGTCAACGGCCAGGTCTTCATGGACCACGGTGAGCACACGGGAGCGCTCGACGGGACGTTGGTGCGCGGCGGCTAGAGCCTCACTCGGTCCGGTCGAACAGCTTCACCGCGAGCAGGAGCATCGCCGCACCGAAGCCGAGCGTGATGAGCGCGTCGGCCCACAGCGGAACCGTCCACCCGAGCACTTCGAGCTCGACTGCCTTGGGCAGCACGACGCGGCGGATCGCATCGACCGGATACGTGGCCGGGTTCAGCCGCGTGATCACGCCGAGCCAGTCCGGCAGCTGCACCAACGGGAAGATCGCGCCCGACAGGAAGAGCATGGGCTGCATGACGAGCGCCATGATCATCTGGAAGCTCTCCATGCGCTGCATGCGACTCCCGATCACGATGCCGAACGCGGTCAGCGCGAACGCGAGCAACAGCAAGAAGCCGAGCATCTGGAAGAAGCTGGCCACGGTGAACGAGACACCGACCACCGGCGCCAGGACGACGAGCACGATGCCCTGCATCACCGACACCGAACCGCCGCCGAGGGCCTTGCCGATGACGAGTGCTGAACGCGAGATCGGTGCCACCATCATCTCGCGCATGAATCCGAACTCTCGGTCCCAGACGATGGCCATCGCAGAGAACAACGCCGACGTGAGCACGGACATCGCCAGGATGCCGGGGAACAAGTACTGCTGATAGTCGACACCAGCGGCGCCGCGGCTGCCGATCGCACCTTCGAGCCCGGCACCCAGCACGAACAGGAACAACATCGGCTGCGCGATGCCGGAGATCAGGCGCGCCGGCATGCGGAAGAGCCGGATGATGTCGCGGCGCCAGATCATGAGAGCAGCGCGCACGTTGCGCGCCAAGTTGCCGTCGCGACGCACCTGCGGCGCTGCGGTGATCACCCGCTCATCCGCGCGCACGACCGTGTCGGCCACGTCAGCTCCCCTCCCTGCGAAAACCGCGGACCATCGGGTTCATCCTGAGACGATCGGAGTAGCCGGATTCGGCATCCCTGATGTCACGACCCGTGTACTTGATGAAGACGTCATCGAGGCTCGGGCGATGCATCGCCACGTTGGCGACTCCGACCGTCAGGTGCTCGAAGAGCCGGGGCACGAAGGACTCCCCTTCGGGCACTCGGAGCCGGAGTCCCTCGTCCGTGTGCTCACCCATGACGTCGAGACCTCGCTGGATCTCCTCCAGCGCAACCTGGTCGTCACTCGTGTTGAGGACCACGGTGTCGAGCCCCACCGAGTTCTTGAGTGCGTCGGGGGTGTCGATCGCGACGATCCGCCCCTGATCGATGATCGCGATGCGATCGCACCGATCGGCCTCATCCATGTAGTGCGTCGTCAGGAACATCGTGGTCGACTCGCGCTTGCGCAACGTGTCGACGTAGTCCCAGATGTGGACACGCGTCTGAGGGTCGAGACCGATCGTGGGCTCGTCCAGGAACAGCACGCGCGGTGAGTGCAGCAACCCGCGAGCGATCTCCAGTCGACGCTTCATCCCACCGGAGTAGAAGCGCACCTGTTGATCGGCGCGGTCTTCGAGCCCGACCATCTCGAGCAGCGGCGTGGCCCGTCCGGAGACCTCCGCGGCCGGATAGCCGTACAACACGGCATGGAAGCGCAGGTTCTGCATGCCCGTGAGGTAGTCGTCCAGCGTGAGCTCCTGGAAGACCAGTCCGATGCTCGATCGCACCTCTCCAGGCTGAGTGTCGACGTCGAACCCCGCGACCCGTGCCGCCCCGCCCGACGGACGCAGGAGCGTGCACAGGATCGAGATCGTCGTGGTCTTGCCCGCACCGTTCGGCCCGAGGAAGCCGAAGAGCTCTCCTGGCTCGACCGCGAACGACACCTCGTTCACCGCCGTGAAGTCGCCGAAGCGGCGTACGAGACCTTCAACTTCGATCGCGGAGGGGCTGCCCATTCTCGGCAGTCTCTCACTTGCCATCTCAGACCCCGCGAGGATGGGCTGATGGACCGCGACGCCGTCGACGAGGTGGTGCGACGAGGCGATCTGGACGAGCTCGTACGCACGGTCGATGCGCTGTGCGACGCCCGCGAGTGGGATCAGCTCGAACAGCTGCGCGAGCGGTGCGCTCGCGCACACGAAGTCGGCCATCAGCTCTGGCCCGCGGCTTCGCACGCGGCGTACCGGCTCGCGCTGGAAGCGCCCGCACTGTGGGCGGCCGCGGTCCTCGTCGACGACTCCGCACCCTTCGCGCTCGGTCCGCTCCCCGAAGTCGCGGCGCAAGCCCACACGTGGGTCGAGCTCGCTCCCCACGTGTCGTCCGGACCCGCCGCGGTGCTCGCCGCACACGAACGAGTGCTGCGCGGTGAAAACCTCTCCGACGTAGATCTTCCCGGCCCGGCCGTGCTCGAGGTCCCGCTCGTGCTGTCGACGTGGGAACCCGAGTACGCGCTCGCCGAGTACGCGTCCGACCGCGCCGAGTTCCCCATGCCTTCGCTCCCCCGGCTGACCAAGACCGAAGTGCCGACGCCGAGCCCGAAGATCGAGCGCGACGAGGTGTGTGGAGCACTCGTCGATCTCACGCGGGCGTGGGTAGAAGGTTCGAACGGTGAGTCGGACGCCGTGGTGGTCGAGGGTCGATCGACCGATGCGATCACCGCGCTGGGTGCGACCGATGTGCGCACTGCGTCGATTGGATCACCGGACGCGATGGCGCTGATGGCGTGGGCCGGCGCGAGCGGCGGCGCGCACGGTCGCCGGCCCGGCGCGGCCGCGGGCCGGTTTGCCGCGTGGTGGGCCGCCGGTGCGCTCACTGACTTGCTCGACGAGTGGCCGCCCGATCCGCTGGTGCTCGGCGAGCGACTCGACGCGCTCTCGTTCTTCGTGTGGAGCAGCAAGGGGCGCGACACGGGTTGGTGGCTCCGTCTCGCGATCGAAGATGCCGGCCAAGGCCGTTCGTGGGCAGTCGCGGCAAGCGATGCAGACTGACGCCGACATGAGCGAGCCAGACGCGAGCACGTTCTACGGCCTCGAGCCGACCGATGACTCGATGCGCTGGCGCATGCCGGTTGTGCGCCGCCTGTGCTCCGGCATCGGCGCGCTGTTCGGCGGGTGCGCGCTCGGCGCATCCATCGCGGTACTGGAAGACGTGACCGGCCGTCCGTGCGTCTGGGCGACTGCGCAGTACCTTGAATTCGCGCGACCGGGGGACGTGGTCGAGCTCGAGGTGACGGAGGTCGTCCGAGGCCACGCCACCTCGCAGGCACGTGTGCTCGCCCGTGTCGACGGACGGGAGATCTTCACGGTCGTCGGTGCAGTCGGTCGCCGCGAGCCTCCGTGGACCGCCGAGTGGGCCGTGCATCCCGACGTTCCCAGACCGGATGACACCAAGCCGCGAGATCTCCTGTCGCGCTTCAACGGCACGATCGCGGAGACCTTGAAGATGCGCATCGCGGTTGGGCGCGAGATCGACGAGCTCGACGGCTCGCCCACCTCTGACGGCCGCAGCGCGCTGTGGGTCACGTTGCCCTTCGGGGACGAGGCGACTGCCGCGGCCCTCGCGATCGTGGCCGACTACGTGCCGTTCGGGGTAGGACAAGCACTGGGGCGAGAGATCTCCGGCAACAGCATCGACAACACGTTGCGTATGGTGCAGACCGCGCGCACCGAGTTGGTGCTCGCCGACGTGCGGGTGCAGGCGGTCTCCAAGGGGTTCGGCCACGGAGTCGTGCACATCTGGGCCGAGGACGGCACACTGCTGGCGACCGCAAGCCAGTCGGTGATCGTCCGCGAGCTGAACACCGGCCCTGAGGAGAAGACGTGACGTGACTGTTCCGCAGCGTCATGGGCTCACGGTGCCCTTCGAGGGCGTGCCGCTCCACGAGCACAAGGCATGGTTCGAGGAGCTCGAGCAGCTCGGCTACACCGACCTATGGTCGGCCGAAGCCGGCGCCTGCGACGCGTTCACACCGCTCGCGCTGGCGGCGGCGTGGGCACCGAAGCTCCGGTTGGGCACAGCGATCGTGCCGGCCTACACGCGCGGCGCGGCCACACTCGCCCAAACCGTCGCGGCGATGTGCCAGGCCGCCCCCGGACGGTTCGCGCTCGGCATCGGCACCTCGTCGGACGTGATCGTCGAACGGTGGAACGGCATCCCGTTCGAGAAGCCCTATCAGCGTGTGCGCGACACGATCCGCTTCCTGCGCGCCGCCCTTGCCGGCGAGAAGGTCACCGCCGAATACGAGACGTTCGCAGTGAACGGCTTTCGGCTCGGCGCCGCCGTCGAAGAGATGCCGCCGATCCTCGTCGCCGCGCTGCGTCCCGGCATGCTGAAGCTCGCAGGGCGTGAAGGCGACGGCGCCATCATCAACTGGCTCTCCGCCGATGACGTGAAGACGGTCGTGCCGCACGTCGGTGAGGGCAAGGAGATCGTCGCTCGCATCTTCGTGTTCGCGACGACGGACCGTGATCTCGTGCAGTACGTGGGAAGACGTTCGATCGCCGCGTACCTGAATGTGCCGGTGTACGCGCAGTTCCACGAGTGGTTGGGTCGTGGCGCCGCGCTCGCGCCGATGTGGGACGCATGGAAGGCCGGTGACCGCGCCGCCGCGACCGAGGCGATCCCCGAGGAGCTGATCGACCAGCTGATCGTGCATGGCACCGTCGACGAGATCCGTGAGCACCTCGCGCGGTTCGTCGCCAACGGAGTGACGACGCCGGCACCGGCGATCATGGGTTCTGGTGAAGAGGTGCGAGAGGTGATGCGGGCGCTCGCGCCGAACGCGGGGTGACGCGCTAGCTGGCGGGTGCGGTCAGCCGGTCGCGGGTGCGCATGCGGACCTTCACAAGGCCCACGGCCGACAGCAGACGCACCGTCCACCAGCCGAAGTCGATCTCACCGAATCGCTCGGAGAAGCGCGCCGACTGCGGCGCGTTGTGGTGGTTGTTGTGCAGACCCTCCCCGAGCGTGAAGAGCGCGAGCACGCGGCCATTGGTGGCCTTGTTGTCGTGCGGTCGGCTTCCGTGTGTGTGCCCCACCGCGTTGATCGCCCCGGACATCATCAGGTACGTGACCATGTGCACGACGGAGACGAGCAGACCCGTCTGCCAGCCGAAGATGAGGCACGCCAGGGTGATCCCGATGGCGAGGCCGAGCCACGCACGGTCGAACAGCCAGCGATCGAGACGACTGGGCGGGAGATCGCGCGCGTAGGTGTCGACCGTCGCGCCGTCACGGGCGGTTCGGCGGTAGAGCGCGGCGTTCGCGAGCTGCACTCGCCAGAACCCGAGCACGATCGGTGAATGTGGGTCGTCCGGCGTGTCGCTCGCCGCGTGGTGCTTGCGGTGCACCGCCACCCACTCCCTCGCGCGCATCCCCGTGCTGATCCAGAGGAAGAAGCGGAGTGGGAGCGCGGCGGCGGGGTGAACGGTCAGCGCCCGGTGGGTGAGGCCGCGGTGCAGGTACACGGTCGTGGCGAGCGTCGCGAGCTGCGCGATCAGCAGTCCCGCGGCGATGCCGAGCAGCCAGTTCATCGCGCCGACGGTAGCGGACCGGCGCCGTCGCTCTGGCACGAGCCCATTGCTAGAACTTCGCGGTTTCGCGCCACCCCTCGAGCAAGGAGCGGTCGCCGAAGATCTCCAAGCCGTCGATCGGGCCTCGGCCCATCACCCAGCACAAGAGGTCGGACGCGGCGCCTCGCGCCGCGACGTCGGCCTTCGCATGGGTGCGCTCGACCTGGAGACCGGTCGGCGCCAGGGTCGCCACCCATTCACCCTCGACGTCGGTGCAATGGAAGTGGATCGTCGCACCGCTCCCGGCGGGATCCTCGCGCCACGGCATGTTCGGGAGCAGCGACAGCCACTCGTCGATGCCGTCCGCGGCCAGCGGCGCGTCGATCGGCGTGACCGCGCCCGCCGCGAGCTGGGCGTCGACGCGATGCACAGCCGTCTCGTGCGCTTGGCGTCGTCGCCAGAAGCCGACGGTGCTCGGCGGGGCCCAGGTCCAGCAGACGTCGTCGGGGTCGTGCGCGGCCAGCGTGTCGACGAGCGGCTGTGCGCCTTCGCGCACCCAATCGGCGCGCGCCGACGGGTCTGCTGGCGACTCGATGCCCGCCTGACGCGACGACACGAACGGCCCGCCCGGTTCCCGGTCGCAGCACATTGCGGCCCAGCGATGCACGACGCCGATGTGATCCAGGAGGTCGGCGACCGTCCAATCCGGGCACGACGGCACCGCAGCGTCGACGCCAGCCGCGTCCGCCGCGTCGGCCAGGACATCGGCGTTCTCTCGGATCGCGGCGAGATAGTCGAGATCACTCATGGAGCGGAGCCTATGAGAGCGGCTGCGCGACTTCAGGACCCTTTTGGTCGGCCTTGTTCACCAGGGTGCTGACCGGCCACAGCTCCATCTGTTCGGCATCGAGCGGCACGAGCAACGACTGAAGTGCGTCGACGTCATCAACGTCACGACTGAGCCACTGATCCCAGGCTGACTCCGGGAGCACCACCGGCATGCGGTCGTGGATCGGCGCGATCAGCTCGTTCGGCTTGCCGGTGACGATCGTGCACGACCGCAACCATCCGTCTTCACCGACCCCATCGATGGTCGATCCCTCTGGCGCCTTCCACGCCGCCCACAAGCCGGCGAAGGCCATCGGCATCCCGTCGCGACGGTGGATGAACACCGGCTGCTTCTTCGGACGCCCCTTCGGAGTGGTCGGCGGTGCGACGACCTGCCACTCGTAGAAGCCGTCAGCCGGGATGATGCAGCGGTGCTTCTCGGATGCCCGCCTGTACGCGGGCTTCGAGATCAACGTCTCGGCGCGCGCGTTGATCATGCGATCACCCATGGACGGGTCCTTCGCCCACGACGGGACCAATCCCCATCGCAGCTCGTCGAGATACCGCCTCTTGCGGGTCGGCTCCATAGCCTCCGTCTCCTGCGTGCCGGGCCGGCCAAGCCGCCCGTCACGCGTCTCCTCGCGCTCACGTACGACCATGACGAGCTGACGGGGCGCAATGTTGTAGTCAGGTTCGACAGCACCGACTCGGTTCTCGTCGACACCGAACTGATCGGCGAGCAACGGTGGCGACGATGCCACCACGAACCGGCCGCACATGGTCCCTACCTTCGCGCGCACGAACGCCGATCTAGGGGACGAAGTCGAGCCGACCGCGCGCCTCAGATCGCAGGTCGACACCGTCTGGCAGCGTCAGCGACTCGGCAGAGCCGTTCGGTGCGCGCACGACGGCGAACCGGGCGCCTTCCTTGATGCCGAGCTTCTTGGGAAGAGGAGCGCCCGAACACCCCGCCACGTACGTCACGTTCGCCGCGTGTCGCGGCTCGCGTCAGCTCTTTGCTTCGCTCGCCACGGGCGCGCGGTAACGCGCGAGCTCGGGAATGATGAGACTCAGCACGACCACGCCCACGATGCACGCCGCGCCGCCGATCACTACTGAAGCGACGGGGCTGAACGCGGACGCAACGAGTCCGGCTTCCACATCGCCGAGGTTCGGACCGCCCGCGACGACCAGGATGTTCACCGACGACATCCGTCCGCGGAGGTTGTCGGGAACCGTCGACTGCAGGATGCTCCCGCGGAACACCGCGGACACAACGTCCGCAGCACCCGCAAGCGCGAGGCTCGCCAACGCCAGCGGGAGCACGCCGTCGGACAGACCGAACAAGATGATCCCGAGTCCCCACACCGCGACGGCCCACAGCACAGCAAGACCGTGGCGCTGGACATGTCGCACCCACCCGGTGGTGAGTGCCGCGATCACCGCACCTGCTGCGACTGCCGCGAACATCGCACCGGCAACAGAGCCCTTCGATGCGGTCGACGCACCGAACTCGGTGATCGCGAGCACGGGGAACAGAGCTCGTGGCATACCGAAGATCATGGCGATGAGATCGACGTAGAACGTCGACTTGAGCACGCGTTGGCCGCGCAGGAAGCGGAAGCCTTCGGTGAGCTGAGACCAGCCGTGCGCGAACGAACCGCGTCGCGCTTCGGTCGCCAAGAACTCCTGCTTCGGCACCTGACGCTTGATGAGGAAGCCGGCGACGATCGCGGCCACGAAGCTCACGACGTTGACCGCGTACGCGACGGAGAGCCCGAAGCCGTCGATGATGAGGCCGCCGATCGCCGGCCCCACGATCATCGTCGTGTTGTACATGAGCTGGTTCAGCGACAGCGTTGAAGGCAACTGCGCGCGCGACACGACGTTCGGGATGATGGCGCTGCGCGTTGCCGCGGCGAACCCGCCGAACCCGGCTGTCAGCGCGGCACCCACGTACACGAGTGCGACGGGCGGATCGCCGATCAACGCGCCGATCAACAACACCGCCGATGACGCGATCTGGCACACCTCGGCGCCCAAGAGGAGACGCCGGCGGTCGCGGGTGTCGATGAGCGGGCCACCCAGGAACGAACCCAGCGCGAGCGCAAACAGTCGCGCCATGCCGACGAGCCCGACGACCGCGAGCGATTCCGTCAGCTCGGTGAGCTGCACGAAGACGGCAACCACGGCGATCTGGGAGCCAGCCGATGACAGGAGCTCGCCGAACCACAGGAGCCTGAAGTCTCGGGACGAGCGCAGCGGCGTGAGGTCCATCGCGACCCGCCGGAGCGCGCGACGGCGAGGGAATCCTGACGCCTCCGATGGTGTTTGCACGTTCCATGTCCCTAGGCTGCGAAGAGATCGCAGCGTAGGACCGGACCAGCCAGTCCCCCTGCTGACATCCGCACACGAGACCCCGACAGAGAGGCACCCCCATGACCGTCAAGCTGGGCGACGAAGCCCCCAACTTCACCGCCGACACCACCGAAGGCAAGCTCGATCTTCACGACTACCTCGGCGACAGCTGGGGCGTCCTCTTCTCGCACCCGAAGGACTTCACGCCCGTGTGCACGACCGAGCTCGGTCGCGTCGCCGCGCTGAAGCCGGAGTTCGACAAGCGCAACGTGAAGGTGATCGGCCTGTCAGTGGACGCCACCACCGATCACGAAGCGTGGGCGAAGGACATCGAAGAGACCCAGGGCACGGCGCCGAACTACCCGATCATCGGTGACAACGACTTCAAGGTGTCGATGCTCTACGACATGCTCCCTGGCGGCACGAGCGGAGACGCCAAGGAGCGCACACCTGCGGACAACATGACTGTGCGCAACGTGTACGTGATCGGGCCAGATAAGAAGGTCAAGATGATCCTCACGTACCCGATGACGTGCGGACGCAACTTCGACGAGATCCTGCGCGTGATCGACTCACTTCAGCTCAACGCCGCGCACGCGGTGGCGACGCCGGCGGACTGGAAGCAGGGCGACGACGTCATCATCACCGCCGCCGTCAGCAACGAGGACGCCGACAAGAAGTTCCCCGGCTACAAGACCCTCAAGCCGTATCTGCGGGTGACCCCTCAGCCGAAGTAGGTCGTTCGACCGGGTGGTTCACGCGCGGTTGCGCTTCGCGCGCTCCCGCTCGGTAGCTCGTTTCGTCGGCCTTGTCTTGATCTTCGGTACCTCGAAGGGCGCGTGACATCGCGCGCTACAAGTACGGGGTGGGATCGACGGGGTTGCCGCTGAGCCTGACTTCGAAGTGGAGGTGGGGGCCCGTCGACATGCCGGTGGTGCCCACGTAGCCGATGATCTGGCCGGCTTGGACGAAGTCGCCTACCGAGACTGCGAGCTGGGATTGGTGGGCGTAGAGGGTGCCCATGCCGCCGCCGTGGTCGATGACGACCGCGTTGCCGTAGCCCCCTTGTGATCCGGAGATGATGACTTCGCCGCTGCGGCACGCGCGGATCGGTGTACCGGAGCCCGCGCGCATGTCGGCGCCGGTGTGCATCCGGTTGTAGTGGAGGATCGGGTGATAGCGCGGTCCGTAGCCACTGGTGATCGGGCCGGGAACCGGTCGCGCCTCGCACGGCGCGCCTCCGCCTGACCCGCCGCGGGCGCGGAGGCGTCCGCCGATGCTGCCCGAGGTGGCCTGCATCGCCGCGAGCTCGCCTTCGTACTGCGCCTTGTTCGACCGGATGACGTAGAGGGCGGTCTCTTCTGCCGCCGCTTCCGCGGCCGCTTGCTGACGGGCAGGCTCGAGCTCGGCAACGAGCGCGGCGATCTGGTCGCGCGCCGCGCGCGCTTCGGCGGCGAGCGCTTCTGCTGCGGCCTTCTGCTTCTCGAGCTGCTTGCGCTGAGATTCAAGATCGTTGCGAAGCACCGTGACCCGGTCGACGATCCGGCGCCGCTTCTCCGAGATGCGATCCAGGTATTGCTGCTGCGAGACGATCTCGTCGGGCTCGGCGGTGAACACGACGTCGTAGGCCGCGCCGCGCCGCTCGGCCATGTAGAGACCGGCCGCGGTGCGATCGAGCTTGTCTTGTGCGTCTGCGAGCTTCGCCTCGGTCGCGGCGACCTGTGCTTGGAGCGCGGCATGCTCGGCGACGAGTCGAGCTTCCTCAGCCTCCAACGGCGCCAGCTTCGCTTCGGCTGCGGCCTTCTGCGTCTCGAGCTCGGCGACCCGGGCCTCGATGACGGCTCGGCGCCCTCGGATCTCCGCGAGATCCGCGAGTGCCGCGGCCTCGGCGGCCGACGCCTCGCTGATCTGCTCCTGGAGCTCGCGCCTGCGGTCGTTGTTGCTCTGGGCGTATCCGGGCGCGGACACACCAGCCAGGCCGATCGCGAGCGCGACGACCACGAGCAGCAGGCGGACCGGGGGGGATCGCATGCGGGCAACGAGGCTAGACAACACCATCAACATTGACAACAGGCTCTTGAACCCCTTGCGGGGCAAGCCCTCGGCTCGCCGAAGGCCGGCCTCGCCGGCCCTCAACCGCCCTTCATCGGACCAGGCAGCGTGGAGGGGGCTCACGGGGGAGGCCTGCCTCCCCCGTGCATCTAGACGCGGAGGAACCTTCGGAGGCCGATGCCCGATCCGAGGAGCCCGATCACCATCCCGGCGAGGACCACGAAGACCGTCACCCAGAGGGCGTCACCCGTCGAGACCCGGAACTGGATGAACACGCTGTGCGGGTTCGTGAACCAGTTGTCGAAGCCGAAGTACTTCAGCCCGATCACCACTGACACGGCGACCCCTGCCCCGGCGAGTCCCTGGGTGAGCCCTTCGGCGAGGAACGGCACGCGCACGAACCAGTTCGACGCGCCCACGAGCTTCATGACTTCGATCTCGCGACGGCGCGCGAACGTCGCCAAGCGAATCGTGTTCACGATCAAGAACAGCGACGAGATGAGCAGGACGAGCGAGAGGCCGATGAGCCCGATCTGCACCTTGCTCGTCACGTCGAGCAGGCCGTCGAGCGCTTCCTCGGGGGTGACGACCTCATCGACGCCCGACAACACCTCGAACCGACGTTGGATCGCGGGCACGAGCTCGGCTTGGTCCGGCACGATGCGGAACGACGTGGGGAGCGACTGAGGGTTGATGTTCTCGATCAGGTCGGGCTGATCCTGGAAGATCCGCTTGAACTCTTCGAACGCCGCGTCCTTGTCGAGGAATCGGAACGACTTGACGTCAGGATCGCTCTCGAGCGCGGCCTGCACGTCATCGATCTGCTGATCCGTCGCCCGGACGTTCATGAACGCCTCGAGCTTCACGTCGCCCTTGATCTGCTGCGTGCCGTGGTTCGCCCAGCGGGTCAGCAGCAAGCTGCCGCCGAAGAGCGCCAACGACACCGAGACGGTCAGCACGCCGGCGATCGTCATCATCAGGTTGCGCCGAAGCGAGATGACGGTTTCGCGCGCGAAGTATCGAACTCGGGCCAACACGAGCGGCTAGCCCCCTACCCCGTAGACGCCACGGTCCTGGTCGCGGACCAGGCTGCCCCGGTCGAGCTCGATGACACGCCGACGCATTGCGTCGACGATGCGTTGGTCGTGTGTCGCCATGACGACGGTCGTGCCGGTGCGATTGATGCGATCGAGAATTCGCATGATGCCGACGGTCGTGGCGGGGTCGAGGTTCCCGGTCGGCTCGTCGGCGAGCACGATGAGTGGCCGGTTGACGAACGCGCGCGCGATCGACACGCGCTGCTGTTCACCACCAGAGAGCTCGCTGGGAAGCCGCCCGGCCTTCTTCGCGAGCCCGACGAGATCGAGCACTTGGGGCACCTGCGTGCGCACCACGTGGCGAGGTCGGCCAATCACCTCCATCGCGAACGCGACGTTCTCGTACACGGTCCGGCTGGGAAGGAGCTTGAAGTCCTGGAAGATCGTGCCGATGTTGCGGCGCAGCTGCGGGATCTTCCAATGCGAGAGCGCCGAGATGTCACGCCCCGCGACGATGATCCGACCGCCCGTGGGGTCCTCCTCTCGCAACAGCAGCCGAAGGAACGTCGACTTCCCAGACCCCGACGGGCCAACGAGGAAGAGGAACTCACCCTTCTGGACGTCGATCGAGACGTCACGAAGCGCGGTGACGTTGCCCTTGTAGACCTTTGAGACGTTCTCGAAGCGCAGCATTCAACACCGGAGGCTGGAGCCGGGGGACGAAGTCAGGGTACCAGCCGAGGTCCTGATTTCCTGACCATCACCATGGCTTCGTTCGCTGCGGCGCAGGATACCTGCGCCGCGGACGCTCACTCTTCGTGCTCGCTCCGCATTCTGAGGACTTCCTATGATTCGCGGCGCCGCCATTGGAGCCATGACTCGATGAAAGAGTCGAGATCGCCGTCGAGCACCGCGTCGACGTTGCCGGTCTCGTAGCGCGTGCGTTCGTCCTTCACGAGTCGGTAGGGCGCCAACGTGTAGGTGCGGATCTGGTTTCCGAACGCGACGTCACGCTTCTCCCCCGACAGCCTCGCGAGCTCGTCTTCGCGCTCGCGCCGCTGGAGCTCCGCGAGACGCGACGCAAGCACCTGCATCGCGCGCGCCTTGTTCTGCTGTTGCGATCGCTCGTTCTGACACGAGACGACGATCCCGCTCGGGCGGTGCGTGATGCGGACGGCGGAATCGGTGACGTTCACGTGCTGACCACCCGCACCTGACGATCGATACGTGTCGATGTCGAGATCACTTGGGTCGATTTCGGGCGCCTCCGCCTCTTCGAGCGCGGGCACGCAGTCCAAGGAAGCGAACGCCGTCTGACGCCGCGCGTTCGCATCGAACGGCGAGATGCGAATGAGCCGGTGCACGCCACGTTCGCTCTGGAGCAATCCGAACGCGTGCCGCCCCTTCACGGTGAACGTCGCCGACGAGATGCCGGCTTCCGTGCCCTCTTGCACGTCGCTGATCTCGACCCCGAAGCCGCGGCGCTCAGCCCATCGCCGATACATCCGCAGCAGCATGTCGGTCCAGTCCTGCGCGTCGGTGCCGCCGGCGCCGGAGTTGACGACGCAGATCGCGTCGCGCTCGTCGTGCTCCCCGGTGAACAGGGCCCGCAGCTCGAGCTGGTCGAGCTCGTTTGCGAGGCTCGACAGCCCGGTCGTGATCTCCGGCTCTAGCTCGTCGGTGCCCTCTTCGCGGCCGAGCTCACACAGCGTCTCGAGATCGGAGATGCGCTGTTCAAGATCTTCGACGAGGCGGATGTCATTCTGCAGGTTGGAGAGCTCCCCGGTGACACGGCGGGCGCGTTCCTGGTCATCCCAGAGATCCGGCTTGGCGGCTTCCTGCTCGAGCTCCGCGGCGCGGACCGTCGCGTCGTCGATGCGCAGATAGCCGCGCGCGTCAGCGACGCGCCGCTGGAGCTCGGAGAACTCGTCGGTGAAGTCGCGCATGGAGAACCGCCGGTCGTGGGACTGGACGGACCGCAGTCAGCGGCCGTGGCAGAGCTTGTACTTCTTGCCGCTGCCGCAGTAGCAGGGCTCGTTGCGACCGGGCGTCTTCTCGACGCTCACCGGTTGCATCACCTCTTCGGTCGGAAGTGCCTCGGGCGCCGCGGCGGGCATCCCCATCCCACCTTCGTCAGGAGGTGGCGCGGCCGCGGCTGCACCGCGCATCGCGCCGGATCCCTGGACGGGATCCTCGGGCGCGCTGTAGCGCAAGTTCTTCGGCGCGGCGCGCTGCGGTTCCTCAGCGACAACTTGGAGGTGCGTGACGAACTGCACGAAGTTGTCCTCGATGCCGGCCATCATCGCTTCGAACATGTCGTAGCCCTCGCGCTGCCACTCGGCGAGTGGGTCGCGTTGGCCCATGGCCCGCAGGTTGATGCCCTCGCGCAGGTAGTCCATCTCGTAGAGGTGCTCGCGCCAGTGCTGGTCGATCACCGAGAGCATCACTCGGCGCTCGAGCTCACGGAGCTGGTCGGCGCCGATCGCCTGCTCTTTCGCTGCGTAGTTGGCGAGCGTGTCATCGGTCACCAGCTCCCGGAGCTGGTCGACGTGCATCGCATCGTCGAGCGCGGTGCGGGGCAGCTCGGTCGGCGACGTGATGAGAAGGTTCTGGTGGAACTCGTCGAGGTCCCAGTCTTCGGGAAACTCGCCAGGGCAGTGCGCGGCGACCAACCGATCGATCGCATCGACGATGGCTTCTTGTGCTTGCTCCTGGAGATCTTCTCCGTCGAAAATCTGCTGGCGGCGCTGGTAGATGACCTTGCGCTGCTCGTTCATCACCTCGTCGTACTTCAGGACGTCCTTGCGGATCTCGAAGTTGCGGTCTTCAACCGTTCGCTGCGCGCGCTCGATCGCCTTCGTGACCATGCGCGCCTCGAGCGGCATGTCGTCGGGGAACGCGCGGTCCATCACCCAGCTCATCGCGCCGGTCGCGAACAAGCGCATGAGGTCGTCTTCGAGCGAGAGGTAGAAGCGGCTCTCGCCGGGATCGCCCTGTCGCCCGGCACGGCCTCGGAGCTGGTTGTCGATGCGGCGGCTCTCGTGGCGCTCGGTGCCGAGCACGTAGAGGCCCCCGAGCTCCCGCACACGCGCACCTTCCTCATTGCACTGCTCGCGGTACTTGTTCACCAGCTCTTCGAAGCGCTTCGGGTCGGCTTCGGGTGAGCTGCCTTCGGCGAGCAGGTCGTTGCGCGCCAAGCCTTCGGGGTTCCCCCCGAGGAGGATGTCGACGCCGCGGCCAGCCATGTTGGTGGCAACCGTCACCGCGTGCGGCCGACCGGCCTGGGTGACGATGTGCGCTTCCTTCTCGTGCTGCTTCGCGTTGAGCACCGCGTGCTCGATACCTCGGCGCTGGAGCAGACCGGAGAGGTGCTCCGACTTCTCGACGGAGATCGTGCCGACCAGCACGGGCTGGCCGCGCTCGTAGCACTCCTTGATGTCTTCGGCGACGGCTTCGAACTTGGCGGCCTCGCTCTTGTAGATGAGGTCGGCGTGGTCGTCACGGATCATCGTGACGTTCGTGGGGATGCTCACGACCTCCAGCCCGTACGTGTGAGCGAACTCTCCGGCCTCGGTGGCGGCCGTGCCGGTCATGCCGGCCAGCTTGTCGTACATGCGGAAGTAGTTCTGGAGGGTCACCGTCGCGAGCGTCTGGTTCTCCTCCTTGATGCGCACGCCTTCTTTGGCCTCGACCGCCTGGTGCAAGCCTTCGCTCCAGCGCCGGCCCTCGAGGATGCGGCCGGTGAACTCGTCGACGATCTTCACTTCGCCGTCGGCGACCACGTAGTCGACGTCGCGCTTGAACAGCTCCTTGGCGCGCAACGCGGCCTGGAGCTGATGCACGAAGTTCTGGTTGACGTGCTCGTAGAGGTTGGTGACCTCGAGGGCTTCTTCGACCCGCGCGATGCCATCTTCGGTGGGGACGACCGTGCGCTTCGCCTCGTCGACTTCGTAGTCGCGGTCGCGCATCAGGCCGCCGACGATGCGGGCGAACTGGTAGTAGAGCTGCTGGGCATCGTCGGCCCGCCCGGAGATGATCAGCGGGGTACGAGCCTCGTCGACGAGGATCGAGTCGACTTCATCGACGATCGCGAACGAGTGGCCACGCTGGACCTGCTCGGCCTTCGAGCCCGTCATGTTGTCGCGCAGGTAGTCGAACCCGAACTCGTTGTTCGTGCCGTAGGTGATGTCGGCGTTGTACGCCGCCTTCTTCTCGTCCCAGTCGTCGATGTCGGGGACCACGATGCCGACCTCGAGGCCGAGGAATCGGTAGACCTGGCCCATCCAGCCGGCGTCGCGCTTCACGAGGTAGTCGTTGACCGTCACGAGGTGCACGCCGTACCCCGCGAGGGCGTTGAGGTAGAGCGGCAGCGTCGCGACAAGCGTCTTGCCTTCGCCGGTCTTCATCTCCGACACCCACCCGAAGTGCAGTGCCGCGCCGCCCATGATCTGCACGTCGAAGTGCCGCTGTCCGATGGTGCGCTTGGCCGCCTCGCGCACTGCCGCGAACGCCTCCGGGAGGAGCTCGTCGAGCATGTCGACCCTGGCTTCGGGATCGCCTCCAGCTTCCGCGTCGAGCCGGGCACGGAACTCCGCGGTCAGCGCGCGCAGCTCGTCGTCGGAGCGCGCCTCCATCTCGGGCTCGAGTGCGTTGACCTCCGGGACGATCGACTCGAGGAGCTTGAGCTTCTTGCCTTCGCCCGCGTGGAGGAGCTTGTTGAAAAGACCCATGAGGAGTTCAGCCTACCGGCGCCCCCTGCCGTCTCCGGTCAGCGGCGCTCTGGGAGCATGCACTGATGGCAGTCACGTTCCAGGGCGCTGAAGCGACGCTTGCGCGTGACGAGCGAATGGTGCGGGTTCGACCGCATCCGGCCGTACTCGCGCTCATCGCGGTCGCCGGCGCGTGGACCGTGACGTTCGCGGTGCTCGTGGTGCGCCGACACCACGGCTTCTGGGATCTCGCGTTCGACATGGGGATCCACGACCAGTCCGTCTGGCTCCTCGCGCACGGGCTCGACTTCATGACGGTCCGCGGGCTGCCGGTGTTCGGGCACCACGCGACTCCCGGTTACTACCTGCTCGTGCCGGCGTACTGGCTGGGCGCGGGACCCGACTTCCTCAATCTCGTGCAGGTGACCGCGCTTGGCGCCGGCGTCATCCCTCTCTATCTGTTGGCGCGTGATCGGGATCTCGACCCGTGGATCTCGGCGGGACTCGCGGCGGCATTCCTGCTCCATCCCGGGGTGCAGTTCTTCTCGTGGGAGCTGTTCCACCCCGAGGTCGTCGCCATCACGCCGTTGCTGTGCGCGTACCTCTGCGCGACTCGCCACTCATGGCGTTGGTTCGCGTTCTGGAGCGTCCTTGCCGTCTCGTGGAAGGAGGATGTGGCGCTCGCCGTCGTCGTCCTCGGATTGCTCGTCGCGCTGCGCGGCAACCGGCGCATCGGGTTGACGACGGCGGGGGTGGCACTCGGTTGGTTTCTGCTGTGGACGTTGCTGCTCTTCCCTGAGATCAACGGGGGTGGCGTGCAGTCCGAGGGCATCTACAGCGGCGTCGGCGGCTCACCCGGCGGGATGCTCGAGACGATCTTCAACGATCCCGGTGCGATCACGTCACGGATCTTCTCGTCGTGGTCCGGCGACTTCTCGTTCCGCCTGCTCCTCCCGTTCGCGTTCTTGCCGCTCCTCGCACCATTGGTGCTGCTGATCGGCCTGCCGCAGTACCTGCTCGACGTCACCACCGATGTTCCCTGGACCCAGACGATCAAGCATCACTACGCCGCGCTGTGCATCGTGGCGCTCGCGCTCGGCAGCGTGCACGCGGTCGCGTTCCTCAGGCATCGGTTCGGTCAAGCGCTCGCGATCGGGGCGTGCGTGCTGGTGGTCGGCGGCGGCGTGTTCGGGACCCTCGCCTGGGGACCCTCCCCCTTGAGCAGCGAGTACCGAGGGGGCTGGTGGCCTCCGTCGAACGACCCGCGGCGCGACTCGCTGGAGGCGGCCGTGGCGATGGTCCCCGACGACGCCGCCGTGGCTGCGAGCTACGGGATCCTCCCCAACCTGAGCCAGCGAGAGGAGATCTACGACTTTCCGAACCCGTGGGAGTCGAAGAACTTCGGGATCGAAGGCAAGCCGCGCCGCGATCCTCGACGCGTCGAGTGGTTGGTGATCGACGAATCAGTCGTGCGGGGCGATCCGGCGGCGTACGCGCTGCTCCACACCATCCTCGTCGACTTCACCGTCGTGTTCGAACGCGACGACGTCCTCGTCGCCCGCCGCAGGTAAGACCGTCACACCCCGTCTCTAGCGTGGCGGTCGTGCTCTCGAAGCTCGTTGCCGTGATCTTTCCGCTGGTCTGTCCCGGATGTGGACAACCTGCGGAGCCGGTGTGCGACGCGTGCGCGGCCGGCCTCCGATCGGCGCCGCTCGCGGGACCTCCCGCCGGGATCGATGCCTGGTTCGCGCCGCTCGCCTACGAGGGCGTCGCGCGCGAGCTGGTGGCACGGGCGAAGTACCGCGGCGCCCACGCGGTGGACATGTGGCTGGCCGACCGCATGGTCGAGGGTCTGTCACCGCCGCTCCCGACCGCGGTCACCTCGGTTCCCACGACACGAGCGCGTCGACGGGCGCGTGGCTTCGACCACGCCGCGCTGCTCGCTGAACAGGTGGCTCGACGCATCCACCGGCCGCGGCTTCGCCTGCTCCACCGCGACGCTGGACCACCTCAGACCGGCCTCGCTGCCGCGGCCCGACGGCAAGGCCCGGTCATTCACGCGCGTGGAAGCGCGCCGAGCGATGTGCTCGTGGTCGACGATGTCGCGACCACCGGCACGAGCCTCACCGCGGCAGCCCAGGCCTTGCGCGCCGCTGGCGCAACGCGGGTCCTGGCAGTGACCGCGGCGCGAACCGCGCCGCCCGCTTAGGCGTTCGGTGTGGCTTTGCCTCCCGGACGCCGGCAGGAACCGGAGCTTGCCCAGGCGACCCGGGATGTCAGTACCGGTAGTGCTCGGGCTTGTACGGGCCGTCGACGGGGATCCCGAGGTAGCTGGCCTGCTCCTCAGTGAGCGTCGTGAGCTTCACGCCGAGCTTGTCGAGGTGCAGTCGGGCCACCATCTCGTCGAGGTGCTTCGGAAGCGTGTACACCTTCCGCTCGTAGAAGTCGCGGTGCGTGAACAGCTCCACCTGCGCGATCACTTGGTTCGTGAAGCTGTTCGACATCACGAAGCTCGGGTGTCCGGTCGCACAGCCGAGGTTCAGCAATCGCCCTTCGGCAAGCACGATGATCGAGTGACCGTCGGGGAAGATCCACTCGTCCACCTGTGGCTTCACGGTGTCGCGCTTGATGCCGGGCACGTTCTCGAGACCGGCCATGTCGATCTCGTTGTCGAAGTGCCCGATGTTCCCGACGATCGCGTTGTGCTTCATCCGCTCCATGAGCTCGACGCGAATGATGTCGGTGTTGCCGGTGGCCGTGATGAAGAGGTCAGCCTTCTCGACCACGTCCTCGAGTGTGAGGACCTCATAGCCCTCCATCGCCGCCTGGAGCGCGCAGATCGGGTCGATCTCGGTGATCACGACGCGCGCGCCTTGACCACGCAGTGATTGCGCGCACCCCTTGCCCACATCGCCGTAGCCGCAGACCACGGCCAGCTTGCCGGCGAGCATCACATCGGTGGCGCGGCAGATCCCGTCGACCAGCGAGTGACGGCATCCGTAGAGGTTGTCGAACTTCGACTTGGTGACCGAGTCGTTGACGTTGATCGCCGGGAACAGCAGCGAACCCGCCTCCTGCATCTGGTACAGGCGGTGCACACCGGTCGTGGTCTCTTCGGTGACGCCGATGATCCCCTCGGCGATGCGGTGCCAGACCTTGTCGTCCTCCGAATGGATGCGCTCCAGCAGCTTGAGCACGACCTTCCACTCGGCACTGTCGGTGGCGCCAGCCTTCGGCACTGCGCCCGCGCGTTCGTATTCGAGACCCTTGTGCACGACGAGGGTGGCGTCGCCTCCGTCGTCGAGGATCATGTTGGGACCGCCACCGTCGGGCCAGCGCAGGGCCTGCTCGGTGCACCACCAGTACTCCTCGAGAGTCTCGCCCTTCCACGCGAACACCGGAACACCCCGCGCGGCGATCGCGGCCGCGGCGTGATCCTGCGTGGAGAAGATGTTGCAGGATGCCCAGCGCACTTCGGCGCCGAGCGCGGTGAGCGTCTCGATCAGCACGGCGGTCTGCACGGTCATGTGCAACGAGCCTGTGATGCGCGCGCCGGCCAGCGGCTGCGCCTCACCGTGCTGCTCGCGCATCGCCATCAGGCCGGGCATCTCGTGCTCGGCGAGGTCGATCTCCTTGCGGCCGAACTCGGCGAGCGAGAGGTCGGCGACCTTGAAGTCAGGGGCGGTCTCGGTCTTCGTCATCCGGTTGGGACTCCCGTTTCGGGGCGCGTCGGCACGCGCGCATTGGGCTCACTGGGAGTCGGCCCGGATCACCGGATGACAGCTCGCAACGAGCCCGACGAAGAAGATGCTACTTGGCTGCCGCAGCGAGGGCCGATTTGAGCTGTGCGATTGCGTCGATCGGCCCTGGGTCGACGTCGTTGTCGAGCGCCAGATAGCAGCTCGTCCAGTCGCCGAGGTACACAAGATCGAGGAGCTGCGCGAGACGGCCTTCGCCCTGCCCCTCGACGACGAGCACCTGTGCGAACGCTTCCTCGATGATCTCCTGGGTGAGTCGTGCCCGCACGTCGAGCTGCTGGTGCTCCATCCCGTGACGCAGTGACACCAAGGTCATCACTTGACGCGTGACGTCACCGTGTTGACCCCACGCGCAGATCTCGTTGTGGTCGAGCTCTGGATAGGCATTCCAGAACGCCGGGGCCTTCGCGTTCTCGTTGATCGACTGCTTCCAGCGCATCGCGGCGGCAGCACCGAGGCCTCCCGCACCGTGGATGATCGGGATCGTGCGCCCGATGCGGCGGGCGAGCTCACGAGCCGGGTTCTTGGGCGACGGGATGTCGGGCTTGCATTGGTCGCGTCGTTGCGCGAGCTGTTGCTGCGCCTTGACCATCGTGGCGTGCGCTTCCGGGAGCATTCCCATGCGGAACAGCACCACGAACACCGGGGCGACCATCGCGCAGAGCGCGAAACGTGGGCCGGGGATCCCCTGCTCGACAGGGATGTGCAACGCGTTGCGCTCGTGTGCCAGATCGGCGAGCGCGCCACCCGAGCTGACTGCGATCAGGTGCGCACCGGCCTCGAGCGCGCCACGCGACATCTCGACCGTCTCTTCGGTGTCACCTGAGTACGAGACACCGAACGCGAGCGTGCGCTCGTTGATGAAGCCCGGGGTTCGGTACTGCTTGAGCACGACGACTGGCACGGGCAGCGTGCCAGTTCCCACCGACTGCACGATCTCGCCGACGATCCCTGACCCGCCCATGCCCATGATCACGACGTTGTCGAAGTCTTCGGGCTTCGGGAGCACGCCCTTGTCGACGGCCATGCCGGCCGACTCGTGCGCGGCCGTCAGCTGCTCCGGCGCGCCTTCCAGCGCGGCCAGCACACCCAAGCTGTCAGCTGCCACCGGCTCGCTCACTCCGTCGCGGGGTACCCGCGCCGGCCCTTCGGGACGTTCGCTCGTGAGCCATTACGCCTCGAACGTGGGCTTGATCCCGTCGGCCTCCGCCTTCGCGACGAGCCGGTCGTGCTCCGCGTCGTCGACGGCCTCGGCCTCGTCGATGAGCATGATCGGGATGTCGTCACGCACGGCATAGCGCCGCTTCAGCCGCGGGTTGTAGAGCGACGACTCGTCGTCGAAGTACAGCAGCGGACCCTTGTCCTCGGGGCAGGCGAGGATCTCCAACAGCTTCGGATCAAGACTCATACGCCTCCATTGGTCGCCGTCGGCAGGCGACGGCTCCTGCTACGGCGGTCGGCAACGCCGCCGCCTTCGCGGGATTGTGTCATCTACGCGCGGCCGCCGACGAGGTCGAGGACCTCGGCGACGTGGGCTTCGCACGACGCCGCGTCGGGTGCCTCGAGGTTGAGGCGAAGCAGCGGCTCGGTGTTGCTGGGGCGAAGGTTGAACCACCACTCCCCCAGGTCGACCGTCAGTCCGTCGAGCCGGTCCTGCTGCTCAGCGCCGAACCTCGACGCGACCGACTCGATCACTGCGAGCGGATCGTCGACGGTTCGGTTGATCTCGCCCGATGCGACGTACCGCTCGAATGGTGTTCGCAGGTCCGACAGCGGCTGCTTCGACGTCGCCAGTGCTTCGAGGACGACGAGCGCGGCGATCAGTCCGGAGTCGGCCCGGAAGTTGTCGCGGAAGTAGTAGTGGCCGGAGTGCTCGCCTCCGAAGATCGCGCCGGACTCGGCCATCACCTGCTTGATGAACGAATGGCCGACACGGGTGCGCACCGGAGTGCCCCCAAGCTCGCGGACCACTTCGGGTACGGCCTTGGAGCAGATCAAGTTGTGCACCACCGTCTTGTCCGCAACTGGTGCCTCGTCGGGCACGCGACGCAGGATCGAGTCAGCAACGATCGCCGTCGTGAGGGATCCGGAGACCGGTTGGGCCTTGTCGTCGACCAGGAACACGCGGTCGGCGTCGCCGTCGAACGCCAACCCGACATCCGCGCGCACGTCGATGACCAAACGTTGCAGGTCCTTCAGGTTCTCGGGCTGGATGGGATCGGCAGGATGGTTCGGGAACGTCCCGTCGAGCTCGCCGTAGAGCATCGTGAGATCGACGAGGTCTTCGAGGACTGCGGGCACGACGAGCCCGCCAATTCCGTTCGCAGTGTCGGCGACGACCTTCAGCCCCCGGAGCGCGTCGACGCGCACGAACGAGCGGACGTGCTCCACGAACTCCGGCAGCAAATCGATCTGTGCTGCCCGGCCCGGGTCATCCGCGCGCTCCAACAGCCCTGCCGCGACCGCAGCCTTGATCTGGGTGAGCCCGGTCTCGGCCCCGACGGGCGCGGCGCCAGCCCGACAGAGCTTGATGCCGTTGTACTGCGCGGGATTGTGACTCGCCGTGAACATCGCCGCAGGTGCCTCGAGGTGCCCAGCCGCGAAGTACGCCAGGTCGGTCGACGCGAGCCCGAGGTCTACGACGTCGGCACCCGCGAGCGTCGCGCCTTCGATGAACGACGCCACCAACGGCACCGACGATGGTCGTGCGTCGCGCGCGACCAGCACCTTGGGCGCGCCCGAGAACCCGACGAACGCGTTCCCAACGCGCATCGCGACGTCTTCGTCGATCTCATCGGGGTAGACGCCACGGACGTCATACGCCTTGAAGATCTTGTCTATGCGACCGGTGAGATCCCCGCTCATGCTGGCGGCGATCCTGTCACTCCATCGGTCGGCGTCTCGGGGCGACGACGCCACCAGGGGCCGAACATCAGCACGGAGAGGCCCGCGACGCCGGCGACGGTTCCCAATCGACCCAGCCACTCGGTACCGGTGGTCGCGTAGCTCAACGTCACTTCGCGTTCTGTGGGTACGACCACCATGTAGTTCGGCGTGGCGCGGTACGGGCCGCGCGCGCCGTCAACCTTCCAGTTCGGGAAGTACGACACCTTCACGTACACAGGTACCCCGACGCGGTCGACTCGAAAGCTCACCGAGTCGTCGGTGGACGTGATGTTGGTCACGTTCACGTTTGGGAGCTCCCGCTTGGCCCGTGACCGCGCCTCCGTCGGTCGCGCCCGTTGCCACGCCCTGGGTCCGTCGTCGACGAGTGGGCGGTCGAGCGCGTTCGGAGCGTTGAACCACGGCACTGCAATGCAGTCTTGCCATTCGTGGTGGTCGAAGTTGGTTGGGTTGCCGCCGATCAGCTCCTTGACCCGCTGATCGCAGGCGCGCTTCTCGCGTTCGGTGGCGTCGGTGACGACGACTGGTTGGTACTCGAGCGCTTCAACGAGAGGAGCATCCGCGACGCGGTAGATGCTCCAGCCGAGCGGGGGCTTGTCGTCGGTGTCGGGTGATGTCGCGACCAATGTGAGCCGGTCATCGGCATCAGCCGCAGCCTTCGACTCGGATGAGTGCGCGGCGAAGTACTTCACCCCCAGCAGCTGGAGCCACCGGACACCCAACGGGAACTGTGTCGAGTCGCGATACGGAACGCCGCGCACCGCGTTCGACGCGTTGCCGGGAGCAGCCAAGGTCGCAACCGTCATGAAGTGGTACGGCGTGCTGGCCGAGGCCTCGTAGTACACGCCTTCCATGGACGCGATGCGTCCCTCGGTCCAGTACGGCAAGAGCATGAGCGCGAGCGGCGAGCCGTACTCGTTGAGCTGCGAGTTGCCCTCCCATGTGAGGCGACCAGGCGGGAGCTCGTCGACGGTGTTCACGAGCGCGCGGTACTCCGGGTACGCCTTCGGAATGGTCTCGGGGTCCTCGCCGGCGGCGTTCGCCCCGCCCGTCGTGTCCTCGTATCCAAGGTAGTTCCACGCGATCCATCCGGGGAGGAAGCTCTGCTGCTTCCCGTTGTTCACATCGATCAGGATCGCGATGGCGATGATCGGCGTGAGTGCCGCGACGGTGATCGTCCGGATCAGGTCGGGGGGGTTCATCGTTCCCGCCTCGGCCGCGATCCACCGCGCAGCCCAGCCGACGCCGCGAATGATCTCCGTCACGCCGAGCGCCATGAGGAGGTAGACGGTCACGTACCAGAACGGGACGAGCCGGAGGTTCCACACGGTCGTGTCCTGGACGTCCTCCCAGAATCGGAACAGCACCGCGCTCGTGAGCGCGACGAACATCAAGACGCCGAGAACCTCTGCCTGCTTGCCGCGGCGGACGATCGCGCCGATCACCGCGATCAAGGTGAGCGAGAACGCGCCCCACTGCCACGGCCAGGAACCGCTCACCCACTTCCAAGGCTCGTACCACGTGGCGTTGTCGTCGACCCCGGTGAGGTACTTCGGGAAGAGGTAGGCCTGCGGGTCCAGGTCCTTGCGATCCGAGCACGTCTGATCCCCGGGGTTCTTGCGGACCTCATTGCATGCGATCGCGTCATAGCGCATGTCGGTCGTGTACTCGAGGTTGGTGACCAGCGGCAGCACCCAGATGGTGGTCAAGAGCGAGCCCACCGCCCCGATCACGAACGCGCGCCGCAGCTGGTGCCACGGTCGACTCACCAGCCACACCGCCGCCGCGCCGACCGCAGCGAAGATCGCCACGACGATGTGGCTCGTCACGCATGCGGCCAACAACAACGCAGGCACCCACATGGTGCGGCCGGTGCGCAAGGAATGCGCGAACGCGCCCATGAAAGCGAGCGCGGCGGCAAGCGCGATCGTGAACGAGAACTCGCCAGCGAGGTTGCTCGCGAGCATGCCGCCGGCGATGCGTTGGTTGAACGCGATCGTCCCGTCGATCGGATCGCCGACGAAGAAGAGCCACGACGTCATTGCGACCGCGAACGCAGCCGGCGCCGGGAAGGGAGCGCGCAGGCCTCGTCCGAGCATGTACGCGCCAGCCGGCAAGGCCACCGGACCAAGCGCAGTGACGAGCTTGAACGCGACGTTGTAAGGAAGGACGAGGTCGAGGATGACGATGAGCAACGCCGGGAACGGGAAGTAGAACTGCCCAGCCGGGAAGCCCCCGTAGAAGTCGGGGCTCCATCCCGCCAGCCGCCACGGCAGCAAGTGGTCGCGCAGATACGCGGGCCACCACACGTGCGCGGCGGTGTCGCCACCCGCGGGCGTGCTGTTGCGCAAGAGCAGGCCCGGCTCGAGCTGCACGAAGACGAACGCGCAGCACGCGGCCAGGACGAGCAGACCGGCCCAGTCGTCGAGACGGTCCAGCCACACGCCGAGCGGCCGCGACGGCGGTCCCCCGCCAACCGGCGGCGGCGGTGCTTCGGTCGTCTCGCGTTCCTCGACGACCGTGGTCACAGTCGCCAAGCCTGCCAGGACCGACGCCGGATCCAAGGGTCACGGCCCTTGCCGATCCTGAAGCCAGGTGTTCGCCGATGGGTGGCTTCGCCGCCCATCGACCTCAGATCGGTCGGATGAGCCGCGCTTGGGAGGGGCTCACGGGGAGGGCCTACCCTCCCCGTGTCACTGCCCTCCCCGTCACTTGGCAGCGAGCTCCAGCACGCGGGTGAGGGGGATGTGACCGTCGGGGGACTCCCACGTCTGAGCCTCGCAACGGCCGCACCGACGGAACGTGAGCGGCGACCCGCCCACATGCATGCGGATCTCGATGAGGGCGCCCTTGGCGCACGCAGAACAGTGCATTTCCGACCTCCCAGTCGCCTTGCAGCAGCTATCGGCCCCGTCGGGCCAGAAACTTGAGCCGACCGACGATTTTTCTGTGGGCGGCTAGACCCCGCTCAGCTCAGCGAGCACCACCAGGAGGTTGAAGCCGCAGTGGAGGGCGATGGACTGGCCCAGGCGCAGGGTCTGGATGGCCCGCCAGCCAGAGACCAGGCCCAGGAGGAGGAGTGCGGGAACGCCGAAGCCCGTCCCCACGTCGAGCACGACGTGGATGAGGGCGAAGGCCATGGCCGAGATGAAGATCGCGGGCCACACGGGGACTCGGCGGACGAGCCCCCGGAGCAGTGCCCCCCGGAAGAGCAGCTCCTCACCCACAGGGGCGATGACCAGGACACCAACGATCAGCAGCGCGAGGTCGAGATTGGTGGCGTCATTGAAGATGCGCCGGACGTCCTGGGACTCCTGATCGATGTCGCCCAGCTCGATGATCGGGGCGAGCAGCGCGGTCGCCACGCCGCCGAGGACCAAGCCCGCCGGGACCCATGCGATGTCCGTGAGTCCCAGCCGCAACCCGAAGTCCCGGGCCGGGCTCCCCAGCCCCTTCGAGCGCGCCACGAACACCAAGGCTCCGACGGCGGCGGCCGTCTGGAGCACCAGACCGACGAAGGTCGCGATCGCCTCGTCGGACTGGGGGATCTCCTTGGCGACGGTGTCGTAGAAGGGCGCGAGCGCCAGCGCCGCAGCAACCATCGAGACGAACCACGCGAGTGCCGCGTCCGGGATCCCCCACCGCAGTGGTGAGGTGCTCGGCGCCGAAGGTGCGCCGCCATCCATTGCTGCACGGTACCGGCGCGCCCCTGTCACCACGCGGAACTCTCTGGCCTCCGAGGTCGCGAACCCCTGAACGGCGCCGTACGATGGAGGTCCCGGGACGGCGAGCTCGCGGTCCCGCAGGAAAGGTCCCGATGAGCCGCCCCCCCAACGAGATGCCGCAGGGCCGACGGCCCGCGGGCGGACCCGATCGCCGAGGCGGTGATCGCGGCACACCGCCGGCGGCGCCGCCGTGGGCCCGCACGCTCCCGTGGATCCTCATCCTCATGCTCGTGGGCGTCTTCGCGCTCACGAACGTGTTCTCGGCCGACGCCACCGGCGCGAGCGACCTGACCTTCACGAAGTTCCGCAAGGAGGTCGCGGCCGGCCACGTGCGCAGCGTGGAGTTCGACACCACCACCGGTGACATCAACGGCTTGTTCACGACCGACCAGAACGGCTCGAAGGAGTTCACGAGCAAGGGTCCTGCAGAGGACCTCCCCACGCAGGTGATCGACGAGCTCGAGGAGCAGAACGTCGATCTCGAGTACACGACGCCTGGCTCGAACCCCTTCCTCGACCTGCTGTGGCTGCTCCTGCCGATCATCCTGATCATCGGGGTGTTCGTGTGGTTCAGTCGACGCCAGGCCGGCCAGATGGGCGCGGTCATGAACATCGGGCGCAGCCGGGCGAAGGTGTACAACACCGAGAAGCCCAAGACGACGTTCGAGGACGTGGCTGGCTATGGCCCCGTGAAGGCGGAGATCGCCGAAGTCGTCGACTTCCTCAAGTACCCGGGCAAGTTCAAGCAGATCGGCGCGCGCATCCCCAAGGGCGTGCTGCTCGTCGGGCCCCCTGGCACGGGGAAGACGCTCATCGCGCGTGCGGTCGCGGGCGAAGCCGGCGTGCCGTTCGTATCGGTGACGGGTTCGGACTTCATGGAGATGTTCGTCGGTGTCGGCGCGGCCCGCGTGCGCGACCTATTCCAAACCGCGCGCAAGCAGGCGCCAGCGATCATCTTCGTCGACGAGATCGACTCCATCGGCCGCAAGCGCGGAGCAGGTCTTGGCGGTGGTCACGACGAGCGCGAGCAGACGCTCAACCAGATGCTCGCCGAGATGGACGGCTTCGAGGCGACCGAAGGCATCGTGATGATGGCCGCAACGAACCGACCCGACGTGCTCGACTCCGCGCTGCTTCGACCTGGGCGCTTCGACCGGCAGGTGGTCGTGCCGTTGCCGACCCAGGAAGAGCGCGTCGACATCCTCGCCGTACACATGCGCGACAAGAAGATCGGCGACAACGTCGACGCGTCAGTGATCGCACGCGGCACACCGGGCATGGCCGGCGCCGACCTCGCCAACCTCGTGAACGAAGCCGCACTCTTCGCCGTGCGGCGCGGATCGAAGCAGGTGGAAGCCGAAGACTTCGAAGCGGCTCGCGACCGCGTGCTCATGGGTCTCAAGCGTGAGTCGATGGCCATCAGCGAGGAAGAGAAAGAGGTCATCGCGTACCACGAGGGTGGGCACGCGGTGCTCGCCTACGTGCTCGACCACTCCGATCCGGTGCACAAGGTCACGATCCTCCCCACCGGCATGGCACTGGGTGTCACCCAGCAGCTGCCGGAAGAGGAGAAGCACATCTACAAGCGCGAGTACATCGCCGACTCCATCGCGGTCGCGCTCGGCGGACGCATCGCTGAAGAGGTCGTGTTCGGTCACCTCTCCACGGGTGCGCAGAACGACCTGGTCCGCATCACCGAGATGGCGCGCAAGATGGTGCGCGAGTGGGGCATGTCCGAGCGCATCGGGCCGATGGCGTGGGGATCTCAGGGACCGATCTTCCTCGGCGAGGATCTGGTGCACACCCGCGACTACTCCGACGAGACCGCTCGTGTCATCGACGAAGAAGTGGAGCGCATCCTGCGTGACGAAGAGACGCGGGCGCGACGCGTGCTCCGACTCCACCGCCGCGGTCTCGACGCAGTCGCTCGCGCGTTGCTCGAGAAGGAGACGCTCGACGGCGCGGATGTGGCCCGACTCGTCGACGAGGCGATGGGGCGCAAAGTTGGCGGCTTCCGCAAGGTGAAGCGCGCCGACGGCACCGTGGTCGAGGTGAAACCGCCGACCGACAACGGAGCCAAGAAGGAGCGCGCACCCAAAGCCGCGCCCACCACGCGCCGCGCCCGCGCCCGCTAGCAGCTCTCGTCGACGCTCCCGAGCGTCGGTTCGGGGCTTGTTCCTGGTTCTCTGACCTCGGCGACTGCTGCCCATAGGTCGGTGGCAGTGGTTGCGCCTACGAACGCGCGTCGGACGACGCCTTCTCTATCGGCGATGAGAACCATTGGCAGGGCGTTGATCGAATAGCGCTCGTGGGTGTCGCGGTCGGTCTCGTAGGACGACTCGTGGGTTGCGACCTCGGCGCACGCGAGCACTTCCACCTTTGGTCCGAGGTTCTTGCACGCACCGCAGACGACGGAAGAGAAGTACGCGACGAGCCACGGTGCGTCGGCGCGGTTGAAGTCAGCCCGGTGGAGCTGTCGCGGGACTGTCATCGCCGGCGATGGTGTCGCCTGCGGACGTTGTCTGCGGATGCGCCACGCGACGAGGAAGGCAATCGCGAGGACGGCTGCCGCGACTCCGAGGCGCACCGCCATCGGTCAGGCCTGTGGCTCGGGGATGCCCGCGGACATTGAGACCCCGGCGCCGAAGATCACGCGGCCAACGACGATCGGCCCGTCCGCTTCGATGACGATCACCTGATCGGCGCGCACGTTGATCTCGCTCAGTCGGAACTCTGCCTGCTCGCCCGGCGCGATGGCACGAGCCGGCGCGCTGCGCGGGCTGTCCAGATCGCCGCCGGTGTACGCGTAGAGCTGAACGGTCAACGGACGATCGGAGACGTTGACCGCGGTGATGACCGCTTCGGCGCTGTCTGCGAGGCGGCCGGTCGCGAACGCCCAACGCCGGGCAACGGTGACGGATCCGTGGGTGCTGGCGACGCCAGGCACGGGCGCGGGCGCTGCCCAGGAGCCGAGCGCCTCGACAACGACGTCGGGGCCTTCGACGACTCGGACGTCGATCGCGTACGGGATGCCGAGCGGGACGCGCTGGGCCAGCTCCACCCGTTGAACGCTCTGGCCTGCGACATCGATGGTCTCAGGCGTGAGCGGACCTGATCCCACCAGCTGGATCTGCAGCTCCACCCGTGCGTTCTGCTTTCCGAAGTTGGCGATGTTCAGCGTCTGCGCGGCACCGGCCTGCCCGTCACCGAACGGGATGTACCACCGTGATGCCGCGCCGGTGACTCCGAGCGACACCGCCGTCCCCAGCCGCGTGTCGCTGCCGTTGAAGCGCAACGTCCGCTCGGCGACGACGCGCCCGATCCTCGCCTCGACAGCGATCGCGAGCTCCTCTTCGCGCAGCAGCTGCTCGTGGAGTGGCAGCGACACTCGCGTGCGGCGTGGCACCGCGAACGACTCCGTGGCCCCGGGACGCTTCAGGCCGGCTGCGGTGATGAACGACACGTCGAGGATCGCGTCCTCGCCGAACGGGTTGAAGAGGGTGAGCCACTCCTCGGCGCCCAACACGGTCGTGCCGCCGGCGAAGTACCACGTGCGTGACGCCGTACGTGAGCATGGGCCGACCGCGATCTCGTCCGCCGACCGGAGCTCGTGCTCCACGATCGCCCGCCCACCGAGCACCTCGACCACCACACCCGGCTCATCGACCTCGGCCAGATCGGCAACGGGGATGCGGGCTTGCGTCAGCGGTGCGATTTCACGACGTTCGACCGCGAAGCTGTGATCGGAGCCGCGCATCACGGTCACCGTCACGTCGATCGCCTCGCGTTCGAGGTTTGCGATCAGGATGGTCTCGAGCAGCCGGCCAGCCGTGGTCGAGCTGCCCTCGGAGCAGAACCACACGACCGACACCGCGCCCTCGGACGGCACGGTCGGACCGTCGACCGCGAAGGCGAGGGTCGGGATGTTGGGCCGAGGCCGCGCCTCCCCGCGCTGGCCGACCACAAGTCCCGCGACGAGCGCGCCGATGAGCACGAGCGCTGGCACCCTATTCGCGACGGACGCGGCGCGGCGGTTCACCTGGTCTCCCAGAAGTCGTCATCGAACTCGAGATCGTCGACCGGCTGGCGCCGTGGGCGCGGCTCCTCACGAAGAACCCGCACGCGCGTCTTGCCGGCCTTTCGGCGCCCCCACGACCACCAGGTGACTGCCGCGATCCACAGCGCGGCCTGGAACAGCAAGACACCGCCGCGGCGAGAGCCGCCGGAGTACTGAAACCAGACCGCGCCATCGACCGGATGGGTGAACGCATTCGTGGCTCCGAACGCCCGACCGTGCGGGAGCGGCTCGTCCCCCACCGACGCACTCCATCCGTCATCAAACGCTTCGGCCAACAGGAGCGTGCCGGCCCGGGCCTCGCGGCCTTCTCGCACTGGCTTCGCCTTCGAGAGATCCACGGGCACCGCGCTCACAAGAGGGTCCACGTCGCCGACGGGAACTTCTTCGTCGGGCAGCACCGTCTGGATGGGCGCCCACGACAGGTTCTCGAAGAGCACCAGACCCGGTTCGCTCCCGAGGCGGGCGAGGTCGAGCTGGTTCCCGAGGGCGGTCGCGACGCCCGGTGGATCCTTCCCACGCTCGCCTTCGATCCCGTTGCGTCGCGCGAGCGCGAGGTAGCGAACGCCGCTCGGTGCGAGCATTCGCCCGAGTCGGCTCGTCTGGCCGGCGCGCAGCGAGCGCAGCGCACGGGCGATGATCCGATCCGTAGCGGTCTCTGGTGCGCGGAGCAGCTCACGCGCGTCGCCAGCACCGTTGCGCGTCATGGACCACGACAACGTTGCGTCGACCTCGAAGGGATCGAGGGGCAAGAGCGCGGCATCGCCCAGCCACAGGATGCGGAACTCGCCCTCATCGATCGCATCCTCGGTGAACGAGACCACCGGCGCCCACGAATCAGGTGCTCGCCAGCTCCCGTCGGGAACGTCACCCACGAAACCGAACGCTCCGACAACGATGCCAAGTGACGCGGCGACGCCAGCCAGATGGGTCACCCCAACGCCCGACGCGCCCAATCGCTCGCCGAACGCGCTGATCGCAAGTCCTGCCGCGAGCGCGATGCCCAGCGCCGCGACGGCCAACCCGGCTTCGGGCGCGATCGTGGTCGACTCCGGCGCGACGACCTCCGGCAGGACGACGATCGCGTAACCGACGATCGCCAGCACCCACGCACGCGTCACCCATGCCAGCCGTCGCCCGTCCGCGATCACCAACCCGACAGCAGCCGCGACGAGCAACCCCCATCCGCCGACGCCGGCACCGTTGGGGCCCGACTCGAAGCGCAACACTTCCGTGATCGAGAGATCCGGTCGCAGCGTCGCGCCGAGCGCGCCGGTGTCATTTCGCGCGCCGAGCAGCGTCGTCGTCCACGGCATCAGCAGGAGCGCGCCACCAAGAAGACCGGCCGCCGCCGCGCCCAGCGATCGCAGCGCGGACATCCCATCGCGGGTCACCGCGGAGCCAGCGCACATCGCAAGGCCAACCACGAGACCGAACAGCGCCGCCGGTGGGTACCACGCCGCCAGGATCGCCGTCCCGATCGCGAGGCCGACCAGTGGCCGACGCGCGGGCGCGAGGTCGGGGAACCGTCCCGCCCGCAGCACCAACAACGCAACGAAGGGCGCGAGCGCGTAGAGCACGAGCGGGCCGAGTCGGCCATTGGCAACCGCGTTGCGGGGCACAGCGCTCACTCCATACGCCAGCGCGGCGATGCCGGCGCCGCCGATGCCACCGTCGAGCGCTCGCGTCATCCGGTACACGCCGTACGCGCCGATCGCGAACGCGCCGACGACGACAAGCGTATGGGCGAGGCCGGTGGCACCGAACAGCACGGTGCCGAGACCAGCCATCAGCGCGAGCACCGACGGCGCGACGTCGTCCGATCCGAGTCCGGTGTGCCGCCACGACGAGGCCAGCTCGCCCCCGAGGTCACCGATGTCAGGCCAAGGCACCAACGTGCCGACCTGCGGGACGCCGTTGGAGAAGATGTTGCGCGATCCGACGATGAGGAGCACGAAGAACGCGACGAGCGCGATCGCCGCGGGATGGCGAAGGAACTCTGTGAGGCTGTCGAGCGCGACCCGTCCCCTGGCGCCGAGCGAGTGCATTCGCTCATCGGCGTGGCGCTGTGAAAGGAACGCGCCCGCTCGCGTGCTCGCGCCGACCTGGAGCTCGCGCAGCTCTTGGTCGCGCACGGTTCGGATCGCTTGAGCCCGCCGACGTGCGGATCGGAGGCGGCCGAAGTGCAGGAGGTTCCACACCCACGCACCGAACTCGGCGAACGCTCCGGCACGGCGGCTGGTGAGCGCGAACGCCATGGCTTCGAAGAACGCGACAGCAACGGCCACCGGCACGACCCGTAGAAGTGTCGACGCGGAGTAGCACGTGAGCACAACACGTACTCGTGTTCGCGCCAGCTCTCGACGCGAGGCCTCGTCGCCAGGTGCGCGCGCTCCGGCCGCTTCACCGTGACGACCGCGGGCGTCGGGCGCGACCATCACGCGCGCGCCGGCCAAGCGCGCCCGCCAGCACAGGTCGAGATCCTCGGAGCCTGGGAACGTGTCGGGGTCGAAGCCACCGAGCTCGTCGAGCAGGTCGGCGCGAACGAGCATCGCCGCGCTCGAGACGTAGAAGACGTCACGCACCGCGTCGTGCTGCTCCTGGTCGATCTCGCCGGGATCGATGCCAGTGTGCGATGCGCCCAGTGAGTCGATGGCCCGACCGACCTCGAGGATCACTTCGGGGTTGTCGACGTCGACGAGCTTCGGGCCCACGATCGCGGCGTTCGAGCGGTACGCCTCTTCGACCATGACGCGCACCGCGGAGGGATCGAGCATGACGTCGTCGTGACAGACCAGGTAGAAGGTCGCGCCCTGCACGGCTGCGAGGCCCTCGTTCGCGGCACCCCCGAAGCCAGGGTCCCCTGTCACCCGGCGCACGAAGGCACTGGGCAGGGCCGCCCCCACCCGTGCCGTCGGATCGTGACCAGATCCCGCGTCGACGACGAGCACTGAGACGGCCGGGTAGTCCTGGGCCCCGAGGCACGCAAGGGCTGGCTCGAGGAACGGACCGGGGTTGCGGGTGACGACGACCACGACGACGGGCGGGACCGTCTCCTCGGACGTGTTGGGCTCCGTAGGGGTCATCAGTCTGGGTCGACTCCGCTGCGCCCTCCCGGCCGTCCGACCAGGGCTCCGCTTCGTCTCGTCACGAGCGGAGGCTACTGACCGCAGGTCGCAGCGGCTCTCATGCCCTCGCTGCAGTCGCCTTGTGACTGCCGTCACAAGTGCTTGCAATTGCTAGCACTTTGGCGTACCGTAGTGAGCGCACGGCAACAGGAACCATCCCCCCAGAAGGAGACCCTCATGCAGCAGCTCACCGCGACTGTGAAGCAGCGAGTGCGCGATGGCGCGTCGCTCGCGGTCGGCGTCGGCGTGCTCGGCTACCAGGCCGCGCGCACCCGGGCCGAAGAGGCGCAGGTCTTCGTGCGGGAGTCGGCGAAGGACGTTCGCGGTGTGGCTGAGCAGGGCGCCCGCCGCGCGTGGGAGCAGGTCGAAGAGCTCAGCACCGAGGTGCGCGAGCGCGTCGAGCCTGTGATCGCTCGCGTGTCGGACCGTGTCGAGCCGCTCATCGGCGACCTCGCCGAGCGCGTCGAGCCCTTCGTGGACCGCATCCAGGCCCGCGCCAAGGCTTTCCGGCGTCCGTCGGTCGAGTCGACCGACACGAAGGAAGTCGTCAACGACTGACGCGTCACCCAGCACGACCAAGACCCCCCGAGCAGAGCCCCGAGGTCACCTCGGGGCTCTGCTCTGTCGTGATGAGTGTCCGGCCTTCCGGCGTCGAGGGGCTGATTAGCCTCGTTGTCCATGTTGACCGCGTTGGCTGGGGGTGTCGGAGCCGCGCGCTTCCTGCGCGGGCTCGTCGCGGTCGTTCCGCCCGAGACCGTCACGGTGATCGTGAACACCGGTGACGACGAGGTCTTCCACGGCCTGCACGTGAGCCCTGACCTCGACAGCGTCACCTACACACTCGCCGGCGCCGACAACCCCGAGACCGGATGGGGGCTCGCGGGTGAGACCTTCCGCACCGTCGAAGCGTTGGAGCGATACGGGCACGAGACCTGGTTTCGGTTGGGTGACACTGATCTCGCCACGCATCTGCACCGCACCGAACGGCTGCGCGCCGGCGCGTCGCTGTCGGAGGTCACCTCCGAGATCGTGACGGCGTGGGGAGTGCGTTCGCGCCTGCTTCCGATGACCGACGACCGGGTGGCGACTCGCATCACCGTGCAGAACCCTGACGGTGCGACCACTGAGTTGGCGATGCAGGACTGGTTCGTCCGACGACAGGCCGAGCCCCCGGTGGTCTCGGTGCGATTCGAGGGCGCCGACCGATCGGAGGCCGCTCCCGGCGTGCTCGACGCGCTCGACGACGCCGAGACGATCGTCATCTGCCCCAGCAACCCGGTGATCTCGATCGGCCCGATCCTCGCGGTCCCGGGGATCCGGGATGCGCTGATCGCCCGCCGCGATCGGGTGGTCGGCGTGAGCCCCATCATCGGCGGCAAGCCGGTGCGCGGCCCCGCCGACCGCTTGATGGGACCACTCGGCATCGAGGTCTCGTGTGTGGGTGTCGCTCGCGCGTACGCAGACTTCTGCTCCACGCTCGTGATCGATGCCGCGGACGCCGAGCATGTCGCCGCGGTCGAAGCGCTCGGCGTGCGGGGCGTCGTCGCCGACACGCTCATGCGGGACGCTCGAATCGCCGCGGCGCTCGCGCGCGAGACTCTCGCCGCCGTGGCGTGATGCTCTCGGTCATCCCGGTCGAGGGCATCGCAGAGGTTCGCGAGGGCGACGAGCTCGCCACGCTCATCGCCGAGGCGGCCGCTGCGCAGGACACCCCCCTCATCGACGGCGATTGCGTCGTCGTGACCCAGAAGATCGTGTCGAAGGTCGAGGGTCGGGTCGTGGACCTCGATCCCGACGACCGTGAGGAACGGGAACGGCTCGTCGAGTCGGAGTCGGTCCGCGTGCTCCGGCGGCGCGGCGATCTCATCATCAGTGAGACGCGCCACGGCTTCGTGTGCGCGAACGCGGGTGTCGATCTGTCGAACGTGAACCACGGCCGCGCCGCGCTCCTTCCGATCGATGCGGATCGCTCGGCTCGCCACATCCGGGACGCGCTCCGAGCGAGACATGGAGTGGGGGTGGCGGTGATCGTGTCCGACACCTTCGGCCGACCGTGGCGCTTGGGGCTGACCGACGTTGCGATCGGCGTCGCCGGGATCGCGGGTGTCGTCGACCTGCGCGGCACCCACGATGCGCTCGGACGCGAGCTCCAGGTGACCGAGGTTGCGGTGGCGGACGAACTCGCTGCCGCAGCCGAGCTCGTCATGGGGAAGTCCCGATCGGTGCCCGCGGCGATCATCCGTGGCGTCGACCGCGAATGGCTGCGGGAGGGCTCGGTGCGCGAGCTCGTACGCAGCCCAGCCGACGATCTCTTCCGTTGAGCGTCCCCGCGTTCCTCGAGGCGCGGCGATCGATCCGCGCCTTTCAAGATGAACACGTCTCCCGCGCGCTGCTCGACACGCTCGTGCAGAGTGCATGCCTCGCGCCGGCGCCACACCACTCCCGCCCATGGCGCTGGGTCGTCGTCGACACCGAACAGGGGAAGACCGCTCTCGCCGACGGCATGGGCACGCGCTGGCGGCGGGACCTCGAAGGTGATGGCGCGTCGGCTTCGACGATTGACGCGCTCGTCGACGCTTCGCACACGAAGCTCGCCGGCGCGCCCGCGCTTGTAGTGGGCTGCCTGACTTGGGACGGGTTGGACCGCTATCCCGACGAGATGCGCCAGCGCGCCGAGTGGGGCATGGCGCTGCTCTCGCTCGGCGCCGCGGTGGAGAACCTCATGCTCGCTGCGGCCGATGCCGGGCTCGCGTCGTGCTGGGTCGCCGCTCCGATCTTCTGCCCCGAGGAGGCACGCGACGCGTTGTCACTTGATGCCGAGTGGCTCCCCCACGCACTCGTCATGGTCGGCTACCCCGACCCCGCGTACGAAGGACGCCAGCGACCGCCGATCCCCCTCGAAGAGCTGCGCGACTTCCGCTGACCGCTATTCGGGTGGGCGGTCCCGGAAGTAGTCGATGGTGCGCGCGAGGCCTTCGTCGAGCGAGGTGTACGGCTTCCATCCGAGATGGATGCCGGCGCGTCCCGGGTCGAGCGCGGAGCGACGGAGCTCGCCAGTGCGCGGCGGCGCATAGCGCGCCGGTTCCGGGAAGCCGGTGACGCGCGCCATGGCGTCGAAGAGCTGCTGCACGCTCGTCTCGATCCCAGTGCCGATGTTGCAGATCAGCCCGCCGCCTTTGTCGGTCGCGCGCGCGAAGGCGTCGACCACGTCGTCGACGAACACAAAGTCACGGGTCTGCTCGCCGTCTCCGTAGATCGTGGGACGTTCCTGGGCGAGCAGCTTGCCGACGAAGATGGACACGACGCCCGCCTCACCGTGCGGGTCCTGGCGGGGGCCGTACACGTTCGCGAGCGCGAGCACCGAGTACTCGAGCCCGTGCACCTCTCGGAAGTAGTAGAGGTAGTCACCGACCGACTTCTTCGACACGCCGTAGGGCGACAGCGGCTGCTGCGGATGGCCCTCGCGGGTGGGCATCGCGTCGGGCACGCCATAGAGGGTCCCGCCCGATCCCGCGAACACCACCTTGCGCGTTCCCGCTTCCAGCGCCGCGTGAATCACGTTCAGCGAACCGAGGATGTTCACCTCGGCATCGAGCACCGGGTTCGCGACCGAGACGCGCACATCGGCCTGGGCAGCGAGGTGGTACACGACCTCAGGCTTGCGGTGCAGGATCAGCTCGCGCATCGCGTCCGATCGGACGTCGAGACGCTGGAAGGTCATCTTCTGCTGTCGCTGCCCGCGCGCTTCCGCGAGATTCGAGAGCGATCCGGTCGAGAGGTCGTCGACGACATCGACGTCATAGCTCTCCGCAAGAAGGCGGTCGACGAGTGTCGATCCGATGAACCCTCCGCCGCCTGTGACGAGAACGCGCACTCGCTCCCTCAGTCGCTACTGGCCGCGACCGGTACGCGGCCTCCCGCAAGTGTGCTCCCGGCTGGCACGCTCGCGCCCGGACCCACGATCGATTGCTCGAGCACGGTCGCATCGGATTCGACGCACGCTCCGACACCCAGGATGGAGTCGCGCACGACGGCACCGCTGCACACACGTGCGCCGGAATGCACGACTGCGCCCGCAACGACGGCACCGGCTTGGATCTCGGCCCCGGCACCGATCGATGACCGCTCGATGCGGCTCCCGCCCGCAACGCTGGCTCCAACTCCGACGAGCACCGGCGCCTCGACCTCGACCTCCGAGGCGAGGTCGGCATCGCCCTGCACCCACACGCCCGGCGCCGACTCGCGCGCATCCGGTGCCGGCGGGAGCCCGAGTCGGCCTTCGAGCACGTCAGCGTGCGCGCGCAAGTAGGTCTGCGGCGTTCCCACGTCCAGCCAGTAGTCGTCGGTCTCGAGCGCGTACACCTGGCCTCGCTGCTGAAGGAGCAACGGGAACGTCTCGTGCTCGATCGCGACCATGCGGCCCGCGGGCACGTGCTCGAGGACGGATCGCTCGAGCAAGTAGGTGCCGGCGTTGATCCAGTTGCTGGGCGCGGTGCCGGGCGGTGGCTTCTCCACGAACGCTTCCACTTCCCCATCAGGGTAAGTGGGCACTGCACCGAGTGCTGACGGGTCGTCGACCCGCGACAGGTGGATCGTGGCCGCCGCCTCGTGCGCCACATGGAAGTCGACGAAGGCGCTGAGGTCGAGCGTGGTCAACACATCGCCGTTGCACACGAAGAAGCGGTCGTCGAAACCGGCGTGCTCAGCCGCAAACCGGATCGCGCCCGCAGTTCCCAGCGGCTCGGACTCGACCGCGTACAAGAGGTGGATCGACTGGAAGCGATCGTCAGGAAAGTGCTCCACGAACGCGTCGGGCAGATAGCCCATCGCGAGCACGACCTCGTCGACGCCGTGCGCCCCGAGCCACTGGAGCTGGCGTTCGACGAGCGGTACGCCCGCGACGGGGAGGAGCGGCTTAGGCGTGGTCTTCGTGAGTGGCCGCAGGCGGGTGCCCTCGCCGCCAACGAGGACGACCGCCTTCACGGAGTGGACGACGTCGTGGTGCTCCCGGGCGCCGTCGTAGTCGTGGTCGCGCCCGCAACCGTGGTGGTGGTCGTCGGCGTCTCGCCGCCCGGACCGCTGGTCTCACAGGACTTGACGTCAGGTGCGACCGGCGTCTCACCTTCGACGTCTGCACTGGGGGCTTCGAACGCATGCGGCGGCGTTTCGATGTCTTCGTTCTTCGGCAGGAACGCGAGCGTCAGCACGTGGAGGTCCTGCAGCTTGTACTCGGCAGGATTGCCCTTCCGCGTCTTGCAGTCGACCTCCCACCGCACGACGCCCTTGCGCCCGGCCATCGTCGAACCAGCCGGACACTTGTCGCCGTTCTCCCATGCGGTCTTGGTCGGATTGACCGCGGGGCCTTGCCAGATGTCGAAGGAGGTCTCATCGACTGCCCAGCCGCCGTTGTCGAAGTACTGCTCGAGGGTCGCGTTGTCCCCCGCGTCAGCGCTGGTGCGCGGATGGATGTGGATGAACCCGTCGCCGTGAGTGTGGATGCCGGCGAGCACGGTAGTGCCGGCGACATCTTCGAACGTCGGTGCATCCGAGACCCACTCACCGCAGACGTTCACACCGATCGCCTGGTGCCAGTGGTCGTAGAAGGTCCCGGTGTCGGGGTCGACACCGGCGAACGGGTGCACGTCGTCGCTGCCCGCCGAGAGACCGATCCCCACGACGCCAGCGATGACGATGAGCGCGAGCGCCCCGTAGTACCAACGGGCGCCACCGCGCTGCTTGGGTCGGCGGATCTTCGCCCGCATGCGGGCGCGGGAGTACTTGTTGCGAGACCGGGCCATCGGCGATCGAGGCTACCCGGTGGGTCGCGGAATCCCGGAGCGCGGCGAGCGCCGTCGCACGAGTGACGTCACCGCCTCGGCACCGGCGGCAAGGACGAAGCGTGCGGCGAGGAAGCCGGCTGCGGGCACGAGCAGGAGACGGCGCCACCCGCGCCACCGCTTGCCTGCGAACCGGAGCAGCGATCGATGGTGTTCGAGCAACATGCGGTAGGGACGGCGCGCCGTGCTGGCACCCTGGACATGCTCGACCCGCGCACTCGGCTCGTACGCGATTCGCCAACCGGTCTGTCGCAACCGCCAGCACAGGTCGACGTCCTCCACGTACATGAAGTACCCGTCGTCCCAGCCTGCGACGTCGTCCAGCGCGCGGCGGCGGAGCCAGACCGCGGCGCCCGACACGAAACCGACGTCGCGCGCCAGCGCCGGATCGGCATCGAGCTCGCGGTAACGACGCGTGAACCGGTTGTCGGGCTTGGCCAGACCAAAGACGCCGTGGCCGACGGCATCTCGAAGGCGCGGGATCGCGCGTGCTGACGGGTAGCGCGAGCCATCGACGTTGAAGATCGACGGGCCGAGCGCGCCGAGGTCAGGTTCGCGATCGAAGCGCGCCGTCATCGCGGCCGCCGCACCGGGATCAACCTTGATGTCGCAGTTGCACACCGCGACGATTGGTGCAGTGGTCGCGGCGATGCCGGTGTTCGCGGCTGCGGCGTAGCCGCGGTTCCTAGGTGCCGTGATGACCTTTACATCGGGGCGAGCAGCGCGGAGTCGCGCCACGGAGCCATCAGATGAGCCGTTGTCGACGATGACGACCTCGGGTTCTCCCGCTGACGTGTCATCGAGGAGCGAGGCCACCGACCTCGCAAGAAGGTCACCCGACTCGTAGTTCACGACGACGGCTGCCCACCGGGCGCTCATCGATGCCTCAGCAGGGTGGGAGCTTCGGCGCCGGATCGCCGAGCGCGCTCTCGTTGGCGATCGGTGCCGGCGTGAGCCCATCGTCGCCGACCGGCGCGATCTCCGCCGGCGCGGTGGGTGGTGTCACGGCTGCGGCCGCGGTCGTCGTCGTGGTGAGCGACGCAGGAAGGAGGATGCTCTGGAAGTCATCACCGATCACGAGCTCGACGTCGGCTCCCTGCAGCGACGGGTCGAGCACAAGCCGCGCGCGTGGCAGCACGTACGTGGCCAACAGCTTGGCTGCATTCTGCGAACCGCGCGCGTACCTGACCTCCGTGAGCGGCACCGCCTCGTTGACTTCGCCAGCACCGCCGCGCTGGAAGCCGATCTTCTTCACGAGCTCGTTGAGCGCGCTGCGTGCGATGTCCTCGCTGCCCGTCGCGGCCAGAACCCGCAGCTTCACCTCCGACGGCGCGATGCCTCTGGTGGTCGTCACGCCACCGAACTCACCGAGTCGGCGCGCCATCTCGCGCCAGGCCGGATCATCGGGATAGAGCACGGACTGCCCATCAGGCGTTGGTGGTCCGGAGACCCACGGGAACGTCTGCATGTTGAGCGCACTCGTGTCGGCAGGATTCACGGAGCGGAACGCGTCGACGATCTCGAACAAGCGCGACGTGTCCTCCGAGAACGCGGTGTCAGCCTTCAGCTTCGGGACGACGTCCTTGGTGATCTCCCAGGCCGCCAAGGGGTCGTCGAGGCTCTTGGCCACGGCGATGCCGGCCATGGCGCGGATGAACTCCTGTTGCCGCGCAATCCGGTTGATGTCGCCGACCGAGTCCGCGGCGAACCACTCCTGGGTCTCAGCGTTGAGGTACTCGAGTGAGCGTGAGCGCACATAGGCCAGGCCCTGGGAGCCGTCGAGTCGTACGCAGCCGGCCCCGACGAGCAGGTTGGTGTTCAGGTCGCGGGCGGGGTACGGGAAGTACGTGGGCACGCTCCCGATCACCTCGACGATGTCTTCGAAGCTCTTGAAGTTCACCTCGATGTAGTGATTGATCTCGACGCCGAAGTTGGTCTTGAGCGTCTCGACGACCTTGTCGGGACCGACGTTGAACGCGGCGTTGATCTTCGACATGCCCTCCCCGGGGATCTCGACCCAGAGGTCCCGAGGGAAGGAGACGACGAGCGTGCGCCGTGCACCGGGCTCGACGTGAACGACCATCATCGTGTCCGAGCGCTGGCCACTGACGTCGCCGGTGTCGCCGAACGCCTCCTCTTGCCCGGCGTTCTCGACGAACTCCCGTGTGTCGGATCCGATCACGAGGTAGTTCGCGCCTTCGGGGGGCGCGGCGGCGGTCGCGACGTCGACGTCCTCGATCTTGTCGAGCTGACGCTCGATGACCCAGTTGACCGCGACCACGGACACGACCATCACCAGGGCCGACACGCCCAACGCGATCGCCAGACGCCGACCGAAGGCGCGAGCCGCTGACGGCGGTGCAGACATGGAGCGGGAATCGTACCTACTCGATTTCCGTTCGTTCCTTCGGCCGCGTGGCCTACCCTCGAAATCGGTGACTGCATTGGTGATCCCGGAGCTCACGTCGACGCCGGTCGTCATGCGTGACGGCGCAACGACCGTGCTCGCGGCCGACCCGGTCGAGGTCGTGACCGCTCGCGGTCACGATGCGCTGGTCGCGCTCGACCACCTCACGCCCGGGTGGTGGGCAGCGACACTCAGCTACGACCTCGGGCGCGCGGTCGAACGAGTGGTGCCAAGGCTCGCACCCGATACCGGACAACCCGATGTAGTGCTCGCGCGCTACTCGGCGCGCCTCGAGATCAGCGGCAGAGGCGCGCGCTTCGTCGGCGCTCCCGCAGCGGCCGCGCGCCTCGAAGAGCTGATCACTCGTGCGCCCGTACCGAACGTTGACTCCCGTCTCGGCCAACCCAGCTCGTCCCTCGACCAGGAGTCGTTCGAGGCCGGAGTGCGGGCGATCGTGGCGATCATCGAAGCCGGCGAGTGCTACCAGGTGAACCTCACCCGCCGACTCCGTTGGGCGGAGCGCATCGACCCCGTCGCGCTGTTCCACTCGCTCGCGGATCGCAACCCGGCTCCACACGCCTCGTTCATCACCCTGCCGGGCCCCAGGTCAGAAGAACCGAGGGTCGTCGTCTCGGCGTCGCCCGAGCGCTTCCTCTCCTGGCGCGACCGCGTCGTAGAGACACGTCCGATCAAGGGCACGGCGCAAGAAGCCGGCGTGCTGCGCGCCAGCGAGAAGGATCACGCCGAGAACGTGATGATCGTCGACCTCGCTCGCAACGATCTCGGGCGTGTGTGCGAGTACGGCTCGATCGAAGTCCCTGAGCTGTGCGCGGTCGAAGCGCACCCAGGGCTCCACCACCTCGTCAGCACAGTTCGCGGTCGCCTTCGCGATGACGTCGGACCAGGCTCGCTCGTGCGCGCCGCGTTCCCGCCTGCATCGGTCACTGGCGCGCCGAAACCACGCGTCCTTCAAGCGATCGAGGATCTCGAGCCGGTCCGTCGAGGTGTGTATTGCGGCGCGATCGGATGGATCGACACCGAACGGCATGCCGGCGACCTCGCCGTCGCGATCCGCACGTTCGTGGTGAGCAACGACGGAACCGATCTCGGAGTGGGTGGCGGCATCGTCGCCGATTCAGATCCCAGCGCCGAGTGGCGCGAGACCGAGCTCAAGGCGGCGCGGCTGCTGGAGGCGGCAGGCGTGAGCGGACCTTCGATCCGCTCGTCGTCATGAAGCTGTCGGTCAACGCTCGCCTCGTCGATTCGGCCGACGCGCAGATCTCGCCATTCGACCACGGACTGCTCGTGGGCGACGGCGTGTTCGAGACGTTGCGCGTGTACGACGGAGTCCCGTTCGCGTGGACTCGGCATCTTGATCGGCTGGAGCACTCCGGGCGCGGATTGGGTCTCACGATCCCCGACCGCAGCGGGCTGCGCGAAGCCGCCGATGCGGTGCTCGACGCCAACGGGACCCGAGACGGCCGGCTGCGCATCACGGTCACCGCTGGACCAGCGCCACTCGGTTCAGAACGAGGTGACGCTCCGCCGACCGTGATCGTCGCGGTGAACGAGCTGAAGGCATGGTCCGCGACAGAGACGGTCGCGAGCGTGCCCTGGCCTCGCAACGAGCGCGGGGCAACCGCAGGTCTCAAAACCATCTCCTATGCCGAGAACGTCCGCGCCTTGGCTCTCGCGATCGGCCAGGGCGCGCACGAAGCGATCTTCGCCAACACGCGCGGTGAGCTCTGCGAAGCAACCGGATCAAACGTCTTCGTGGTGAGTGACGGCATAGCGTGCACTCCGCCGGCCGACTCGGGCTGCCTCCTGGGCGTCACACGCGCGCTCGTGCTCGAGCTCGCAGCCACGCACGACGTCCCCGCGACCGAACGCGTCCTGTCGCTCGAGGATCTCCGGAACGCGGACGAAGCGTTCCTCACGTCAACAACCCGAGAGGTGCACGCGATCGCCAAGGTCGACGACCACGAGCTCGCCAACGCACCGGGCCCAGTCACGAACCGTCTTGCCGACGAGTTCAAGAAGCTGGTCGCCGCGAATCCCGACCCTTGATCTCGTTCTCGGCACGCTGAACCCCCGTATTTGGTGTTCAGCGTGCCGAGAACGCGGGGATGGCGCTAGCGGAGGTGGACGACGTCGCCGACGGCGACGACCTCGCGTTCACCGTCATCTCGGGTGATGCGCAGCTGGCCACGTTCGTCCACATCGTCGGCGAACCCCTCCACCCACCTGGTCCCGAGATCGACCCGCACCTCTCTCCCCAGCGTCGCCGAAGCACTCCGGTACGCGTCGAGCACTGAGCCGAGATCGTCGAGGATGACCCCGAGCTGATCGAGAAACGCGTCGAGAATCACGGCTCGATCCACGAGATGGCCACACTCGAGGTTGCACGCGGTGGCGTGATCAGCCAGCTCCGGCGGGAAGTCACCCCATTGCACGTTGCATCCCACGCCGATGACGACGGCCAGCACTTCGCCGTTCGCGGCGACATCGGCTTCGGTGAGGACCCCGGCGAGCTTGCGATCCCCAACCACGAGGTCGTTAGGCCATTTGATGCCAGCAGTGACGCCAGTTGCATCAGCGATCGCGGCGCGCAGCGCGAGGGCCGTCGCCATCGTGAGCACGTGCATGCTGGCTGCGTCGATCACCGGTCGAAGCAACACGCTCACCAGGAGCGAGGACCCTGGCGGCGCGGTCCACGTGCGCTCGCGCCGACCACGGCCGTCGGTCTGGTGGTCGGCCACCGCTACAAGTCCTTCGGGCGCACCGGTCCTGGCCTCGTCGAGCAGCCACCGGTTGGTCGAATCGATCGAGTCGAAGCGCCGCACTCGCCAGCGCTCACCCCGGCTGGAGGGTGCCTGACCCATCGCCCGTAGGATACGACTCCTCTCTTCTCTGGCCAGGGGCTGCCGTGCTCTCGAAGATCCTCATTGCCAACCGCGGCGAGATCGCGGTGCGCGTCATGCGCACGTGCCGCGAACTCGGGATCGCCACGGTTGCCGTGTACTCGGAGCTCGACCGCGACGCCCTCCACACCCGCTTCGCCGATGAGGCCCATGCCCTCGGCGGCCAGACCGCGGCGGAGAGCTACCTGAACACCGAGCGGATCCTGGAGATCGTCCAGTCCAGTGGCGCCGACGGCGTTCACCCCGGCTACGGGTTCTTCTCCGAGAACGCCGACTTCGCCCGGGCACTCAGTGACGCCGGCGTCACCTGGATCGGTCCCCCACCCGAGGCCATCGAGGTGATGGGCGACAAGATCTCGTCCCGCAAGGCCGCGGCCGCGGCGAACGTGGCCTCGGTACCCGGCACGCTCGAGCCGCTCAAAGGCGCCGAGGACATCGTGGCGTTTGGCAACGAGCACGGTTGGCCGGTCGCCATCAAGGCCGCGTACGGCGGCGGCGGCACGGGCATGAAGATCTGCGCGAGCGCAGACGAGGCGGCATCGGCACTCGAGTCCGCCGAGCGCGAGGCGACGGCCTACTTCGGACGGCCCGAGGCCTACCTCGAGCGTTACCTCACGCGCCCGCGTCACATCGAGATGCAGGTGTTCTGCGACACGCACGGCAACGGGGTGTGGCTCGGTGAGCGCGACTGCTCGACACAACGCCGGCACCAGAAGCTCATCGAGGAGACGCCGGCCGCGGGCTTGCCCGACGACGTACGTCAGGCCATGGGCGAAGCCGCGGTGAAGGTCGCACTGGGATGTGGCTACGTGAACGCAGGCACGGTCGAGATGCTCTACCAGGGCGGCGAGTTCTGGTTCCTCGAGATGAACACGCGCCTCCAGGTGGAGCACTGCGTCACCGAGGAAGTCACGAAGCTCGACCTCGTCGCCGAGCAGATCAACGTGGCCAATGGCAACGCCCTGTCGTTCACTCAGGAGTCGATCGAGCACCACGGTCACGCAATCGAGTGCCGGATCAACGCCGAAGACCCGGTGAAGGGGTTCCTCCCGTCACCCGGGACGATCACTCGCCTGCGCGTGCCCAGCGGCCCCGGCGTTCGTTGGGACGGTGGCTACGAAGAGGGCGACACGATCTCGCAGTACTACGACAACCTCATCGGCAAGCTCGTGGTGTGGGCGCCCGACCGGGAGCGCGCAACCGAGCGGATGCTGCGCGCGCTGGGCGAGCTTGTGGTCGATGGGATCCGCACCACGACCCCGGCACACCTCGCCCTCCTCGCCGACCCGGTGTTCGCGGCCGGGGAGCACTCCACGAAGTGGGTGGAGGACGAGTTCGACAGCTCGTTGTTCGGCACACCGGCCGCGGCTCCCGCAACCACCGATGGCGAAGCACCAGCGGAGGAACTGACCGAGCGCACGGTCCCCGTCGAAGTGAACGGCAAGCGGTTCTCCGTGCGGCTGTGGCTGCCCGACGCGCCCGCGAGCGCGCCCGCGAAGCGCAGCGCGCGCCCGCGTCCGGCGGCCGCGGGAAGCACCGGCGGCGCCGGTGACGGTGTGGTCAGCGCGCCGATGCAAGGAACGATCGTCAAAGTGCTCGTGTCCGAGGGCGATGAGGTCGACGCGGGTCAGGCGCTCCTCGTGCTCGAAGCGATGAAGATGGAGAACCACATCAACGCGCAGGGCTCGGGCACCGTGAAGGAGATCCGCGTCGAGGCCGGCGACACCGTCGGGCCGGGTGACGTGCTCCTCGTCATCGGCTAGTCCTCCCTTTCGTGGCGATCCCACTCCTCGGCGTCGACGCCTTCACCAGCACCGCGTTCCGCGGCAACCCGGCCGCGGTGTGCCTGCTCGACGAGCGCGCCGACGACGCGTGGATGCAGTCGCTCGCCGCGGAGATGAACCTCTCGGAGACCGCGTTCGTCGTGCCCGACGGCGAGTACTTCGAGCTGCGCTGGTTCACCCCGACCACCGAGGTCGAGCTCTGCGGCCACGCGACGCTCGCGAGCGCGCACGCGCTGTGGGAGCTCGAGCGTCTTCCCGCGGACCAGCCTGCGGTGTTCGTCACGCGCTGGAAGGGGACGCTCACGGCCGCCCGAGTGGGCGCGAGCATCGCGCTCGACTTCCCGGCCGCGATCTCCGCGCTGTGTGACCCGCCGGACGGACTCGCCAGTGCACTGGGCGTCGAGGTCGTGACGACCGCGTCCAACGGATTGAATCACATCGCTGAGCTTCACGATGCCGACGCCGTCCGATCCGCAGCGCCGGACTTCGGGGCGTTGCTTGACGTTGATGTAGAAGGCGTGTCGATCACCGCCGCGTCCGACGACCCGGCGTTCGACTACGTCAATCGGTACTTCACGCCTCGGTACGGGATCGACGAAGACCCGGCGACGGGCGCCGCACACACCGCTCTTGCGCCTTATTGGGCTGAGAAGCTTGACAAGTCTGAGCTGCGCGCGCTCCAAGTGTCACGACGCAGCGGCGAGCTGCGGGTCGAGGTGCACGGTGACCGCGTGACACTGATCGGCGACGCAGTGACGGTCTGGCGCGGCGAGCTCGCCTAAGAACCCGCTACGAGGCGGCGTCGGCGAGCGATTCGCTGAGCGTGGGGTGCACCAGCAGCGAGTCGATGATGTCGCCGACCTTCAACCCTGCGGTCACCGCGAGCGCGACGACACCGATGAGCTCCGCCGCGTTGCGACCGACGATCGACCCGCCGAGCACGACGCCGGTCGCGGGGTCAGAGATGATCTTCACGAACCCGCGCGGATCACCCTTGATCAGAGCCTTGGCGTTCGCGGTGAACGGCACCTTCGTGGCGCGGATCTTGCGGCCGCTGGCGAATGCCTCGGCCTCGGCCAGGCCGACATCGGCGATCTCGGGTTCCGTGAACACAGCCGAGGCCGCCTTGTCGTAGTCGAGGTTGCGGTGCGGTCGGTTGTGCATGCCCATGAGATGCTCGGCGATCTTGCGACCCTGCATCGCGGCCACCGACGAGAGCGGAAGCTTTCCGGAGACGTCGCCGATCGCGTAGATGTGCTTTTGGCTCGACACGCAGTTGTGGTTGACCACGACATATCCGCTGTCGTCGAGGACCACCCCGACGTCGTCGAACCCGAGACCCTCGGTGTTCGGTACCGATCCCACTGCCAGCACGGCGTGTGATCCCTCGATCACCCGAGCGTCTTCGCACGACACGCGTACGCCGTCGGCAGTGCGCTCGATCTCAGACGCTCGCGCGCCCTTGAGGAGCGCAACTCCCCGCTCGAGGAAGGCCTCTTCGAGGACCGCGGCCACCTCGGCGTCCTTGATCGGCAGCACCTGCTGGCGGGACACGAGCAGCGTCACCTTGGATCCCAACGAGGTGAACATGTGGGTGAACTCGACGCCCGTGACACCCGACCCGATCACCACCGCGTGCTCTGGGATCTCTGGCGGCGGGTAGCAGTGGCGAGTGGTGAGGATGCGCTCGCCGTCGACCTCGGCGAAGTCGGGGACCCGCGGTCGGGAGCCGGTGGCCACCACGACGAAGTCGGCCTCGAGCTCTTCGAGCCCGTCGGTCGTCTCGGCCACGACGGTGTGGTCGTCCTTGAAGCGAGCGGTGCCAGTGACCAGCCGCACGCCCTGCGAGCTCAAGAGCTGGCGCAATGAGTCGTGCAGGTGTTGCTGGATCGAGTCGATGCGCTTCTTGAGCGCTTGCACGTCAAGAGTGCCTTCGGCCTGGAGCCCCATCTCCGGTGCGCGCCGCAGCTCGGCGAGCTCACCACCCGTCGCGATCAGCGCCTTCGAGGGGATGCAATCCCAAAGGTGCGCGGCACCACCCACGATTTCTCGCTCGATGAGGGTGACCTCTGCACCGAGCGTCGCGGCCACGGTCGCGCACATGTTGCCGGCAGGACCACCGCCGATGATCACCAGACGCGTCGTAGGCACACATCAAGGGTACGCGAAGCACATCGCTACCCTGAACGTGTGCCGGAGCTACGCCACGACGCGCTCACCGGACGACTCGTGTTGCTCGCGTCGTCGCGGAGCTCGCGCCCCATCTCTACTGGCTCGCTCGTTGCGGCGCGGGATACCCGCGCCGCAGGCACCCGCTCCCCCTGCCCCTTCTGCCCCGGACACGAGTCGGAGACACCGCCCGAGGTTGCGCGCACCGGTGACGGCGCGCCCGGCGAGCCGGGGTGGCGCGTGCGGGTGTTTCCAAACCTCTACCCGATCGTCGGTGGTGAAGATGCGAGCACCGGCGCCACCGGAGCGCACGAAGTCGTCACGCTCTCCCCAGACCACGACCGCGCGTTCGGCGAGCTCAGCCATGACGAAGCGGCCGAGGTGCTCGGCATGCTCCGCGACCGGGCCGCGGTTCACCTTGGCAACGGTCGTGAGCACGTGCAGGGCTTGGTGAATCAGGGGCGAGCCGCTGGCGCGTCGATCGCCCATCCGCACGCACAGGTCCTGGCGCTCGACTTCGTGCCACCAGCGGTCACCGTCGCGACCGAGCGGTTCGCAGCCGCCGGAGCCGACCTGGTGGCCGCCGACCTCGACGATGCGCTTCAACGTGACCAGGGCATCGTGCTCGGCGACGAGGTGGCGGCGTGGTGCCCGACCGGATCTGCCACTCCGTACGAGGTGCGGGTGGCGGCACGCGGCGCAGGCCCGCGGTTCGACCAGGCATCCGATGCGCACGTGCTCGGCGTTGCCGTCGTGCTTCGAGACGTGCTCGCCGCGGTTGCGTCGGCGCTCGACGACCCGCCATACAACGTCGTCGTGCACTCAGCTGATCCAGGTGCGGGCCGCTACCACTGGTGGGTCGAGGTCACGCCGCGCACGGCCGTCGTCGCGGGATTCGAGATCGGCACCGGCGTGCTCGTCAACTCGGTCGATGCGGCGGACGCTGCCGCTGCGCTTCGAGCAGTGCGGTGACCGTCTCGATCGAACAGTGCACATCGATGCGCGCAAGCCCCGAAGTCGTGTGGCGCGCCGTCGAGGACATCTCAAGCCATCCGCGATGGATGCGCGACGCGGTGAGCGTCGAGTTCGTCACTGACAGGCACGAAGGAGTGGGCACCGAGTTCCGTTGCTTGACCCGCATCGGCCCGTTCACGAACCGAGACGTGTTGAAGGTGACGGAGTGGATTCCGAACTCAGCGATGGGCATCGAGCACACCGGCGTGGTGAAAGGCACAGGACGCTTCACCTTGGAGCCCGAGCCCGACGGCACGCGCTTCTGCTGGGAGGAAGTGCTGCGCTTTCCCTGGTGGATGGGCGGCGCGGTGGGTGAGCGAGCGGCGAAGCCCGTACTGCACCGCGTGTGGCGGACAAACCTGCGCCTCCTGAAGGAGATCGTGGAGCGGAGCTAGTCCTCCACCAGCGCGTCGACTGCGGCATACGGATCGATCTCGCGCTTGACGACCCGGTCGACCATCGCGTCGAACGCCGGTCCCGAGCAGACCTCCCCAACCTGTGCGGCGAGGCGCGCCCCAACGATCGAACGAAGCTCTTCACGCGCGCGATCGGCGCGACGACCCGCGAGCTGGCCATCGGACTCAAGGAACGCACGGTGCGCAACGATTGCATCGAAGAGCTCGTCAACACCGCGGTTGTCGGTGGCGACCGTCTGCACGATGGGTGGCGTCCACGGACGCGACCCGCCGAGCTCGAGCATCTGCGTGAGGTCGCGCACGGTGTCGTCAACGCCGACGCGATCGGCCTTGTTGACGACGAGCACGTCGGCGATCTCGAGGAGACCGGCCTTGGCTGCTTGCACACCGTCACCCCAGCCCGGCGTGACGACGACCACCGTGGTGTCGGCCGAGCCGGCGATCTCCACCTCCACCTGCCCGACACCGACCGTCTCCACGATGAGCCACGGCTTGCCTGCCGCGTCGAGCACGCGCAGAGCTTGCGGCGTGGCGAGCGCGAGGCCGCCAAGGTGCCCACGCGTCGCCATGGATCGGATGAACACGCCGTCGTCAGTGGCGTGCTCCTGCATGCGCACGCGGTCACCAAGGATCGCGCCACCGGTGAAGGGACTCGTGGGGTCGATCGCCAGCACACCCACCTCGTGACCATCGCGACGGATGCGCGCGATCAGCCGGTCAGTGATCGTTGACTTGCCTGCGCCCGGCGCGCCCGTGATGCCGATCGTGTAGGCGGCGCCGGTGTGGGGATGCAGCCGGGCGACCGCCTCGGTTGCCTCGGGCCCGCCTGACTCGACCAGCGAGATGAGGCGAGCAACTGCGCCTCGGTCCCCCGCTCGCGCGCCTTCGACGAGCGCGGCGGCATCCGCCTTCATCTGAATTGGATCAGTACTCGGAGCTGGTGTCCACGTTGTCGGCTTCGACCGCGACGATCTCGGGCACGCGGTCCTTGATGATCCGCTCCACGCCGGCCTTGAGCGTCATCGTCGACACCGGGCACGTGCCGCACGCCCCGACCAGCTCGACGTGCACGACGCTGTCGTCGTCGATCGACTTGAAGACGATGTCGCCGCCGTCGGCCTGGAGCGCAGGGCGGATCGCTTCGATGGCGTCGAGGACGCCTTCTTCAGTGCTGGCAGTCGCGGGCATCAAGGTCTCCGATTCGGCGGGGTCCGCCTCTGACAACCCACCCAGTATCGCAGTCGTTCCCATCACTTCTCGCACGCTCTCTGCGAGGCGGGATACCCGCCTCGCGGGCGTTCGCCGTGCTGGCGAGCGCCCGTGCGGGCGCCGCATCTACTCCAGGCGGGTCACCTCTGCGCCAAGGGAGCGGAGCTTGCCTGGGAGGTCAGCGTAGCCTCGGTCGACGTGGCCGGGGTCGTGCACGACCGTCTCCCCGTCGGCACCGAGGGCCGCGAGCACGAGCGCCGCGCCGGCGCGCACGTCGTGCGCGTGCACCGGTGCTCCGGTGAGCCGTTCGACACCGCGCACGACAGCATGACGACCTTCGGTCTTGATGTCGGCACCCAAGCGGTTCAGCTCGTCCACGAACGCGAACCGACTGTCGAAGATGTTCTCGGTGACGATCGCGGTCCCCTCGGCCCGGGTGAGCAGCGCCACGGCGAGCGGCATGAAGTCCGTGGCGAAGCCGGGGAAGGGAAGCGTCTGCACGTCGACGGATCGCAGCGGATCGTCGGACCGCGCGGTCAGACCGTCGGGTGTCGGCTCGATCGTCATGCCCATCTCGCCGAGCTTGCGGACGACCATCTCCACGTGGTGGAGGTCGATGCCTTCGACCGAGATGTCACCGCCTGCGGCACCGCATGCCATCAGCAACGTGCCCGCTTCGATGCGGTCGCCGACGATGGCGTGATCGACCGGGTGCACTTCGTCCACGCCCTCGATCTCGATCGTGGAGGATCCGGCGCCGTTGATGCGCGCGCCCATCTCGGTGAGGAAGTCGCAGAGGTCGCCAATCTCGGGCTCGCGTGCCGCGTTCTCGATGATCGTCTGACCCTTGGCAAGCACCGCAGTGGTGAGCACGGTCTCGGTTGCGCCGACGCTTGGGAACTCGAGCACCACTCGGGCGCCACACAGCACGTTGCACTTCGCCTCGACGAAGCCGTGAACGACCTCGAGGTCGGCACCCATCGCCTCAAGTGCGGCGAAGTGCATGTCGAGCTTGCGTGATCCGATGTTGTCGCCACCGGGGAACGCAACGCGCGCATGCCCGCAACGCGCGAGCAGCGGGCCCAGCACGTTGATCGACGCGCGCATCCGGCTCACAAGCTCGTACGGGGCCTCGGGCTGGAGCTCCTCGCTCACTCCGACGTGGAGCACACCAGGATCCGCGCCCCACTCCACCGCCGCGCCGATCCCTCGCAGCAGATCCATCATGACGTCGAGGTCGACGACCGGCGTCACGTTGCGCAGGGTGGTCGTGCCGGGCGCCAGCAACGCCGCTGCCATCTGCTTGAGCCCGGCGTTCTTGGTCATCCCCGCCACGCGCACCGACCCGCTCAGCCGGTTTCCGCCTCGCACGACGTACTGCGCCATGTGGCTAGGTACCTCGGTACACCGGGTCGCGCTGCTCGATGAAGGCGGTGATGGCCTCCTTCATGTCGTCGGAGCGCATGCAGTCGGCTTGCCCTTCGGCCTCCGCGAGCAACCCGTCGCGCACCGAGCCGCCCTCGATCGCGACGGCGATCGCGCGCTTCGCGCCTCGCACCGCGATCGGCGGCTGGGCCGCGATCGTCTCCGCGAGCGTGCGCGCCACTTCTTCGAGCTCTTCGTCGGGCACGACGTGCTCGGCGATCCCGAAGCGCTCTGCGTCATCAGCATCGATCTTGGCGCGGGTGAAGATCATCTCCTTCGCCCGTCCCGGCCCGACGAGTCGCGTGAGGCGTTGCGTACCGCCAAGGTCGGGGAGGATCCCGTACTGGAGCTCGAGCAGACCCATCTTGGTGCCGCGCGCCATCACTCGAAGGTCGCACGCAAGCGCGAGCTGAAGGCCGGCACCGAAGGCGTAGCCGCGCACCGCGGCGATGGTGACGAACGGCGCCTCCTCGAGCCACGTGAACGCTTCTTGGGTGGCGAGGATGCCGTTCACGACGGGATCGTCATGGGCAGGCTTCTCCGAGCCTTCGTCCGCGATCTGGTCGCCGCCCGTGCCTTCGGCGAACACGCTCGTGTCGATGCCGCTGGAGAACGCGCGGCCTTCGCCGACGACGATCAGCGCTCGGAGCTCACCCGGATCGGCAAGGAGCAGCTCGCCGAGCTCTCGCATCTCGCGCCACATCGCGATCGTGAACGAGTTGAGCTTGTCGGGCCGGTCGAGGACGAGACGACCGATGAGGCCGTCGAGCTCGAACCGGATCGTGTCGAAGTCAGGAAGGCTCGGCATGAGGCCCGCGAGGCTAGTGGTGCAAGGCGCCCATTTCCTCAGGGCGACTCAGGCACTAGAGGGCAGTAGCGAGCGGCTCCGGTTCGATGCGCGCGACCTCGACCGGTTGCACGAAGCCGGCGACTTCGAGCGCGCCGACCGGGATCGCGCCCGCGCCAGGCGGAACCGCAGCAGCAAGGCGGAGCGTGGCGAGGATCTCATTGGGTGCCGCCTTGGAGCAGAGGCGCGCCGCGAGGTTCACCGCGCTGCCGACGTAGTCGTCACCCTCCAAGAGGATCACCGGACCCGCGGCCAACCCCATTCGCAACGGAAGCGGGACCTCATTGCTCTCCGCACATGACGAGAGCGTGATCGCAGCCTGCACGAGTCGGTCGTCGTCAGTGCTCACGAGCATCACGCCGTCGCCCAACCACTTGTCGACGCGCACCGCGTGGTCGGATGCCGTCTCGCGCACCGCAGCACGGAAGCGGGTGAGGACGTCGACGGCCTGCTCGTCACCCTGCGCGTCGGTGAAGCGTGTGAAGCCGCAGAGATCGATGAACCCGAATGCCCGGTCGACCCGCATGACTCCAGTCTCGCGGGTGCAGGGGCCGAAACTCGGAAACTATTGGGCGTGTCTTTCGAATGTTCATCTGGCCAGGGCTTTCACCCATGCGACCGACGTGTCCGCGACGTCCCCGAGCACGTCGTCGATCGTCGTCCCGCTCGCTTTGAGCGGCTTGAAGCCGTGATCCGCGGTCTCCAGCCAGTGCAACGTCACGGGCCCTGCAACGACCGCGGACGCCTGCGTCAGACCCTCTCGCGGCGCGAGTGAGTCGCGCGTGCCGCTGACGAACAGGACCGGGCACGTGATGCGAGGGAAGTGCTCGTCGCGCCGACGTTCGGGCTTGCCCGCGGCGTGCAAGGGGTAGCCGAGCATGAGCAAGCCGAGCGCCGGTACGGCGTCTGTCTCGGCACCGACGATCATCGAGCAGTAGCGCCCGCCCATCGATCGCCCACCCAGCACGAGGCGTTCGTTCGGCAGGCCGCTTCGCGACGCAAGCTCGGCGACTGCGGCCCGAGTCGCGCCCTCGAGCACCGCTGGACGATCCGGCGACCGGCGACCGGCCGTGCGGTATGGGAACTCGAAGCGCATCGACGGGATCCCGGCTGCTTCGAGCGCATCGGCCACCACCGTCAGCGCCGGAGCGTCCATCCCTGCGCCCGCCCCGTGCGCGAGCAGCACGGCGCGATCCGCGCCTCGTACCGGTCCCTGGAAGGCGGTGACGAGCTCACTCACGCGTCGAGCACCCACCTCTTGAGGAACGCCTCAGTGCGCGTGAGCGCGTCGATCACGGTCTCGGGGCGCTCGAAGCCGTGGCCTTCACCCGCGTAGACGTGATGCTCGGCGGTCCCACCCGCGGCACGCACCGCGTCGACGAGCAGCTGTGCCTGATCCGGTGGCACGACCTTGTCGGTGTCACCTTGGAGAACGAGGATCGGCACGTCGATGTCCGCGGCGCGGTACACGGGTGACCGGTCGCGGTACCGATCGACGAAGTCGGGCAGCTCCCCGACGATTCGATCGAGGTACCTCGACTCGAAGCGGTGAGTCGTATCCGCGAGGGAACGCAGGTCAGTCACGCCATAAAGGCTGACCCCGGCGCGCAGCAGCTTGGAGCGCGCGCACAGCAGCAACACCGTGAGGCCGCCCGCGCTGCCACCGATCGCCGCGATGCGCCCGGGGTCGCACCAGCCATTGACGCGCGCGGCACGGATGCCCGCGGCCGTGTCGGCGACGTCCATGACACCCCAGCGCTCGGCCATCGCCTGCATGTAGCCGCGCCCGTAGCCCGTCGAGCCGCGGTAGTTGGGCGCGAGGACCGCCCAGCCGCGCGTCACCCAGAACTGAGGACGGGGGCTCCACGCCGCAGTTGCCTGCCCCGTCGGTCCACCGTGGATGTCGACGAGCAGCGGCGGCTGCTCGATCCCGGGTGGTCGGTAGAGGAGGCCATGCACCGTCGTGCCGTCATCGGACTCCCACGTGACGGACTCCGGTTCGACGAGGCCCGCGGCCTCGAACCCGCCGCTCGAACCGCGCGCCACTTCGCGACGGGAACCGTCGACACCGAGGATCGTCACCACCTCCGGCGTGCGCGCACCGGATCGCACGCACACGATCCCGGCTGCACCCCAGTCGAGACCGTGGTGCCAGCCCTTGGCGACGTCGACAACGGGCGCCCCGTCGCGAGAAGCGATCACGAGACGCCCGAGACCGAGCTCGTTGCGCGTGCACGCGACCGAGCCGGCATCTGGCGCCCACGCGAACGACCGCTGCCCCGGACCCCACGCCGGCTCCGCGTGCTCGAGCTCCTCCGCGAGCACCGGAACGGGATCCGACCCATCAGGCTTCGCCGCCCAGACGTTCCACCACCCCGACACGTCCGACAGGTACGCCAGCGCAGATCCGTCAGGCGCGAACCGAGGCTGCCCCACCGACACGTCGTCCCCACCCGCAACCACCGTGCGACCCGATCCATCAGGCGCCGCCACCACGATGCGCGACGCGTCCCACGACATGCCCGTCAGGTCCCACTCATGCCACGCAAGCGCAGACCCGTCGGGCGCCCACGCCGGATCCCACGCGTAGTCCGCCCCATGCGAAGCCCGCACCGGCCACACCGACCCATCCGTCGGCACCACCGCGATGTCACACGCGTCCTCACGCTCCAACACGAACGCAACCCGCGCCCCATCAACAGAAGCCGCCGGCGCCGCCGCGCGCCCATCCCGACTCAACACCCGCGCCGGGCCGCCCTCGACGGGCACCACCAGCAACCGACCATCCGCCGCGACAACGACGACGTGCTCCGACCCCGCCCAACACCACGCCCCACCGCCATACGAGCGCACCGAGGTGAGGCCCGTCTCAGCAGTGACCACGATCGGTGGCGCGCTCGCACCGGACGGCGCGATCAGCAGATCTGCGCGGTCGCCCCTCGCCTCGACCCATCCCACACGGCCCCCATCGGGCGACCATCGCGGCTCGCCAACAACGCCCGAGCGGGCGACCATCTCGGCACTGATGGGGAAGCCCACAACCCCGAGGCTATGAGAGAGCCCGGCTAGAGGTGGGCGGGGCCACCCGAGCGGGGAGCACACGCCAGAACTGGCGTGCTGAAAGGGATTCCTGACCTGGGAAGTAGGATTCGGACCCCCATGACTGCCCCCGAGCGCCCCCTTCGCATCGCGTACCTCGTGTACCGCGGCAACCCCCACTGCGGGGGTCAGGGCGTCTACACGCGCTATCTGGCCAAGGAGCTCACCGAGCTCGGGCACGAGATCAAGGTGTTCTCGGGCCAGCCGTACCCGGATCTCGTCGACCCTGAGCAGCTCGAGCAGGTCCCAGGGCTCGATCTGTACCGCCCGGAGAACCCGTTCCGGGTGCCGTGGCCGTGGGAGTTCAAGACCACGATCGACCTGCGGGAGTTCGGGATCATGTGCGGCGCCGGGTTCCCGGAGCCCTATGCGTTCAGCCTCCGGGCTCGACGGGCCCTGAAGCAGCGCCGCGACCAGTTCGACCTGGTGCACGACAACCAGTGCCTGGGTCGGGGGATCCTCCAGATGCACGAGGAGGACGGCTGGCCGATCCTCTCCACGCTGCATCACCCGATCACGGTCGACCGCGACCTCGACCTGGCTCACGCTCGCAACGCGTACCAACGCTTCACGATCCGGCGCTGGTACGGCTTCCTCGACATGCAGATGGAGGTGGCGCGTCGGCTCCCCCGTCACGTCACCGTGTCGGAGTCGTCGCGTCGTGACATCGCCGAGCAGATGGGCGTGCCGATCGAGCGGCTGCACGTCGTGCCGGTGGGTGTCGACCCTTCGGTGTTCGGACCCCGCCCCCACATCAGCCGGGTGCCGGGTCGGCTCATGACGACCGCGAGCGCCGACGTGCCGATGAAGGGCCTCGCTCCCCTGCTGGAGGCGTTGGCGAAGGTGCGCACCGAGATCCCCGAGGCGCATCTCGTCGTGATCGGCAAGCCGAAGCTCAAGAGCCGGATCCCCGGACTCATCGATCGCCTCGGCATCGGCGACGCAGTCGAGTTCGTCAGCGGCGTCACGACCGAGCGCGTCGTCGAGCTCTACGGCGAGGCCGAGGTGGCGTGCGTCCCGTCGCTGTACGAGGGGTTCTCACTCCCCGCAGTCGAAGCGATGGCCTGCGGAGTGCCCGTCGTCGGCACCACGGGCGGCGCCGTCCCTGAGGTCCTCGGGCGCGATGGCCAGACCGGGCTGCTGGTGCCCCCGGGTGACTCCGATGCGCTGGGCGGCAAGATTCGCCAGGCGCTCGGTGACGCGTCACTGCGCGCCACCGTGGGTGCGGCGGGTCGCGAGCGGGCGTTGCGCAAGTTCACCTGGCGCCAGACCGCGATCGGCACCGTCGAGCACTACCGCGCCGTACTGGAAGAGCACGAGCGTGCCCGGGAGCAGGTCGCCTGATGCTCACCGTCGACTTCGACCGGATCGGGGTGCGCGACGGCGCGCGCGTGCTCGACATGGGCTGCGGCGGTGGCCGGCACGCGTTCGAAGCGTGGCGGCGCGGCGCAACGGTGGTCGCGCTCGACTACTCCGAAGCCGAGCTCAAGGAAGTGCGATCGATCCTCGGCGCGATGGTCGAAACAGGGGAAGCGCCGTACGAAGAGTCGGGCGGCGCGGTGAACGGCAACGCGCTCCAGCTTCCGTTCGCTGATGACACCTTCGACTGCATCATCGCGTCCGAGGTGCTCGAGCACCTCTGGGCGGACACGGTCGCGATCGGCGAGCTCGTGCGCGTCCTGCGCCCGGGCGGTCGCATCGCGGTGACGGTGCCGACGCGCTGGCCCGAGCGGGTGTGCTGGGCGCTCGACCACCGCTACCACGACACGCCGGGTGGTCACGTGCGCATCTACCGCCAGCCCGAGCTCGAGGCGAAGCTCGAGGCGGCCGGCGTGTGGCTACGGGGCTCGCACCACGCGCACGCGCTGCACTCGCCGTATTGGTGGCTGAAGTGCGCGACGGGCGTCGACCGAGTCGATCCGCCCTGGGCCGTCCAGCGCTACCACGACTTCCTGTCGTGGCAGATCACGAAGCGCCCGCGGTGGGTAGAGACGCTCGACCGGGTGCTCAACCCCGTGCTCGGGAAGAGCCTCGTCGTCTACGGACAGAAGGTCACTCAGTGAAGCGCAAGCGCACGCTGCCCGAAGTGCCTGGCATCGTCACCGCGCCGCAGATCGCGGCGACGGTCGATGCGATCGCGGCGATCCAGCTGCCTGACGGCAACATCCCGTGGACGCCTGGGGAGCACACCGACCCGTGGAACCTCGTCGAGGCCGCGATGGCACTCGATGTGGGTGGACGTCACCGCGAAGCCGAGCGTGGCTACGAGTGGCTGCGTTCGATGCAACGCCCGGACGGGTGCTGGCACGCGTACTACGTCGGCCGCGACGTCAAGGACCCCACTCTCGACACGAACGTCACGTGCTACATCGCCAACGGCGTCTGGCATCACTACCTCGAGACGGGCGACACCGGCTTCCTCGAAGAGTTCTGGACGGTCGTCGAGCGAGGCATCGACTTCGCGCTCGACCACCAGTTCGGGACCGGCGAGATCGCGTGGCGTGGTGACAACCCTGCCGACGGCGCGCTGCTCACTGGCTCGTCGAGCATTCACGCGAGCTTGCGCTGCGCCATCGCGATCGCCGAGCGCCTCGGTCATGAGCGCCCCGACTGGGAGCTCTCGCTCGGTTCACTTGCGATCGCGATCGCACACCGACCCGAGCGGTTCCTCGACAAGAACCGCTGGGCGATGGACTGGTACTACCCGGTCCTCGGCGGCGTGCTCCGCGGTCACGCCGCGCACGCGCGACTCGCTGCGGATTGGCAGAAGTTCGTCGTCACCGGCCGGGGCGTCCGCTGTGTTGGGGACCGGCCCTGGGTCACCGCGGCCGAGACGTGCGAGTTCGTGATGGCACTCGACGCGATCGGGCTCGAAGACCGCGCACTCGAGCTGTTCACCTGGATTCAGTTCCTGCGCCACGAGGACGGCGGCTACTGGACGGGGATGAACTTCGACCAGGAGCGCTTCACCGAGCCGGGCGAGCTGTACCCCGTCGAGCAGCCGACGTGGAACTCCGCGGCGGTCGTGCTCGCGGCCAACGCGCTCGGTGGCAGTGGTCCGACCGCGGGCCTGTTCCGCGGCGAAGGGCTCCCGATCGGTCTCACGCCGCAGGAGCTCATCGACGCCAGCGCCGAGATCGAAGCCGAGTACGCCGCTCGCCGCGGCCGCACCGACCGCCGCTAGGTCAGCCCTTTCGCAGGACACGTAGCGAGCCGGTGGTCGAGACGGGTTCGTAGCCGTCGCTGACGGCGCGCTTCCACACCTCGAACGGGGCCTGACCGCCGTCGGACGGATCCTCGAACACGTCGTGGAACACGAGTGATCCACCCATCGCGAGCAGCGGACTCCACGCCTCGTAGTCGGCCAACGCAACGTCGAAGGCATGACCACCGTCGATGAACAGGAGCCCCAACGGCGTCGCGAGATGGCGCGCCACCGTCGTGGAGGTGCCCACGACAGCGATCACGACGTCTTCGAGCCCCGCGTCCTCGATGGTGCGACGAAAGAACGGCAGCGTGTCCATGCGGCCAGTGCGCGGGTCGACGAGCGACTCGTCGTGCCACTCCCAGCCCGCCTGGTTCTCCTCCGAGCCGCGATGGTGGTCGACGGTGAAGAGCACGGTGTTGCCGGCGCGCGCGGCGGCCCCCAGGTACACCGCCGACTTGCCGCAATAGGTACCGACCTCGAGGAGCGGCCCGATCTCGGCTGCGGCAACACCCGCGTCATGAAGTGCAAGACCCTCGTCATCGGGCATGAACCCGATCGCGTCACGCGCGTGCTTGAGCAGCGTGGGGTCCACTTGCGGGACTCAGACCACCGGCTTCTCGACGTAGCGACCGAACACATCGGCGAGCGCGTTGATGATCTCGCCCTCGGTGGCGTACACGTTGACTGCGTCGATCAGTGACGGCATGACGTTGGTCGTGGGCTCGGTCGCAGCTGCGCGCACGGCTTCGAGCGCGACCCGGACCTGCTCGTCGTCTCGATCGGCGCGCACCTTCGCGAGCCGCTTGATCTGTGCTTCTTCGACCTCGGGACCGATGCGCAGGATGTCCGGTGGTGGCTCGTCGTTGCCTTCGAAGGCTGTGTTCACTCCGACCATGAGGTGGCGTTCGCTGTTGAGCTTGCGCTCGAGCTCGTACGCCGAGTCGACGATCTCTCGCTGGAACCAGCCGTTCTCGACACCGCGCACGGCGCCTTCGAGCATCGACCCTTCGCCGAGCTCGTCGAGGTGGGTGAACATCTCCTCGGCGCGTCGCTCCATCTCGTCGGTCAGCGCCTCGACGTACCAGGAGCCGCCGAGCGGGTCGGCGACGTTCGCGACGCCGGTTTCGTGCGCGATGACCTGCTGGGTGCGGAGCGCGATGCGGGCCGCCTTCTCGGTGGGCAGTGCGAGCGTCTCGTCCATCGAGTTCGTGTGAAGGCTCTGCGTGCCACCGAGCACACCGGCCAGCGCTTCGATGGCCGTACGTACGATGTTGACCTCGGGTTGCTGTGCAGTGAGCGACACCCCTGCGGTCTGCGCGTGGAACCGCATGCGCATCGAGTGGTCGGTCTTCGCGCCATAGCGATCGCGCATCCATCGGGCCCAGATCCGCCGCGCGGCTCGGTACTTGGCGATCTCCTCGAAGAAGTCGATGTGCGCATTGAAGAAGAAGGACAGGCGCGGCGCGAAGTCGTCGACAGCGACACCTGCCGCCATCGCGACCTCGACGTACGCGAAACCGTTCGCGACGGTGAACGCGAGCTCCTGCGCGGCGGTCGATCCGGCTTCGCGGATGTGGTATCCGGAGATCGAGATCGGGTGCCAACGTGGCATCTCCGCGGCACAGAAGCGCACGGTGTCGGCGACGAGGCGCATCGACGGGCGCGGCGGGAACACGAACTCCTTCTGTGCCTGGTACTCCTTGAGGATGTCGTTCTGGAGGGTGCCCCCGAGCTTCGACCGCTCGATGCCAGTGCGCTCCGCGTTCGCGACGTACATCGCCAGCAGGATCGCCGCCGGCGCGTTGATCGTCATCGACGTGGTGTTCTTGCCGAGGTCGATGCCCGAGTAGAGGTCCTCGACGTCGGCGAGCGTGTCGACCGCGACGCCGCCCTTCCCCACCTCTCCGAGGGCCAGCGGGTCGTCGGAGTCACGCCCCATCAGGGTGGGGAGGTCGAACGCGGTCGAGAGCCCGCTGCCTCCGGCGGAGAGCAGCTCGTGGAAGCGACGGTTGGTGTCGTGCGCGGTGCCAAAGCCCGCGAACATCCGCATCGTCCAGAGCTTCGAGCGGTACATCGATGCGTACGGACCGCGCGTGTACGGCCATTCGCCTGGGTGCTCACCGTCGGCGGGGCCGTAGACGGGTTCGAGCGGGATGCCCGAGCGGGTGTCGAAGTCGGCGTCGCGCTTGGGTGCGGCGTCGAACTCTGCCTGCCACTGCTCCTTGCTCATCGTTCCTGCTCTCGGCCCTGCGGGCCGCGTCGTGGTCGCTCGCTCACGACCCCAGGCTACCGGCGCGCTTGCTACGTTCATGCGCCCGCGTCCAAGTGAGGACAGACATGGCTCAGGCACCCGGCGAGATCGTCACCGCATTGATCAAGGCGAACGAAGCACGCGACATTGACGCGTTGCTCGCAGTGCTCACCGAGGACGCGCGGTACGAAAACGTACCGGTGTCGGAGCTCAAGGGCCACGCCGACATCAAGGGGATGCTCGAGGGCTTCCTCGGCTCGGTCAAGAAGGTGGAGTGGGAAGTGCTGCACCAGGTCGAGCAGGGCAACGTCGTGATGAACGAACGAGTCGACCGCTTCGAGATGGCCGACGGCAAGAAGGTCTCGATCCGCGTCGCCGGCGTGTTCGAGATCCAGGACGGCAAGATCGCGGTGTGGCGGGACTACTTCGACCTCGCGGAGTTCACCAACCAGATGTAGGCGTTGGCAGACCGCCGTCTGGCGGACATCTCCATGGACCTCGCCGAGTTCACGAACCAGATGTAGCGACCAGCTCTAGTCGGTCGGCACCTTCGCCGCAGGAGTCTCGGCTCGGCTGGCGAGGAACGCCCCGAGGAGCACGAGCACCACTCCCACCGCGCCGAACTCGTCGAACACCTCGTCACGGAACGCGACCCCGAGCGCGATCGACACGATCGGCGCGACGTACGTGATGAACGTCCCGCGGGTGGCGCCCACACGACCCATCAGCGTCGCGCCCGCCACGAACGCGAGCCCCGTTCCGAGCACACCCAGCGCGATGACGGCGACGAGCGCACCAGCGTCGAAGCGCGAGTCAGGCGCACCGATGACTGCTGGCGGCAACAGCAGCACCAGCGCGACGAGCTGGGCTCGGGCGAGTACCGGGATGGCGCCATAGCGCTGTTGGAGCGGCACCGCCACGTTGCTCGCGACCCCGTACGACACGGTCGCGAGGAGCACCATGAGCACGCCGAGTGCCGACGCGTCGGCATCCTTCGCCGGCGGCCACGAGAGCACCAGGACACCAGCGAAGCCGACGATGAGCGCGCCGATCACGCGCCGACCCGGAGCTCGACCGAGCAGCGCACTCGCCATGAGCGCGGTCCAGATGGGAGTCGCGGCGGTCAGCATCCCCGCGAGCGACGAGTCGATCCACTGCTCCGCGAACGAGTACATGGAGAGCGGGAACGCCATCCAGCAGACACCAAGCAGCGCAACGCGGAGACGATCGCTGGGATCAACGCGCGTCTGGCGCGCCTTCGGCAGTGACCACAGCGCGAGCGCACCGAATGCAACACGCCCGAAGGTGATGATCCCCGGCTCGAAGTGATCGAGCCCTTCGGCGATGAAGAAGAACGATGAGCCCCAGATGCCGGCGGCTGTCAGCAGCAGCACCCAGTCGAACGGGTAAAACGCGTCGTGGTATGACGCCTCGCTGGTGACGAGCAATCGCTCGCGATTGCCACTCACGCGGGTCGGGCGGGCGGGATGCGGAACTGCCCCGTGCCGGCGGTGACCCCACCGTCGACCGGCACGGTCACGCCGGTCACGAACGACGCGTCGTCAGACAGCAAGAAGGCGATGACCCCGGCCACTTCGTCGGGGGTCCCCCACCGTTGCATCGGCACATGGCTTCGCATCTCCTCGAACATGGCCGGCGCGTGCTGCTCCATGGGAATCGTCATGCCGGTCCCGGAGATGCCGCCAGGACACACCGCGTTGACCCGGATCCCCTCGCGCGCGAGATCGATGGCGACCGACCGCACGAGGTTGATGACGCCGCCCTTCGACGCGTTGTACGCCCACATGTTGGCGTCGCCGAAGAGACCCGAGACCGACGCGGTGACGACGATGGCGCCGCCACCGCCGTCGCGCAGTGCCGGAACCGCCGCGCGCATCCCGAGCATGACGCCGCGCAGGTTGACGGCGAGCACATGGTCGACATCGCTCATGGGTTGCTGGTCGATGGTGCCGGCACTGCCAACACCCGCGTTGAGCACCACACCGTCGAGTCGACCGAAGCTGCTGCGCGCCGCGTCGACCATCGCGGCGTTCCCGTCTTCAGTCGTCACGTCCGCGACGACCGTCCGGATGTCGTCGGCCGCGCCCTCGACCCACTCCAGTGCATCAGCCGCGACATCGACGGCGACGACGGAACAGCCGTCACGAACCAAGCGCTCGGCAGTGGCTCGGCCCATGCCCGACGCGGCACCAGTGACGACGACGGCTCGTGCGGACATCGCGCGGAGGGTACCGCCGAATACCGACCCGACCTGCCGAAATGCTGGAACCCGGCGCTACGCTCGCGCCCGCCCACCCTTGAGGAGAGCTCAGATGGACCAGCGCGAACAGCCGGATCGCAACCTTGCCATGGACCTCGGACGGGTCACCGAGGCAGCTGCGCTCGCGGCGGGCCGCTGGGTCGGTCGCGGCGACAAGGAAGCAGCCGATCAGGCCGCCGTCGACGCCATGCGCCTCGTGCTCAACACCGTCCCGATGGAGGGGATCGTCGTCATCGGTGAGGGCGAGAAGGACGAGGCGCCAATGCTCTACAACGGCGAGGAGATCGGCGCGGGCGGTCCGCAGTGCGACATCGCCGTCGACCCGATCGACGGGACCACGCTCACCAGCCTCGGGCGCAACCACGCGATCGCGGTCATCGCGATCGCCGAGCGGGGTTCGATGTTCGACCCGGGTCCGTGCGTGTACATGGAGAAGATCGCGGTCGGTCCCGAGTCACGCGACGTGATCGATCTCGAAGCGCCGGTGACGGCCAACCTCGAAGCTGTGGCCAAGGCTCGTGGTGAGCAGGTGAAGGACGTCACCGCGGTCATCCTCGAACGTGACCGGCACAACGACATCATCCAGGAGTGCCGCGAGGCCGGTGCGCGTGTTCGACTGATCCCGGACGGTGACGTCGTCGGCGCGATGGCAACGGGATGGCCAGACTCTGGCTACGACATCCTCTTCGGCATCGGCGGCACACCCGAAGGCGTGATCGCCGCGTGTGCGCTCAAGGCACTCGGTGGCGCGATCCAAGGGCGGTTGTGGCCGCGCGACGACGACGAGAAGAAGGCAGCGATCGACGCCGGTTACGACCTCAGCCGCGTGCTCCACACCGATGATCTCGTCTCAGGTGACGACGTGTTCTTCTCCGCCACCGGCATCACCGATGGTGACTTGCTCAAGGGAGTCCACTACCGAGGCGACGGTGCTACCACCGAGACGCTCGTGATGCGGTCCAAGACGGGCACGATCCGGCGCATCCAGGCCAACCACCAGTGGCAGAAGCTGATGCGCTACTCCGCGCTCGACTACTGAACCTTGACGCTGACCTGCTGAGCTCGACGATGGCCGAGCAGGGCGCGGCGCAAGCGGGCGCGTGGCGGCGAAACCGCGGGTTGCGCGGATATGTGCGTCGCACTGGCGCGTCGGTGCTCCTCGCGACCCGGATCCCGACGACCCGGTGGCGAGCCCTCCCCGACTTCGTGATCATCGGCGCACAGAAGGCCGGGACGACCAGCTTGTACGAGGGTCTCGTCGACCACCCGGACGTTGGGCGCGCGTTTCGCAAAGAGGTGCACTTCTTCGACACGACGCGCTACCCAAGCCTCGGCTGGTACCGACGACACTTTCCTTTCGAGCGCGAGGGTCGGCTCACCGGCGAGTCGAGTCCGTACTACCTGTTCCATCCCGCGGTGCCCGCGCGGATGAAGCGGGTCGTACCCGACGTCCGATTGATCGCGATCCTGCGCGACCCGGTCGCGCGCGCGATCTCGCAATACCACCATGCTCGTCACTGGGGCTTTGACGATCGACCCATCGACGAAGCACTTGACCCCGCGCACCAGGACGAACTCGCGCCACCCGCCGACGAGGCATGGTACGACCGCCACGACAGTCCCGCGCGCGAGCGGGCGTACCTGGCGCGCGGCTGTTATGACGAGCAGCTCGCGCGGTGGCTCGAGGTGTTCGATCACGATCGGCTGTTGCTGCTCGATAGCAGTGAGCTCGATGGCGGCTCCGCCATCCCTGCCGCGCACCGGTTCCTCGGCTTGCGCGAGCACGCCGTGACCGCGGTTCCCCATCGCAACGTTGGTGCCTACGAGGAGTCGGACGCCGCGCTGGTTGAACGTCTGCGCGAGCACTTCCGCCCGCACAACGATCGCCTGCTCGAGGTCACGGGACGCGCGTTTCGCTGGGCCTGAGCACCGCGTCGCGACCCGAGTTGCCCACGACGCCTGCACTATCGTCGGCGCGTGCGGCTCCGGGCACTCGTGCAGCGAGCGATGCTCCGTCCACAGCGCCGCACACCACCTACGTGTCCGGATGGTTGGACGACGGCGCCCCCTGACTTCGTCGGCGTGGCCGCGCAGCGCTCCGGCACGACGTGGTGGTACCACCTCATCGAGTCACATCCGCAGGTGGTCAAGCGCGATCGCCTCAAGGAGCTTCACTACCTCACCAAGTTCTGGAACCGTCCGTTCACCGATGTCGACGCTGCCGCATACGAGCTCTGGTTCCCGCGGCCACCCGGGCACGTCGCGGGTGAATGGTCGCCCGGGTATCTCTCGCACTTCTGGGTTCCCGGTCTCCTCCACCGCGCCGCGCCCGACGCGAAGATCCTCGTGTTGCTGCGTGACCCCGTCGAGCGGTTCCGAAGTGGGCTGATGCTCCAGAGCGAGACGCGCCGGGTGAACTTCACGGGTGCCGGGACGGCGTTCCGGATCGGCTGCTACGGATCGCAACTCGCGCATCTCCGCTCGTACTTCCCTCAAGAGCGCATCCAGATCCTCCAGTTCGAGCGATGCATCCAGGACGCCAAGCGCGAGCTGGCGCGCACCTACGCGTTCCTCGGCCTCGACGACGGCTACGTGCCACCCGACATCGGAGGGCGTCGGAACGAGAGCAAAGGCACGAAGCCAGCGCTCGCCGACCACAGCAGGGCCGCGCTGGTGCGCGCGTACGAGCCCGAGGTCCGCCAGCTCCTGGGCTCGACGTCGGAGATCGACCTGTCGCTCTGGCCGAACTTCACGCACCTCGCCTGACGTGAATCCGCCACCACGGGTCGCTCCGCAGAGCCCCCCAGGCCATCCGGCCAGGGCTCCGCTGCGCTCTCTTCGCATCGCGGTGGTGGGGCCGCTCGAGCTGCCGAGCACTCAGGGCGGGATGTCCCGCCATTGCGAGGAGCTGTACGCACGACTCGCCGCGCGTGGTCACGAGGTGAGCGTCTACTGCCAGAGGGCGGGTGAGTCGCCGCATCGAGGCATGACGCTCAAGCGCATCCCCGGCACGCGACTTCCTGGATGGGAACGACTCGGATACAGCTTCCTCGCGTCGCTGCGATCGCTCTTCGGTCGCTACGACATCGTCCACTACCACTCGTTCTCGTCATCGGGCTTCTGCTACCTGCCGCGGCTCGGCCGAAAGAGGGTGGTCGTCACCGTGCACCGACTCGAGTGGCAGGATCAGAAGTGGGGATTCATGGCCCGCACGTTCCTGCGGTTCTGCGAGTGGGCCGCCGTGCGCGCATCAGCGGTCATGATCACGGTCTCCCGAGCGTTCAAGTCAGATCTCGAGTCGCGATACAAGAGGATCGGACGCGTGCACTACGTGGCGAATGGCGTGACCCCACCCCGGCAGGTCGCGCCTGATGTCGTCGCCGGCTTCGGCCTCACACCCGGCGCGTACGCGCTCACCGTCGGACGGCTCGTCCTCGAGAAGGGCCTCGACCTGGCGGTCGATGCCTGCATCCAAGCTGCTGGCGACCCCGCCCGACGCTTCGAGCTCGCGATCGTGGGCGGCGCCCGCCACAGCGACGAGTACGTCGACGCGCTCCGCGCACGAGCTGCGGACGCGGGAGCCCCGGTGCACTTCCTCGGCCTGCGCACAGGCAACGAGCTCGAAGCCCTCTACGGGCACGCGGCGGTGTTCCTCGCGCCGTCGTACCACGAGGGTCAGCCCTTGACGGTGCTCGAAGCGATGAGCCACGGACGGTGCGTGGTCGCAAGTGACATCAGTGCCCACTCCGAGCTCATCGGTGACGCCGGCGTGTTGTTCGCCAGTGGCGACACCGACGCGTTGGCGCGCGAGCTGCACGCGGTGCTGTCGGATCCGGCGCGCGCCGCCGATCTCGGCGCCGCCGGTCGTCGCAAGGTCCTGGACTCCGATGAGTATCAGTGGGACAGGGCGGCCGACGAGACCGAGCAGATCCTGGTAGCGCTGTGACGGACTCGACCAAGCGGGCGCTCACCTGGGTCGCGGCCGTGTTGGCGTTGGTCGTGGCGGCCGGCGTCGTCGTCGTCACGTCCGACGAAGGATCTCCTCGAAGGCTCACCGACCGATCCGATCGCGTGCTCGTCATCTCGCTGCCGTACACGTCGTGGTCGGATCTCGAAGGGCCCGACCTCCCGAACCTGGATCGACTGCTCGCGGATTCCTCGATCGCGAGCCTGACCACACGCACCGTCGGTCGCACGGATCTGATCGGCGGCTACGTGACGGTCGGCGCGGGGACTCGTGCGACTGGCGGTTCGACGACCACCGACGGAGCCGCGTTCGGAGTCGACGAGGTGTTCGGGCGCGACCGCGCGGGCGACGTGTACGAGCGCCAAACCGGACGGAAGGCGCCCGCCGGCGGCATCGTGCACCTCGGCCTCGGTGAGATCCAGCAGGCGAATGAGGAAGAGCACCTTGACGCACTCGTCGGTGCGCTCGGTCGAGCGTTGGACGACGCGGGCTTCACGCGAGCGGTCATCGGGAACGCGGATGGGGGCAGCCGCTTCAGCACGTTCCCCGAGCATCAACGGTCGGCGGCCGCCGCGCTCATGGGTCCGAGCGGCAAGGTTCCCGCGGGCCGCGTCGATGCCGGATTGCTGACCGACGATCCGGATTCCCCGTTCGGTCGCCGGCTCGATGTCGAGGAAGTCGGCCGGGTGTTCGCTGACGTATGGGCTGACAAGTCGGTCGTGCTGGTAGAGGCGTCCGACGTGGTGCGTGCAACTCGATACGCGCCGTTCGCCATCAAGGGACAACGCCGGTTCCTCTACAAGGAAGCACTCCGGGCGAGCGACGAGCTGATCGGTCGGCTGCTCGAAGAGGTCGACCCCGAGCGGGACACGGTCGTGGTGGTGAGTCCGGGGCCGTCCGCACTCGGGGAGACGCTCTCGGTCGTATCGGTGCGCGCTCCAGGCGTCGAGCCCGGGCTCTTGCGCTCGCCGAGCCTGCGGCGTCCCGGCTTCGTGCAGATCGTGGACGTGGCCCCGATGATCCTGGACGTCCTGGGACTCGAGCGCCCGACCGAGATCCATGGTCGGCCGATGACGATCGCCGACACCGACCGCGGCCCCGCGGCTCGGCGCGCGTTCCTCATCGAGGAGATCGAGAAGGCCGGTTTCCGCGACGACGCGGTGGATCCAGTGATCATCACCTTCGTCGTCCTCGAGGTGCTGCTCGCCCTCGGCGCATTCCTGCTCTTTCGCGGCCGCACCCGTCGCATCACCACCGAGCGAGTGCGCTTCGGTGCGCTGGCCGTGCTCGCATTCGTACCGGTCGTATACCTGGCGCGACTGATCCCGTTCCACGACGCGCCCCTGGCGTACCCCTTGTTCCTCATCGGCGCAACGTTGGCGATCGCACAGGCGTGTCGCGTCATCGGGCGGCGCAATCCGATGGACCCGATCATCGTCGCTCTGGGCGTGATCTTCGGTGTGCTCGCGCTCGATGTGCTGCTCGGTGCACAACTCCAGTTGAACAGTGCGTTCGGCTACACCCCCACCGTCGGGGTGCGCATCTCGGGCTTCGGCAACATCAGCTATGCCGCGATCGCGGCCTCGGCTGTGCTGTTGGCTGGCCTCGTCGCGCATCGTGTGCTTGGGCGACGCGGCGTGCACTTCGCGATCGGCATTCTCGCGTTGGCTCTCATCGCCGACGCGGCACCGTTCTGGGGCGCCGACGTGGGTGGCGTGCTGTCGATGGTCCCCGCCTTCGGCATCACCGCGGCATTGCTCCTCGGCATCACTGTCCGCTGGCGCTGGCGCACCGTGCTGCTGTGCCTCGGCGCGGTGATGATCGGTGTCGCCATTGCCGCTGCGCTTGATCTCTCGCAACCCGAAGCACAGCGCACGCACCTCGGTCGCTTCATCGAGCAGGTGCGCGACGAAGGCTTCTCGCAGGTCACCGGGACGCTGGCGCACAAGGTCTCGCAGAACCTGGCCACCATCACCTCGATCTGGGGCCTCATGCTCCCCGGCGTGCTGGCCTTCCTCGTCTACCTCAGGTTCGTGTCCAAGCGGCTTGCGCCACTCATGCAGCGGATCCCCGAGCTGCGCAGCGCGCTCGTCGGGTTCAGCATCCTCGCCGTGCTGGGCTACATCGTGAACGACTCAGGCATCAACGTGCCCGCGATGATGCTCGGCATCCTGAATGCCACGTTGATCGCATTGCTGATGTTGCCTGCGCCAACCAAGGCAACTCCAGCGAAGCGCAAGGCGACGACGAAGAAGGCGCGAGCCGCGCGATGAGCACGGACACAAAGGCAGCCGAACTCGCGCCGAACCCCGTCACGATCGGCGTGGTGCTCGTACTGCTCACATTGCTGCTGCTCGCCGGACTGGGCACCAAGGAGTGGTGGCCCTTCACCGGCTGGCGCCTCTACAGCAACATGAAGGGACCAACCTCGGGCAGCTACTTCGCCTATCGAGTCGATCCGAGCGGCGAGGAGCACGCGGTCGACTACCACGACCTCCCGTACGCGTACGCGCGGGCGCCGTACATCCTCGAGAAGTTTCCGAAGCTCTCGGCCGCCGAACGCGGTGGCGTGTGCGACGCCTTGGCGCACGGTGAACGCGAGGCGGGCCGGCCAGTCGAAGAGATCCTCATCTACTGGGAGAGACGTCGAGTCGTTCCCGTCGGCACCAAGCGCCACACCAAGCTGCTCGAACGCGAGCTCTACGCCACGTGCGGAGAGGAGCGGTCGTGAGCGGCCTCCTCACCGTCGTGCGCCGAACGGTGCACGACGCCTTCTTCCGGCCCGAGACCCCGGCCCGGCTCGTCGTGCTCCAGGGCGGCTTCATGGCCTTCTTTGCGGCGCGCATCCTCGTAGAGCCCGCGCACCGTCTGACGCCACAGCCGCCGGGGTTGTTCCGACCCGTCCCCATGATCGAGCTCCTCGATCGGATGCCGCCGAAGGGTGTGGTCATCGCGGGCGAGATCATCGTGCTGCTCGCGGTTGCAGCCTGGTTCCGCGTTGGCCGCTCGCCAGAGTGGCGCGCACGCGGCCGACGGATCGCCTACGTCGTTGCGTGGGTGGTGTTCCTCCTGCTCGCAACACTGCCCGCAAGCCGCGGAAAGATCTGGCACCGAGACCTGTTGCTGATCTGGGGTTCGGCGCCGCTGCTCTTCGCTCCGACCGACGGATCGTGGCGTGATCGCAGAACGACCAGACGGGCCGGCTTCGCGGTGAACTCCTCGATTGCGTTTCTCTCCGTCGCCTACTTCTGCACCGGCTTCCAGAAGCTCAAGGCATCGGGCTTGGAGTGGATCTTCAGCGACAACCTCCAGTGGGCGCTCTACTGGGGGCGCGTGCGGGGGGATCCACCGCCATGGCGCGAGCTCGCCTTCTTCATCGCTGACCGACCGTGGCTGTCCCAGCTCAGTGCCGCGTTCATCGTCGCGTTCGAAGTCGGGTTCATCTTGGTGCTCTTCTTCCCCAAGACGCGACCAGCGTTCATCGTGGCCGCGTGGATGTTCCATGTGGGCACGTACTTGATGCTCGGCCTCGACTACTGGTTCTACGCGTTCGTCGTCACCCTCGTGCTCGTCGACTGGCCACGGATCGCCGAGCGCGTCCGCAGACAACCGGTGCCAGCACCGGCCTGACTCAGGGTTCTTGTAGGTGGACCCAGCCTGAGGTCTTCATGGTGTCCGCGTCGTAGATCGACCAGCCGAAGGCATCGACTTCCTGACCCGCCCGGACGAGGTTGGCGTAGTCGGTTGGTGTTGACAGCTCGCCGAGGCCACCGATCGGGTGGACCGCGGCGTCGTCGTCGCCGAGGTTCGTCCTAAGCCGACGCACGCTCTCTTCGGTGTAGTTGTACGCGTCGTCATACGGCGCTTCCCGATACGTCCAGTACGCCATCGGCATCCAGACATCGAAGTGCGGAGCAAGCTGCACATACGGGAAGTTCGGCCAGAGATTCGGGTTGACGACCTCCATCTGCACCGCGGGGTACACGATTGCGCCGACCGATCGCTGGCCCGCGAGCCGGCGGGTGTCCGCAGCGAGCTAGATGAGCCGTGCGTTGCGTTCGTTCACATCAGGAACGAGACGCGATTCGATGTCGAGCGCGATCGAATCGAAGCGGTGCCCGTTCCAGCGGAACTTGGCCATCGCCTCGACGCGACGGAGATCGCGCGCGGGCGTGACGAGCTGCGGGTAGTACCAACCCACGACGTTGACGCCAACTTCATGGGCGCGCTCGAGCATCTGACCCACGAGCTCACGATCCGCGAGCAAGCCTTTCGAGCGCTCGTCGTCGAGAGACGCTTGGAGGTAGATCGTCTTCACACCTAGGGGCGAGAGGTCGTCGATGGTGTCAACCGTCACCGCCGGCGGCCCGGGGCCGCGAAATGCTGGCACGTAATCGAAGACGTCGACCCACGCCCCAAGGCCGCGGTACGGGTCGATGTTCGGGCCGGCACCGGCAGTGACGAGCAGCGTCGGTGCCGCGCCGATCACAAGCCCGGCGACGAACGCGGCAGCGAGAACGCGACGACGCATGGCGATGCCTCTTCGGGGGGATGGTCGCGGAGCGACCAAGGTAGCGAGGACTTACCCCGAAACCCCTTCGGCCACCTCAAGGCGGAGATCGGCCCGGGCCAGCGCCGACTTGGACGCCTCGTTCTCAGGATCCGACGAGAGCTCGGACTCGGCGCGCTGCTTCGCCGATCGGGCCCGCTCGACGTCGATCTGGTCGGGCAGCTCGGCAACGTCAGAAAGGATGACGACGCGATCGCCCGTCACCTCGACGAACCCTTCGTGGACTGCGACCGTGAACTCGCCATCGGGCTGGATCACGCGCACCTTCGCCGTGCCGAGCGCGGCAAGCAGAGGCGTGTGCCCAGGAAGGAACGCGATCTGGCCCTCGGTCGTGCGACACACAACCATCTCGCCCTCGCCTTCGAACAGCACCTGCTCGGGCGACACGACCATGACGTTCATGGTGTTTGCCATCTCTATGCGCTCGCTCTCTGCGGGCCGGGATACCCGGCCCGCAGGCGTTCGCTCGCTGGCGAGCGCCCCTCGCTCCTCCGTCGCTCCGGCCGCCGCGCGGTCCTCATGACTCTTGGAGGGTCTTGGCCTTCGCGAGCACCGACTCCACGCCACCGACGTTGAAGAACGCCTGCTCGGGCACGTCGTCGAGCTCGCCCTTGTTCAGCGCTTCGAACGACTCGACGGTCTCCTCGACCGGCACCGTCACACCCTTCAGACCGGTGAACGTCTCGCCCACGTAGAACGGCTGCGAGAGGAATCGCTGGATCTTCCGAGCGCGGGAGACCACGACCTTGTCCTCTTCGGAGAGCTCGTCGAGGCCGAGGATGGCGATGATGTCCTGGAGCTCCTTGTAGCGCTGGAGGATCTCCTGCGTGCGACGGGCAACGTCGTAATGACGCTGACCGACGACCTCGGGAGCGAGGATGTTCGACGTCGACGACAGCGGGTCCACCGCCGGGTAGATGCCGAGCGCGGCGATCTGGCGTGAGAGCTCCGTCGTCGCGTCGAGGTGCGTGAACGTGGTGAACGGCGCGGGGTCGGTGTAGTCGTCAGCCGGCACGTACACCGCCTGCATCGACGTGATCGAGTGACCCTTGGTGGACGTGATCCGCTCCTGGAGCTCACCCATCTCGTCGGCAAGCGTCGGCTGATAGCCCACGGCCGACGGCATGCGGCCGAGCAGCGTCGACACCTCGGAGCCGGCCTGCACGAACCGGAAGATGTTGTCGACGAAGAGCAGCACGTCCTGGTTCTTCACGTCGCGGAAGTACTCGGCGACGGTGAGCGCCGACAGCGCGACGCGCAGCCGCACGCCGGGCGGCTCGTCCATCTGTCCGTATACGAGCGCGGTGCGCTCGATGACACCGGACTCCTGCATCTCGAGCCAGAGGTCGGTGCCTTCACGAGTGCGCTCGCCGACGCCGGCGAACACCGACACACCACCGTGCTCGGACGCGACCCGGTGGATCATCTCCTGGATCAGCACGGTCTTGCCCACACCCGCGCCGCCGAACAGGCCGATCTTGCCGCCCTGCACGTATGGCTCGAGAAGGTCGATGACCTTGATGCCGGTCTCGAACATCTGCGCACGCGGCTCGAGCTGGTCGAAGCCGGGCGGGTCACGGTGGATCTCCCACCGCTCGTCGATGCCAGTGATCTTGTCGGCGGTCGTGTCGAGCGGCTCACCGATCACGTTGAACACGTGGCCAAGCACGCCGTCGCCGACCGGCATCGTGATGCCGCTGCCCGTGTTGCGAACCACGGTGCCGCGCGTGAGGCCGTCGGTCGGCTTCATGCAGATGGCGCGGCAACGGCCCTCGCCGATCTGCTGCGCGACCTCGGCGGTGATCGTGATCTTCTCGCCTTCGAGCTCGGCCTCCATCACGAGCGCCGAGTTGATCTCCGGCAGCGCGTCGGGCGGGAACTCGATGTCGACGACGGGGCCGGCGATCGCAACGACGCGACCGTCCTTCAGCTTCGCGTCGTCGGCTGACGCGGGTGATGCAGTGACGGTCATGCGGCTGCTCCTGAGTCGTGCTCGGTCGGGAGGACAAGGGCCTGTTCGGCCGGGTGCTTGGCCTGGCGAAGTGCTTCGGCGCCGCCGACGATCTCCATGATCTCGCTGGTGATCGCATCCTGGCGGGCCCGGTTCATCACGCGGGTGAGGCTCGTGATGAGGTCGTCGGCGTTGTCGGTGGCGGCCTTCATGGCGCGCTGGCGTGCTGCGTGCTCCGACGCCGCCGCGTTCAACAGCGCGGCGTACAGGCGCGCTTCGGCGTAGACGGGCAGCAGCTGGATCAGGATCTCTTCGGGTGACGGCTCGAACTCGTAGCTCGCGGGAACGGAGCCGTCGTCACGCGCGTCGGGCCGCGCGTCGCCGCCTTCGAGGATCTGGAGGTCGAGCGGCATCATCGGTCGGACGACGACCTCTTGGCGCCCGGCCGACACGAAGCGCGTGTAGATCAGCTCCACGAGGTCGTACTCCCCCGCGAGGAACGGTCCCTCGACGGCGCGGGCGATGTTGCGCGCGTCCTCGTAATGAGGTTGATCGGTGAAGCCGGTGAACACGCCGTCGATGCGGAAGTTGCGGTAGCGGAAGTAGCTCTCCGCCTTGCGTCCCACGACGACGAGGCCGTAGTCACGCCCGAGCTGCCCGTGCTCGCGCATGGAACCCTCAGCGGCGCGGATGACCGACGAGTTGTAGCCACCGCACAGGCCGCGGTCGGCGGCGACGACGACGTGCGCCACCTTCTTGATGTCGGGGCGCGGCGTCAGCAACGGGCTGTCGCGACCGGCGCCGGCCGCCGCGAGGTCGCGCACGACCTCCGTGATCGCGTCGGAGTACGGAACTGCGGCCTGCACCCGACCCTGTGCGCGCACGATCCGGCTCGCGGCGATGAGCTCCATCGCGCGCGTGATCTTCTTCGTGGACTGCACACTGCGGATCCGGCGTCTGAGGACGCGTTCCTGTCCGGCCATCTACTGCACTCGCTCGCTCACTGCGAGGCGGGGTACCCGCCTCGCGGCCGTTCGCTCGCTGGCGAGATCCCTGCGCTCGCTTCGCTCGCTCCGGGATCCGCGTCGTGACGAGCGAATCTGCACGTTCACCCTCGACTACTCCGTCTTGAGGGTCTTGTCGGACTTGGCTTCGCCGGGCGCGTCGGCATCGGAGGCGTTCGGGTCGGCGGCGGGCCCGCTGCTCCCGTCACTCAACGTTGCGAGGAACGAAGACTTGAACTCGTTGACGGCCGACTCCAGTGCGTCGCCTTCGGGCAGCACACCGGTGTCACGGATCGAGCTGAGCAGTCCGCCGTGGCGACCACGCATCCACTCGAGCAGCTCGGTCTCGAAGCGCTTCACCTCGTTCGATGGGATCTCGTCGAGCGCGCCCGACGTGCCCGCGTAGATGGCAACCACTTGCTCTTCGACCGCCATCGGCGAGTTGAGGGGCTGCTTCAACAGCTCGACCAGACGCTCACCGCGGTCCAGCTGTGCACGCGACACCGCGTCGAGCTCGGACCCGAAGGTCGCGAACGCCTCGAGCTCGCGGAACTGCGCGAGGTCGAGCTTGAGCGTGCCGGACACACCCTTCATCGCCTTGATCTGCGCGTCACCACCGACTCGGGACACCGAGATGCCCACGTCGACGGCCGGGCGCACACCCGACTTGAAGAGGTCGTCCTGAAGGTAGATCTGACCGTCGGTGATCGAGATCACGTTCGTGGGGATGTAGGCCGACACGTCACCGGCCTTGGTCTCGATGATCGGCAGCGCGGTGAGCGAGCCCGCGCCGCGCTCGTCGTTCAGCTTGGCAGCGCGCTCGAGGAGCCGGCTGTGCAGGTAGAAGACGTCACCGGGGTACGCCTCGCGGCCCGGCGGGCGCCGCAGCAGCAGCGCCAGCTGGCGATACGCCTCGGCCTGCTTGGAGAGGTCGTCGTACACGACGAGTGCGTGCTCACCGTGGTCCATCCAGTGCTGACCGATGGCGCACCCGGCGTACGGCGCGAGGAACTTGAACACGGCTTCGTCGGCGGCGGGCGCGTTGACCACGACCGTGTACTCCATCGCACCGTGCTCTTCCAGCGTGGCAACCGTCTGCGCGACCGATGAGCCCTTCTGCCCGATGGCCACGTAGATGCACTTCACGCCCTGGCCGCGCTGGTTGAGGATCGTGTCGATCGCGACGGTGGTCTTGCCGGTCTTGCGGTCGCCGATGATGAGCTCGCGCTGACCCCGGCCGATCGGCGTCATGGCGTCGATAGCCTTGATGCCGGTCTGCAGCGGCTCGTGCACGGGCTTGCGCCCGACGATGCCGGGTGCCTGCACCTCGAGACGGCGCTGCTCGTTCGATGCGATCGGACCCTTGCCGTCGACCGGCTGACCGAGCGCGTTCACGACCCGGCCCACCAACCCGTCGCCAACGGGCACCGAGAGGATCCGGCCAGTGGCTTTGACCGCCTGACCCTCTTCCACCTCGTCGGCCTCACCGAGCACGACGGCACCGATCGAGTCCTCGTCGAGGTTCAGCGCGAGGCCGAGCGTGCCACCTTCGAACTCGAGCAGCTCGTTGACCGCGGTGCCGGGCAGGCCGGCGATGCGGGCGATGCCATCACCGACTTCGAGCACACGACCGACGCGCGCCGCCTCGAGTGACGGCGTGAACGACTCGACGTGCTTGCGCAGTGCCGCCGCGATGTCATCGGCGCTGATGGTGAGCTCAGGCATTACTACTCGCTCTCTCGCTGCGAGCCGGGAACCAACCTGATGGTCGACTCCGCAGGCTGCGTCTCCTCTGTGCGAGCCGGCCAAGCCGTCTCGCACACGGCCCGTAGGCGCTCGTTCGGACTGTTCATATGAGCTCCTTGAGCTGGTCCAAGCGGTGACGGATGGAGCCGTCGATCACGGTGTCGCCGACGCGGGCGACGATCCCGCCGAGCACCGATGGGTCGACCACGACCTTCACCTCGACGTTCTTGCCGGTGGCCTTGCCGAGCGCTTCCGCGAGCCGCTGCGTCTGGGCCTCGTCGAGCGGGATCGCGGTGCGCACCTCGGCGACCTCGTGCTGCCGTTCGGCGGCCGCGAGCTCGACGAAGCGGTCGATGATCGCGGGCAGATCACTTGATTGCCCGGCGGCGACGAGCATCGAGGCGAGCGCGGTGCTCGTGCCGAGCGCCTTGTTCCCCATCAGCTCTTCGATGACGGCGATGCGCCGCTCGACCGGGAGCTGCGGATCGCTCAGCGCCATGCGCAGCTCGTCGGAGCCTTCGTACGTGCGTGCGAGGCGGAACAGGTCGTCTTCCACCGCGCCGAGCTGACCCTCGGCGCGCGCCACCTGGACGAGCGCCTCGGCGTACGCGTCCGCCTTCATGCGAGCGCTCCCTGCGTCCGCATCACGACTTCGCGCTCCCGCTGCCGACCGAGGAGATATAGCTCTCCACGAGCGCCATCTGGGTGTCCTTGTCGAGGTTGCGCTCCACGATGCGCTCGGCGAGCTCGATGGAGATCTCACCGACACGCTGCTGGAGGTCGGACATGGCCCGCTCGGCCGCGAGCTGCGCGTCCTGCTGGGCCCGCGACCGAATCTCCGCGGCATCGGTCTCGGCGCGCGTCACAAGGTCGCGGCGCACCTGCTCGGCCGCCTCCCGTGCCTCTTCGACGATGCGGTTCGCCTCGGCACGCGCGTCGCCGAGCGACGCCTCGTACCGCGTCTTCTCCGCTTCGGCCTCTTGGCGAGCACGCTCGGCACCCTCGAGGTCACCGCGGATCTTCTCCTGGCGGTCGGCGAGCGACTTGCGCAGCGCCGGGAAGGCGAACTTGATCAGCACGACGGCGACGATCAGGAACGCGACGCTCCCCCAGATCAGCTCCGGCGTGGCCGGCGAGATGATGCTCGGCGCCTTCTCGCAATCCTCGAGGGCGTTGCGGAACCCGGTGTAGTCCTCGTCCTCGATCGCTGCTTCGTTGTCGTGGATCGCGTCCTCGACGCAGTGCAGCAGGTGCTCACCGAACTTCACGCCGGGGTCTTGAGCCGACGCGGGCGCGGCGACGATCAAGACCGTCACGCCGGCGATCACACCGGCGAGCATGAAACGACGGATGCGCATCACGCGCTCCCTCCCTCTCGGTGTGGCTGTCAGATGAACTTGAGGACGAAGCCGATGAGCGCCAACGCCTCGGCGAACGCGATGCCGAGGAACATGGTCGTGCGCACGGTGCCTTCCATCTCGGGCTGGCGTGCCATCGCCTGGATGGCGTTGCCCACGATGAGGCCGATGCCGACGCCAGGTCCGATGGCGGCGAGGCCGTAACCCACAGAGCCAAGTGCGCTCTTCAGGTCGCCGGTCACGCCCTCGTTCGCCTGGGCGAGGATGTTGATCAACCCTCCCACGATGTCTCCTTTGTGTTCCTTGTCAGTCTTGCGATCTTGCGCATGAGGCCTTAGTGCTCCTCGTGCATGGACTCCGCGATGTACACCGCGGTGAGGATCGTGAAGATGTAGGCCTGGAGGACCGACACCAGCACCTCGAACGCGGTGAACGCGACGAGGCCCACGAACGGAAGCGGTGAGAACACCGCCTGGTACCAACCACTGTTCCGAACGATCAGCAGCTCGTTCACCATGATGGCGAAGATCGCGAGCAGCACGTGCCCCGCCGTCATGTTGGCGAAGAGTCGGATCGTCAGCGAGAAGGGTCGCATCAGGAACTTCGAGAAGAACTCGATCGGCACGACCAAGAACTTCAGGGCGAACGGCACGCCCGACGGGTTGATCGCCTTCCAGATGTAGCCCTTGCCCTGGTACTTGAAGCCGACGGCGATGAACAGCACCCAGCTGATCAACGCCAACATCAACGGGATCGCCAGCCGTGAGGTGGCCGGGAACTGGATGAACGGGATGATCGACCAGATGTTGATGAAGAAGATCCAGAAGAACAGCGTTGCGAAGAACGGCGTCCAGGTCTTGGCGTGCTCGGCACCGACGGTCTGGAGGCTGACGTTCTCCTCGATGACCTCGTAGCCCATCTCCGCGACGTTCTGGAGGCCAGCCGGCACCAGCGCGCGCTTGCGAGAGCCCAACCCGAAGATGAGCAGGCAGATGATCGTCGACACGAACGCCATCAACGCGGTCTTGTTGAACGCGAGCGCGGTGTGCTCGTTGAACATGTCTGGCCACGAGAAGAGCTCGTTCAGGCTCGGGAGCAGCTCAGCGAGGATCACGACGCACCAACCTTGGTCGGTCGCTTCGGCTTGAGACCAGGCGACGCCAACGAGAAGCTCACATACCGCAACTCCCACACCAGGAGCCCGGCGTAGGCGAGGAGGAGAGCACCACAGAACACGGGCCAGTCGACGATGTCGAGCTCCTTGATGCCGACGCCGATCCCGGTGATGAGCGCGAGGCGAGCGATGAAGCCGAAGAGCGCGACACCGAGCAGCATGTTCGGGGTGTGACGGGCGGCCCACCCGAGTGAGACGGCCGCGACGATCCAGTTGAGCACGACGACGCCGATCGCCAGTGCGACCGCAGCGACTGCGTCCCAGCCGCGCCAGATGCCGACGCCGACCATGAGCACTGGTGCGACGAACGCGGCGCGCTTGGCCATGTCGAGCGCGATCGTGAGCTCGATGCGCTCGTTCGCAGTCGGTGTGGTCGGTGCGGCGGGCGCGGTCATGCCGTCACCCTTGTCCCACTTGTCGGGTCCACTCCGCTGCGTGTCCATGGCTTGCCCTCGTTCTGCTTCGCGATGCGCGCGGAGTAGCGGTAGTACGCGGATGCGAACGACGCGGCGACGCCGAAGAACGCGAAGAGGATGAGGAAGATGGGACCGGTGCGAATCCCCTCGTCGAGGAGCCAGCCGATCGCACCGAAGACGACGGGAACCGCGGCCATCGCCATCCCGTAGCTGAGAGCATCGTCCGCAGGAGGAGGGACGGACATCGGACGGCGCAGATAACGGGCGCTCATGGGCCCCGATCCCCCTCTCCTTGGACGCTCCGACCGCTTGTGAATATTTTCACAATATACCGGCAGCCCTACGAGGGCAACCCGGGCGGGGTCGCGGTGGTCCGGTAGGGCGCTGCTTTCTAGCCGGAACGCGCCCGGCGACGCTCCTCGAGGTCGACGACTCTCACTTCCTCGTCCCCACTGCTCGACGCGGCCGGGAGCTCGGCGGCGCGCGCCTCGGCCGCGGCCGCCTCCTCCTCCCGGCGGGTGCGGACCCCGGGGTGGAAGTAGGTGAAGAGGAGGAGAGCGAGCCCTGCCACCGCAAGCGGCACCAACGCGGTGCCGCGGTTCGTGTACGTGGGCACCAGCGCAGCCGCCGAGAGCAACGCGGTCCAAAGCCAGAGCACGGCGACCGTGCGGCGAGGACCATGCCCGAGACGCATCAGGCGGTGATGGAGGTGCTCGCGATCGGGCGTGGAGAACGATTGCCGCTTCATGACGCGGCGCAGGAACGAGAAGCCGGTGTCTGCGAGCGGTACCGCGAGGATGACGATGGGGATGAGCAGCGGCGCGAAGAAGAAGTAGGTCTGGCCGCTGAATTGATCCGCGGTGCGGCCGCCGACGGTGATCGTCGAGACCGCGAGCAGCAGGCCGAGGAACATCGCACCTGCGTCACCCATGAAGATCTTCGCCGGGTGCCAGTTGTGCGGGAGGAAGCCCGCACAGATCGCCACGGTGATCGCGGCCACGAGCGGTGCGATGTTGGAACCGTCGAGCAGTCCGGCCTTGAACAGCCGGTCTGAATAGAGGAAGAACGCGATGCCGCTGATGATCACGATGCCGGCCGCGAGCCCATCGAGCCCGTCGATCAGGTTGAGCGCATTCGCGAGCAGCACCACCGTGAGCACGGTCACGAGCGCCGCCCAGTTCGGTGACAGGACGACGTACTCGTAGCTCGCGAACGGAACGCGGAAGAAGAGCATCGTCACGCCGAGCAGCGACAAGCAGCTGGCGCTCAGCACCTGCCCCGCGACCTTCGCTGGCGGCGACACCTCGCGAAGGTCGTCGAGCGCACCCACCACGAACATCACACCGGCGGCAAGCATCAGGCCGAGGGGCTCGGACGACGACGAGAACATCTCGTCGAACTGCTCGATCTGTGTGGCGGTGGCGATCGCGGCGAGGAAGCCGAGGAACATGCCCGCGCCACCGAGGGTCGGCGTGACGTACTCATGCACGCTGCGCGGTCCGGGCAACGACATCGCACCTATTCGTGTCGCGATCCTTCTGATCCCGAAGGTGGCGAGGAACGTGACGAGCGCGCCGACGAATGCAACAATGAGATAGCCGCGCACCTCTACTCGCTCGCTCTCTCGGCGCTGGCGTACCCGGCGCCGCCCTCCGGGATGTTCGCTCGCTGGCGAGCGTCCTCCGCTCGCATCCGCTCGCTACAGACGCAGCGCGGTCGAACCGGTGTCACGCCAGCTCGGGGTAGGGGGTGAACTTCGAGCAGAGGCGGGCCGAGGACTCCTTGACCTCGGCCGCGACGTTGTCGTCGTCGATCGCGCGCAGGGTCCGGGCCATCAACGCCGCGATCTCGGTCATCTCTGGCTCGCCCATCCCCGCGGTCGTGACGGCAGCGGTGCCGAGCCTGAGCCCGCTCGTGACGAACGGGCGCTCCGGGTCGTTCGGGATCGTGTTCTTGTTCGTGGTGATGCCGGCCCGATCCAGCGCTTCCTGCGCCGCCTTCCCGGTCACGCCGAACGGTTGGAGGTCGACGAGCAAGAGGTGGTTGTCGGTGCCACCCGACACGATCCTGAACCCCTCCGAAGCCAGCGCCTCCGCCAGCGCGCCGGCATTGCGCACGATCTGCGCGGCGTACTCTCGGAACTCGGGCTGCATCGCCTCGTGAAACGCCACGGCCTTCGCCGCGATCACGTGCATGAGCGGACCACCCTGGAGTCCCGGGAAGACCGTCTTGTCGATCGCTTGTGCGTATTGCTCCTTGCAGACGATCGCACCGGCACGCGGGCCGCGGAGTGTCTTGTGCGTGGTGAAGGTGACGACGTCGGCAACGGGCACCGGTGAAGGGTGTGCACCACCGGCGATGAGGCCCGCGATGTGGGCGGCGTCGACGAGGAGCAGCGCGCCCACCTCGTCGGCGACGGCCCGGAACGCGTTGAAGTCGATGATTCGCGGGTACGCGGTGGCCCCGGCCACGATCATCTTGGGCTTGTGCTCACGCGCGGTTCGGGCCATGCCCTCGTAGTCGAGGAGCTCGGTGTCGTCGTCGAGGCCGTACCCGACGAAGTTGAACAGGCGCGCCGAGAAGTTCACCGGCGCGCCGTGCGTGAGATGCCCGCCCTGGTCGAGCGGCATGCCCATGACCGTGTCGCCGGGCTGAAGCAACGCGAAGTACGCGGCCATGTTGGCGTTGGCACCCGAATGCGGTTGCACGTTGGCGTGCTCGGCACCGAACAGCCGACAGGCGCGCTGGCGCGCCAGCTCCTCGGCGTCGTCGACGACGTAGTTCCCGCCGTAGTAGCGCTTGCCCGGATATCCCTCCGAATACTTGTTCGTGAGCACGGTTCCCTGCGCGGCGAGCACGGCGAGCGACGTGAAGTTCTCCGACGCGATCAGCTGGATGGTCGTGTTCTGCCGCTCGATCTCGCGCTGCACCACATCGGCGATCGCAGGATCTGTGCGCTCGAGCGCGTCCAAGGGCTCGTTCAACCTCGTTCCTCTTTCTCGATGGCGCTGATCTGCTCGACCCTCGGCACGTGACGCCCGCCTTCGAAGTCGGTGGAGAACCACGTGCGCACGATCTCGTCGGCGAGTGCCACGCCGACGACGCGGGCACCGATCGAGAGCACGTTGGCGTCGTTGTGCAGACGAGAGTACCGAGCCGTATAGAGGTCGTTGCAGAGGGCCGCTCGGACCCCTCGGAGCTTGTTGGCTGCGATCTGCTCTCCCTGACCGCTTCCGCCCAGCACGATGCCGCGATCGGCCCGCCCGGCCACCACCTCGCGACCGACCGCCGCACAGATGGGTGGGTAGTCGACGGGCTCCTCGCTGGTGGTCCCGAGGTCCGTGATCTCGTGCCCTTCACGGCCGAGGAGCTCCTTGAGGTGCTCCTTGAGTGCGTAGCCAGCGTGGTCGGAGCCGATCGCGATCCGCATGACCTCACCTGGCCGAAAGAGCGGGGACCCGGCCAGTGTAGGAGTGGGTGCTCAGGTGCGCCGTACGGAATGCGTCCGGATCGTCGGCCGCGCCGCGTGGAGTCCCCTGCGGCTGCCGTGCACCGCGGCCCAGGCCGACCGCAGTCCTCTGGCACGTGCGCCGTAGGCGTGCTCGATGCTCATGATCGACCGAACGTGGGGCGCCCACGCCCGCTTGTAGGGCTCGTCCTCTCGAAGCAGATCGATCGCGTCGATCCCGCGCTGCACCATCTCCTCGACCGCCGGTGCCTTCAGCACGGTGCCGGCAGCGTTCCACCGCGGATCTGTCTCCCGTCGCCGGCGAAGGCGCCATCGCCGCCGACGAGGCGGGTCGTCCTCGATGACGGTCACGGGGGGATGACCGGTCACGGCACCGGGATCAGCACAGGAGCGGCACGGTCGGCGACACCCATTTCGTGTCGGACACCTTTTGGAGTGTAGGAACGCATGAACGGTGTTCCTCGGCACTGTCGCAGGTGCTCGTTAGCCTCGAAACGTGCACTTCCCCATGGACGACCTTGCTCCCGATGGCGCCGTAGCGGCCCCGAACGAGGAGGCTGACCCGCGCCCAAAGGTCACGCCGTGGATCCTGACCAACGCCGACTCGCTCTGCACCCGTCGACTGCACGGCGAGTACACCGGTGCTCCCCGCACCAGGGATCCGTTCACACGCGGCCGCATTCGCACCGCGGTGATCGACGCGATCCGCACCTTCCACGAGACCGGGTCTCTCCCGCCGACCCCGCCTCCGCTCGAGGCCGAGGAGCAGCGCGTCGTTGCCCACGCGGTCGGCTGGTACGAGCAGCTCTGGGGCGATGACAACGCAAGCATCGAGGCGCCGATCGAGGACGCCACCGAGCTTCCCCGGCGCGACGTGCGGCTCGGAGGGCTGGTCGACCTCTGCGTTCATCATGCCGACGGAAGCCACGAGCTGCGCCAGCTCGCGTTCGGCGCCCGTGACACACCGGCCAGCCCATTGGACCTGCCGGCAACTCGGCTCGCCATCCTGCGTCTCGCGCAGGTTCGGTGGATCGAGGACGAAACGCTCACCATCGCGTGGTGCGACTTGCTCACCGGGGCGACCGCAACGGCAACGGTCGCGATTCCCGCTGATCTCGCTGCCCTCGCGACGTGGCTCGACGAGCGGCTCGACATCGTACGCACGAGGATCGAAGCACCGGTCGCCGAGGTGGGCCGCGACTGCACGACGTGTGCCTTCATCCCCCACTGCCCCGCGCTCGGAGTGCGCGGAAAGATGTGGGGCAGCCGCGCCGACCGTTTTCCTGAGATCTTGTCGATCTCCCCCACGACACTCGATGCGTGGTACCGCTGCCGCCGCGAGCTCGGCAACCGCGTGCTCGCCGTCCCACCGAGTGATCTCGATGGCGGCACCGCGCACGGCCTCTACCTCCATCAGATGCTTCGCTTCGTGCACGAACGTGGCTCATGCCGCGACGCAGCCGCGGTCTCGGAGGTCCTCGAGAGCCATGGCGCCGACGAGCGGGTTTTCGCGGAGGTTCGGCGCCACGTCGCGAAATGTCCCCGCGACGCCGACGCGCTCGGTCACGAGGTTGAGTGGGTACGAGCGAGCCCGGAACCACCCGTGTTCGTTGCGTCGGCGCGCTTCGACGCGCTGTGGCGTGTCGGTGATGCGCTCGAGGTTCGCGACTACAAGACCGGCGCGCGAGCGATCGATGTGATCGCCGACGATCCGCGAGCACGAGTTCAAGCATGGGTCGTCGCACCACGCGCCGCGGAGCTAGGGCTCCGGGTTCGGGTTCGCTACGAGCACCTCGCCCGTGAGGTCGACGAGGATCCGGAGCCCTGGGAGCCTGATGATGACGATCTTGCCGCCGTTGATGCCGAGCTGCGCGCCGTCGTCACCGACATGCGCGCCGAGCGCGACTGGCACGGGGTCAACGACGAGGTGGTCTGCCGCTTCTGCCGCTACCGGTCCATCTGCCCGGACAGCGCCACGCCCAGCGAGCCGCGCTGGCCGGCGGTGGCGGGCTAAGCGGCCGTCGGACGCAGGTCGATCTCGAGCGTGAGGATGCCGTCCTCGAACTCCCACGACGCGTCGCCGAGCATCGCGAAGTCCTGATAGTCGACCTCCGCCTGCGCGACGAACTTCTGGCGTTCCGGTCCCGCGACCGGCGGGAGCGACCGCTCCTTCACGGCTGCGGCGCGATCGCGGAATCGCTCGAGCATCGCGTCGACATCCAGGTCTTCAGTCATGCTCGGGAGCCTACGAGCACTCGGTCGCGGCCGCTCAGGTCGGGTTCCACGCGGACTCGGTGGAAGCCCGCGGCGCGTGCGAGCCCGGCGGCCTGGTCGGACTGATGCGGCGCGAGCTCGAGGACGAGCGTTCCGTCCTCGCGGAGCCACTCGGGAGCGTGGCTGATCACGTGCTCGATGGCCTCCAAGCCTGTAGGCCCGGCGATCAGGGCGGAGCGCGGCTCGTGCTCGCGCACCTCGGCGGCCAGCTCCCCGAGCTCAGTCTCGGCGACGTATGGAGGGTTGCTGACCAGCACGTCGACGTGTCTTCGCAGGTCACTGTGCAGTGCATCGAACCAGCTGCCCGGGAGGAGACGAACCCGGGTCGCGATCGTGCCCGCGCCCGCGAGGTTGGCACGCGCCACTGCGAGCGCGTCCTCGCTCACGTCGGTGGCTTGGATCTCGGCGTCCGGCACCTCCGCCGCGACGGCGAGCGCGATCGCGCCGGACCCCGTCCCCAGATCCACCACCCGGACCGGCACGCGCGTCGACGCGCACGCGCGAGCCGCGGCGATCGCGTGCTCGGCGGTGACCTCGGTCTCGGGTCGTGGGATCAGCACTCGTCGATCGACGAACACCTCCAGACCGCGGAATGCCCACGCGCCGAGCACGTACTGCAGCGGCTCGCCCCGACCCCGACGATCGACCATGTCGTCCACCCGCGCGATCGCACGCGCCGGGACCGGGCCTTCCGCGAGGTCATGGACGCTGGCGCCCGACACCGACTCGATGATCCAGCGCGCCTCGATGTCCGGGCGGTCGGTGTTTGCGCCGAGCGCGTCCTTCGTCTCTGCGAGGAGCTCGGGCCAACGCACCGTGAGTCAGGCTTCGCCGAGCTGCTGCTCGCGTTCGGCCGCGGCGAGCGCGTCGATGATGGTGTCGAGATCCTCGCCGCCCGCCAGGACCTGGTCGAGCGCCTGCACGGTGACCTTCACCCGATGATCGGTGACGCGGTTCTCCTTGAAGTTGTAGGTACGGATCTTCTCGGAGCGGCCGCCCGACTTCACCTGCGCGCGCCGGGCGTCGGACATCTCGGCAGCCTGTCGTTCCCGTTCCTCTTGGAGCAACCGAGAGCGGAGGATTCGGAGTGCCTTGTCCTTGTTCTGGAGCTGGCTCTTCTCGTCCTGACAGGTGACCACGAGCCCGGTCGGCTTGTGCGTGATGCGCACCGCGGAGTCGGTCGTGTTCACCGACTGTCCCCCCGGTCCACTCGACCTGAAGACGTCCACCTCCAAGTCCGATGCCGCGATCTCGATGTCGACCTCTTCCGCCTCAGGCAAGACGGCCACCGTCGCCGCGCTGGTGTGCACCCGGCCCTGGCTCTCGGTGACGGGCACCCGTTGGACCCGGTGCGGTCCTGCTTCGTACTTGAGCCGCGCCCACGCGTCCGGGCCCTTGGCGACCAGCGTGGCCTCCCGCAGCCCGCCCATGTCGGACGGCTGCGTGGCCAACGTCTCGACCTTCCACCCCCGCCTCTTGGCCAGGCCTTCGTACATCTGGACCAGGTCGCGCGCCCACAGGTTGGCTTCCTCGCCCCCTTCGGCACCGCGGATCTCGATGATCACGTTCCGGCCGTCGTTGGGATCCTTCGGCACGAGGAGCTCTTTGAGCACCAGCTCCAAGGCCAGTAGCTGCGCTTCCTTCTCTTCGACTTCCCCCCGCAAGTACGTCTGCATGTCGGCGTCAGCCTCCGAATGGAGCATCTCCTTTGCATCGGCCAGGTCCTGCTCCGTCGTGCGGAATGCGGTGTACGCGTCGACGACCGGCTTGAGCTCGGCGTGACGGCGACCGGCCTCGCGCGACGCGGCCTGATCACCCGACGCGTAGATCTCGGGCAGGCGCGACTCGAGCTTCTCCAGCTCGGCTTCGAGGTCGGCAAGGTGCTCGAACACGGACCCAGGCTACGGCCGGCTTGGTCGTGGCTCAGTGAAAGACGGGGAAGGCCTCGAAGTCGTCGCCCAAGATCGGAGAGGTCTGGTCCACGCCGAGCCACTGCAACCCCGTCGCGTAGAGCCGACGGAAGTCGGCGCTGTGCACGAGGTTGCCTGCCCTGTCCAACGACGTGAGGCTCGGTGGCTCTCCGTAGCGGCCACCACGCACTCCTCCATCTCCATCCCCACCCACGATCAGGTGCACGTTCGCGGTGCCGTGGTCGGTGCCGCTGCCGTTCTCGGCCGGACGTCGACCGAACTCCGACACCGTCATCAAGACGACGTCGTCGTGTTGTGCAGCGGGAAGCGCATCGAAGAACGCCTGGATGCCGTCGTCGAGCTGCTGGAGGAGCGCGGGGTGACGCGCGCTCTGGCCTTCGTGCGTGTCGAAGTCGCCCACCCCGTTGACGTAGACGATCCGCGGCTTCGCCGATGACTGCACGAGCTCGGCCGCCAGCACGAGCGAGTAAGCCACGCTCGCATCCTGGTACCGCGCGCGTTGAGCCTGCACACCCGCGGTCGTGGGTCTCGTGGTGTCGGACTCGGCGGCGCTCGAGAGCACCTTCGCAAGGTTCGTGCGGGCCTTCACCGTGAGGCCGATCGCCCGCTGGACCTGACCGAGGAGCGTGCTCTCGTCGACCTGGGAAGGCGTGAAGTCACTCCACTCCTGCGCAAGCGACTCCCCCGCTTCGAAGGAGGAGACCTGCAACCAGCTGGGCAGCCGCGGCTGGAGGCCGTTGTCGTTCGCGATCGTGGTTGCGAACGACTCGCGGCCACGCAGCGCGGGCGACGGACCCGGTCCGATGCCGATCGCGGCCAAGGGGTCGTCGAAGCCGACGGTGCCGTCGAGGTACGCACCCAGCCAACCCGCTCCGCCAGCGCCACCACCTGCTCCGCCCAGGGCGGACCACCAGATGGCGAACGAGCCGAAGTGCGAGAGGTCGGCATCGTCGTAGCCGAGCCCCTCGACGATGGCGACGTTCCCTCGGTCGAAGCGCGCCGCGAGCTTCGGCAGGCTGGGGTGCAGTCCCACCTCGTCTCCACTCAGCTTCGTGTCCAGAAGGATGGGCTCGGTGACTCCGAGCGTCGGCCGCAGGTCGTGGTAGCGGTTGTCGTTCAGTGGCACCACGGTGTTCAGTCCGTCGTTCCCCCCGCCGAGCTCCACGATCACGAGCGTCTTGCCCCGAGCGCTCGCCACGTTGCTGCCGTGGCGCGTCGTCGCGGCAGACGGCTCGGCCGGACCCCACACCGAGAGGCCGTACGCGGCGCCAACCGCGGACGCGGTTCCGAGCCCCATGCGACGAAGGAACTCACGGCGAGGCAACGGTGAAACAGGCCAGTCGCGGCTCATGTGACTGCGAACTCCGGTGACATGGCCGCAAGCGTGAACTGTCGGCCGGGATCGCGCTCGCGTTCGAGGACGCGTCGCGTCGACTTCGTGATGTCGAAGACGCCGAAGCGCGCCATGAGCGCATCGACGTCCTCCACTCCGCCGGGGCCGACTGCAGGCGCGGTCGGCAGCACCTGCAGGAGATCGAACGTGTGCACGAGCTGGTGCGGCCCGAGCAGCAGCGTTCCTTCGGGGAACCCCGAGACGTTCGGGGGCACGAACGGGATGAAGCCGATGGTGCGCAGCGCCTCGCCAACACCCACGACCTGATCGCCAGCTCGTGAGCGCCCGGCCACCACTCGGAGGTCGACTGCTGCCGTGCTGCCCTCGCCGGGCAGCGCACCGGCGTGCGCGATTCCCACCAGCTTCTCGACCGGGGTTCGGACCTTCGATCGCACCGCGGCGTTCGACGTGAACGCCGGCTCGGCGACGGTCGACTCGACCAAGCCCATGATCGACCAGTCGCGAGCAAAGTCGTCGCCGAGCCGCTTCGCCGTCTGGTCGTCGGCTTCGAGACCCACGAGCTCGCGATAGAGCTTGCCCGCGACGTAGCGCGCCGTCGATGGGTGTTCGAGGATCACGTCGAGCGCACCGTCGAGGTCGAACGCGCCGCGCTGACCGAGCAGCTCCTTCTCGCCGTCATCGTGGCGGAACGGGATGAAGATCGAGCCCCATGGCCCCGCCCCGAGCTCGGTGAGCCGGGCCGAGAAGCGGCGGCCCGGAACGTTCACCACCCAACCACTGCACGCACGCGACGCGGCCACGACGTCGTCCTGGGTGTACCCACCGCCGATGCCCATGGTGAACAGCTCCAGGCACTCTCGCCCGAAGTTCTCGTTGACGTTCTCCACCTGGTTGGTCACGCCATCGAGGTAACCGAGCATCGCCGGGTCCTTCGCCATCGCGTGCAGCAGGTCGGCGAACGATCCGGTCGCCAGGGCGCGCACAGTGGCGTGCTGCTGGTGCAGGAGATACGGGACGCGCACCTTGGCGAGGCTCGTGGCGAAGTGGTCGTGCCAGAACCACACGAGCCGTTCCTCGATCAGGCGGGGGCTGGTCTGCATCTGCCCTAGCCACCACGCGATCGTGGGCACGATGTCGATCGGCTGCTGCTCGTCATAGGACGACGGCGGAACCATCGAAGGCAGCACGGGTGCCGCGGCCGAGAGATCGAGCGCGCGAGCGATCGCCGCGTCCGGCGACTCCAGCGCGGCCACGAGGTCAGGGTGTGCGCCCATGGAGAGGCGGCGCACGACGTGCGAGATGCGCTCGCGCGTACTCACGCTCACGTCACGAATCCTCGCGTCGATTTGTGAGGGGAAGGTGAACCGCGGCTGAGAGGGGCGTCAACGATCGGGCTCATGGCGGATCGGGCCCTGCTCGGGATAGCCGCCGGTCGCGCGGGACGAGCCGCCAGTCGCGAGCCTCGCCGGTGACGAGGAGTGCGCCGATCGTCTTCTGCCGGTGGTGGTACCAGCACAATCGCCACAAGTTGTCGAGGGTTGTCGTGCCACCGTCGGCCAGGCCGACGATGTGGTCGTACTCGAGGCGGAAGTCGCGGTCGCAGTCGGGCTGGCCGCACACCGGGTACTGCTGGTCGAGCCAGTCGCGCATCCACTGCGGGAGGTAGCGAGTGGCGCTCTCGTGCTTCGGCAGCACGGACTCGTCTGCGGGCACGACACGCACCTTGGCGTCGGCGAGGAGCTGCTTGGCGAGCGTGACGGGGATCGGACCGACGCCCACGATCTCGCAGCGTGAACCGATCTCGATCGTTCCTGACTCGCCGGAGGAAGCGACCTTCCCGTCGATGATCAGGTTGATGCCGGTGGCCTTGCGCGGCCCACGAGTGATCAGCGCGTGCAACGCGTCCGCGGCGTAGGCCTCGCGTGACTCGAAGGTGCCCGCAGCGCGGGCTTCCTTGAGGATGAGCTCGATCTCGGCATCGATGGCCGCGCTCACCTCTGCGCCCTTCTCGGGTGACAGCCGATACATGCCACAGGCCGCGGTGTCGGCATCGATCCATCTACGCAGCTGACGGTTGTCGTGCAACCGCTTGGCCCACGCTTCATCGTCAGCTTCCGCCGCAGCGCGCACCCGTCGGCACCGGTCCTTCAGCCCCTTGAGCGAGATCCCCTGCTTGGCTTCCTGTACCAGCGCGCACTCCGCGCCCGGATCCTTGCGAGCCGCGGCGGCGATCTCGTAGGCCTGCTCCTGGGAGATCTTCCCGGCCCGCATCGCCGCGTCGGTGGCTGGCAGCTCGGAAAGCAACACCGCGGTGTCCAGCGCTCGCTCCGCACCGACCACCGAGGTGCCGGCCTTGCGCGCGACCCACTCGGCCGCGTTGCGCGCGCCCGACTCGCGGTAGGCGCCCGTCTCGTCCGCACGGATACCGGCAAGCGCGAGGCCAGCTTCGCAAGTGTTCTTTGCCCGAGCGAACCGCTCGACAGCCCGGACCGACCCGCGGGCGTCGAGGAGCCCGGGCTCGAACTCTGCAACGAACCGCTCGATCGTGGCGATCGCGCCGTCGAGCTCCTCGAACATCACACCTCCCCGAAGCACCGGCAGGGGCGCCTCGTGGCGCCAGCGTCCTACCGGTTCCCTGCGGGGAAGTGCGGTGAGGAGAGAGAACGACTCCTCGACGTGCTGAACACCAGGATACGAACGCGTGTTCCCCCTGTCAAGCCAAGTGGAAGGAAATCAGGCCGCGTATGGGCAGGTCAGGCGCGTTTCCAGAAGATCCCGAAGAAATCTTCGGGGAGGAGTTCAGGCGGGGCTGAAGGTGGGGCGGCTGGAGGTCGCCGGGATCGCTGCCTTCGGGCGGGCCTCGACCTCGGCCAGCTGCTCGGCGGTCATGACCGCCTTCAGCGAGGTGATCGCGATCTCGAGCTGGTCGAGCGTGGGCTCACGGGTCGTGAGCTTCTGGAGCGCGAGGCCGGGCTTCATGAGGAAGCGGACCCACCCCTTGTCCATGTGGCGCGCCGCGTAGCGGATCACTTCGTAGGCGATGCCGGCTACGAGTGGGATCAGCACGATGCGCGACAGGACCAGCAGCGGCAGCGCGGGCCGGCCGACGAACGAGTACACGAAGATCGTGACGACCATCACCGTGAGCAAGAAGTTGGTGCCGCAGCGGACATGCTCGGTGGTGAAGCGCTGCGCCGACTCCGGCGTGAGCTCGACGTTGTTCTCGTACGCGGCGATCGCCTTGTGCTCGGCGCCGTGGTACATGAACACGCGCTTGATGTCGGGGATCAACCCGATGAGTCCGAGGTAGCCGAGGAAGATGGCCATGCGGATCCCACCCTCGAGCAGGTGGTATTCGAAGCCGTGCACGTCGAGCCAGTCGCCGAGCGCGCTCGTGCCGAGCGCCGGCAACACGAGGAACACGGCGAGGAAGAACACCATCGCGATGGCCATCGTCCAGCCCATCGCCTTCGAGGAGATGCGCTCCTCTTCAGGAAGCTGACGGTCGGCCGACCACGCAAGCGCCTTGAACCCGAGGTTCAGCGACTCAGCGAGGGTGATGACGCCGCGCACGAGCGGGACGTGCACCCACTTCTCCGTCCAATGCGGAGTGTCGTGCACTTCCACCTCGACCTCGCCGTCGAGGTTGCGCACCGCGACGGCCCAACGATCGAGGCCGCGCATCATCACGCCTTCCATGACGGCCTGGCCGCCCATGTAGCGCGGTGCTTCCTTCTTCATTCGGTCGCTCCCTACGGGCTGGGATACTCAGCCCGTAGGGAGTCGCTCCCTCGGTGAGCTCGCTGCGCTCGCCGCGTCGCGACCATCGGCATCACTTCTTCGTGGCCTTCTCGTATCGGCGCTGGAAGCGCTCGACTCGACCCCCTGTGTCCACGAGCTTCTGCTTGCCCGTGTAGAAGGGGTGGCACTCCGAGCAGAGCTCGGCCCGCAGCGACGGCACCGTCGAACGGGTGGTGAACTCGTTGCCGCACGAGCAATGCACGGTGCAAGTGACGTATTCGGGGTGGATGTCCTGTTTCATGGTCCAAATCCTACCGACGAGATCCGGCGATTCGAACAGGCGTCATCAAGTCCCGAGCGACGGGGCCTTGGCCACCTCGGCCAGGAACTCGTCGTTGCTCTTGGTCGTACGGAGCTTCTCCAACAACAGGTCGAGGCCTCGGCCCGAGCCGCCGGAATCGGCATCCAGGGCGTTGAGCACCCGCCGCAGCTTCCATACTTGGTTCAGCTGGTCGCGTTCGAACAGCAGCTCTTCATGTCGGGTGCTCGATGCCTCGACGTCGATCGCCGGGTAGATCCGGCGCTCGGCGAGACGGCGATCGAGCCGGAGCTCCATGTTGCCGGTGCCCTTGAACTCCTCGAAGATCACCTCGTCCATCCGGCTGCCGGTCTCGACGAGCGCGGTGGCGATGATGGTGAGCGATCCACCCTCTTCGATGTTGCGGGCGGCCCCGAAGAACTTCTTCGGCGGGTAGAGGGCGGTCGAGTCGACACCACCCGACATGATCCGGCCTGACGCCGGCGCCGCGAGGTTGTACGCCCGCGACAGTCGCGTGATGCCGTCGAGCACGATTACGACGTCCTTGCCCATCTCGACGAGGCGCTTGGCCCGGTCGATGGTGAGCTCAGCGACGGCGGTGTGCTCGTCGGACGGGCGGTCGAACGTGCTGGCGACCACCTCACCCTTCTGCACGTGCCGCTTCATGTCGGTGACCTCTTCGGGGCGCTCGTCGACGAGCAGCACCATGAGGTGCACCTCAGGGTTGTTGCGCTCGACCGAGTACACGATCTGCTTGAGGATCGTCGTCTTCCCGGCCTTCGGCGGCGAGACGATCATGCCTCGCTGTCCCTTGCCGATCGGAGAGAGCAGGTCGACGATGCGACCGGTCACGTCCATCGGCGCGTCCGCGAGCTCGAGTCGCAGCTGCTCGTCGGGGAACAGCGGGGTGAGGTCCTCGAATCTCGGCCGACCCTTCGCGTCGTCGGGTGACATGCCGTTGATGGCATCCACCTTCAACAGCGCCGGGTACTTCTCGTTGCTTGCTTGCGGACGGGAGAAGCCCTGGACGAAGTCGCCCTTGCGCAGCGAGAAGCGACGCACCTGAGAGGCGGAGACGTACACGTCCTTCGACCCCGGCAGATAGCCGGTCGTGCGGAGGAACCCGTAGCCCTCGTCACGCAGGTCCAGGAGACCCTGCACTTCAACGGGGTCACCGACGGGCTCATTCGGACGGGGTTCGTTCTCGTAGCCGCCGCGTCCTCCGCGCCGGCGGCGACGACGACGGTTGGTGTTGCCGTCGCCGTACGACTCGCGCACGTCTTCGGGGTCGACCTCGACGGTCGAGGTGCCGGTGCTCCCCGAGTCGTCGTCGGACGCGTCGGGTGTGTCTGCTTCTTCGGTCGCGGTGCTCGTGGCACTCGACCGCCGGGGGCGCGGCGCGATCTCGGCTTCGTCTTCACCGTTGGACGACGCAAGCGCGTCCTCCTCGGCGGCCAGCGCCTCGATGGAGTCGTCGGACACCTGTGACGCGCGCGCCGAGCGCACGGTGCGCGGCCGCTCGGACGACTCGGCCTCGGACGAGCCGTTGCCACCCGGCGCTTCTCCACTCGCGGCGGCGACGATGGCCTCGATGAGCTCTGCCTTGCGCATGCGCGTGGGCGCGTTGACGCCCATCGCACCGGCAATGGCGTGGAGCTCCTCGCGGTCCTTGCCGTCCAGCGTCGAACGGTCGATTTCTGCGGTGCTCATTGCGTGTGTGTGCTCCTCAGGATGCGGGAGCCGGCGTCAGCCCTTGCCCGACGCCGGATTGCCAACCTCCGGGCCTGGGCGACCGCTGTGGCCGCGGGCCTGGAAGGGAACGGGTACCGCCGAGAAGTCGGTGCGTGGAGCGAGACGATCTCGCTGGGCGTGAGCGGCTCGAGAGAGGGAGCCGGGATGCCGCACCGTGGATGCGGCGGAACAACACCACTGTATCCCCTCTACAGCCCCCCGGCAATCAAGGGCAGCTCGGGTGACGCGAGGAGCCTCGACATGAGGGTGTGTGCGACCACTGGGTCGCTGTTCGCAACACCGGACTCGGTGTAGGCGCCGCCCGGGCCGTCGACCGTCGAGTCGAACAAGAGGTACGGCACCGGATCGCTCGTGTGCGTCTTCAGCGCGCACGGCGTGGAGTGATCGGGCATCAAGAGGATGCGGTACGGATCGTCGCCGAGCGCTTCGACGAGCGGCCCGATGATGTCGGTGTCCCAGCGTTGGAGTGCCGCGACCTTCTCCTTCGGGTCGCCCGCGTGGCCGGCTTCGTCGGTTGCCTCGACGTGCAAGAGAAAGAGGTCTCGGTCTTGCAGCGAGTCGAGACAGGCCCGGGCTTGCGCGCCGTAGTCGTTGTCGAACCCAGCCGTCGCGCCGGGCACGTCCACCACATCAAGTCCGGTCAGCACGCCGAGTCCGCGCACGAGATCCACGGCGGAGCTCAACCGGCCGGTGACGCCGTAGCGGTCCTCGAAGCGAGGCAACGCGGGGCGCACACCTTGACCCCAGAGCCAGATCTGCGTCGCGTTCGAGTCGACCTCGGCCGCGACACGCCCCACCACTTCCCTCGACGCGTCCATCAGGGCGTTGACCTTCCCGGCCGCCGGACCGGTCGGGAGGACCGCGATCTGCCCAGTGAGGTCGTGAGGCGGCACGCACTCGGCTTCGGCCCAGTCCCGCGGCACGACGCACAGGTGTCGGTATTCGACGCCGGGATGGAAGCGCACACCCTCTCGCCCACCGCCGAGCGCATCGTCGAGCGCGGCGACGATCGGGTGGCTCTGCGCGTCGGTCGGGTGACCGGCGGCGAAGTCGACCATCGTGCCGGCAGCGTCGACCGTCACCAGGTTGCACCGGTACGCGACCTCGTCGGGTCCGAGCTCGATGCCCATCGCGGCAGCCTCGATCGGCGCGCGACCGGTGTGGTACTCGGCGGGGTCGAAGCCGAGGATCGCCATGTTGCCGACGTCGCTCCCGGGAGGAAGACCGTCGGGGATGACTGCAGCCCTGCCGACCTCCGCTCGCGCCGCTACCTCAGCGAGCCTGGGCATCGCCGCCGCCTCTAGCGGCGTGCGGCCATCCAGCTCGGCCAACGGTTCGTCGGCACATCCGTCGGGCACGAGCACGAGGTACTTCACCTGCTCATGGTGTCACAGGCCCCTCTCATCGCCTGACCGCGTTCGCACGGTCGACGGTCGCTAGCGTCGACGACGTGCGCCGCACTCCCCCGGTGGTCGCGCTTCTCCTGGTTGTCGTCGCGGCCTGCGGTGGATCGGAGACAGCACAGCGACCACGTTCGACGACAACGAGCAGCGCACCGGCCGCGACGACAACCACGCTCGGGGCGGACCTCAACGCGGCGAGCGTGACGCTCACAAAGATCTCAGATCTGAAGAGCGGCACCGCCATGGCGACCCGGCCCGACGACGCGGCGCTGTACCTCGCCCAACAGAGTGGTCAGATCACGGCGCTCGAGAACGGACAGAGCCGTCCAGTGCTGGACCTCAGCGGCCGGCTGGTGAACAACGCCGAGCACGGATTGCTCGGTCTCGCGTTCTCCCCCGACGGGTCAAAGCTCTACGTCCACTTCTCGGCTGCCGGCAGTGGCGACACGACGCTCGAGGAATACGCGTTCACCAACGGACAAGCGGACGTCGCCAGTCGTCGACTCGTCTTCACCGCGCCGGATCTCCAGTACAACCACAACGGTGGCGACCTGACCTTCGGCCCCGACGGCAACCTCTACCTCGCGCTTGGTGACGGCGGCGGCGCGAACGACGAAGGTTCCGGCCACGCGCCGGAAGGAAACGGCCAGTCGCTCACCACCGTCCTCGGGAAGATCATTCGGATCGACCCACGACCGACGCAGGCCGCGCAGTATCGGATCCCGCCCGACAACCCGTTCGCGACCGGTGGCGGTTCACCGGAGATCTGGGTGTACGGACTGCGCAACCCATGGCGGTTCTCGTTCGACCGCCAGACCGACGACGTGTGGATCGCCGACGTCGGACAGAACGCGTATGAAGAGGTGAACCTCGTCCCGTTCGCGTCGGCCGCAGGATCGAACTTCGGGTGGCCGCTCCAAGAGGGCGCGCACGACTTCCGCGGTGGCGCCGCGGCTGGTTCGACCGTGCTCCCGATCCACGAGACCACGCACGCCGACGGCAACTGCGCGATCACCGGCGGCTACGTGTACCGCGGCACGCGCATCCCCGACCTTGTCGGCTCGTACCTCTACACCGACTACTGCCGACCGGTCATCGCCGCGATCCAGGTGCTCGACGGTCAAGTGGTCGTTGCGCGCGATCTGGGCGTGTCCGCGACGCAGATCGCGTCGTTCGGGCAGGACAACGGCGGCGAGCTCTACGTCATCTCGCAATCCGAGGGCGTCTTCCGCATCGATCCCGCATGAGGCGCCGATGGTCGGCGGCCGTGCTGGCCACGTTCTCCATCGTCACGATCGGCGCGCCCGCGGGCGCGGGCGGTCAACCCGGTCGCAACTCGGTCGAGCTGACGCAGGTTGCCGACATCGACGACGGCACTGCGATCGCTGCACGCGCCAACGACGATCGGCTGTACGTGACCGAACAGGCCGGGCGCGTCGTCGAGGTGAGCCCCGACGGCGCGACCGAGGTGGTCCTCGACGTCAGCCGACGCGTCGCATTCGGTGGCGAACAGGGCTTGTTGGGGATCGCCATCTCCCCCACCGGCGACAAGCTGTACATCCACTTCACGAACTTCAACGGCGACACCCGTGTCGAGGAGTACAGGGTGGACGATGCGGGTGTCGACAAGTCGTCGCGGCGACGGCTCCTCTCGGTGCGGCAGCCGCAGGCGAACCACAACGGGGGTCAGCTCGCGTTCGGCCCCGACGGCTACCTCTACCTCGGGTTGGGTGACGGCGGCAGCGGTGGCGACGAAGGCCCGGGCCATGCCGACGGCGGGAACGGTCAGTCGCTCGACACGCTGCTCGGAAAGATCCTGCGCATCGACCCGGCGCCGAGTGACGACGCGCCGTACACCATCCCCGACGACAATCCGTTCGCCGACGGGGACCGTCCCGAGATCTGGTCGCTCGGGTTGCGGAACCCGTGGTCGTTCTCGTTCGACCGCCAGACCGGGGATCTCTGGGTCGCCGACGTCGGCCAGGACGAATGGGAAGAGGTCAGCGTCGTACCGGGCGACGAAGGCGCCGGCAATGGCACGAACTTCGGATGGAACGTGTTCGAAGCAAAGGAGCGGTACCGCGACGGCGAGACGGAGGGCGACGCCTGGCCGGCGCTCCTGTCGCTCTCGCACGACAACGGCAACTGCTCGGTCATCGGCGGCTTCGTGTACCGAGGCGAGCAGATCGAGGCGCTCCGCGGCATCTACCTCTACGCGGACTACTGCAACGGCACGATCCGGTGGGTCCGGCAGTCCGACAATGAAGTGGAAGCCAAGGGATCGCTCGGCGTGGAGCTCGGCGACATCTCCGCCTTCGGTGAGGACAACGACGGCGAGCTCTACGTGCTCTCGCAGTCCGATGGCCTGTACCGGATCGACCCGGCTTGAGTTTCACGCTCCGTGACGCCGATACCACCCAGGCAGCTCATTCATCTTCACCGAGGCCCGCGATTTCTTCGTAGGTGCGGACGGAACGGTCGCGTTCGGTGAAGACAACGACGGTGAGCTGTACGTCGTCTCGCTCTACTCCGGCGTGTACCGGATCGATCGCGCGTAGATCTACTGCCGTTTCGTCACCATGCCCGCGACGCGTCGCATCAAACCGGCGGGCATCGAACTCGAGAACATGGCTGCGCTCTTGTTGATCGCGCCCGGGATGCACACCGCGCGACCCTTGTCGTAGGACTTCAGCGCGGTCTGCACGACCTCGTCGGGCGTCTGCCAGAGGAATCCGGGCATGCCGCCCTTCTCGACTTGTGCCCGCTCGTGAAAGTTCGTGTGGGTGTAGCCCGGTGCGAGCACCATCATCTTCACCTCGGTGTCCTTCAGCTCCTCGTGAACCGCGTTGGAGAAGCTGTTCACGAACGCCTTCGTCGCTGAATACGTGGCCATGAACGGCGTCGGTTGGTAGCCACCGATCGACGAGACGTTGATCACACCGCCACGGTTCCGCTTCACCATCGGGCCGAGCGCGGCACGGGTGAGGCGCATCAGCGCCACGACGTTGAGCTGAACCTCGGCAACTTCGTTGTCGATCGGCAGCTCGTGAAAGTTGCCGTTCGTGCCAAACGCTGCGTTGTTGACGAGCAAGTCGACCGGCTCGGCTTCGTCGCCAAGGCGTGCCTCGACGCGAGCGATGCCGTCGTCGGTCTCGAGATCCGCCGCGAGCACCTCTGAAGTCGCGCCGTGCTGGGTCTGGAGCTCGGTGGCGAGCTCGCGCAGCTTCTCCTCGTTCCGGGCCACGAGCACAAGGTCGTTGCCACGGTCCGCGAGAGCGCGTGCGAACTCCTCGCCGATCCCGGACGACGCCCCCGTGACCAACGCGATCCGCCGGTCTGACATGTCTGCGTCCGCTCAGATCCCGATCGCGTCGGCGACGATCGCCGGCGTGGCTTCCACTGCGTCCCCGACATGCACCTCGCTGATCGCCCGTTGCGGGTCCTTCAACCCATGGCCGGTCAAGGTGCACACCACGACGTCGTCGCCGACCACGAGGCCATCGGCCGCAGCCTTCAGCAAGCCGGCCACCGACGACGCCGACGCGGGCTCGACGAACACACCCTCCTCGGCCGCGAGCAGCTTGTAGGCCTCGAGGATCTCCGCGTCGGTGACGGCGCCGATGTGGCCGCCCGACTCGTCACGCGCATCGATCGCGCCCTGCCACGAGGCCGGATTGCCGATCCGGATCGCGGTGGCGATCGTCTCGGGGTGCAACACCGGCTCGCCGAGCACCAACGGCGCCGCACCTGATGCCTGCCACCCGAGCATCCGCGGCGAGCGCGTCGCACGACCCGCGTCCATGTCTTCGCGGTAGCCCTTCCAGTACGCAGTGATGTTCCCCGCGTTCCCGACCGGGAGGCAGTGCACCGTCGGTGCGTCACCCAGCGCGTCGACGATCTCGAACGACGCCGTCTTCTGACCTTCGATGCGGACTGGGTTCACTGAGTTCACGACTTCGACTCCGGGTCGCTCCCCGAGCTCACGCACGATGTCGAGCGCGACGTCGAAGTTGCCGTGGATCGGCACCACTCGAGCGCCGTGGATCAGCGCCTGCGCAAGCTTCCCGAGCGCGATGTGCCCTGCCGGCAACACGACCGCGCACAGCAGGCCAGCACGGGCGGCGTACGCGGCGGCAGAGGCCGACGTGTTACCCGTGGACGCGCAGATCACGGCTTTCGCACCCTGCTCCGCCGCCACCGACACGGCCATGGTCATGCCGCGGTCCTTGAACGAGCCGGTCGGGTTCGCGCCTTCGATCTTGAGCAGCACCTTGCTCACCCCGGCCTGTGCCGCGATGCGCGGCGCGTCGACCAGCGGCGTGTTGCCTTCCAGCAGGGTGATGACGGGAGTGGCGTCAGTGACCGGCAGGCGCTCTCGGAACGCCTCGATCAATCCCGGCCAGGCGCGCTCGCTCAATCCTCGTCCCCGAGGACGCGCAGCACCGATCCCACGCGGTGCACCGTCTCCACGCCGCGCAGCGCTTCGAGCGTCGCCCGCAACGCCGACTCGCGCGCCCGGTGCGTGACGAACACGAGGCGCGCGTCTTCGCCCATGCCGCGCTGCTCCATCGACTTGATCGACACACTGTGCTCACCGAACTCGTTGGCGATCGCTCCCAGCACTCCAGGACGGTCAGCGACTTCCATCAACAGGTAGAACTGCGATTCGGAGTCGTCGATCGCTCGAATCGGACGCTCGACGAGCTCACCGATGGTTGCGCCCTTCGCGCCCGAGACCCGGTTCTTCACGGCATCGATGAGGTCGCCGGACAGCGCCGATGCGGTCGGTCCCCCGCCCGCACCGCGCCCATACAGCATCAGCTCGCCCACGGCTTCGCCCTCGATGAACACCGCATTGAACGCGTCGCGCACGGATGCGAGCGGATGGTGCACCGGGATCATCGCGGGGTGTACGCGCACGGAGATGCCGCCCTCGAGCTCTTCGGCGACGGCCAGGAGCTTCACCGCGTAGCCGAGGATCGCGGCCGACTCGATGTCGTCGCGCGAAACGCTCGTGATGCCCTCGCGATAGACGTCGTCAACGTTCACCCGAGCACCGAACGCGATCGTGGCGATGATCGCGGCCTTGGCGGCAGCATCGTCGCCCTGCACGTCAGCTGACGGGTCCGGCTCCGCGTAGCCGAGCCGTTGCGCATCGGCGAGCGCATCCTCGAACGACATGTGGTCGTCGCTCATGCGCGTGAGGATGAAGTTGGTCGTCCCGTTGACGATTCCCATCACCCGGCGGATGCGATCCCCCGCGAGTGACTCACGGAGCGGGCGCATGAGTGGGATGCCCCCTGCGACCGATGCCTCGAAGAGCAAGTCGACGCCGGAGGCGGCGGCGGTCGCGAACAAGTCGGGGCCATGCCTCGCGATCAGCTCCTTGTTCGCGGTGACCACTGACTTCCCGCTTTTCAGAGCTTCGGTGATCAGCTCCCGGGCTGGGTCGACACCACCCATCATCTCGACGATCACGTCGATGTCGGGATCGCGCACCAGGTCGAGCGGATCGCCGGTGAACCGATCGGGCGGGACCCTCACGTCGCGCGATTTCTTCACGTCACGGACCGCGACCCGCGCGATCTCGATGCCGACGCCGGCCCTCGCGGCGATCACATCGGCGTGCTCGTCGATGAGGCGCGCGAGGGCGCTGCCGACATTCCCGCAACCGAGCAAGCCCACGCGGGCCGGACCACTCACGCCGACCAGTCTGACCTAGGTGTTCGGTGTGGCTTCGCCTCCCGAACGCCAGAGGAGCCGGAGCCTGCGGAGGCGACCATGGAGTCAATGACGTCAAGTCGGACGAGATCTTCCTCGGTCTCCCGACGCACGACGACCCGGGCATCGCCATTGCGGACGAACACGACGGCCGGCCGCGGCACCTTGTTGTAGTTCGACGCCATCGAGTATCCGTAGGCACCCGTGGTCGGCGTCGCCAACAGATCGCCGACTCGCACACCCTCCGGTAAGCACGCGTCGCGCACGATCACATCACCCTGCTCGCAGTGCTTGCCCGCGATGTTGCACCGCAGCGGTCTCGGTTCGTCGATGCGCGCCGGAAGGTACGCCTCGTAACCCGCGCCGTAGAGCACAGGACGCGGGTTGTCGCTCATGCCCCCGTCCACCGCCACGTACGTCCCGACTCCCGGGATCTCCTTGACCGTCCCCACTCGATAGAGGGTGATCGCGCACGGGGCCGCGATCGAACGTCCGGGCTCGACCACGATGTGCGGCTGCGCGCCGGCCAACCAGTGCGCGGCCACGGCGCTGCGCAACGCGTCGGCGTAGGTCGACACGGACACGTCGGGATCGGTCGCGAGGTAGCGCGCCGCCAACCCTCCGCCAAGATTGAGCTCCTCGACCGCCGCGCCAGTCATGTCCCCGATCTCACGCGCAAGGTTGGCGAGGATCTCGATCGCACGCCCGTACGCGTCGAGACGTTCGATCTGTGAGCCGATGTGGCTGTGCAGACCACCGAAGTGCAAGCCATCGGCAGCAACCACGCGTTGCACCGCTTCGAGCGCAACCCCTTCGCTCACCGTGAAGCCGAACTTCGATCGCTCGGTGCCGGTCTCGATGAACTCGTGCGTGTGGGCCTCGACACCCGGCGTGACTCGTACGAGGACGTGCGGAGGTTGCTTGGACACGCCCGCGGCCATAGCATCTTCGAGGCGCGCGATCTCGTCGAACGAATCGACGACGATGCGACCAACACCCGCCTCGAGCCCGGTTCGCACCTCTACATCCGACTTGTTGTTGCCGTGGAAGACGATCCGCTCCGCAGGGAACCCCGCGTTGCGAGCAACGTGCAGCTCGCCGCCGGTCGCGACGTCGAGGCGCAGCCCCTCCTCGTCGACGAGGCGAACCATCGCGGTGCACATGAACGACTTCGCCGCGTAGGTGACGGAATCCTCTCCTATGCACGCCACGTAGTCCTGGCACCGGCGCCGCAGCTCATCCTCGTCGTACACGAACAACGGTGTGCCGAACTCAGTCGCGAACGCTTCCAGGTCGATGCCGAGCAACCCTGGCGGCACCAGCGTCTGGTCGAGCGGCGCCTCGGTGATCACGATTGGCTCTCGTCCTCGTCGTCATCGTCGAGACGGGTCATCTCGTCGGGCGCGTCGACACCCAAGAGGGTTAGCGCGTTCGCGAGGCCAATACGAGATGCCTCCGCAAGCCACAGCCGCGCCTGGGTGAGCGCGGGATCGTCGGTGAGCACTCGACAGTCCCGGTAGAAGCCGTGAAAGCGGGACGCGAAGTCACGCACCCAGGTGGTGACGCGATGCGGGGCGCGCAAGGTGCTCGCTTCTGAGACCTCGTCGGGATACGTGACCAGCGCGCGCAGGAGGTCGAGCTCCCGCTCGTGCGTGAGCGGTGAGAGGTCGACGCCGTCGAGCGTTGCGCGCACGACGCCACGTTCGGCCGCCATGCGCTCGATCGACTTCACACGCGCGTGCGCGTACTGCACGTAGTAGACGGGGTTCTCCATCGACTGTGTCGTGACGACGTCGAGATCGAAGGTCTGCGCGGTGTCGATCCCCTGAAGCAAGAAGGTGAGGCGACAGACGTCAGGATCCACCTCGTCGAGGATGTCGGCCAGTGTGATGATGTTTCCGGCGCGCTTGGACATGCGCACGACCTCACCGCCGCGCACCACCTTGACGAGCTGCCCGAGGACCACCTCGGGTTCGTCCTCAGGGAACCCGAGCGCTTGCATGCCGGACTGCACCGACTTCACCTGACCGTGGTGGTCCGCACCCCAGATGTCGATGAGATGCTCCCAACCGCGGGCGAACTTGTCTCGGTGGTACGCGAGGTCGTTGCACAGATAGGTGGTGGCACCACCTGCGCGCACGAGCACCCGGTCGCGCTGGTCCCCGAACTCGGTGCTGCGGAGCCACAGCGCGTCGTCCTTCTCGAAGGTGTGACCGCTCGCTCGGAGCTTCTCCAACACGTCCGCAACCTCACCGCGCTCGTGCAACGTGCGCTCTGAGAACCAGGTGTCGAAGTGCACGCCGATGCGCCCGAGGTCGCGCTCGAGCTGACCGACCACGTCGCGGTAGCCCCATTCGCGGGCGTGTTCCTCCGTGACGGCGTCGCCGAGCTCCCTGCGAAGCCTTGCCGCCATCTCGACGAGGTACTCACCTTGGTAGCCGTCTTCCGGCGGCTCCCTCCCCTCGTAGCGGGCGAACAGCGACGCGCCAAAGGTGTCGAGCTGGTTGCCGGCGTCGTTCAGGTAGTACTCCCGGTGGACCTCCGCGCCCTGCGCTGCGAGCACGTTTGCCATCGCGTCGCCGACCGCCACCCATCTGCCGCCGCCGGCGTGCAAGGGCCCGGTCGGGTTCGCGGACACGAACTCGAGGTTGATGCGCTTGCCCGCAAGTGACGTGCCCCGCCCGTAGGACTCGCCAGCCGCGACGACGTCGCGGAGAACGTCATGCAGCCAGGTCGGGGCCAGATGGAAGTTGATGAACCCCGGCCCGGCGATCTCGATCCGCTCCACGTGCGGGATCTGCGCCTCATCGAGGCGATCCTTCAGCGCGGCGGCGACGTCGCGTGGCTTGGCGCCCGCCGTCTTGGCCGCCTGGAGCGCGACCGGCGACGACCAATCCCCGTGCTCACGCTGCTTGGGCGGCTCGAGCGCGATCCCGCCCTCCGGCTCGGCGTAGCCAGACCGGTCAAGTGCGGCGCGCAGCGCGTCGATGAGCAGTTCGCGGATCACAACGGTGGGCGCGGCGGCGCAGCCCGTGCTCGCATCGTACTTGCCACCGTTGGGAAGACCCCGGGAACATAGGAGTCGACGCGCCGCTAGCCTGCGCGCGTGGCGACAGGAGAGGTGACGTGACGGTTGGCGATCCGGGGCGTGAGCTCCGAACGCTCGAGCACGACGAGGTGGCGGAGGCGCCGCCTCCGACCTTCGCCGCGCGCCGCCACACCGACGAGCCCGGACTGGGATCGCTGCACGCCACGCTCGACCGACTGATCATCACGCTGCACCTCCGGTCCCTGACGGTCGTCATCGACGACCCCGACCTCGGTCGCCAGGCGTTCCGAGCCGGCTCCGGACCGTTCGAGCCCGGCACGCTCTCCGGGCGCCCAGGCGTGCGAGCGGACCCCGAGCTTCCGCCGGACCGAGTCGACCCCGAGCTGCTGGTGCAGCTGTGCGCAACGTCGTTGCGATTGGAGCTCGAGCGCGCCGAACGGCCAGATGCGCGAGGGGTCGACGTCGCGGAGATTGCGCTGCGCCGACTTCCCGGTGTTCACGCCGTCGTGGTCGAGCGCGACGGCGACCTGATGGTCGTCCAGGTGCACGCCGACGCGGATGCACCCAGCGACCTCGCCCGCGCCGCCGCACATGCGACTGCGCCACTCGCGGAGACCCGGCTGGTCGTCGAGGTGGTGCGCGACATCGCCGAACAGCCGGTTCCGGAGCCCCCGCTTGTCGCGCCTGACCCAGCGACACCGGCGGCCGAAGCTCTGCCGATTCCTCCTCGTGGGCCAGCACGTGCTCCGCGCGCGACCGATCCGACCGTCGTCGCAGTTCGCAACGATCCCGAGAACGGTGAGGTCGAGGTGCACGTGCGCCGCGACGAAGTGCGCACGATCGGCCGCGCCCCGATGGCACAAGGCCTCGCCGGCGCGGTCACCGCGACGCTCGAAGCACTTTCGTCGGTCGGATTCGAGCATCAGCTGACGCTGGGATGGGCACGCACCATCGAGACGACCGCCGACCGCCGGTTCGTGGTGGCGGTGTCGCTCATGCACGCGGGGACGCGCGAATCCAGCCACGGCTTGGGGTCAGGCGCGAGCCCCATCGAAGCCGCCGCACGCGCCACCCTCGACGCCGCATCCCGCGAGGACGACAGCACCTGACACCAGCGTGAGGGCACAGCGCATCACGTAGAGTCGCTTCTCTCTCGCCCTCGTAGCTCAGCGGATAGAGCATCGGCCTCCGGAGCCGTGTGCGCAGGTTCGAGTCCTGCCGAGGGCGCGCGTGAAGACCCTGACCGTCCTCCTGGCGCTGCTCGCGTGGATTGCTCCGAGCAGCGCGGCCCTGGCGAGCACGCATGGAGGGGCCAGTGTGCGCGACGGCACGTACACCGTCATCTCGGTTGCGGTGCCAGGCCCTACCCACGGACACGTCGTGTTCGAGCTGCAGGAGGGTGTCGACGGGATTCGCCTCTCGTTGCGCGACGGCAAGTTCCGGCTGCGCGGGTCGAGCGTCGGTGCCTACCTCGCGGTCGGACCCGACCTCGGCCCCGTGAAGGTGCGCGCGAAGGGCAAAGGCTCATTCGACACAAGCCCCACCGATCTGACGTTCACCCCCAGCGACCGGGGCGCGTCGGTGCGACTCGCGGGTGAGGGCACGATCAACGAGCTCGACGGGTCCACGACGACTGTGGACGCAACGACACGCGCATCGGTCGAGGGTGTGGTGCCAGCTGCGCTGGACGAAGCCCAGCTCTTGCTCGAGCTCCCAGACATGACGCTGCGACTCGGTCGCGGTCCATACCCACCTCTGCCGTGCGGTGGGACGATCGGCATCGCAGCGGTCGAAGCCGCGACCGATCCCGGTGGTGCCGAGGCGTTCGACCAGTACTTCACCGTCGACGTCGTGGTCGCGACGGCCGACAATCGCCACGCGCTCTACGCGGACGTCCCGAAGCCCGAATACGTGATGGAGCTCCAGGGTGGGCGCGGCGTCGCGTCGTGCAGTGGCGACGAATGGACCGTCACCGGTCCGGGTACCGACCAGATCGGTTGCCCGTTCGAGACCGACCCGGGGATTCCGTCCGAAGTTCGAACAGCACTCGGCCTCGAGGAGTGCCTGCCGCTGTGACCACCGTGCGTTCGCTCCCCATCGGCGCTGACCGCGTGACGATGTCCGACGAGATCGTCGTCGAGTCGCCGTTCGACGGGCACGAGATCGGTCGCGTGCCCGCCTGCGGTCCGGCCGAGGTCGACCGTGCGGTCAAGGCGGCGACTGCGGCGAGGCATGAGTCGCCGCTCCCCCAGTGGCGCCGGGCCGAGATCCTCGACACCGCGGCAAGGTTGCTCAGCGAGCGCACCGAGGACTTCGCTCGAATCATTGCCGAAGAGGCCGCCAAGCCGATCAAGACCGCGCGCGTCGAAGCCAAGCGTGCGGTCTCGACCTTCACGTTCGCAGCGGCGGCGGCGCGTGACCTCGCGGGCGAGATGGTGCCGATGGAGTCGGCCGATGTTGGCGAGGGAAAGCTCGCGTTCACGCTCCGCGTCCCGATCGGTGTCGTCGGCGCGATCAGCCCGTTCAACTTCCCGCTCAACCTCGTTGCCCACAAGGTCGCACCGGCGATCGCAGCGGGGTGTCCGGTCGTCCTCAAGCCCGCGTCACAGACCCCGCTCTCGGCTCTCGCGCTCGCGACGCTGCTCCTCGACGAGTGCGGCCTTCCTCCTGGTCATCTCAACCTCGTCACCGGAGGCGGCGGCACGGTCGGCAACGCGATGGTCGACCACGACGACATCACACTGATCACGTTCACTGGCTCGCCCGAGGTCGGCTGGGGCATCAAGGCTCAGGCCCCTCAGAAGAAGGTGGGTTTGGAGCTCGGCAACAACGCGCCCGTCATCCTCGAAGGTGACGCCGACTACGAGACTGCCGCCAAGAAGATCTCCGTGGCCGGGTTCAGTCACGCCGGCCAGTCCTGCATCTCCACCCAACGCGTCCTGGTCCACGAGTCGATCCACGACAAGTTCCTCGCCAAGCTCATCCCGCTCGTCGAAGCGCTGAAGGTGGGCGATCCGCTCGATGAGAACACCGACGTGTCGGCGCTGATCTCGGGCGCCGAGCGGGACCGGGTGAAGGCATGGGTCGACGAAGCCGCGGCGAGCGGCGCCGAGTTGGCGACCGGCGGCGACGTGCAAGACGGAGTGATGCTGCCGACCGTCCTCACCAACGTCGCGCCGGACATGAAGGTGTGCGCTCTCGAGGTGTTCGGTCCCGTGATCGGCGTGCAGACCTACCGCGACGTCGACGATGCCATCCGCCTCGCGAACGACACCCGCTACGGACTCCAGGCCGCGATCTTCACGAACGACGTCAATGTCGCGCTGCGCGCCGCGCGCAGCCTCGACTTCGGTGGGGTGCTCGTGAACGAGGTCCCGACCTACCGCGCCGACCAGATGCCGTATGGCGGTCTACGAGACAGCGGCAACACGCGCGAAGGACCTCGATACGCGGTCGAGGAGATGACCGAGCCGCGTCTCATCATCTTGCAGGGCTGACGGAACCTCACATGGATCTTGCCGCCAAGGTCGCACTCATCAGCGGTGGCGCCTCCGGCATCGGGCGCGCCACCGCGCACCGCCTCGCTGAAGAAGGCGTGCGCGTCTGCATCACCGACCTCAGCGAAGAAGCCGGGCGCGAGGTGGCGAAGTCGGTCAACGGCACGTTCGTGCAAGCCGATGTCGGCGACGTCGAGCAGACGGACGCCGCGTTCGCTCACTGCATCGAGACGTTCGGCACCGTCGACATCGCGTTCTTGAACGCCGGCATCGCGATCGGCCACGCCGACATCCGCGAGATCGACGACGACCTGTACCGCAAGATCATGCGCGTCAACCTCGACGCCGTGTTCTACGGCGCACGCGCCGCCATCCGCGAGATGGAGCCGCGAGGCGGCGGCGCGATCGTCGCCACTGCTTCGCTCGCGGGCTTGATCCCGTTCGCGCCCGATCCCGTCTACGTGGCCACGAAGCACGCCGTCGTCGGGCTCATCCGATCGATCGCGCCCACGGTGGAGCCACTCGGCATCACTGCCAACTGCGTGAACCCGGGCTTCACCGACACGAACATCATCGACGAGCAGATCAAGGGGATCGTCGCCGACCTCGGCTTCCCGCTCATCCCGCCCGAGCAGATCGCCGACGCGGTCGTGCATGCGATCACCTGTGGCGAGAACGGCCGCTGCTGGGTGTGTCAGCCCGGTCGGGAGCCGATCGCCTACGGCTTCCGCGACGTCCCCGGTCCTCGCACGCCGGGCTCGGAAGGCCGTCGCCCGCCTGAGGTGCTCGGCAACCACGCGACACCAGGCGCCGCCAACCAGTAGCGGCCGGAGCGGCTGCACTCCCTATCCTTGGTGTCTCGACATCTCGGAGGACCGTTGAGCGACCGTGACCCATCTGCACCCAGCGAGCCCGTGAAGCCGGAGGTCGTCGAAGGCGGCCCCGGTTCCGGTCCGGCCATGCCCGACGCCGACGCCGACGCCGAGCAGGTCACGAAGCCGACCAAGCTCATCCGCATCGCGTCGATGGTCCGCAGCATGCTCGACGAGGTGCGGCGAGCCCCGCTCGACGACGCCGGCCGCAGCCGACTCCGTGAGATCCACGAGAAGTCGGTCGAGGAGCTCGAGACCGTCCTGTCGCCCGAGCTCCACAAGGAGCTCGAAGAAGTGGTCTTGCCCTTCACCTCCGACGCGCCGACCGAATCCGAGCTCCGTCTCGCGCAAGCGCAGCTGGTCGGCTGGCTCGAGGGTCTCTTCCACGGGATCCAGGCGACGCTGTTCACGCAGCAGGCCATGGCCCAAGGCCAGCTCGAGGAGATGCGCCAGCGCCGCGCGCTCCAGGCCGTGCCTGGCGACGGTGGCGCGCCCGGGACCGGCGAACCCCCGAGCGGCTACCTGTAACCGTGTCCGTCATGCCCGACGAGCTGTTCGAACGCAGCTGGTCGCCGGAGTCCTGGCGCTCGCGCACCGCCGCGCAACAGCCGGAGTGGCCCGACGAGCAGGTGCTGGACGCCGCGCTCGACGAGATTCGCAAGCTCCCACCGCTGGTGTTCGCTGGTGAGGCGCGCACGCTGTCGGAGTCACTCGACGCTGCACGTGAGGGCAAGGGGTTCTTGCTCGTCGCGGGTGACTGCGCCGAGTCGTTCTCCAGCTTCTCGGCCGACTCCATCCGCGACACCGTGCGCGTGATCCTCCAGATGTCGGTGGTGCTCACGTACGGCAGCGGCGTCCCGACGATCAAGGCCGCGCGGATGGCCGGTCAGTTCTCGAAGCCCCGTTCGGCGGCGACCGAGACCCGCGACGGGGTCACGCTGCCCTCGTTCCGCGGCGACAACGTGAACGACTTCGCGTTCGACGCGGTTGCGCGCCTCGCCGATCCGCAACGACTCGTGCGCGGCTACCACCAGTCGGCGGCGACGTTGAACTTGATTCGAGCGTTCGCCAAGGGCGGGTTCGCCGACCTCTCACGCGTGCACGCGTGGAACCAGGAGTTCGTCACCAGCAGCACCGAGGGGCAGCGCTACGAGGTGCTGGCCAACGAGATCGACCGGGCACTGCGCTTCATGCGCGCCTGCGGCATCGACCTCGAAGCCGAGCTCCAGCTCCATCAGGTCGACGTCTACACCGCGCACGAAGCGTTGATCCTCGGCTACGAGGAGGCGCTCACCCGTCGCGACAGCATCACCAACGACTGGTACGACTGCTCTGCGCACCTCCTCTGGTGCGGCGAGCGAACCCGCGCGCTCGACGGTGCCCACGTGGAGTTCCTCTCCGGCGTGCACAACCCGATCGGCGTGAAGCTCGGACCCGACGCGACCCCCGAGGACGCCGTCGGCCTCTGCCAGCGACTCAACCCGGGTCGCGAGCCCGGCCGCATCGTGCTCTTCAGCCGGATGGGCGCCGATCGGATCACCGAGACGCTTCCCGCGCTTGTGCGCGCGGTGAAGCTGGCCAACCACCCGGTGCTCTGGGCATGCGACCCGATGCATGGGAACACGTTCCAGCACGAAAGCGGATACAAGACGCGCCGCTTCGACGACATCATGCGCGAGCTCCACGGCTTCTTCGACGTGTGCCACGCCAACGACGAGTGGCCGGGCGGGGTGCACGTCGAGCTGACGGGCGACAACGTCACCGAGTGCCTCGGCGGCACTGAGAAGATCGGCGACACCGACCTCAAGGACCGCTACGAGACCATGTGCGACCCGCGCCTCAACGCGCGTCAGTCCCTCGACCTCGCCTTCGAGACCGCCGAGCTCCTCAGGCGCTGATCTCGGGGCGGGGAAGGGCCTCCCCGCCGGCTCTGGACGTTCAGGAGCCGCGCACGATGGTGCTCCGTCGGCGGCGTTTTCCCAGGTCAGACCCGCTTTTTGTGACTGTCACAGGCGTGGTCTAGAGTCGAACGTATGTTCGGTCGACGGCTCGCCGAGGTGAAGGAAGGGCTCGCGGACACCTGTCGGCACTCGGGCGGCCTCCCATTCCGCGTGCTGACGATCGATGTCCTCGGCGCGGGCGCGGGCGGGGAGCCACAGGCTCACGGCGATCACGCCGACGATGAGCACTCCCGCGCCCACATACAGGCCGGCATGGAAACCGTCGACGAAGGCGGACTTCGCGGCCGTCGCAAGGCCTTCGTCACCGATGCGCGCAGCCGCGCGCATCGCGGCAACGATCGAGTGACGGGCGGCACGCACCACCTCATTCGGTGATCCCGCATCGGTCAGGAGCTCACCGACCTTCGAGCCGTACACGGACGCGAAGACGCTGCCGACCACCGCAACCCCCACAGCGCCACCGACCTGGCGAGTGGTGTCGTTGACGGCCGAACCCACGCCGGCGCGCGCCAATGGGAGCGATCCCATGATCGAGTCGGTGGACGGCGCCATGATCATCGCCATGCCGACCGCCATCACCAGGATGCGCCACACGATGTCGCCGTAGTCGGCTGACTGGTCGAGTCCGGTGCTCAGCAGCAGACCGGCCGCGAACAGAGACAACCCGATGGCGATCACGACCTTTGCGCCGAGTCGCTCGACGAAGCGGGAGCTCATTGGTGCGATCACCATCATCGGGATCGCGAACGCAAGCAGCCGCACGCCGGTCTCGATCGGCGAGTATCCGATCACGATCTGGAAGTACTGCGTCATCACGAACAGCGACCCGAACATCGCGAAGAACGTGAACATGATCGAGACGCTCGCGACCGAGAACCGCGGGTTCTTGAAGAACGACAGGTCCAGCATCGGATCGGGTCGACGGACCTCCCAGATGAAGAAGAGGGCGAGCAGCACCGCGCCCACACCGAAGAACGTGAGCGTCGCGCCGTCGGTCCACCCTCGCTCAGGTGCCTCGATGACGGAGTAGAGCAGCGCAGACAAGCTCACGATCGACAGCAACGCGCCCACGGGGTCGAGCTTGCGCGTGCTCGGGTCCTTCGAGTCGGGGATCAGGAACACGCCAGCAAGCAGGCCGATCACCACGATCGGGATGTTCACGAGGAACACCGATCCCCAATAGAAGTGCTCGAGCAAGAAGCCGCCGGTCAGCGGACCAAGCGCGACCGCCACACCCGCCGTCGCAGCCCAGATCCCGATCGCGCGACCACGCTCACGCGCGGGGAACACGTTCGTGATGATCGAGAGCGTCGCCGGCATGATGAACGCGCCGCCGATGCCCATGAACGCGCGGAAGCCGATGAGCTCGCCCGCGCTCCCCGAGATCGCGGCGAGGACCGAACCCAGCCCGAAGATGATGAAGCCGAACTGGAGCGCGGGCCGTCGTCCGAAGCGGTCACCGAGGCTTCCTGCGGTGAGCAACAGGCCGGCAAACACCAACGTGTACGAGTCGACCATCCACTGGAGCTCACTGGTCGAGGCGCGCAGCTCCTTCTGGATCGTCGGGATCGCGACGTTGAGGATCGAGTTGTCGAGCACGATCACGAGCAGGCTGAAGCACAGGACGATCAGGATCAGCCACCGGCGCTCTTCTGCTTTGGCTTGGACGCGCGCCTGGAAGCTGCTCAGGAGGTGGCTCCCTCAGGCGGAAGCGGAGTCGACGGCCGCGAGCGCACTCTCGAGCGCGGCGCTCGAAGCGTTGACGAGTGGCAAGCGAACGTCGGGAGTCGGGATCCGACCTTGGGCATGCAGGACTGCCTTGAAGACCGCCGGGTTCGGCTCCGCGAACCCGGTGCTCACGACCGGCAGCAGCGCCTCGTGGTGGCGGCGGCCCTCTTCGACCTTGCCGGCGAGCCCGCACTCGACCATGGCGACCCAGCGCTCGGTGCACACGTGACCCGCGGCCGCGATGCCACCCGCGCCGCCCAGCGTGGTGATCGGGAACATGAGGTAGTCGTCACCGCTCAGCACGGCGAAGTCGTCGGGTGCTTCGGCCAGCACCTGCAACGTGCCGTCGTCGAGCGTGCCCGCGGACTGCTTCACGCCACAGATGTTCGGCGTGCTCGCGAGCTCGAGGAGTCCGGCCGGTTCGAGCAGTCGTCCGGTGCGAGCGGGGATGTTGTAGACGACGACCGGAACGGGACTCGCCTTCGCGACTTCCTTGAAGTGCGCCACGATCCCGGCCTGGCTCGGTCGCACGTAGTACGGCACCACGATCAAGGTCGCGGTCGTACCTTCGCCACTCGCAAGCGCTTCGACTGCCGCAATCGTCTTCGTGGTGCTGTTGGTGCCCGCGCCGACTACGAGATGTGCGTTGCGTTCGCGGCACACGGATGCGCAGGCGTCGACCACGGCGCGCTGCTCGTCAGCATCGAGGAACGGTGACTCACCCGTCGTGCCGAGCGGGACGAGACCCGCGCAGCCGGCGTCGAGCAGCTCGTGGCTGAGGCGCTCGAGGGCATCGAGTGCGACCGATCCATCCTTCTCGAACGGTGTGATGAGCGGGATGTAGACGCCGCGCAACATCGGATCGGCCACGGTTCGAGGCTATCGCCCCGATCGGCTCGGTAGCCTCCGCTTCTCCGCTCTTGCGCGCTTCGCGCGCGAGCCGCCGACATCATTGGTCGCCTCGCAAGCTCGGCTCTTTGCTTCGGCGGTCGGCAAAGCCGCCGCCTTCGCGGGCTCCGGCTACCGGCGCCGCAGGATACCTGCGGCGCGGTCGGTAGCCTCCCGTAAATGCCGGAGTGGTGGCAGGTCGCCCTCACGATCGTGGCCGGCGCCGTCACCGGCGTGCTGTCCGGCATGTTCGGGATCGGCGGCGCGATCATCTCGAACCCCGCACTGCGCGCACTTGGCGCCGGACCGCGCATCGCGGTCGGTTCCACGCTCCCCGCCATCATCCCGGGTGCGCTCACTGGCGCGCTGCGGTACCAGCGTGAGGGGCTCGTGATCCGTCGAGTGTTCCTCTGGACCGCACCCTTCGGGATCGTGTCGTCGGTCGGCGGCGCGATCGCCGCTGACGCGATCCCAGAGCCGCACGCGCTCACGCTCTCGATCGCGCTCGTGCTGATCTTCACGTCGTTTCGTGTCGCGCGTGCGCCAGTCACCGAGGAGCATGATCTCGCCGAGAGCGACGCCGAAGCCGCCACCAGATCTGTTGGCATGGGGCGCGGCGACTACGCGTCGCGTCCGAAGCTCGCAGTGACCGGCCTGCTCGCGGGAGGGCTCAGCGGCCTGCTCGGCATCGGCGGTGGCGTGCTGATGGTGCCGATGTTCACCGGCTGGGTCCGGATGGCATTGAAGCCAGCGCTCGCGACCTCGCTCGCGTGTGTCGGCGTCTTGGCCATCCCCGGCACGATCAGCCATGCCGCGCTGGGGCACATCGACTGGGGGTACGCCATTCCCCTCGCCGTGGGCATCGTGCCGGGGGCGCGGCTTGGCGCGCACATCACGATCGGCCTTGCCGAGCACCGGCTCCGCGTCATCGTCGGCGGGGTGCTCGGGGTGATCGCGGTGGTCTACGGCATCATCGAGCTGATCGCCCTGATCTAGCTGGCGAGCTCGTTCGCCCTCGCGAAGACGTCGTCGAGCATCGGTTCGGTGAGCTTCCCGGTGAAGGTGTTCTGCTGGCTCGGGTGGAAGCAACCCACGATCGTCGCTCGCGTGGTCGGCACCTCAAGGCCGTGGGTGAAGCGGGGGCGCGGCTTCGGAAGCTCGATCCCGGCGCTGCCGAGCGTCCGCCATGCCGCCTCGTAGGCGAACGCGCCGAGCACAACGATCACGCTTGCCGCGGTCAACAGGTCGAGCTCACGTACCAAGTACGGGAGGCACCGGTCGCGTTCCTCGGTGGTCGGCTTGTTGGCGGGCGGAGCGCATCGAACGGCCGCGGCGATGTACGCGCCACGCAGCTCGAGCCCGTCGCCCGCGTGCACCGATGTCGGCTGGTTCGCCAGCCCGGCGCGGTGCAGCGCGGCGAACAACCAGTCCCCCGACCGGTCGCCGGTGAACACGCGGCCTGTTCGGTTCCCACCATGTGCAGCGGGCGCGAGTCCGAGGATCAGGATGCGCGCATCCGGGTCTCCGAACCCAGGAACGGGACGACCCCAGTACTCCTCCGTCGCGAAGGCTGCGCGCTTCTCGCGTGCAACCTGTTCACGCCACTCGACGAGTCGCGGACACGCGCGGCACGTGGTGATCTCGTTCGTCACCAACGTCAGCGAGTCCGCCACGCCCGGACCCTATTTGGTCACGTAGATTGGCTGACTCTCATGCGGCTCTTGCTGATCGTGAACCACACCGCGTCGTCGATGACGCCGCGCCGCCGCGTGCGCATCCAACGGGAGCTCGGTCGGCATCATCGGCTCGAGGTCGCGGAGACGGCGAGCCGCGGACACGCCACGCGGCTCGCTCGCAATGCGGCACGCGATGGGGTCGACGTCGTCGTCGTCGCCGGCGGCGACGGCACGCTGAACGAAGCCGCCGACGGGCTGGCCGGCACGCAGACCGCCCTCGCTCCCCTGCCCGCGGGCTCGACCAACGTGTTCGCCCGGAGCATCGGGATGAAGAACCGCATCGACCCCGCGCTGGAACAGGTCATGGAGTCCATCGAGCGGAAGTCGTTCCGCCGGATCGGGCTGGGGAACGGCAACGGCCGCCACTTCCTCTTCCACCTCGGAACCGGGTTCGACGCCGAGGTGATCGAGCAGGTCGAGCGGCACAGCCGGCTCAAGCGCTACATGGCTCACCCAATGTTCGCCGTCGCCGCCTTCACGACGTTCTTCCGCGGCTACGACCGTGACCATCCCCAGTACCGGGTCGAGGTCGACGGCGAGGACATGGGCGACGGGTTCTTCTCGATCGTGTCGAACAACGCGCCGTACGCGTTCTTCGGCCCGCGGCCGTTGAAGGTGACCAACAGGGCTGGGCTCGACCACAAGCTCGCGCTGACGATGTTCCGGCGGCTCGAGATGGGAGTCATCCTCCCGGCCGCGGCATCCGCGATGGTCCGGGGACGCCGGATCGAGAAGCAGCGCGACATCCTCCAGCTCTCCGACGTCGACCGCATCACGTTCGTAGCCAACCACGGGCCGTTCCCGTGGCAGGTCGACGGCGACTACCTGGGTGAGGTCGAGCGCCTCGAGATCCGCTTCGTCTCCGACACGCTCACCCTGGTGATGCCCAAGGTCTAGGACAGAGCGCGCGCCGCGGCGCCGGGGAGGTCGGTGATCACCGCGTGCACGCCAGCATCCGCGAGGCGCACCATCTCCTTGGTGTCGTTCACCGTCCACACGTGCACGCGCACATCCAGCTCGTTCGCCCGTCCGATCACCACGTTCGCAGCCTCGCCCTTGAGCAGCTTGGTGAAGGGGTGGAGCGCGCCGTGCCCGCGCTCGTGGCAGAGATCGAGGGCGACCAACGGCTCGATGCCGCGCATGATGAGCAAGGCGGTCGGGACCGAAGGATCCAACGTCCGCACCCGGTCGATCGTGGCCAGGTTGAACGACGAGACGATGACCTGGTCGTTCCCCCTTCGGCGGAGGCACTCGACCACCAGTTCGGCCGCCACCTCCTCGGGATCGAAGTCGCCGTCCCCGGGGAGGTTCTTGATCTCGATGTTCACGAGGGCTCCGGTGCAGGCGTCGAGCACCTCGTCGAGGGTGGGGATGTCGGGCCGGGCATCCCGGATCTCGGCGAGAGTCCGGGTCGCCAGCACCCCGAGCCGCTTGGCGTCAGCGTCGTGGTGGACCACCAGCCCCCCGTCGGCGGTCCGGTGGACGTCGAGCTCTACCCCGTCGGCACCCTGTGCGAGGGCCAGAGAGAACGCCGCCAGGGTGTTCTCAGGCGCGTCCCGGCGCGCGCCGCGATGAGCGAGCACGAGCGGTCGGGCCATGGCGCCGGAGCCTAGGGACGGCAACGCGCCAACCCAAGCCCGACGCTGGTGTCAGGTTTCTGGGCAAAGGTGCAGGTCAGCGCCCTTGTGCGTCCGCGCACATGGCACATAGGCTGCCTCCCGCCTCGAGGGCGGAAACCCGAGGACACGGACTGGGCAGCGCCCTTCGGGGCGCCGTTGGAGCAGGAGGGGCTGTGGCGCTCACGTGGATCCGCACGCACGACTGGGATGCGGACGACTGGAGGGGGCGCTCCGCATGCCTCGACTCCGACCCAGACGTGTTCTTCCCGATCGGGACCACCGGGCCGGCCCTGGAGCAGATCGAGACGGCACGCCGGATCTGCACGGCCTGCCTCGTCACCGAGGAGTGCCTCGAGTTCGCCCTGGCCACGAACCAGGAGGCGGGGATCTGGGGTGGCACCACCGAAGAGGAGCGCCGCAAGCTCCGCAAGGCCTGGGTCTCCCGCCAGCGCGCCACCGCGTAACGCGCGTCGCCTCTCTAACCCCAGCCGATCTTCTGCTGATCGAAGCGGAAGCGGCTGAGCGCCACCAGCGCGAACAACATCGTCATCCCGAGCAGCGCTCCAACCGGCGCGAGCACTCCGCCAAGTCCTTCCGCGTCGAAGATGACTGACCGGAAGCCGCGCATTGCCCAGTAGGTGGGCGTCACGGGCGCGATCGACTTCGCCCATCCCGGAAGCACGTCGTAGGGAACGAGCGCGCCGCCAATCGCTCCGAACAGCACCATCCCCACGATCGAGAACGCGTTCGCCTGCTGCGCGGTGCGACAGAGCGCCACGGCCGCGACGCCGAGGAACGCAAGGCAGATCGAGAAGGCGACCACGAGCGGCGCGAGCGCAACCACGCTCCCCCGGATGTTCAGATCGAAGATGAGCACGCCGGCGACGAGCACGACCACGAACTGCACGACCGTCAACCCGATCCGCGGCAGCGTCTTCCCCAAGACGATCTCGATCGACGCGGCCCGGCTCGCGCGCAATCGATCCCACGTCGAGCCGCCGTACTCGGTGAAGAACGCGAACACCACGAGAGAGACCACGAAGAACGCGGCGATGACGGCTTGGCCCGGCACCACTTGCTCTGCGCCGTTCGCCCCCTTGTACCCGGCTTGCTGGAGCGCAGGCTGAAAGGCGGGCTTGAGGAAGGCCATGCTGATGACCGGGAAGATCAGCATCACTGCGACGGGTGACCAGTCACGACTCGTCATCCGGAGCTCGTGTGCCATGACCACGCCGAGGCGCTGGAACGAGATCATGCGGCGGGCACCTCCTCGCCCTCGTCGTCGCTCTCGTAGCGCCGACCGGTCAAGGAGAGGAAGACGGCTTCGAGGCTCGGCTGGACGACCTCGATCGCCCGGAGCCGATCCGAGTCACCACCGAGCCGGGGCAGAAGGTCCGCGGCCGTGCGAGCTGGATCGGTTGCCGCGATGCGCGCCGACGAGCCTTCGACCACGGCGTCGGCAACGCGCACTGTCTCGGGCACATCTCCGTCAAACGTGAGCACCAGCGCGCTCACGCCGTGATCACGGATGAGCCCCTGCACGTCACCACGAGCAACGATGCGCCCGTGGTCGATGAGCTCCACCGCGGCGTCCAGCTCTTCGATCTCGTGCAGGTAGTGCGTGGAGTACACGACGGCTGAGCCCTGGGCCGCGAGCGCGCGCACCAGGTCGAGGATCTGCCGGCGAGTGCGGACGTCGGCGCCGGTCGTTGGCTCGTCGAGCAGCACGAGCTTGGGCTGGTGGACGAGTGCCATCGCGGTGTGCAGGCGTCGGCGCTCGCCGCCCGACAGGTCCATGGCGCGCCGATCGAGCAGCTCCTCTAGACCGAGCGCATCCGCGACACGCTCGATCGCAGCCTGCAGATCCCACTTGCGCAATCCGGCCAGACCGGCGAAGTACGCGAGGTTCTCCCGCACCGACGCGATGAGGTAGACGCCGGTGTCCTGTGGCGCGATCCCGATCAGTGCCTGCGCGGCGTCGGTGTCGCCAACGACGTCGAAGCCGCCGACCCGCACTTCGCCCGCGTCGGGGCGGCGCAGTCCGGCCACGATCGAGACGAGCGAGGTCTTGCCTGCTCCGTTCGGCCCGAGCAGGCCGACGATCGTGCCCGGCTCGACCACGAGGTCGACGCCGGCCAGCGCGACGGTCTCGCCGTACGACTTCTCGACGCCCCGGACCTCGAGGGTGGGAGGAATCACGCGGCCGGCCGGCGGATGATCGGCTCACGCCGGCTCACGGGCCGGGGCCTCCGAAGCTCCTGGAGCCGTCGCTCCCATCGCTCGTGGTACCCGAGCCACGCCAATGTCTCGGCTCGGGCGCCCGGGGCTTCGGGCCGATCCTTGAAGTACCGGTACGTATGCTGCATACTAATCAGTATGTCAGAGGGCACCCGGTCTTGCAACCTCCCGCTCGGGAGCCCGGCATGACCGCCCCGTTCGAGCCGCTGACGCCGGAGCGGCGTCGGGCGATCACGCGCCAGCACCTGCTCGATGCCGCCGCCATGGTCTTCTCCCGGCTGGGCTTCCACGGCGCGTCGCTCGACGAGGTGGCCAAGACCGCCGGCTTCACCAAGGGCGCGGTGTACTCCAACTTCAAGGGCAAGGAAGACCTCTTCCTCGCGTTGCTCGAGGAGCACATGGCGCGCCAGTTCGTCGTGATGACGGACGCGCTCGACACCCAGTCCCGCACTCGCGAGGAGCAGCTGCCGCGCCTTGCCCAGGCGATCCGTGCCGAGATGTGGGACGACGACTTCACCTTGCTGTGGTTGGAGTTCGTGCTCTACGCGGCACGCAACCCCGAGGCCAAGTCCAAGCTCGCAGCGTGGTCCGAGAACCAGCGCAACCTCATCGAGAGCCTCATCCAAGCCGAGTTCGCACAGCAGGGGCCGCCGCCGCGCTACCCGACGCGCTTCCTCGCGATCGTCTCCACCGCGATCTTCAACGGCTTGGGGTTGGAGCACTTGTTCAACCCGTCAGTCAGCGGAGACGACGAGATGGCGATGCTGCTGTCCTTCTTCTACGACGCGATGGGGACTGAAGAGCCCGGCTCTACGGACACGGCACCGCGCTAGGGAACGGCCCGCTCCTGCGCCTGCACCGGTATGCGGAGGCGTGCGCGCGCACCGTCGTCGTTCCGTAGCTCGATCGAACCAGCGAGCTCGCCAGTCACGAGCGCCCGCACGATCGACAAGCCGAGCCCCGTGGACTCCTCCAACGAGAAGCCGTCCGGAAGTCCAACGCCGTTGTCGGCGACGTCGATCACCAGGACGTCACCATCGCGGGCGAGATCGATGCGAACGGTTCCGTTGGCCCAATGACCGGTGGCCGCGAACCCGTGATCGACCGCGTTCTGCATGAGCTCGTTGAGCACCACCGCGAGCGGAGTGGCCACTTCTCCCGGCACCTCGCCCGCGTCGCCATGAACCTCGAACCGGAGGCGCAGCTCGGGCGTCGACACGGTCTCCTCCACGGCGCGCGCGAGAGGCGAGACGAGATCGGCCAACGCCACGACGTCGCCCATCTCCCGTGACAGCACTTCGTGCACGAGGGCCATCGACCGGACCCGGCGCTCGGACTCCTCGATCGCGCCTCGTGCTTCTTCCGACGTCAGGCGGCGACCCTGCAACCGAAGGAGCGCAGCGACCGTCTGGAGGTTGTTCTTCACGCGGTGGTGGATCTCACGGATCGTTGCGTCCTTCGACATGAGGATCCGGTCGCGTTGCCGCAGGTCGGTGACGTCACGCACCAAGAGCAAGGCGCCGCTCACGTGCGAGCCGGCCAGCAACGGGATGGCCTCGACGAGAACGGTCGTCTCCGCGCGCTCGAACTCCTCGATGACGGGAAGTCGGGTGCGACGCGCCGCCTCGGCCGCGTGATGTCCGAAGCCGATGGCGGCCAGCTGCATCCCCTCGGCGTTCGAGTAGATGCCCATGCGGTGCAAGGAGCTGATGGCGTTGGGACTGGCGAACCGCACCCGCAATGCGTCGTCGAGCACGATGACCCCATCGGCGACGCGCGGCGCGTCATCGAGCTCGACCTCGATCGCGAACGGGAACGTTCCGTCGGCGACCATGCCCGCGAACGCGTCGAAGACCTCCGAGTACTGGCGCTCCAGCTCACCGGGACGTCGGCCGGACGCCACAGCGGTCTCCCGGCTCACCACGCCGACGAGCTCGTCGTGGTGACGGACAGGGATCCCCTGCACCAGGACGGGCTCGGTGCCGGCGATCACCGTCGCCTCGCCGCTCACGACCTCTCCTTTTCGCCAGGTGCGTGCCACCACCGGTCGATCGTCCTCGTTGACGATCTTCCCCACGAGATCTGTGGGATAGAGCGTTTGGGCGGTCGTCGGTCGTACCTGCGCGAGCACGAAGAAGCGCTGGCCCTCTTCGCCGCCTACCGGTGCGAACAGCAAGAGGTCGGAGAAGCAGAGGTCGGCCAACGGTTGCCACGTGGCGACGAGCCGTTGGGCATGGCGCAACGGCGCGCCGGTGAGCGACGTGTTCGTGCGGGCGAGCTCGAGCATCGGCAGCGCCACGGTCAAAGGCTAGGTGGTGAACAGCTCCTTCCCGATGCGATGCAGGCCGGCGATGTCATGCACGTCTTCGTCGAGAATGGGCACAGTCGCGACAACACTCCGCGCTGACGACAGCTCGTCACGTCGCTGTGCTTCCTGCTCGGCGAGAGCCGAGTAGTCGCGGAACATCGATGCGGCTGCCAACAGCACCCGAGCCGTCCGCTCCACGTCGCTGAGCGCCGAGGCTCCGGTGGTCACCAGATCCTCGGCCACCGGCAACGCGCGGTCCAGCAGCTGCGCGGCCGCCGCGAGTGCTGACGGTTCGCACAGCCACGACGGAAGCACCCGATTGAGCACGAGCGCGTCCAGATGAAACCGCTGCTCTTCGAGCGCATGGCAGAAGAACTGCGCCTCGCGCAGCGGCGACGATTCCAGGGTCGTCACCACGACAAATCCGGTTCGACGTTCGTGGAGCAGCTGCTGCACTGCCTGTGCCCGTGCATTGAAGCCGTCGTACATGGCCTGGAAGTTCAGGAAGAACTCGGCGATGTCCTGGAGGAACTGCTTTCCGAGCACGCGATCCGCAAGTTGGTAGAACGGCCGACTCGCGAAGTGGATCAACCGCGCGCCCCGACGCCCCCCCACTCGATACGGAGCGGTGAGCCACCGCAGCAGGCGGCCACCGAAGAACTCGGCCATGCGTGCCGGTGCCTCGAGGAAGTCGATGGCATTGCGCGTCGGCGGAGTGTCCACGATGATGACGTCGTAGCGACCGCTCGCATGCAGGTCGTACAGCCTTTCCATCGCGATGTAGTCGTGGCTCTGCACGAACCGCCCGGTGACGGTGGCGTACATCCGATTGTCAAGGATCCGGTACGCCGTCTCCTCGTCGGGCGCGTGCCGCAGCACCAGGTCGTCCCACGACGCCTTCGTGTCCAGCATCGCGGCCCACAGCTCACCACTCGTCTCGATGCCCGCCGCCCGCAACGCGTCCTCGGGTACCCGGCGTTCGATGTTGCCGATGCCATCAAGACCCAAGGCGTCGGCGAGCCGCCGCGCCGGGTCGATGGTCAGCACGAGCACGCGTCCGCTCGTGCGGGTCGCGGCTTCGAGAGCCGTCGCCGCTGCAGTCGTCGTCTTGCCCACGCCGCCCGAGCCGCAGAACACGATGATCTCCCTCGACGCGAGGAGCGACTCGAGGCTCGCACTGGTGTCGGCGGTGACGCTCACGTGCCGAGCTCCTCGGCAAGGGCGGCCGCGAGCTGATCCACGACCCCCTGCGCCGGGTCGGACCCGAAGAGCGCGGGCAGGTTCACGATCGGCAGATCGACCGACTGACGCAGTCGCTCGAGGTGCGGTGCGCGTGACGCTCGGAGGGCGGCCGCCAGATCGAGTGCATCGAGCACGCCAACCGCACCCGACCCGACCGCGCGATCGAGGATTGCGGCGCTGTCAGGCAGGCGAAGCGCGGTGACGATCGCATCGTCGCCACGCGTCAAGGGTTCGGGAAGCACCCGGTTCGCGATCACCACACCAAGCGGCACGTCGAGCTCTTCGCGCGCCCGGCCGACGAGCTCGATGGTCTCGCTCACGGGCAGCTCTTCCGGAGTGGTGACCACGTTCAGCGCCGTGATCTCCGGAGCCGCCAGCAGCTCGATCATCCACTCCGTTTGGGTGCGGACTCGCCCGACCTGCACGAGCTCTTGGATCGCGCGCGGCGCGTCGAGCTGCGCGATCACGTGTCCACTCGCGGCCGCATCGACCACGACGAGATCCCACGGGGCACGGCCTTCGACTGACTCGTGCACCTCCCAGCAGATCTTGCCGACCGTGAGGATCTCCTTGACCCCGGGTGCAGCGTTCGCGACGAACTCGAGGACGTTCGCAAGTGGGCCGATGCCACCCAGCGCCGGCACGCGCACATGGAGCCGGAGGTACTCGCGCAACGACTCGTCGGTGCGCATCTGCATGACGTGAACGTTGGGCCGCACCTGCATCGGCCCGAACCCGATCGGCGGATGATCGAAGAGCGCGCCCAGGTTGCCCTTGGCGTCCACCTCGACGAGAAGAACCCGCTTGCCTCGCTCCGCGCCAAGCGCCGCCGCGGCCGCGGCAACCGATGTCTTGCCGACGCCGCCCTTCCCCGTGAAGAAGAGGAGGCGACGATCAAGCAGGTCGAGACGACCCGCGGTCATGATGCGGCTCCTCGTGACACCTCAGGTGAGGTGGAGCGTGCGCTAGCCGCCGAACCCGACGCGCTTGGCGCCGCTCTCGGTCTCGATCTCGACGTAGGCCACGCGCTCCGCCGGCACTCCCACGTGTCGCCCCTTGGCATCGGTGAGCCAGAGCACCGCGTCTTCCTTCTTGAGCGCGTCGTCGAAGGCCTTCGAGACGTCGTCGGGCTTGCCCTCGATCTCGAGCGACAGCTCCTTGGGTGAGTGCAGGACCCCGATCCGTACTTCCATCGAGGGCGACATTATCCGGCGCCCCTCAACGTTGACGCAGCGGAGGCGCGACGCGAAGGTTCCTGCCATGGCGACGATCACAGCGGTATCGCTCTCAGACGGGTTCTCAGTCCCATTGCTGGCGATCGGCGCCGCTGCTGCGGTGGGGTGGGTAGCCAGCGCAACGGTCTTCGCGCTTGCGCGACGACCACCGCGAATCCGCGCGACCGAGGCGACGATGGAGCTCCCGCCCGAGTCGCCGCCGGTCGCGGGAATGCTCGTGAACGACTTCGTGGTGCCGGCGGAGGTCGCCCCGGCGATCCTGCTGGACCTGGCTGCGCGCGACGTCGTCGAGCTCGACGAGGTGCAACCGGGACGCACGATCTGTCGCGTGCGCAAGGCATCCGACGAGCCGCTCAGCCCGTACGAGCAGCGCGTGCTCGACAGCCTGCGCGAGAAGGAGATCGACGGGATCGTCCCGACCGAGGCGTTGACGACCGGTCCGGAGGCGCGATCGAAGTCATGGCATCGCGACCTCGGCAAAGAGATCGTCGGAGAGTCGAAGGCGGGCGGTTTGACGTTCGATCGCTGGCCCAACTTCTTCGTCGGCGTGCTCTCGACGTTCCTCGCGGTACACGTCTTGTTCGTCGCGCTCGCGCTGAAAGAGGAAACGCCAGAGAACGTCGCCCCGCTTGTGTTCGGCGTGCTCGCAGTGGCGGGTGTGTTCATCGCGGTGGCCGCCTACACGTCAGCGCGCATGGCGAGGTCACTCGCCCAGCTCCCCACCGACGCGGGTCGTGCCGCGGCGGCGCGCGTCGAAGGTCTCGAGCGGCATCTGCGCGACGACAAGCCGCTGGCCGACCTCCCGCCCGCGGCAGTGAGGCTCCGAGGCCGCCACTTCGCGTACGCGGCCGCCTTCGGTGCGGCACCGCTCGCCGTGGAGCTCCTGCCGATGGGGATCGAAGACGACCGCCGCGCGTGGAGTCGTTTCGGGGGGCGCTGGCGGCGCGTCCGCGTGCGCTATCCCCGCTTCTGGCCGGTCGCCTGGGGCATGCACCCTGCGTTCGCGGTGGTGGCCGCACTCTTGTGGGGAGCGCTGGCTGGCACGATCATCCGCGGCCTAGCTGCGCTCGCCGATCTCGCTCGTCCGGCCAACGCCTCAGTCGATGGGTGGCAGTGGTTCGAGCGCGGCTGCCTCCTCGCGATGATCCCGTTCGCGCTGCTGGTCGCCTGGGCCATCGTCGTGCTGATCCGAGCGCTTCCTGATCTCTTCACGAAGCGGACAATCACTGGCGAGGTGGTGCGCGATCGGCAGTTCGAGAAGTGGACCTCCGACAACGATCGCAAGACGTACCGACGGTTCATGGCCGTCGACGATGGCACTGGAGATCGCGTCGTCGCGTTCCGGCTGCGCCGGTCGCGACTGTGGGGTGGACACTCGCAAGGCGACACCGTCACCGTCGAGCACACACCCCTGCTCGGGCACGTCCGTTCGATCACGCGTCAGACGGGATCAGCTCTAGACCCTGCAGCTAGCTGATCTTCAGCTCCGGGTGCGCGCGGCGGCGCGGCTTGATGTCGCGGTCCACGATCTCGGCGATGGCGCGGAACGCCTGTGACGCTTCGTCGTCAGGACGCGCGATGACGATCGGGTCTCCTTCGTCGCCGCCTTCGCGGAGCGCGGGGACGAGCGGCACCTGGCCGAGCAGCGGGACACCGACCTTGACCGCAAGCTCGGCCCCGCCACCCGCTCCGAACAGCTCGTACTGCTTGCCGTCATCGCCGCGGAACCACGACATGTTCTCGATGATCCCGATGACGTCGAGCTCGACCTTCTCCGCCATCGCCGCGGCCCGCTGCGCGACCTTCTGCGCGGCCGGCTGGGGCGTCGTCACCACGATCACCTCGGCGCGCGGCAGGAACTGCGCGATCGACAGTGAGATGTCGCCGGTGCCTGGTGGCAGGTCGACGACCAGGTACTCGGGCTCACCCCAGTGCACGTCGGTCAGGAACTGCTCGAGTGCCTTGTGCAACATCGGACCGCGCCACATGACCGCCTGATCCTCAGCGGTGAAGAAGCCCATCGAGATGACGCGCACGCCATGCGTCTCCGGTGGGACGAGGACGTCATCGATGAGCCCGGGCGGTTCGGCGACACCGAACATGCGCGGGAGCGAGAAACCCCAGACGTCGGCGTCAACCACGGCGACGTCACGCCCGCGCTCGGCAAGCGCGATCGACAAGTTGGTGGTGACCGACGACTTGCCGACCCCGCCCTTGCCCGACGCGATCGCGAGCACACGAGTGCGCGCATCGGTGAACGGGTTCGTGCGCGGTCGCGCGGTCCGTTGCGCCGATGCATCCACCACCGCGAGTGGGTCTGGGGGTGGCGCGCCCTTCAAGACGTTGGCGGCGCGCGCCTTCTCCTCGTCGGTCATCTCCCGGATGTCGACGTCGACCCGGTCGATGCCCGCGAGCGCTCCCACGGCGGCGTCGACCCGACGTGCGAGCTCGTCCCACGACTCGCTGCGCGGGAGCGGGTCGGCTAGCGCGACAACGGCCGTGGCCCCGTCGACCGCGACGCCCTGCACGACGCCGAGCTCGGCGAGTGGCCGACGAAGACGGGGCTCGTCGATGTCGGCGATTGCGGACCGGACGGCAGCCTCGGCCTCGTGCATGGGACCCCTCCGGGGGGCGGATTTTCCACTACGGGCGTAGGTAGAATACCGCTCGTGATTTCGGAGCCCGCATCCGTCACACCGGCGTCACACGCCGAGGCTGAGCGGTCCCTCACTCCTGAGGAGTTCACTGCCGCGGTCGCGGCGGTCACGAACGCCTTCGGCGATCCGACCCGTCGCGACATCTACCTGTTCGTGCGGACCTCTACTGAGGGGGTCACCGCGAGCGAGGTGGCCGAGCACTTCGAGCTTCACCCCAACGTGGCGCGTCACCACCTCGAGAAGCTCACGGGCGGCGGCTACGTGACGGTCGCCATCGCCAAGGCCGAGGGGGGGCGCCCGGCCGGTCGGCCGTCGAAGCGTTATCGCGCCACCGACGCCGACCACGCGCTCGCGCTCCCGCTGAAGCACGACGACGTGCTCGCCAGCCTCCTCGTGCGGGCGCTCGACACGCTCGGCCCGGAACAAGCCGAGGTCCTGGCCGATGAGGTTGGGTACGACTACGGCCGGACGCTCGCCGCACGGATGGAGCCAGGGACGGGTCATCGCTCCGCGCGCACTGCCGTGGCGGCAGTTGCCGATGCGCTCACCGCGCACGGGTTCGCGGCCCACGCGGAAGGGACGGGCAACGAGCTCTCGATCGTCTCCGAGTGCTGTCCGTTCGGCGAGACCGCGCAGCGATACCCGCACGTCGTGTGCGCGCTCGACCGGGGGATGATCCGCGGGATGCTCGCCGGGTTGTACGGCGAGACGTCACCACACTTCGCGGCGAGCCGGCCCGACGGCGACGCCCACTGCGTCGCTCGCGTCTAGTCCGTTCGTCGGTTCGATGCCTCGCGTCTACCTCGATCACGCGTCGTCATCACCGCTGCGTGCCGCCGCGCTCGACGCCATGCTCCCGTTCCTGCGCGAGCACGCTGCCGACCCCGGCCGCGTCCACAGCGACGGGAAGATCACGCGGGTCGCGATCGAAGAGGCGCGGGAGCAGGTCGCTGCGCTCTTCGGCGCCCGCCCGCGTGAGGTCGTGTTCACGGCAACCGGCACGGAGTCGGTGAACACCGCGATCTGGGGCGCGGTCACGCGGGCGACCGAAGCCGACGGCTCGGCGCGGCCGCACGTGGTCACGACGGCCGTCGAGCACTCGGCCGTCCTCGATGCGTGTCGCCGCAGCAATGTCGAGATCACCGAAGTCGGCGTCGATCGATTCGGCCGGGTCGCAGCCGACGACGCGATCGCGGCACTGCGGCCGGATACCGCGCTGGTATCGGTGCAGCTCGCCAACCACGAAGTCGGCACGCTGCAGAACGACGTCCCCGCCATCGCGGCAGCCGCGCGCGAGCAGGGCGTGCTCGTCCACGTCGACGCGTGCGCAGCCGCCGGACACGTTCCCGTGGACTTCGCCGCGCTCGACGTCGACCTCTGCTCGGTCACCGCGCACAAGCTCGGCGGCCCCAAAGGCGCGGCCGCGCTGTTGGTCCGACGGGGTCTGCGGGTGCCGCCGATGATCGTCGGAGGCGCGCAGGAACGCGCTCGCCGGGGCGGGATCGAGGACGTCCCCGCGATCGTCGGGTTCGGCGCCGCGGCGCACGAGCTCGCGGGAGACGCGCTCGAGCGTGAGGCATCCGCTGCGCGCGCTCTCACCGATCGGCTCGCCCGCGATGCGCTGACGGTCGACGACGTCGTCCAGCTCGGCGATCCCGAGGAGCGGCTCCCCCATCTCGTCTGCATCAGCGTCGGCGGCGTCGAGGCCGAGCCGGTGCTGCTCGGTCTTGATCAGCGAGGCGTGTCGGTGCACTCGGGCTCGTCCTGCTCCAGCGAGGCGCTCGAACCGTCGCCAGTGCTCGCCGCCATGGGCGTCGACGCCGACAAGTCGCTGCGCGCCACCGTCGGCTGGAGCTCGACAGATGCTGACATCGACGCGTTCACTACCGCGTTCCCCGAGGTCGTCGCCAAGCTCCGAGCGCTCCGCACCTGACCCCGGTTTGGAACAGTTGGGTCGAGATTTCAGTTGGAGGTTCCATGATCCCGGTGCAGCGACTCAGCCATGCCGTCCGCTACGTCCGCGACGCGGCACCGATCGCGCCGCTCGATCTCGACGCTGAGGTTGCGCGCCACGGCTGAACGAAGTCGCCCGAGGACCTCGCTAGTGTGAGCCTCATGGACACTTCACAGGACTGGTCGACGCTCTCGAAGGATGTTTCGGACGCGCTCGCCCTCAACGCGGCGCCGATCGCGATCTCGTTCTCGCACGTGCGCCCGCGTGACATCGACATGTTCGACGCGCCGATGCCTGAGCCGATGCCCGACGGTCGCACCGGCAGCGTCCCCGCCGGATGCGTGTTCTGGATGCGCGCAGCCGACGCGACGTTCTCCACCGTCGCAGAGGATCACGCCAACTGCTCCGTCGGCAGCATGACCCACGGGTTCAAGACGCTCGATGAGGTCGCAGGTAACTCCGACGTCGCGGCCCTGCTCGATTCAGGCTGGGTGACGATGGACGTGGTGCCGCAGATCCCGGTCGTTCGTGAACGCCCGGGCGCCGTGACCTATGGACCCCTCGCCGACACCCCGATCGATCCCGACGTCGTGCTGCTGCGCCTCAACGCGAAGCAGCTGATGGTGCTCTCCGACGCCATGCCAGGCCTGCGCATCGAAGGCAAGCCGCAGTGTCACATCGTCGCGGTGGCAAAGGAGGAAGGCGAGGTCGCAGCAAGCGTTGGCTGTGCGCTGAGCCGCGTCCGTACTGGCATGTCGGCACACGAGATGACGTGCGCGATCCCTGCCAGCCGACTTCCCGAGGTTCTCGAGAGCATTCGGAACAACGCCGCCGCCGACACGACAGTTGCTCGGTACGCAGCTGAAGACGCGAAACGCTTCGCGTAGTCGATCACGACCTGCCGGCGCGCCCGAACGGTGGCTTTGCCGCCGCTCGACAACCCCTTCACGGCGGCGGTCGCGCCGAGATGGCTCACGGGGAGGGGCTTGCCCTCCCCGTGGGAGAACTACTTCTTCGCGGCCTCGTAGTAGGGGTTCGTCCCCGATGCGTGGTCGGTGACGTCGATCACCTTCTCGATCTCGGGAACCGCGTCGAGGATCGCAACCTCGATGCCCTGACTGAGCGTGACCGCGGCCATCCCACAGCCCTGGCAGCCGCCGCCCATGCGCACGTACGCGGTTGCGTCCTCGACCGCGACGAGCTCGGCGAACCCACCATGCGCGGCGATCGCGGGATTGATCTCGGTGTCGAGCACCGCGAGCACCCGCTGCGGAAGCTCACCCGACAGGTCGGGCGCCGGGCGATCGCCCCATGGCGCCGCGGGCGCCGGTTGGTTGGGGTTCTGCATCACCATGCCGGCACCGGTGAAGTCGAGCGTGGCACCCGACAGCTTCTCGACGCTGTCGCGGTCGACCACGACTGACAGGTCGTCGTGGCGCTGCACGATCCCCTCGGCCTCTGACTCCGCGAGCGGTCGCAGCTCCATCGTGTACGAGTACGCCCCACCCGATTCGCCGCTGACCTCGATCCAGAGCGCCAGCGAGTCGGCGTCGGTCTCCGACGCCCGTACCTCGAGGATCTTCGTGCGCGCCGCGTCGGTGAGCGTGACGATCTGCTCCGCGAGATCAGTCATCTCTTTCGCTCCTGGCCCTACGGGCCGGGCCGCTAGGCCCCGCTCACTGCGGCGCAGGGTACCTGCGCCGCGGACGTTCGCTCTGGCGCCCATGATACGACCCATGACCCGGGTCCTACTCCTCCTGCCGACGGCCACCTACCGGGCCGCCGACTTCATCGATGCCGCACGCGAATTGGGCGTCGAGGTCGTCGTCGCATCGGAGGAGCGCCCGATCTTGGCCGACACGATGGGCGACCGCGCGGTGGTGGTGACGCTCGACGACCCGAGCGCGGGTGCCGCGGCCATCGAGGAGCTCGACGCGCGCCACGGAATCGACGCCGTGGTGGCGGTCGACGACCAGGGCGTGCTCGTCGCCGCGCACGCCGGTGAGGTCCTCGGCTTCCCGCACAACCCTCCCGACGCCGCCGCCCGCACGCGGGACAAGGCCGCGATGCGCCTCGCGCTCGAGGCCGGCGAGGTGCCACAGCCGCGCTTCGCCATCTTCGAAGATCCTGACGACGTTCCATCGATCGGCTTCCCGTGCGTCGTGAAACCGAGCCGTCTGTCTGCAAGTCGCGGGGTGATCCGTGCGAACGACGCCGACGAAGCCCGGGCTGCCGCCCGACGCGCCAGCGACATCGCCGCCGGTGGAACGCTCCTGGTCGAGGAGTACGTGCCGGGCGATGAGCTCGCACTGGAAGGACTCCTTCGTGATGGCGAGCTCGAAGTGCTCGCGATGTTCGACAAGCCCGACGCCTTGGAAGGTCCGTACTTCGAAGAGACCATCTACGTCACCCCGGCCCGATTCGACGACGCGACCGCGCGCGACATCGAACGGGTCGTGACCGATGCGGCGACCGCACTCGGCCTACGTGAGGGTCCCATCCACGCTGAGGTTCGTGTGCACGATCACCGAGTGTGGGTTCTCGAGGTTGCCGCGCGTTCGATTGGCGGCTTGTGTGCGCGGGCACTGCGGTTCGGCGCCGGCATCAGCCTCGAGGAGGTGATCCTGCGCCATGCGCTCGGACGAGATCTGGGCGACTTGGCTCGTGAGTCGACCGCCTCTGGCGTGATGATGCTGCCGATCCCGCGCGCCGGTCGACTCTCGGCAGTGAACGGCCAAGACGATGCACGAGCGGTACCGGGGATCGTCGGCCTCGAGATCACGATCCCGATCGGACGCGAGGTGCAACCGTTGCCCGATGGCGACCGCTATCTCGGTTTCCTGTTCGCGCGCGCCGACACACCGGACGAAGTCGAATCGGCGCTTCGAGCGGCCCACGCGGCACTCGACGTAGCGATCACCTGACCGAGTCCGTTTCGCGCCGTCGTAGGCTGGTTGCGTGCGCGTCCTCCTCATCTCGACCTACGAGCTGGGTCATCAGCCACTCAACGTGGCACGCCCGGCCGGAGCGCTCCGTGACCGCGGTCATGACGTTCGTTGTCTCGATCTCTCGATTGAGCCATGGGATGCCGAGCTCGTGACGTGGGCAGACCGCGTCGCGTTCTCGGTGCCCATGCACACGGCGATGCGCGTCGCCCGAGAAGCAATCACCCTCGTACGCGATGCAAGGCCGGACCTGTCGATCGCCTGCTTTGGCTTGTACGGACCGGTCATGGCCGACGTGGCCGACCGCGCCCTCGGCGGAGAAGCGGACGCGGCGTTGACCGGTTGGATCGACGGCGATGACGACGACGTGGTCATCCACCTCGGTCGCGAGGCCGCGAGCGGGGGTGCACGACCCGCTCGCGATCTTCTGCCGCCGATCGACCAGTACGCTCGCTTCGCAATCCACGGCGAGCAACGCCTCGCTGGTTACGTCGAAGCCAGTCACGGGTGCGCGCACCGTTGCCGTCATTGCCCGGTTCCGGTGGTCTACGACGGCCGCATCCGAATCGTCGATCTCGATGCGGTCATCGCCGATACAGATCAACAGGTTGCGGCCGGCGCGCGCCACCTCACGTTCGGAGATCCCGACTTCCTGAACGGTGCCCATCACTCCATGCGCGTCGTTCGTGCGCTCCACGAGCGTCATCCCGACCTCACCTTCGACTGCACGGTCAAGGTCGAGCACGTGCTCGAGCACGCCGACCTGTGGCCCGAGATCGCCGCGTCTGGCTGCATGTTCGTGGTGTCGGCATTCGAGTCGGTCGACGACGCGACCCTCGCTCGGCTCGACAAGGGTCATACCACCGCCGACGCCGGAGCCGCGGTCGAGCTGCTGCGTACGCACGGGATCGAGGTCCGACCGTCGTGGATGCCGTTCACACCGTGGACGACGCTTGGCCAGATCCAAGCGCTGCTCGACTTCGTGGCCGAGCACGACCTCGTGGGCAACGTCGATCCCGTGCAGTACACGATCCGGTTGCTCCTCCCGGAGGGTTCGTTGCTGCTCGGTCATCCCGATCTCGCCCCACATCTCGGGGAGTACGACGTCAAGCGCTCGTCGTACGCGTGGACCTCGGCCGACCCGGAGATGGACGCCCTCCAGGCGCAACTCGCCTCGCTCGTCGAGTCGCGCCTCGCCGATGGCGACGACGGAGTGTCGATCTACGAAGAGCTACGACGCGCGTGTGGGCTCGAACGTCTCGGGTTGTCGGTCGACGCGGTCACGGTGGCACCACGACTCACTGAGCCATGGTTCTGTTGTGCCGAACCAACGAGCGAGCAACTTGGAGTGCTCATTCAGTCGGCGATGTAGCTGACCGACTGCACCTTCCACCCGGCTGCTTCCGTGCCGCCCAACGCGAGGTTCACCGCGCCGCCTTCGTAGGTGTAGGAGCACGTGGGCATCCCGGGGTCACCATGACAGCCCTGCCACGTGTACTGGGCGCCGGCGCCAGTGGTCTGGAACATCGTCGTGACCGCCGCCTCTGTCGCACACCGCGCCGCAGCCGCCTGATCGCCGTCGATCCACGCGTCGACGAACGTCATCGCGGCCTCTTCGGGCGTGGTGCAGATGATCCCGACGGTGACAGGCGGTGAACCGCCAACGGTCGTCGTTGTCGCGAGCGTCGTCGTCGTCACCGAGGTGCTGGTCGTGTTGGCCGGGTCGATCGCCACGTCACTGCCGCCGTCGTCACCGCTCAACGCGAGCACCGTACCCGCGGCGACGAGGATCCCGATCAGCGCTCCGATGATCCAGCGCTCACGGGTCACGATCCCGCGCCTCCCGCTTCTTCGGCCCGGAGCACGTTCAACGCCGAGCCAGCTCGGAACCACTCGATGTGCTCGTCGGACATCGTATGCGTCGTCTCGATCTTATCGCGCGTGCCGTCGGCGTGGTGGATGACCACGCGTACCGGGCGTTCCGGCGCGAGCGACGCAAGGTCGATGATGTCGACGGTGTCGTCGACACGGAAGAGCTCGTAGTCGGCCGGGTCGGCGAAGGTGAGGGCCAGCACGCCTTGCTTCTTCAGGTTGGTCTCGTGGATGCGAGCGAACGAGCGAACGAGCACGGCGCACCCGTTCATGAAGCGTGGCTCCATCGCGGCGTGTTCACGCGAAGACCCTTCGCCGTAGTTCTCGTCACCAATCGCGACCCAACCGATTCCCGCTTCCTTGTACGCCTTCGCGAGCTCGGGCAGCGGCTTCACTGAGCCGTCGCGCGCGTCGACGCCATCGCCCGCGTTGTCAGGCGCGAACGCGTTGTTCACGCCGGTGAAGAGATTCTGCGAGATGTTGGTGAGGTGCCCCCGGTAGGTGAGCCAGGGCCCTGCGGGTGAGATGTGGTCAGTCGTGCACTTGCCGACGGCCTTCATGAGCACACGCAAGGCGCTGAGGTCCTTGCCGTCCCATGCCGGGAACGCGTCGAGGAGCTCGAGGCGATCCGAGTCGGGCTGCACGACGACCTTGACCTTCGAGCCGTCGCTGGCGGGCGGGACGAAGCCCGACTTGCCCGGGTCGAATCCCTTGGCCGGCAGCTCCTCAGCCACTGGGGCGGTGAGCATCACCTCACGACCATCGTCGGTCTCGATCGGTTCACGCAGGAAGTCGTGATCGAGGCGTCCGGTGAGCGCCATCGCCACCACGGTCTCGGGTGACCCGATGAACGACAGCGTGGACGGGTTCCCGTCGTTGCGCCGCGGGAAGTTGCGGTTGAACGACGACACGATCGTGTTCTGCATGCCGAGCTGCATGTCGTCGCGGCGCCACTGACCGATGCACGGACCGCACGCGTTGGCGAGCACCGTCGCGCCGATCGCTTCGAGATCCTTCAGGTACCCGTCGCGCTTGATCGTGGCCCGCACCTGCTCGGAGCCCGGAGTGATCAGCAGCGGCGTGCGCACCTTCAGGCCTGCCGCCTTCGCCTGGCGGGCGACGTGCGCAGCGCGGCCGATGTCTTCGTAGGACGAGTTGGTGCACGACCCGACCAACGCGTACGAGATCTTGAGCGGGTACCCCTCCTTCTTGGCCGCCTCCTTGACCTCCGAGATCGGGCGATCGAGGTCCGGGGTGTGGGGACCGACGAGGTGGGGCTCGAGCTCGTCGAGGTTGATCTCGATGACGCGATCGAAGAACCGCTCCGGGTCTTCGTCGACCTCGGGGTCGCAGCGCAGGTAGTCGCCACAGCCGTCAGCGAGGTCCGCGAGGTCACCGCGCTTCGTCGCGCGCAGGTAGGCCGCCGTCCGTTCGTCGTAGCCGAAGATCGAACACGTCGCGCCGATCTCGGCACCCATGTTGCAGATCGTCGCCTTGCCGGTCGCGGAGATCGACGACGCGCCCGGCCCGAAGTACTCGACGATCGCGCCGGTACCGCCCTTCACGGTGAGGATGCCCGCGACCTTGAGGATCACATCTTTCGGCGCGGTCCACCCTGAGAGCTGACCCGTCAGGCGAACACCGATGACACGCGGAACACGCGTGTTGAACGGCCAGCCCGCCATCACGTCGACGGCGTCGGCACCGCCGACACCGATGGCGACCACGCCGAGGCCACCGGCGTTCGGCGTGTGACTGTCGGTGCCGATCATCATCCCGCCGGGGAACGCGTACTGCTCGAGCACGACCTGGTGGATGATCCCGGACCCTGGCTTCCAGAAGCCGATCCCGTACTTGGCGGACACGCTGCGGAGGAAGTCGTAGACCTCGGCGTTGGTGTCGATCGCGCGCTTCAGGTCGCGGTCGGCTCCGACGTGCGCCTGGATGAGGTGATCGCAGTGCACCGTCGTGGGCACCGCAACGCTCGGCAGCCCCGCCGTCATGAACTGGAGCAAGGCCATCTGAGCGGTGGCGTCCTGCATCGCGACCCGGTCGGGCCGGTAGTCGGCGTAGTCGCCGCCACGCTCGATGCCGACGGTCTCCGCGTCCGCCGCGTGTGCGAACAGCACCTTCTCCGAGAAGGTGAGGGGCCGGCCGAGTCGACGCCGCCCCGTCTCCACGCACTCCGGAGAGCGGGCGTAGAGCGCCTCGACGAGCTCCACCGGGGTGGTGGGCCCGACCTGGGACTCGGCCATCTGACTCCTCTGGTCGCCCTCGCAAGCTTCGGGCTCTCGCAATGCACCGGTCGGCAAAGCCGCCGTTGCATGCCCTCCTCTGGTCGCCCTCGCAAGCTTCGGGCTCTCGCAATGCACCGGTCGGCAAAGCCGCCGTTGCATGCCCTCCTCTGGTCGCCCTCGCAAGCTTCGGGCTCTCGCAATGCACCGGCCTGCTTCGGTCACTCGAGAGTACCGCTGCCGGGCGGTCGACCTTGCAGCGCTAGGAGCGGGCGACCTCCTCGACGACGACCGACCGCATCACGTCGCCCACCTCGGTGGCCTGCGCGACGTCGATGCCCTGCACGACGTGGCCGAAGAGGTTGTAGTCCTTCGACAGCTTTCGGGTGCAGTCGTCGATGCAGATGAAGAACTGTGAGCCGTTGGTGTTCGGGCCGGCGTTCGCCATTGCGACGGCGCCGAGCGTGTACTCGTCCTTCACGGGCTCGTCGGCCCACTTGTAACCCGGGCCACCGGTGCCGGTTCCCTCAGGGCAGCCGCCCTGGATCACGAAGTCAGGCACCACTCGATGGAACGTCAGGCCGTCGTAGAACCCATCGCGGGTGAGGCCCACGAAGTTGTTGACGCTGTTGGGTGCGAGCGCGGGATCGAGATCCACAACGATCGTCCCGCGATCGGTGGTGATCGTCGTGCGGTAGAGCTTCGATGCGTCGGTCTGCGGCGCGGGCTTGTCGGCCATCGAGGTTGCCTTCCGTTCGGGGTCAGGTGGTGGTCGTGACTCTTGGTTCGAGTGCCGCGGTCACCTCGGCGAGCAACGCGCGGGCTTGCTGCGCGAACAGACCTTCGGGGGCGAGCACGAGGTACTGCTGGAGGTCCGTCTGGGCGCCAACGAAGTCCTGGAACTCGTTCGCGAGGATGATGGCACGGAAGAACCGTGCATCGGCGTACTCAGCGTCGAGCTCGATCGCCCGGTCGAGCCTCGCCCGTGCTTCGTCCACGAGGTCAAAGGCCTGTTCGGGTGCCGCCACTGCGCCGAGGTACAGCACACGTCCTGACTGCGCGAGCGCATCAACGTTGTCGCTCTCGAGTGCGAGCACGGCGTCGTACTGCTCGAGTGCGGCCGCGAGCTCGTCGTCTTGCTCGAGATAGCGAGCAAGGAGCAGGCGGTTCCCGATGTTGGAGGGGTCGGCTTCGACCGCGGCTTCGAGCTGGCGACGTTCGTCTTGCTCGCCGGGCCCGTCGGACGTCGACTGCGAGTTTCCCGACGAGGTCTCGCCCGGGTCCCGGCCACCGAGCGCGCTCGCCAACGCGATGCCAGAACCCGCGGCCAACACGGCGATGCCACACCAGGCGATCGCCCGCCGCGTCCACGGAATCTGTGCCGCAACCGGACGGGCGTCGATGCCATCGCGCAGCGCTCGGATGGTCGCCGCGGCGCGCGCCGTGTAGTCGTCGTGCAGCTGGGTGTACGACTCGTCGTCGATCCCGCCGGCTGCACGCTCGTTCTCGAGATCGTCGAGCGACTTCAGCAGGAAGTCGCGCTCACCCTCGAGGCGTTCGCGCTCCTCGCTCTGTGGTGGACTCACGCGTCGTCTCGCCGCGCGCGCTCGACAAGCTCTTCGTCGGCGCCGGTAGCGTGCATCAGCGGCTCGCGCCGCCACCGCCGCGACGCGAACACCAGCGCACCTGCGCCGGCGAGCACGAGCGTGACGGGCAGACCCCACACGAGGAGACCAAGCCCGTCGCCTTCGGGGTTCAGGCGGATCGATTCGCCGTAGCGCTCCACGTATGCAGCGCGGATGTCGTCATCCGACTCCCCTGCCGCCACTCGCCGACGGAGGTCCCGCACGATCGCCCGCGAGGTCGGCGCGAGCGACTGCGCAACCGACACTCCGTCACATTCGGGGCACTGGATCTCCTCGGCCAACGCGTTCGCACGCGCCCGGGGGCTCGAGTCACCCGCCTGCGTCGCGGCCACCACCACCGCGACGACCACGAGCAGCGCGAGCGCTGCCCACGCCAACCGGTTCATCGTGCCCCGCTCATCACGACGGCACGCGGGCGGCTGCGAGCATCGTCTCGAGCTCGTTGCGACTCGATGGTCCAGCTTTGAACCCGACGATCGTGCCGTCGGAGTTGATCGCGAACGTCTCGGGTTGGCCCCGCGTCGCGAATCCGAGGGTGGCGTTTGCACCTGGATCGAACGCCACCACCCAGTCGACACCTTCGGCGTCCACATAGGCGCGGATCGCATCTTGACTGTCTGCTCGCACGATCCCCAGCATCACGAAGTCGGGATCCGTGGCATGCGCGTCGTAGAACTCCTTGAGGGCCGGTAGCTCCTCGTGGCACGGGATGCACCAGCTGTTCCAGAAGTTCACGATCACTTCCTTGCCTGCAAGGTCGGCCTGCGTGATCGTGGTGCCGTCGAGCGTTCGCACCGAGAACTCAGGCGCGGGATGGTTGAGGAGAACGCTCTCGTTGTCTTCACGCTGCGGATCGTCGCTCACCTGGGTTGCGAGCACCGCAACGAACGCGAGCGCGACGACGGCGACCGCCAGCGCGATCCACCGCGCGGGGTGCTTCACGCCGACGCGCCTTCCAGCACACGCGGCTCAGCGTCATCCGCGCCAAGCGGATCTCGTTGCGATCTCCGTCGGAGCGACGGCATGAGCGCGACCAGCGTGCCGAGTGCGACGACGCCACCGCCGATCCAGAGCCACACGATCATCGAGTTGACCTGCACACCGACCGTCACCCGCTCACGCTCCGTCGGTGACGAGACCAGCGTGAGGTACAGGTCGCGAACGATCCCCGTCTTCACCGCTGGCGTCCCGATCCCGGACGTTCGTCCTGGGAAGCTCGAGATCGCCGGCGTGAGCACGCCGAGGGCATCGCCGTCGCGCTCGACTCGGATGCGTGCGTGCACGGTGACCTTCTGCTTGGTGTCGGTGATGCGCGAACCCAAGTAGGTGAGCGAGTACCCCGAGACGTTCACAGTGTTGTCGCGGGTCAATCGGACCTCGCGGCGCGTCGAGTAGCTGCTCGAGGCGACCAGCGCAATCGCGATCAGCACGATCCCCGTGTGCACGATCAGACCGCCGTACAACCTGGGGTTCGATCGGATGGCGCGAAGTGTCGCGGCGGGCCACGCAACCCCGTTGGCGCGCCCCTGTGCCCGCGCTCCGACAACCATCTGGCGAGCGATGCCGGCAAGGGCGAAGGCCGCGAGCCCGAACGTCACGCTGTCGGTGATGCCGTTCGTGCCGAGGAGCAAGGCAACGACCATCGTCAGTCCGCCGATCCAGGCAGGAACCAGCAGGCGGCGCTGGAGCACCTCGCCGCTTGCGGCCCGCCACGGCAACGCGGGCGCGACTGCCATCAAGAAGAGCAGCACGAGTCCGAGTGGCGTTGTCATGCGATTGAAGTAGGGCTCACCGACGGACAGCTGTCGCCCTTGCAACGCCTCGGCGAGCAGCGGATAGACCGTGCCGAGCAGCACCACGAACGCGAGCGCCGCGAAGATCAGGTTGTTCCCAAGGAACGCTGACTCTCGCGAGACCGGTGAGTCGATACGACCTGGCGCACGCAGCCGGTCTCCCCGCCACGCGATGAGACCGATGCCGACCGCGGCAACGACCGCTAGGAAGGACAGCAGCCATGGTCCGATCGGTGACTCCGTGAACGAGTGCACGGAGTCGAGGACACCAGAGCGGGTGAGGAAGGTGCCGAGGATCGTGAGGGAGAACGTCGCGATGACGAGCGAGAGGTTCCAGACGCGGAGCATGCCGCGGCGCTCCTGCACGATCACCGAGTGGATGAACGCGGTGCCGGTCAGCCACGGCAGCAACGACGCGTTCTCCACGGGGTCCCACGCCCAGTAGCCGCCCCAACCAAGGACCTCATAGCTCCACCAGCCGCCGAGGATGATCCCGACGGTCAGGAACCCCCATGCGATGAGCGTCGCCCGACGGATGTCGGCCAACCACCCCTCCCCGAAGCGACCTGTGGCCAGCGCCGCGATCGCGAACGAGAACGGCAAGGTGAACCCGACGTACCCGAGGTACAGCATCGGCGGGTGGATCGCCATCAGCGGATGGTTCTGGAGCAGCGGATTCGGGCCCAGGCCATCGGACGGTGTGGGCGACAGCGTCTTGAACGGGTTCGCAGGCCCCAACATCAATGCGAAGAAGAAGAGCGCAACCGCGAGTCCGACCAGCGTTGCCCACGCGACGAGTGGATCCGTCGAACGGTCACGGAAGCGACGGGCTGCGAACGCGAGGTAGCCCGCGAGCACAAGCGCCCAGAGGATGATCGATCCCTCGAGGTTCGCCCACAATCCCGCGATCGTGTACAGCAAGGGTGTCGCTCGCGCGTTGTTCTCGTACACGTACTCCAGCGAGAAGTCGTGCGAGAGCAGGGCCCACTCCATCGCGAGGAACGCGAGGACAGCGGCCGCGAGCACGCCGAACACGAACCGTCGTCCGAGCTCGAGCATGCGCTCGTCTCGCTTCTTCAGTCCGAGACCCAGCACGATCACGCCGAAAACGGATGACACGGTGCCGAGCGCGAGGGCGAACACGCCGACGAACGCCTTCACTTGGGTTCTTCCGCGCCGTCCTGGTCGACCTTGGGCGGCTTGTACTCGTTGCCGTGCCGGATAAGGATCCGGTCGGAAGCGAACGCCTCACCCGATCCCCAATGGCCTTCGCACACCACGGGGATCTCCTTGGTAGCCGCGTCCTCGAACAGATCGGGCGGATCGCCGCGATGCACGACCTCCGCGGTCGTCTTGCCGTCGGTGACTTCGAAGCGCACACCGCGAGCCGTCTCCGTGACGCTCCCTGGGACCACTTCGCCGGCCAAGCGCAGCCGGTCGGTCCCCTGTTCGGACCGGTCGCGCACGGCTTCGGACACGGTTTGGAAGTAGAGGACGTTCTCTGACAGCACGACCCCGAGCACGATGATCGCAACGATGGCCGCGGCACAGCAGGAGATTGCGACAAGCGCGCGTCGACGGCGAACTAGCCCGGTTGACTGGCTCGATTCGGGCGTTGGCTCGGTCATGCGTCTAGGTCGAGCTGCTCGGCGCGTCGGATCTTGCGCTCGAGCCGAATCCAGTAGATCAGCGCGGCCAGGCCAGTGATCACCCAGCCCGCGATCACGAACTCCGCGTCGGTCATCGGTCGGCCCCGACCTTCGGCGCGTCGCGATCCGCAGCGCCGCGGACGCGCTCTTCGATGGCACGACGAAGCTGACGGTCCGCGAGCCCTTCGTTCAGGCACTCGAGGCGGTAGCGCCGATCGAGGAGATACGCGAAGAGGAGTGTGAACGCGAGCACCCCGAACCACAGTGTGAACGCCATCGTGCCGTGGATGTTCGCTTTGAGCTCGGGATCGAAGACCGTCCCCTCCTGGTGCAAGGTGCGCCACCACGTCACCGAGAAGTGCACGATCGGCACGTCGATGAACGCGATCAGCGCGGCGATTGCGCATCGGCGAGCACGCACATCCGCGTCGGCAGGCACCCGGCGCAACGCGAGGTATCCGAGATACAGGAAGAACAGGACCGCGGTCGTGACGAGGCGGGCGTCCCATGCCCACCACACGCCCCACACCGGTCGTCCCCAGAGCGAGCCGATGATGAGCGTCAGCGCGGTGAACATCACGCCGAGCTCCGCGGACGCGCCCGCAACCCGATCCCACACGGGTGAACGCGTTCGCTCCCACAACCAGAGGGCCGAGGCCAGTGAGGTGACGGCGAACGCGAGGTATGCGACCCACGCCGCGGGGACGTGCAGGTACATGAGCCGCTGCACGTCACCTTGCACGTCATCAGGTGGTGCACCCCACAACCCGAACAGCGCGAGGACGATGAGGGACGCCAACGTGAGCCAGCCGAGCACTCGTGCGACCGTTGGGTTGAACAGCGTCATGCGTCCTCCAGGAGCGTGCCGAAGGCCAGCGTCCCGATCGACGTGTAGAGCACCGCGAAGACCGCGAGGAGTCCGATCCAGGGCCACGCCTCGGACGGAACGCCGTCGATCGCCGCTTCCCACCCTCGAGTCGCCCCGAGCAACACCGGCGACACCACCGGCAAGAGGAGCAATGGCACCAACGTCTCGCGGGTGCCCGATGACGCCACGAGGGCGCCGTAGAGGGTACCGGTGGCGGCGACGCCAACGGTCGCGAGCACCGCGGCGAGCACCAGCGGAAGCACAGCGTTGAGCGCAACGTCGAAGAGCACCACCACGCCCACGCTCAGCACCGTCTCGAGCACCAACAGCTCGATCGTGACGGCCGCGGCCTTGCCCAAGAAGATCGCCGCGGGATCCAGGCCGGAGAGACGCAACCCATCGCGCGCGCCGTGCTCGACTTCGATTGCGAACGAGCGTGAGACCGCGAGCAGTGCCGCGAGAAGAGCGGTGATCCAGAAGAGCCCAGGCGCGACGTCGCGCAACACACCGCGATCTGGGTCGAGGGCGAAGGCGAACAACAGCAACACGACGAGGCCGAATGGCAAGATCTGCTGCACCGTCACACGGGACCGGAGCTCGATCCGCAGGTCCTTCTCGGCGACGAGGCTCGCTTCCTGGACGAGGTTCACGGCGCGTCCCGCTTCACGATCGAGTCCTTCTTCGGCCTTCTCGCGGACCGGCGCTTTCGAAGTGGTTCGGCATCGAACGTGCCGTTGGCTTGTCCGCCCCTGAGCACGACCTCACGACTAGCGAGGGCCCGGGTGCGGTCGAGCTCATGGGACGCGAGGAGCACGGTGCGATTCTTTGCCGCGACGGCAGTGATCACCGCATCGAGGACGTCGCGACCCTCACCATCGAGGCCTGCGTGCGGTTCGTCGAGCAGAAGGAGCTGAGGCTCCCGCGCGACCGCGACAGCCAACGCGAGTCGGCGACGCTGTCCCGCGGAGAGGCGGCCGTGCGTGACATCGCTTGATCCCTTCAGCCCGACGCACTCGAGCGCGGTGTCCGCCGCTTCAACACCGGCACCGGCCGCACGCGCAGCAAACCTCACGTTCTCGCGCGCCGTGAGGTCGTCGTAACAGAACGTGTCGTGACCAACGAACGCAAGGTTCTTTCGGTGCGACGTGCGGTCACGAGCGAGATCGCAGCCGAGCACCGTCGCCTCGCCTTCGTGAAGCCGCGCGAGGCCCGCGATCATCCGCAGCAGAGTGGTCTTGCCCGCGCCGTTGCCACCCGACAGCAGTACGACTTCACCTGCTGCGACATCGAGATCAATACCTGCGAGCGCAGGGAAGCGTCCGAGGAGACAGACAGCTGATCGGAGACGGACGACGGGTTGCACAGCGCCTCCGGGGGAGGGACGCCAAGTGTACGAAGGCCTCGCGTCGGCAGGCGAACCGCCACACCTATGGACGAAAAGGGAGAAACCGCCCGTAGGATCTGAGGGTGCGGCGTGTGATGGGAGCACTTGGTCGGGCCTTCGTGACGACCGGTGTGCTCATCCTCCTCTTCGTCACCTATCAGCTCTGGGGCACCGGTCTCTACACCTCGCGCGAGCAAGACCGACTACGTGATGAGTTCACGGCCTCCCTCGAACAGGACGGCGAGCCCGCGACGACCACGACGACGGTTGTCCCCGTCGATCCGACGGTCACGACGACGACCGCTCCGGTCTCCCTCCCCTTGTTCTCCCGCGAGGGCGAGCCGTTCGCGCAGCTACGCATCCCGCGCATCGGGGTGGACCGGATCGTCGTGCAAGGGATCAGCCGCGAGGACCTACGAAAGGGCCCTGGCCACTATCCGGACACTCCCCTCCCCGGCCAAGAGGGGAACGCCGCGATCGCGGGTCACCGCACGACGTATGGCGCCCCGTTCGGCAACCTCGATCTCCTCGAAGAGGGGGACAAGATCTTCGTGCGGACCGCGTACGGCAGCTTCACCTACGAGGTCTTCCTCGCGAACTTCATCGTGCAGCCGAAGGACGTTGAAGTGCTTCAGAACGACAAGTTCCGGCCCGCGATCCTCACGCTGACCACCTGCAACCCGAAGTACTCAGCAGCGCAACGGCTCGTCGTCCAAGCCGTGCTTCAAGAGGAACCTCTACCGGCCTCCGGAGGAAACAACAACCCGCAGCTGACCGAAGCCGGGTTGTCCGGCGAAGGCAGCTCCAAGACGCCGACCGTGCTCGCCGCGCTCGTCGTGGCGCTCATCGGCGGGTTGTGGTGGCTGATCTTTCACCGTCACCCGAGTCTCACCAACTGGCTGATCGGCGTCCTGCCGTTCGGAGCTGCGCTCTTCGTGTTCTACGCGCTGCTCGAGCGCGTGCTGCCGTCGAACTACTGACGACGCCACCACGGGTCGCCTCCGCAGGCTACGGCCCCCACCGGCGTTCGGGAGGCAAAGCCCCACCGGACACCTACTACGAATCGTCGATCAGCGCGATCAGGTCGCCCTCTTGCACGACATCCTCTGGGGCGACGTGCAGCTCGCGAACCACCCCCGGCACCTCGGTGATCACGGGGATCTCCATCTTCATCGACTCGAGCACGACGATCTCATCGCCTTCGGCAACCATCTGACCTTCGTCGACTCGGAGCTGCCACACGTTGGCGGTGATCTCGGCGCGGATCTCGTGCATCGCGGGAGCGTAGCGTCAGCCAGCAGGGTCTTCGACGTGTGCTGATGTGAGGTCCATGTCGCGGTAGGTGCTGAGCAGCACCCACCACAACAGCCCGACGACCACCGTCACCACACCAGCGAACAGGATGGGAACCCGGGGCCCTCCTCCGTCGGTGAGCACGCCACCCGTCAGCGCGCCAATCACCATGCCGAGCGCGCTCAAGAGACCGAACGCGCCGGTGACGCGGCCGAGCAAGGCGTCGGGGACGAGACGCTGCCGGATGCTCACCATCTGTGTGTTCGCGAGCGAGAAGCCGATCCCCCAGACCGTCTGCGCCACGGCGGCTACGGCCAGGGCCGACGCAGCACCAGTTGCGATCAGAACGACGCCGCTCAGAGCGATCGAGCCGACACGCACGCCGCTGGGCCGAAGCCGCCGCTCGAGTCGCGCGATGAAGAGGTTGCCGAGGACGATGCCGACGGCACCCGTCGTGATGATCGCCGCGTAGCCGAGCTCACCGGCATCCAACGTCTCTTTGACGAACAACACGAGGGTCGCGAGCGTGGCACCCAACGTGAACCCAAGGGTGACCCAGACAACCGCAGCTGACCGGAAGAACGGGTGACGGAACGCGAAGCGAAACCCTTCTTGCAGCTCGCTTCGCACCGTCGTGCGCGGTTCGGGGTGCTCGGCACGAAACCTCCCGCGGAGGCTGAGCAGCAACACCGCAGAGAGCGCGAACGACGTCGCGTCCACAGCAAACGGCAACCAGACGGTTGCCGCGAACAGCAGGGCTCCAAGAGGTGGTGCGGCAAGATCCTGCGCGCCGTCCTCGACGGCGTAGAGCCAGCCGTTCGCGCCGGTAAGTCGTTGCGGCGGAACTACATCACGGACGACCGCCATCGCCGAGGTGTCATAGATGAACTCGCCGATGCCGAGCAGGAAGACGACGACGTAGACCACCGGAAAGCTGACCTCGTCCGAGGCCACCAGCGCCGTGAAGCCACCGATCGCGACAAGCCTGGCCAGATCGGCACCGATCATCAGACGCCGACGGTCCCCACGATCGACGAGCGCGCCGCCGCCCAAGGACACAATGATCTTGGCCAAAGGCGTGAACATGCCGATTCCTGCGATCGTGAGCGGGTCGCGTGTGAACTCGGCAGCGAGCACGGGCATGGCGCAGAGCGTGAGACCGTCGCCGAGATTGGATGCCGCGGTGGCGAACCAGCGGGATTCGACCGCGACCTTCCATCGGCAGAGTCGATCGCGGGTCAGACAGGAAGGACACCGTGCTTTCGCCACGGTCGCTCGACCCGCTTGCTCGCCGAGAGCTCGAGTCCGCGCCAGATTGCCGAGCGTGTGTCGGCCGGATCGATCACGTCGTCAACGAGCGCGTGCCCCGCAGCGACATAGGGATCGATGTTGGCGCGGATCTCCTCGGCAAGCTCCAGCCGACGCTGCGCTCGCTCTTCTTCGGGCACCGCTTCGAGGGTCTTGCGGTGAATGATGTTGACCGCGCCGTCCGGTCCCATCACCGCGATCTCGGCCGTCGGCCACGCGACGAGGTAATCCGGCTCGTACGCGTACCCGTTCATCACGAAGTACCCCGCGCCGTAGCTCTTGCGCAGGATGACGCTGATCTTTGGAACCGTTGCTTCGGACACCGCGAAGAGCATCTTCGCCCCGTGCCGGATGATCCCCTGCTTCTCCACCGCAGAGCCGACGATGAACCCAGGCACATCGTGGAGAAAGACGAGCGGGATGTTGAACGCGTCGCACAACCACACGAACCTGGCTGCCTTGTCGGCGGCGTTCACGTCGAGCGCGCCGCCAAGGACCATCGGCTGATTGCCGACAACACCGATTGGGCGACCACCGACGCGACCGAACCCCGTCACGATGTTCTTCGCCCAGTCCGGCTTCATCCACAGCACTTCGTGGTCGTCGACGACCGCTTCGACGACTTTGCGAACGTCATACGCGCGGCGAGGTGCCGTCGGCACGATGTCGTAGAGCGCGGTCACCCGTCGATCGACCGGGTCATTGGTAGGACGGATCGGTGGTGCTTCCTGGTTGTGTGAGGGAAAGTACGAGAGGTAGGAACGAACCACTTCAAGGCAGGCCGCGTCATCTGGCACTTCGAGGTCAGCGCAACCACTGATCTTCGTGTGCACGGCTGAGCCGCCCATCTCCTCTTCCGTGACGTCTTCACCAACGGCAGCCTTGACGAGGTGACGGCCGCCAAGGGCCATCGACGACGTTCCCTTCACCATCGGCACGAAGTCGGCGAGCGCGGGGATGTACGCGGTGCCCGCGGCACAGTGGCCGAGCATCGCTGCAACCATCGGCACGACACCGCTCATCGAGACCTGCTCTCGGAAGAGATCACCCGCGCCTGCGAAGACCGAACCAGATGCCGATTGAATCCGAGCGCCGGCGGAATCGAGGAGCCACACCATGGGGATGCGTTGGCGCAAGGCCAGCTCACGCATCCGCTTGATCTTGTTCTCACCGATGCGTCCCATCGAACCGGCGAGCACCGTGAAGTCGTAGGCCGCGATGGCAACGCGGCGGCCATCGATCGACCCAACGCCCGTGACCGCGCCGTCGGCTGCGAGGAACCGCCCCTCGTAGGCAAGATCCATGCTGTCGGCCAACAAGCCGTACTCGACCCACGTGCCCGCATCGACCAGAAGGTCGAGCCGTTCCCGGACGGTCAGCTTTCCCAACGAGTGCTGACGTTCGACCAGCTCATCGCCACCCATCGCGAGGCCGCGCTCGTGACGCGCGTGCAGGTCATCGACGCGCGGCTGCCAGTCGTGCAGGTCACCGCCTCCGGTGGACGATTCGCGCGGCTCGTCACCCATGGCGCAATCCTCGCACGGCATGTGGCGCGTGATGCGCGGGGGTGTTCAGACGGGCGTTGGCAAGGATCTGCCCTCGAGCACGGCACGCTCAGCTGCGACCGCGACCCGCCGGTCATCTGCCCTCGCCCGCAGCTCACGCCGTCGGAAGTACCGAGCACAGAGGGTCAACAGCGCTGCGAGTCCGCCGGCGGTGAACAGCCCGACTTCGACACCGACCCAGTGGGCGATGGCTCCCGCGAGCCCGAACGACAGGACCAGCGGCACTTCGAGCACGGCGACGCCGATCGCAAGATGACGATCCCATCGCGAGATGCGAGCCCGGACGCGCACCAGCGCGAGCAGATAGGTGAGCAGCGGCACACCCACGACCAGCCAGGCAACAGCAAGCCACTGGTCCCACTGCGCGGCAAATACCCCAATAGCGACTGACAACACGGGCAGGAACGCGTGTGTAGCTACGAAGACAGTGCGTGACGCGGCGTGAACTATCGGCCTCGGCCTGACCATGAAGAGGTCTGCAAGCAAGATGCACAACAGGAGTGCCGCGACGCCAATGACGTGGCCGTGCTCAAGAAACGAGTACCCGCACAACCCACCGAACACGGCGAAGACGAGCAGAGGTGTCTCTGAGACAAGCAGCAATCGAACCGTCTGGGGGAAATGGGCCCCGCGGAGCAACGTCAGTGCTGCAGCAAGTAGCAGTGTGTTGACGAACCAATACACGGCCACCACAGGAATCAGAACCACAACCGAGTCAGCGAGCGACCGGTGAGTGCCACTCGTCAACGCACCAAACACGATGGCGCCCGCAAGCCCGGACGAGCCGATGATCGCCGCATTGACCACAGCCTTGGAGAAACACCGATCACGAAAATGGGGCCAGTAGAAACCCGCAAACGCTGCGCAGAGGGTTGGACCCAACAAAGGTGCTGAACCAGCGAAGGCAACGATCGCGGCACTAACGACGACCATGCTGCTACTGATCGAAGTTTCGTCCCCGAACAATCGATCGCGGTTCTCCGTGAGCACAACGAGTAGCGCAAGGGTGATGGTGAGACCTGCGGGAGGACCGCTACCAGCGCCGATAAGAACCGCGATCGCAGTCGCCAGGAGGCAAACGAGAAGTACAAAGAAGGATCGGTACATTCGGGGAGAGCCCGAACGTGGGTAATCTTGCGCCGCGGTTACCGCTCCACTGGGTTTCATTGGTCCGCCTTGCCATTCCGCCTCGGGCGTTCGATCCTGTGCCCAAACAACTCGACAAGTTCCACGTAACACGATTGACATGAATCGCAATCTGCCAAGTGGACCGCCACCGCCGCGCGCTTCTTCCGGCTCAAGAGTCCGCGGTGATACCTGCCCAACTTGGAGCGCACGGTTCCGCACTCTCCCTGACCGGCGCGGGCCGCGCTCTCCATCCAG